>Ga0209161_10001666_pt1 | contig 18407 bp, 14 predicted proteins | sample GraSoiAngelo_155_FD_186169 | JGI IMG/M metagenome (GOLD analysis project Ga0209161, IMG submission 186169) | Grasslands soil microbial communities from the Angelo Coastal Reserve, California, USA - 14_1009_13_30cm (SPAdes) (version 2) | ecosystem: Environmental > Terrestrial > Soil > Grasslands... | reverse complement strand
GCCAGGGATATCCGGAGGTCTGGTTGGTCGGAAAGATCGCGTCGTCGCTATTCGCCTCGGCGCCCCAGTACCCGGCCCTCACATTGCGAATCGAAGCGGCCCTGGATTCCCTGACTCGAACCCTCCCTCTCTCCCTGTACTGTCCGATGCCCGATCATTTCCCGGGTGAACCGGGATTGATGGCCATGTTCCTATCCGGCCACGGCTGGGCCTCGATCCTCGACATCGCGCTCGGGCCCCCGCCCAGTTGACGACAGAGCGCTGCACGCGGCATGTCCTAGCTGTTCATCCTGCCCACTCAGGACCTCCACAAAGCACCCGAAACGTGAAATCGGCGGAGCGGTTGGTGGGAACCGGGTCGGCCATTGGCTTCGAAAAAGGTTCTGGATTGGTTGCTTGAGGACGACCAGCCCGCCGTTCAATACCTGACTTTGAAAGAGCTCGTGGGCAAAGCAGAAGACGATCCGGAGGTCCAAGCCGCGAAGGAACTCATTCCGAAGAAAGGGTGGGCCGCGGACGTCCTGGTCCGGCAGAATTCGAAGGGCTGGTGGGTGGGCGCCGAGAGCCTGTACCAACCGAAGTACCTCTCGACGAATTGGATGCTCCTCGTCCTGTCCGACCTCGCATTGACGAAGGAAGACCCGCGGATCGAGAGAGCCTGTGACCTCTGGATCCGTCGATACTCCCGGGCGGAAGGAGGTTTCGCCATCGAGCGCGACAAGAAGGCGCACCTGTGCACGACCGGCAACATGGCACGGGCTCTCGTCCGTTTCGGATACGCGGACCATCCTGACGTCGCACGAGCGTTCGAATGGTTCGTCGAGCACCGCGACAAGAACGGGGGATGGAGCTGCTTCGGGAGCGGCCGGAACCTCGATTCCTGGGAGCCGATGAGTGCGTTCGCCGTCTATCCGAAGAAGAAGTGGACCGAAGGGATGAAGCGGGCCGTGGAGGCCGCGGCCGAATTCTACCTGCAGCGGGAACTTCATCGCCAGGGGGACCATTACGAACCTTGGTATCGCTTCCACTATCCTACGCACTACTACTACGATCTCCTCGTCGGCCTCGATTTCATGACGGCCCTCGGATACGGGGACGACCCCCGCTTGAAGCACGCGTTTACCCACTTGAAGGAGAAGCGCCGGTCCGACGGACGGTGGAACCTGGACGCGATTCATCCGGATGTCGAGGGCTCCATCGCGGAGTGGTATGCGAAGCATCCGAAGCACGCGCCCGTGCCGTTCGGAATTGAGGCCGCAGGCAAGCCCAGCAAGATGATCACCCTTCGAGCGATGATCGTCCTTGAGCGGCTGGAGCGGGCGAAGTAGACTCGGCGACCGCAACTCTCAGTCGATGCGTTCGTACGCGGGCAAGGTGAGAAACTCGACGAAGGTGTCCGCGTAGGTAATCGCATCGAACAGTTGGCGGGCTTCCTCGAATTTCCCGGCTCCGAATGCCTCGGTTCCCATCGACTCGCGGATCCTTGCGAGTTCGCGCTCTTCGATCTCCTTGACTCGGAGGAGAGTGAGAGGTTGGCCGTCGTGCTGCCTCACGGCATGGCGCAACCACTGCCAGATCTGGGACCGGGCGATTTCCGCGGTCGCGGTATCTTCCATGAGGTTCGAAATCGCCGCGGCCCCGACCCCCCGAAGCCAAGACTCAAGATACTGAATCGCGACGCCGATGTTGCTCGATATGCCGAGTTCCGTGACGGTCCCGCCGGGCACCCGCACGTCGAGGAGTTTCTTGGCCGAGGCCTGGACCTCTTCCCGCTGCCGGTCGACCTGATTCGGCCGAGATCCGAGGAACCGACCGAACACCTCCATGGCGACGGGGACCAAGTCCGGATGGGCCACCCAAGTCCCGTCGAATCCGTCGTTTGCTTCCCGGATCTTGTCTTCTCGCACCTTGGCGAAGGCGATTTCGTTCGCGGCGGGATCCTTGCGGCTCGGGATGAATGCCGCCATGCCGCCGATCGCATGCGCGTGCCTGCGGTGGCACGTGCGGACGAGCAGGTTGGTATACGCCCGCATGAACGGAACGGTCATCGTGATTTGCGCCCGATTGGGCAAGACGAACTCCTTGCGAGCGCGGAACTTCTTGATGATGCTGAAGATGTAGTCCCATCGGCCCGCATTCAGGCCCGCTGCGTACTCCCGCAGTTCGTGCAGGATCTCCTCCATCTCAAACGCGGCGGGGATCGTCTCGATCAGGGCGGTCGCCTTCACGCTTCCCGCGGGGATCCCGACCCGTTCCTCGGCGAAGCGGAACACGTCGGCCCACAGGCGGGCCTCGAGATGACTCTCCATCTTCGGGAGGTAGAAGTAAGGGCCCGTCCCCCGGGCGAGGAGCTCCTTCGCGTTGTGGAAGAAGTACAGTCCGAAATCCACAAGGCTCCCCGAAGCGACCTTGCGGTCGATCCGCAGATGTTTCTCGGGGAGATGCCATCCGCGGGGCCGCACCACCAAGGTCGCGGTCTCGCGGTTCAGTCGGTACTCTTTCCCCTCCGGGCCGCGGAATTCGAGCGTGCGCCGGACGGCCCCGACGAGGTTCAACTGGCCCTCGACGACGTTCCGCCACGCGGGTGTGTTCGCGTCCTCGAAGTCCGCCATGAACACGCTCGCCCCGGAGTTGAGGGCGTTGATCATCATCTTGCGATCCGTCGGTCCGGTGATCTCGACCCGCCGGTCCTGCAGATCCGAGGGGACCGGGGCAATGCTCCACGAGCCCTCCCGTATGGCGCGGGTCTCCGGGAGGAAGTCCAAGGTCTCGCCGCGATCGAGGGCCTCTTGCCGCCGAACCCGCTGCCGCAGGAGATCCCGCCGCCCGCCGTCGAACCTTCGATGAAGGGCCCCGAGGAACTCGAGGGCCTCCGTCGTAAAGAGCGAATCGTCCTGCCCGGCGACGGGAGATCGGACCTCGACCCCCCCGACCGACGCTTTGTCCATCCGGTCGTTGCCCGATCGAGGCGTTCGCGTTTGGAACGTATCAGCCTTGCGTACAGGACGGGTGGCACATCGCTCCACCTGACGGCTCCAAGCGACCGGCGATCGCCGGGCCAACGTCCTTGGCGACCCCGACCATCCTCGGCCCATGCAGGCCGTGGAGCCAAAACCTATTGCCTTCGAGGGAGATGAGCCGGCGACCGATGGAGAGCCGAGGGGCGAGACCGTGACGACCCAGGTGACGTTCGCAAGTCGCGCGCCCGGTCCGCTCCAAGACCTCACCGAACGGCGACCCGGACTCGCGATCGACGCGTATCCGCTGGGAGGCATGCTCCTCCTCCGGTTCCTCGGGGATGCCGAGGGAATCGAGGATGCGCCGGAACTCTTGGAGTCCGATCGTGAGGTCCTCTATCAGAACCGCTCGGGGAAGGAGGTCACGTTCCTCCTGAGCGGAGGCAGGCCGGAGGAGGAATCGATCGCGTCGCTGGCCGCCGAGAACGCGCACGTCCTCCCTCCGATCCGCTGGCAGCGGGGCGAGGCCCTCATCACCCTCCTCCTCGAGGACGGCGCGGACCCGCGGACAGTCCTCGACCGATTCCCCGAGGCGCGCCTCGTGTCCAAGCGCCGCCCGGTCGGGCGCCAGGGAGCCATCGGGGCCCTATCGTCCCCGCTGTTCCTCCCGAAGCTGACGGAGAAACAGGCCCGGGCGCTGCTCGCCGCCTTCGACGCGGGCTACTACGAATTCCCCCGGAACGTGACGACGGAGGACGTGAGCCTGTCCCTCGGGATCGCGCGGAGCACCTTCGAGCAGCACTTGAACCGCGCCGAGCACCACGTCATCCGTGCGATGGTGCCGATGGTCCGGATGCGATCCGGCCGGCCGCACGGGGAGGCCCTCGAGGTGTACTCCAAGTTCAGCCGCGAGCTCGGCCTGTACGTCCAGCTGGAGGTCCTGGGCGACCGCGTCGCCGCCGTGAGCCTCGCGAAGAAGGCTTCCCCGGCCAGCCTCGGGGAGGACCATCCCTACCTCGCGCAGATCCTCGAACACGTGCGGACGGGGGAGGGGGACCTGCGGGACATCCCGCTCCACCTCGAGGTCGGCCCCTTCGAACGCGAGGTCTTGGAATTCCTGCGGACGATCCCTCCGGGCACGACGATGACCTACGGGGAAGTGGCCCGGCGACTCGGCCGGCCGAACGCGTCGCGGGCGGTCGGGACCGCCTGTGCCCGCAACCCGGCGGTCATCGTGATCCCCTGCCACCGCGTGGTCCCGAAGGCCGGCGGCCTGGGTGAGTACTCCGCGATCGGCGGGCAGGAGACGAAGAAGAAGCTCCTGGTCGCGGAAGGCTTTGAGCTCGAAGCCGACCCATCTCGGGCGCGCCGCGATGCCTCGAAGGCGAAGAAGTCGCGCCGGCGTTCGTCGACTTGATCGGCCCGATGTCACGCCTGAGGTTGCGGGTAGAGGTAGCACGCGACCGAGTGACCGGGCGACACCTCGACCCAGGCCGGCTCCAGGGGCGGAGGAAATTCGAGGACGATCGACCCCTCTTCGAGGACGACCTCCCGGATCGCCTGGAAGGCCATCCCGCCCGCCTCGGCCGCCCGGCCTCGGACGAGGTCGGCGACGACTTGCCGTTGCGCCTCGCTCGGTCGCGATCCGCCGAAGAGCAGCCTCAGGCGATTTCCTTCCATAGAGACCTCGGAAAGGGCCGGTAGCGTCGACGCGTGAGGGTTCCGGGAAGAGTCGAACAGATAGGCCGTTGCGGAGGCGGCGTCGCGCGGGCTCCAACCGCAGTGAGGCATGACCGCATTGCATCGGGTGTGGAAACGGCAGCCCGTCGGAGGGTCCACGGGGCTCGGCACGTCGCCGGGAAGCAGGATCTTCTCCCGTCGCCTCTTCGGGTCCGGCACAGGGACCGCGGACAGCAACGCTTTCGTGTACGGATGCAGGGGGGACTCGAACAGCTCGCGCGTCGGGGCCTCTTCGACGATCCGGCCCAGATACATCACCGCGACCCGGTCGGCCATGTGGCGCACGACGCTCAAGTTGTGCGTGATCAGGAGATAGGTGAGGCCCTGCCGTCGCTGGATGTCCTTGAGCAAGTTGAGGATCTGGGCCTGCACCGAGACATCGAGGGCGCTCGTCGGCTCGTCGAGCAGGAGGAATTCCGGCTCGGGGGCGAGGGCTCGGGCGATCGCGATCCGCTGCCGCTGGCCGCCGGAGAACTCGTGGGGGAACCGGTACAGGTGGTCCGGCCGCAGGCCGACCTCTTGGAGCAGCTGGGCGACGCGCTCCATCGCCTCGGGTCGGGTCATCTGGTTGTTGATGAGGATCGGCTCCGCGAGGATGTCCTTCACGAGCATCCGCGGATCGAGAGAGGTGAAGGGATCCTGGAATACCGGTTGCATCCGCCTCCGAAACGGCTTGAAGGCCCGGGTCCGGAGGCGGGTGATCGCGTAGGGATCGAGGCCGTCCCCTTGAGGTCCCTTCGGACTACGCATCGCACCATCTTCCTCCGCGGTCCGCTGCCAGCGGTCTCTCGCGCTCGCGTACAGATTCGCGGGAACGTTAAACAGGACCTCGCCGGACGTCGGAGGGATGAGCCGCAACAGGAGTCGTCCGAGCGTGGTCTTCCCGCAGCCGCTCTCCCCGACGAGCGCGAGGGTCTCCCCGCGGCGAACGAACAGATCGACCCCGTCGACCGCCCGGACCTGGGCGATCGTCCGGCGGAGGACTCCGCCCTTCACCGGAAAGTGCTTCTTCAAGCCCACGGCGCCGACGAGGATCTCATGCGCCTGCCGGTCGCTCGGTAGCACGGGAACCCCCTTCCTCGTAGAGGAAACACGCGACGCGGCGGCTCTCCCCCTGGGGGAGCAAGCGAGGCTCCTCCGTCTTGCATCGCGCGAACGCATATTTGCAGCGAGGATGGAACCGGCAGCCGGACGGCGGGCTCAGGAGATCCGGCACCGTCCCCGCGATCGTCGGCAACGGCGCGTCAGTGGGCACCTCCTTGTCGAGGGAGACGATCGATTCGAGCAATCCTTCGGTGTATGGATGTAACGGATGCGCAAAGAGGTCGCCGACCGGCGCCTCCTCGACGATCTTGCCGGCATACATGACCGCGACCCGATCACACAATTCCGCGATCACCGCGAGGTCGTGGGTGATGTAGAGGATCGACGAATGGATCCGCTCCCGGAGGTCCCGGACCAGGGTAAGGATCTGGGCCTGGGTCGTCACGTCGAGCGAGGTCGTCGGCTCGTCGGCAATCATGAGGGCCGGATCGCAGGCGAGCGCCATCGCGATCATCACCCGTTGCTGCATGCCGCCGCTGAGCTCGTGCGGGTACTCGTTGTACACTTTGTGAGGCTCCGAGATCCGCACGTTCTTCAGCTGTTCGAGTACGCGGCGGCGGGCCTCTTCCTCGATCGGCCGCATCAGGATTCGACGGAGGACCGGGATCGACATGACGAGACGGAAGAGGGCCTGGCGCGACCGGAACTGCGCTTGGGCTGCAAGCCGGCGACGATCGTCCTCTGAGGACGCGACCCCGGAGAGGACGCGCCATTCTCGCGTTATCCATTCCGACTCGAGGACGTCGAGTTCGCGGGCGAGCCGAAGGAACCATGCATGGCGAGTCTTCGTACGTTCCGAGAGGCGTCGGATCCTCGCGAGGCGTTCCTCCATCTGGAGGCCGGACCGATCGATGATCGCGGCGACCTTCTCCACCGGGAGGGCAGTCTGTAGACAGAAGTCGGCGAGGAGTCGCTCCCGCTGCGCCGCATCGGGATGCGTGACCGCCTCCTTGAACAGCTCGAGGTCCTCGTCGGTGATCTCTCTCCGAGCGAGCAGGCGGTCGCAGATCACCTTCCGCCGCTGGTAGATCAGGACCTCCGCGATCTGGTAGCCCACCGGCAGGACCGGGTTCAAGGAAGACATCGGTTCCTGGAAGATCATCGAGACCTCGCGGCCGCGGATCTTGGCCATCCGCGCGCGGTGCCTCCGGAGGGCCGTGTCGTTCCGGACGAGCTTCGGCTTGCCGCCGAGTCCGCGGCGCACGGTCGCCTCGTTCTCGCTCCCCGCGAGGAGGTTGATCCCGCGGAACCAAATGGCGCCCGAGGCGATCCGGCCGGGCGGGGTCGGGATCAGGTACATGATCGAGAGCGCGGTGACGGACTTCCCGCACCCGCTCTCGCCGACCAGGCCGAGGACCTCCCCCTCCTGGATGTCGAAGTCGACGCCGTCCGCGGCCCGGATCACCCCGCGGGGCGTCAGGAACTCCGTCTGCAATCCCTGGACGGACAGCAAGGGGGACAGTCCCTCACCTCCGGAGCCTCGGGTCGAGGACGTCGCGCAGGCCGTCCCCCAGCAGGTTGACGCCCACGGTAAAGATCACGAGCGCGAGCCCCGGGAATAGGATCGTCCACGGATACGATGTGGGCTCGCTGCCGAACCCGTAGAAGATGAGGGCCCCGAGTTCCGGCAGGTATCCGCTGTGTGGGACGAAGCCGATGAAGATCAACGCGGCGAAGATCTGGATGACGACGCCCAGGTCCAGGGACACCTGAACGAAGACGGGGGCCAGCGTGTTCGGCAAGATGTGGCGGAACATGATCCGCAGATCCGATGCGCCGGCGGCGCGCGCCGCCTCGACGAACATGTTCGCCTTCACGGCCAGGACCTGCGAGCGGACGAGCCGCGCGTACGGGGGCCACCAGAGGATCAGAAGCGAGAGGTTCAGCGTCGTGAAGTCCCGGGAGATCACGTAGGCCACGGCGATCGCGAAGACGAGGAACGGAATCGAATAGGCGACGTCCGTCGAGCGCATGAGGCCTTCGTCGAAGAGGCCGCCTTTGTACCCGGCGACGAGTCCGACAAGCATGCCGACGATCGCGCCGCCGAGGACGACGATGCTCGAGTAGTAAAGGTCGATGCGGATCGCCTTGAAGATTGCCATGCCGAGATCGATTCCCGGATAGGTGGTGCCGAACCAGGAGCCTGGCGTCCCGTTGCCCCACCACCAGGGCGGCTGGGGGTACGCGGTCGTGAAGTTCGTCTGGAGGACGTCCCGGTCCGGCAGGAACGACGCCGCGATCGCGATGCCGACGTACAGGAGCGTGATCAGGAGGCCGGCGGCCGCGAGCGGGCGCTTCAGGAGAAGGCGCAAGGTGAGGGAGTACTCGTCGAGCCTCCGACGCAACCCGCGCCAGAGCTCGGCCCTCCCGCTCGCGCTCCGGATCCCGCGGCGGACCTCGACGTGGGCTCCCATGTTCCTCACAGCGTGATCCTGGGGTCCAGGTACGCGTAGATGATGTCCACGACGAGATTCGCGAGCACGAGGAACAGGGCGAAGATCAGGGTCGTACCGAGGATCGCCGCGAGGTCATGGCTGATGATCGCGACGGTCGCCCATCGTCCGATTCCGTTCCAGACGAACACGTCCTCGACGAGGACCACGCCGCCGAGGAGTCCCGCGAACAGGAGGCCGACGACGGTCGTGACCGGGAGCAGCGCATTGCGCCGGATGTGCTTGCGGATCACGACGGACTCCGGGAGGCCCTTCGACCACGCCGTCTTGACGTACTCCTGTCCCATCGCGTCGACCATCCCGGAACGGACCATCCGGAGGATGACGCCGAGGAATCCGTACGTGAGGGCGAGGGTCGGCAAGATGAGATGTTGGAGCGCGTTCCAGAAGATCTCGCCGTCTCCGTTCAACGCGGCATCGAGGATGAGGAAGTGGGTCGGTTTCGATTCGAACACGCCGGTGCCGACCAACCACGCGCGCCCGCTCAAGATGCCCGGACTCACCTGTCCGTTGATTGGCAACGACGGGACGAACCGGACCGCGAAAATCTGGAGGAGCAGGGCGAGCCAGAAGAGGGGCATCGAATACCCGGTGAGGGCGACGACTCGGGTCACGTGATCGGAGATTCGGTCCTTTCGGACTGCGGAGATGGTGCCCAGGGGGATGCCGAGGAAGGTGGCCAAGAACGTCGCCGCGATCGCGAGCTCGACCGTCGGGGGGAAGAACAGGACCAGGGCCGCGGTGACGGTCCCATGGTACAGTTCCGTGTTCGTGAAGCCCCAGTCTCCGCGGAGGAGGAGTCCGAGGTAGTAGACGTACTGAACAGGAATCGGATCGTCGAGATGGAGGAGGGCGCGGGCCGCGGCGATCTGCTGGTCTCTCGGAATCGGGCTTCGTAGGTTCAGGTAGGTCTCGACAAGTTGATCGACGGGGACGGCGCGGCTCAAGACGAACGTGATCAACGTGACGCCGAGCAAAGTGGGAATTAAGAGGAGGAGTCGACGCACGATGAACAGCAGCAGGCGCATCGGGTCATTGCGACCATCCCGCGCGGTTGTATATCCTTTGCGCTCTCCCGGCGGAGAGGCCAGTTCCTCGTGCAGGTTTAAGTCGGTCACGCCTCATGACGACCCGGGCACGCCCACTGTGGGTGGGCCCACCGACGAGGCGCCGCCGTGGACCGAGTCCGGATCACCGAAGGACCGCCGACCGGTTCTTCCCGCGCGACGTTCTCGGTCCGGCATCCCGAAGTCGCCTACGTCTTCGGCGACATGGTTCGAGGATCGTACGTAGTCGGCTGCCTGGCCGCGGACCTCTTCGTCGCCTTGCAGGCACACCTATCGTTTCCGACCGCGGACGCCATCCTGTTGCCGCTCCTCGCGGCAGGATTCTTCGCGCTCGCCTATCTCGAACTCCGCCTTTATCGCGTCCTCTGGCCCGCCTCGCGCCGACGGCGAATCGCACAGATCGTGGAAGGTCGGACTCGCTAGGGCTCCTCATCCCGCCTTCGGACGGCGAGGAGGCCGAGCGTCGCAATCAACGGCGTAATGCCGAATCCTCCCAGGGCGCCCGGACCTGCAGAACCCGACGTCGCGACGGCGCCTTGGATCGTTCCGGACTTCGCCAGTAGGTTGTAAAGGATGTCCGTCCCTCCGAGCATCGGGTTGCTCTCGAGCGGGATGCCCTGGATCCAGGTGCGGTACACGAAGAAGCTGTACTGCTGCTGCGCCGGCACGTAAATCGTCAGGTTCAGCATCGCCTCGCGCTGCGCCTTCCGGGACAGGTCGACGACGACGTTGATGTCCGTCTCCGACAACGTGGCGTTGATCCAGTCCGAGATGTTCTGCGCGGCCCGGGACTGGGCGGTCTCGCCGAGGGAGGCGAGATAGCTGATGTTGAAACCGTTCGCGGCCGGGTACGTCCCGCCGTACTCCGTGGCGTTGTTGCCCGGCTCGAGCATCGGGTACGTGTAGTCCGTCGGGTACGGGTAGTCGGGCAGCCAGCCGAGGAACCAAAGGGACATGCGGTTCGCGTGCGGGTTCATCTCCGCGATGATGTCGTGGAACGACATCGTCCGCGTGTTGATCACGATGTTCCCGGTCGGGCCGAGCTTCTGCAGGTTGTCTCCCCATGAACGGGCCGCGGCCAAGTTCACCGGGTCCGCCGTCGGAACGACGATCGTCAGGGTGAAGGACGCGCTCGCGGGGCCCCCGTGGCTCGTCACGAACTTCGACGTGTTGTAGTACTGCCGCGCGCGCGCCATGTCGAACACGTTGTAGCTCGAGAGGTTCTCGTACCCGACCATGCCGTTCGGAATGATCCCGTTGAAGGAGTCCGCGAACTTCGCGTTGAAGTGCTTGTTCTCCACGATGTTGTCGAGGTAGTTCTGGAAGTCGTAGGCGTAGAAGAACGCCTTCCGCATGTTGAGGTCAGCGAAGAAGTCCCTGGGCACCGTGTTGTCGGCGCTGGGCGCAATCTCCATGTTGAAGTTCCACCAGAACAAGTTGAGCGTCGGCACGAACTCGATGTGGACGAGACCGTCCGTCTGCATCCGCCGCATCACGTCGAAGCGGTTGCTCGGGTTGTACGTCGTGATGTCGGCCTGACCTGATTCCAGGGAGAGTTCGCGGGTGGACGGCGATTCCACGTACTGGAGGAACACGCGCTCGACCGTCGGTGCGGGAATCCCAGGCAACGGCTGGAAATTCGGATTCCGCTTCATGGCGACCGACTCGCCCGGCACGACGTAGTCGACGGTGTATGGCCCGGAGCCCATCGTCTTGTCCCGCCAGGCGGGGACATAGTTGACGAGGTTGCCGTACTTCTGGTAGGCCGTGAAACCGGCCGGGGTCCACGCAAGGGCGGGGCCGTTCGCCTCGAGCCATTTCCAGCTCACGATCGAGGAACCGAGCGGATCGGCGATGATCTGGAACCACAGCAGCGCGGGCACCGACGCCGTGAGGTGGAAGGTGACGGTGTTGCTTGCGTTGTCGACCGACACGGCGTTGTTCACGTTGGCGAAGGTCAGGTCCGCAGGGCTGAGGCTCGGCAACAGGTACTGGGACTGAATCCACCCGCTGGTGCCCGGCGTCCCGAAGACGAAGAGCATCGTCCGAGTGAAGGAGTACTTCACGTCCCACGGTGTGACGGAGGTTCCATCTGCGAACTTCGCGCCGGGCCGAATGTGGAACGTGTAGTTCTTGTGGTCCGAGCTGATCGAGCCGTCGGTCGTGGACGGGATCTTGTCCGCGAGGACGGGCACGAATGCGTCGGACTTCGTCCCGTCGTACCACAGAAGGGTCTGGTACACGTTCGCGATCGTTTCGAACCCGACCGATTCGTAGTCAGCGCCCGGATCGAGCGTCGTGTAACTGCCGGTCACGGCCTCCTGGACGACGATCAGTCCCGGATTGACGACGCTCCCCGAGTACGTGAGGAGCTTGTACGTCCCCACCGCGATCGTCTGGCCGACCACGGTCGTGCGGATCTGAAACGGCATGACGTTTGCCAGAGGCGTCGAAGAGCAACCCGAAATGTTGCAGGTCGTTCTCATCGTCTGATTCTGGGTCGCGACCGCCAAGGCCAACTGGTAGATGCCGGCGGAGGCGTAGGTGTGATTGATTCGGAGCGCCTGGTCCGAAATGTTGATCAGGGGCGCGGCGCCATCGCCATAGGAGAAGGAGAGCGCCTGGACCGCCCAAGAATAGTTGTCCCATTGCGTCGTCCCAAGAGACGGCGTGGTTTTAACACTGAAGGCGTAGGACGGGGCTTGCTGGACGCTGCCCACGGCCGCGATCCACTTGCCGGCGGCGATGAGGGGAGCTCCCGCCGCCGAGGCCGTCCGGTTGATGGCGATGACGCCAAGGCTGTCTCGGGTGGTAAGGTCCTTTCGAGGACCGACCGTCATGACGTAGAGGGCATCGAAGTTATTGACGCTCGACCCTCCGCTCAGATTCGCCTGGCTTCCGACGAAAAAGGTCCCCCCCGTCGCGTAGGCATGGGACGTGGACGTGCTTGTCCCCGACGCCGTCGTCCCGTCGCCGAAGATCCAATTGACGGCGGTCGCGGTGCCACCTGTGATCTTCGCATCAAACGCGACCGCCTCGGTCGCGGTGGCGAAAACGGTCGTCGTCTCGACCCTCAGGGAGACAGTCTGGCTCCGAAGGAGCAAGTACGCGCCGCCGGCGGCGGAGGCGATGAGGATGACGACGATCACGACGATGATCCACTTCCGCCGAGACGACGCCCGCGGAGCGGGCGAAACGGGCGGTTCTGAAACGGGCACAGGCGACGCGGACATGGGTCCTTGCGCCAAAGTACCTCCTCCGGACGAGTCCCGCCCAATGCCGTTCCCCTACTCGAAGGTTTTGGCACATCGACCGGAGGGTCCCGCTCTGTCGTACCAATCGGGACATCAAGGCAAAGGGTTCAATGTCGCCTATCCATGCGGGTCCCCATGCCGGCGAAGAAGCGCAAGTCGGCCCGCAAGAAAGGGGCCAAGAAGAAGGCGTACTATTCGGGACGTAAGGAACGAAAGGCGAAGAAGCGGTGAGCCGCTGATCAAAACCTCGGCACGGCCCGCGGGTCGTCGTAGGAGAAAGACTCAAGCCGACGTCGCGGCACCGGGATCACGATCCGCGAAACCATCCCATGGAGAGAAAGGGGCAGCCGGATCAGTCGCATCTCGCCGGATGTGACCCATTCATCGATCGCATAACGCCGCGCCAAGGAGGCGGCGATCCCGCCCCGCTCCTTGCGGGAGAGCCGAAAGGCATCGGCGTCGAACACATGGACGTGGAACCCGCGGCCCGAGAACACGATTCGGAGGCGGCTCCAGCGCCTCGCCAATTCGTCGAACAGTTCCGCCGCCTGCCTGCGGATCTCCTCGAATTCCCAATCGCAGAAGGAGAGGCCCTGGTGACGGGCCATTTTCGCGGCGATGTCGCCATGGATCGGACAGTCGACATTCTCCGGATCCAAGTCGAACGCCAACTCCTGCCCGCGGAAGACTCGGCTCCTCCAGGCCCGAGCGTAATCGATTCGCGCCTTCCGTGTCTCATCCAGAGGGGCGTACACGTTCCGGTCGTAGTACACGCCCTCGGGAAGGTAGCGAAGGAGATACGGTCGGAGGTCGCGCACCTCCTCGGCGTCGTCGATGATGAGGGGCACATTCTTCAGATGCCGAAATCGCCGCGGGTAGATTCCCGAGTGCCTTCCGAGGATCAGTGCGAAGACACGGCCTCCGGCGGGACGGGACATCCACCCGGCGGCGGCATCGTAATCCATCCGTCGCGCGTAGAAACGCCGCCGCTCCTGGAGCGATGCCGGCCGGAGGTTCCCCGGCATCTCGTATCGGGGGCGGACCACGGCAGGACATCCAACGGCGAGGTAAAATGCTCCTCACTCGCGCCCGACGGGACTCACGGGAGATCGTCGGGGTTCCACGCGAGGTGGGATCGCTCGTCGAGCGCGTCGAGTCGCGCCATGTCGGCCGACCCGATCTCAAAGTCGAAGACGTCCGCGTTTTCTCGGATCCGCTCCGGGCGAACCGACTTCGGGATTTCGACGAGGCCATGCTGGAGTCCCCATCGAATGAGGACCTGCGCCGGGGTCTTGCGGTACTTCGCGGCGATTTCCTTGATGACGGGATGCTTGAGGCGACGCCCGCGGGTGAGCGGGCTGTACGCTTCGAGCTGGATCCGACGGCCCTCGCAATACTGCAGGAGCTCCCGTTGGTACAGGAACGGATGGAACTCGACCTGATTGACGGCCGGAGGAAGCGGGGACGATTTCAACAGCTCCTCGAGGTGCGGGATCGTGTAGTTGCTCACGCCGATGGAACGGGCGAGGCCTTGCTCCCTCAACTTCTGGAGCGCTTTCCATGACTCGCCTCGTATTTGAGGGACGGGCCAATGAATCAGGTAGAGGTCGACGTACTCGAGTCCGAGTTCCCGGCGGCTCCCTTCGAAGGCGCGCAACGCGGCGTCGAAACCATGGTCGCTGTTCCAGAGTTTCGTCGTGATGAAGACCTCGTCGCGAGGAATGCCGCTCTCGCGGACGGCCGCTCCCACGTCTCGTTCGTTTCCGTACATCTTCGCGGTGTCGATCAGTCGGTAGCCGCATTCGAGGGCGGAGGCGACGGCCTTCCGGGTCTCCTTGCCGGCGCCCGCCTGCCACACGCCCAGGCCGAGGACGGGGATCTTCCTTCCATCGTTGAGCGTGATCCGCGAATCGATCGAGAGGGCCATGGCCCGCGCTGACGTCCTGCGCGCTACTTGAATCTTGACCGGACCGGGCGGCGCCGAAAATCGATGAGGATTTTGGCGAACTTGAAAGGGCCGCGAGCCCTTCCCGACTCGAGGTCAAGGTGGGCGGGTCGTACGGAAGCCAGAGCATGGTCGATCCTCTTCGGACGGTCCTGGTCCGCCGGCCCGATGAGGCCTTCGCCCACGCCGACCCGAAGCTCTGGGGATACGCGGGACGACCGGACTTGATCGCCGCGAGGTCGGAGCACGCTGCGCTGGTCGAGATGTTGCGGTCCTCGGGCGCCGACGTCTGGTACCACGAGGAGCCGCAAGAGGACCGCGCGGACGCGATCTTCGTCCACGATCCGGTCCTCGTCACGGATCGCGGGGCCATCGTCCTCCGGATGGGGAAGGATCTCCGCCGCGGAGAGGAGGCCTCGATTGCCGGCAGCCTGACGAAGCGGGGAGTCCCCATCCTCGGCACGTTGCGATCGCCTGCGACCGCCGAAGGTGGGGATCTCCTCTGGATCAACCATGACCGGCTCGCGGTGGGCCAAGGCTTTCGCACGAATGCGGAGGGCCTCCGCCAACTCAAGGCCCTACTCAAGCCCCTCGGCGTCCGGACCGAAGCGGTGCCACTCCCGTTCCACACGGGCCCCGCGGCATGCCTTCATCTGATGTCATTGATCAGCCTCGTGGACGACGATCTCGCGGTCGTCTATCCTCGACTTTTGCCGGTTCCCTTTTGGCAACGCCTTCAGGCCGACGGATTCGATTTCATCGACGTCCCCGACGCCGAGTTCGACCGGATGGCCCCGAATGTCCTGGCCGTCGCGCCGCGGGATTGCATCATGCTGGAAGGGAATCCGATCACGCAGCGATGGCTCGAGGAAGCCGGATGCCGGGTCCGGACGTATCGGGGAAACGAGATCTCGCGGAAGGCCGAGGGGGGCGCCACCTGCTTGACGCGGCCGGTCCTCCGAGCCGGGCGAACAAACGCCGATACGTGAGGCGAGTCAGAGGCGGGAAATTGGAGATTCGCGATTCGGTCGCAATCGTGACGGGGGCCTCCCGAGGCATCGGCCGGGCGACCGCGGTAATGCTGGGAGCGGCGGGCGGGAAGGTCGTCGTGAACGCGCGGACGAGGAGCGAGGCGCTGGAGCAGGTCGCGAAAGCAATCGGAGGAGAACGGGCCGTGATGGCCGCGGGCGACGTGGCGGATTTCGCTGCCTGCGGACGCATCGTGCGGTCCGCGACCGATCGACTCGGACCGGTCGACATCCTCGTCAACAACGCAGGGAACTTTGCCCTCAAGAACGTCGTGGCCATGGAGCCGCGAGATTGGGAATCCATCTTTCAGGTCCATGTATTCGGCGCATTCAACATGATTCGCCACGTGCTTCCCGCGATGATCCAACGGAAACGAGGCGTGATCGTGAACATCGCCTCGTTTGTTGCGGTCCGACCGCCTGGCCCAGGACGTGTAGCCTATGCGGCTGCGAAGTCCGCGCTGATCGGTTTGACGCGGGCGCTCGGACTTGAGGTGGCCCGTGATGGAGTCCGGGTGGTCGGCGTTGCCCCTGGACTCACGGACACCGAAATCGTCCGCGGTGGCCTTCCGAACTTGGCGGAACGGGTGAGCCGCGTGCCCCTTGGCCGGATGGCACGTCCGGAGGAGATCGCGCACACCGTGGGCTACGCGATCGAGAATGATTTCCTGACGGGGGAAACGGTCTACGTAACCGGAGGAGAATGAACCTCGCTGCGGAGATCAGGATTTCGGAAAAGACTTCTTTGGATTTCCCCGGATCTCTCATCCCTTCTTCGGCGCCGCCATCCCGAGGAGCCGCATCTCGTACGCGAGGGTCTCGCGGAGCCCCGCCTCGAGAGACCGCGGTTCGTACCCGAGGACCCGCCGGGCCTTCTCGTTGCTCCCGAGGTACGTGACGCCGGCGCCCACCCGAAGCCGTTCCGAGCGAGCGAGCCGGGCCATGAACCGCAGGAGGCGCGGCGAGACATTCAGGCGCGGCGCCCGGATGCCGGTGATCCGCTCCGCGATCTGGAACGCTTCGATGAGCGAGTGGGGCGGCCCCGCGAGGATGTACGTCTCCCCCGGGACGCCTTTCTCCATCGCGAGGAGATGGCCCCTCGCGGTGTCGTCGACGTGGGCCCAACAATAGGCCGTTTCTTTCGGCAGCGCTCGCAGGCGACGCCTCAGATATCGGACGAGGAGCGGCCGGATCTCACTCGTGTCCCCGGGACCGTAGTTGACCCCCGGTTCGACGATCACGAGGGGCAGGCCCTCGCGGATCATGGGCTCCGCGACCTCGTAATGGGCGGCCCATTTCGTCCGATCATACTCCGTCAGCCAGGGACCTTTGCCATCGGGCCGGACGGTTTCGTCGACCAGCGCACCGTGGGTATCGGAGAAGACCGCGAGCGTGCTCGTGTAGACGCCCTTGCGAATCCGCAGCTCCTTCATCGCGGTGAGCACATTCCGCGTCCCTTCGACGTTGATCTTCTCGGCCTCGGCGCGGCCCGCCGCTCCGATCTTGTACCAGCCCGCGACGTGGAAGACGCCGTCGACTCCCATCATGGGGCCCCACACCGACTCGGCGATCGTCACGTCGCCAGGGCGGACCTGAACCCCGAGGGCGCGGAGGTCTCGGGCCCTCGACGGATCCCGAGCGATCGCGATGACCTGGTGTCCATCGGCGACCAGGGCGCGGGCGATCCGGCCGCCGATGAATCCCGTTGCGCCGGTAACGAGATACTTCGTCCGGATCCCTCCGTCCGCGTCGAAAGGCAAGGGGGATATTAGAGAATCGGGCCGAGTCCCGATCGTGCGGGCGTCGAGCAAGTCAACCTTGTTTAAGGTTGCATTCCATTTCCGCGGGTCGGATCCGTGCGCACTGAAGATTGATAGGCCACGAGGTTTTCACGGACGCCGAAGGGGCTTCCATGGGGGAATCGCTCACTCGCAAACTGATTCGGAACCACCTCGTCTCCGGGAAAATGGACCCGGGTGAGGAGATCGCCCTCCGGATGGATCAGGCCCTCCTCCAGGACGCGACGGGGACCCTCGCCTGGCTCGAGTTCGAGCAGATGGGGCGCGCCTCGGTAACGATCCGTCAGGCGACGCAGTACGTGGACCACAACATCCTCCAGACCGGATACGAAAACGCGGACGACCATCGCTTCCTGCGGAGCGTCTGCCAACGGTACGGGGCCCTGTTCTCCGGTCCCGGGAACGGCATCAGCCACTGGGCCCACATGGAGGCCTTCGACATCCCCGGCGAGACGATGGTCGGCTGCGACTCCCACACGCCGCACGCGGGGGCCTGCGGCATGCTCGCGATCGGCGCGGGAGGCTTCGAAGTCGCGAACGCGATGGCGGGCGAGCCATACCGCATTACGATGCCATCGGTCGTCAACGTCCGCGTCACCGGGAAGTTCAAGCCGTGGGTGAGCGCGAAGGATGTGATCTTGGAATTGCTCCGCCGTTTCGATGTGAAATGGGCCCTGAACAAGGTCCTTGAATACACCGGGCCCGGACTGAAGGAACTCACGGTCCCGTCGCGCGGGACGATCGCGAACATGGGGACGGAGCTCGGCGCGACCGCGTCCGTGTTCCCCTCCGACGACCTGACGAAGACGTTCCTTGCGGGCCAGGAGAGGGCCAAGGACTTCAAGGCCCTCGCCCCGGATCCTGACGCGAAGTACGACGAGACCGTGGACATCGACCTCGGATCCTTAGAGCCGCTGATCGCCTGCCCCACGAGTCCGGACAACGTCAAGGCGGTCCGCGAGGTCGCGGGCGTCGAGGTGGCGCAGGTGGCCGTCGGGAGCAGCGTGAACTCGTCGTTCCGGGACCTGAGCGTCGTCGCAAATGCCCTCGACGGCAAGAA
>Ga0209161_10001662_pt1 | contig 18418 bp, 16 predicted proteins | sample GraSoiAngelo_155_FD_186169 | JGI IMG/M metagenome (GOLD analysis project Ga0209161, IMG submission 186169) | Grasslands soil microbial communities from the Angelo Coastal Reserve, California, USA - 14_1009_13_30cm (SPAdes) (version 2) | ecosystem: Environmental > Terrestrial > Soil > Grasslands... | reverse complement strand
GATCCCTCCCGACGTCGCCGGAGCGGCACTCGGCTTCGCCAGCCTCGAAGCGCTGGGCCACGCGGTGCCCTTCCTCATCGCGCTCAACCCGTCGGCCGTCGAGCTGCTCGACCGCACGTTCCTCGAGCTGGTGGGCGGCGACGGCCTCGACCTCCCCGCCGGCCTCGAAGGGCTGCTCCTGGTGGAGTTCGAGCGCGACACTCGAGCGGCGGCGCGCGGCGTGGTGGGCGACGCGGTCCGCGGTCTCAAGGCCTCCACGGCGCACGTCGCGACGGCGGTGGATCGGGGCGGGCTGGAGCGGCTCTGGTCCGTGCGAAAGCTCGCCAGTCCCGCGCTCGCCCGGCTCCCGCCGTCACGGCGCTCGCTCCAGGTCGTGGAGGACGGCTGCGTGCCGCTCGAGCGGCTGGCGGAGTACATCGCCGGCGTACGCACGGCGGCCGGGCGCTGCGGCGTGCCGGTAGCGCTGTTCGGCCACGCGGGCGACGGCCATGTGCACGTGAACGCCCTCCCCGACACGACCGTCCCGGGATGGCGCGAGGCGCTCGCGGGCCTGTTCGCCGCAGTGACGGAGCTGCTCGTCACGCTGGGAGGCACGCCCTCGGGGGAACACGGCGACGGCCGGCTGCGCGCCGGGCTGCTGGAGCGGTTCTACGGCCCCGAGGTGATGTCGCTGTTTCGAGATGTGAAGCGGGCCTACGACCCCGGGTTGATCCTCAATCCCGGTGTTATACTCCCCTCGCCCGAGTGGGCGCCGCTCGTCGATCTGAAGGTCGGTGCGGACGCGGCCCCAATTCCCGACGACATTGCCGCGCGCTTGCGCGAGATTGAACGGACCGCCGGCTGGGCCACGCCGAAGCTGGAGCTGGCGCGATCCTCGAACCCCGAGCCCCGAGCCCCGAGTCCCTAGCTCCGATGGAAATCTTCCGCGCTCCCCGTGTCACGCTGATCGCCCGTCCCGAGTTCCTCGAGCCTGAGCACCTGCGCGTGCAGTGGCGCGGCGAGTCCTCCTCCGGCGAGCGGCTCGCGGAGTTCGCCGGTCGGATCTGCTACATGAGCCAGCACAACCCCGCGAACCGCAGCACGGCGGAATACCTCGAGAACATCAAGAAGCAGGGACACGGCTCGGTGCTGGAGCACGCCGTCTATGTGCTTTTGATCGAGGGGATCTCGCGCTCCTGCTCGCACGAGCTGGTGCGGCACCGGGCGGGCTTCGGCTACTCACAGCTGTCGCAGCGCTACGTGGACGAATCCCACGCGGCGTTCGTGATGCCCCCGGCCATCATCGGGGACGCGACGCTCGAGAGCGAGTGGGAACGGGAGGTCGCCGACGCCCAAGCGGCGTACGTGCGCGCCGTGGACGGGCTCATGCGGCGGTACGAGTGGGTTACGGACAAAGGGCACCGGCGGAAGATGGCGCGTGAAGCGGCGCGCAGCGTGCTGCCGAACGCCACCGAGGTGAAGATCGTCGTCTCGGGCAACGCGCGCGCCTGGCGCACGATGCTCGAGCTGCGGTGCGGCGAGGGTGCGGAGCTCGAGATCCGCCGCATGGCGATCGCGTGTCTGCGCTCGCTGCAGCGGGAAGCCCCCGCGCTGTTCTCCGATTTCGAGATCTACGTCGCCGACGACACACAGGAAGCGGCGCGCGTCGCGTATCACAAAGTTTGAGGTCCGACGTCGGAAAAAAATCCGCATTTCCCTATTGCGCATCGCACCGGCGCGTCGTATTGTCTACTCGGCAGCGCGTTGTCGATTCCCGGACCGCACCAGCGGCCTTTTTTTGTAGGAGGTCACCCGAGACCACATGCGCATCGGTCTCGCTTACAACCAGAAGCCCGACCCCGCGAACTCCGCCGCCGAGCCCTCGAGCACCAACGACGCGTTCGCCGAGTGGGACGACCCATCCACCATCGCTGCGGTGGAGCAGGCTCTCGGTCTCCTCGGCAGTGTCGTCCGACTGGAGGCCGATCCATCCTTCCCGCAGCAGGTCGCACTCGCCCGCCCCGATCTCGTGTTCAACATGGCCGAGGGACTGCGGGGCCAGAGTCGTGAAGCGCTGGTGCCCGCGATCTGCGAGTACCTGAACATTCCGTACACGGGCTCGGATCCGCTCACACTCGGGTTGTCACTCCACAAGGCGCGCACCAAAGAGATTCTCGCCTACCGCGGCGTGCCCACAGCGCCGTTCGTATGCGTCGAGACGCCGCAGGAGCTGGAGCGGGTGCGGCTGCCGTTCCCTGTGTTCGTCAAACCGGTCGCCGAAGGGTCTGGTAAAGGCGTATTCAGCAATAACTTATGCGACACACCCGCGCGGTTGCGCGAGCGGGTGCGGTTCCTACTCGAGCGCTATGCGGAGCCGGTGCTGGTCGAGACCTACCTCCCGGGCCCCGAGTTCACCGTGGCGATCCTCGGTAACGGGGCGGCGGCGTACTGTCTGCCGGTGATCGGCTTCGATTTCTCGGCGCTGCCGCCGGGCGCGCCGCCCGTCTACGGCTACGAAGCGAAGTGGGTGTGGGACCGGCCGGAAGCCCCGCTCGCGATCTTCCAATGTCCGGCCCTCGTGCCCGCGGGCTTGTACGCCGAGATCGAGCGCACCGCGCTGGACGCCTACCAGGCGCTCGGCTGCCGCGACTGGTGCCGCGTCGACATCCGCGTCGATCGTTTCGGCGTGCCGAACATTCTCGAGCTCAACCCCTTGCCGGGGATCATCCCCGATCCCGCGATGAACTCGTGCTTCCCGAAGGCCGCACGGGCCGCCGGCTTCGGCTACGACGAACTGATCCAGGAGGTCGTTCGCGTCGCGTGGCGGCGGTTGACGGGACGAGATCTCGCGGCGACGACCGTAGGAGCGCGGCATGCCGCGCCCCTACATGAGGCCGCGGCATCGGCATGAGGATCGTCATCCTGTACGACCCGGGAGCCGCGGACTGGACCCCCGAGGATATCCGCGGCGTGATGAAGGCCGTGGACGAGATCGGCACCATCTTCGCCGCACTGGGGCACGAGATCCGCAAGGTTCCGGTGCGGCACGATCTGCGCTGGTTCGCGGTGGCGCGGCGGGCCGACCTCGTCTTCAACCTGTGCGAGGGGGTGCACGGCAAGAGCGAGTGGGAGGAGCACGTAGTAGGGGCGCTCGAGTTCGCCGGCGTCCCGGTCACCGGCGCGAGCCTGTGGACGATCGCCGCCTGCCGTCGCAAGGCGGTCGCCAATGCGTTGCTCGCGCAGGCCGGTCTCCCGATCCCGCGCTGGACCATCGCCCAGGGGAAGATCGACGACGACTTCCCGCTGCCCGCGATCGTCAAGCCGGCCGCCGAAGACGCGAGCGCCGGGCTCGACCGCGGCTCGGTCGTCGCCGATCGCAAGGCGCTGCGCGCCCGTGTCGCCGCGATGACGGAGCAGTTCGACGAAGTGCTGGTGCAGGAGTACGTCCCGGGCCGCGAGTTCAACGTGGGGTTCGTCGGCACCCGTACCCTCCCCCTCGCCGAGATCGACTTCGCCCGCATGCCCGAAGGCGCCTGGCCGATCCTCACGTACGCCGGCAAGTGGGAACCCGGATCGCCCGACGACCTGGGCAGCGTGCCCATCTGCCCGGCCGCGATTCCCCAGAAGCTCGCGGAGCGGCTGGCGAAAGTCGCGGAGGCGGCGTGGCGCGTCATGCAGGGCAAGGGCTACGGTCGCGTGGACCTGCGGCTGGACGAGCAGGGGCGTGTCTGGGTCCTCGAGGTGAACCCGAACCCCGACCTAAACGACGATGCCGGCCTGTCCCGCATGGCGAAGGCGGCGGGTTGGGACTACGCGGAGCTGGTGCGCCGCATCGCGGAGGTGGCGCTGCGTGACGCCCAGGGCGCTACCGCGGCCCGTGAGCTGCTCGCTCCGCCCCGTCGGGCGCGCGCAACGCGCACCGCTTGAACGGCTCACCCGAGCGACGGGCCTCTTCCGCCCGGAGGAGGTCGCGCTCGCGGTCGAGCTGCTCGACGAGAGCCTCGCCGGGGACGACGACTACCGATTTCTCGGCGCGTACGCGGATGACGACCTGGTGGGGTACGCCTGCTGGGGCCCCACGCCGGGAACACAGGGCACCTATGACCTGTACTGGATCGTCGTCGATCCGACCTGGCAGGGGAAGGGCGTCGGCACGCAGCTACTCGACGCGGTCGAGCACGCGCTGCTCGCCGCCGGCGGTCGGCTGATCGTGGTCGAGACGTCGTCGCGCGACGACTACGCGCCGACCCGCACGTTCTACGAGCGGCGCGGGTACGCGCAGGCGGCGCGGCTCCGGGGGTATTACGCTCCGGCCGACGACCTGGTGATCTACCTCAAGGACTTGGTGGATGGCGTCCTGGCAAGAACGACTGCGTAACCAGAGCCTCGCCTCGCTGGAAGCGCTCGTCGCCCGGTTCGGGCCCGAGCACTTCCCCGACTTGGAGCGCCTGCGCCAGGCGGCCGAGAACTTCGAGTTCCGCATCTCGCCCGCCATGGTGGATCTCATCCAGTCTCCCGGCGACCCGATCTGGCGGCAATACGTCCCGGACCTCCAGGAGCTCGAAGTACACGACGGGATGGTGGATTCGCTCGCCGAGGACGCGCACTCCCCGGTTCCCAACATCACGCATCGCTACCCGGACCGAGCGTTGTTCCTGGTTTCTCCGGTGTGCGCTTCCTATTGCCGCTTCTGCACCCGTCGCCGCAAGGTGGGCGATCCCGCGAAGATCCCGCTGTCCCGGCTCGAGTCGGCGTTCCGCTACCTCGAGGAGCACACCGAGATCCGCGACGTCATCATGTCCGGCGGCGATCCGCTGCTCCTCTCGGATCGCCGGATCGAGGAGCTCTGCAAGCGGCTGCGATCGATTCCCCATCTCGAGATCATCCGGATCGGGAGCCGCATCCCGTGCCACCTGCCGGAACGAATCACGCCGGAGCTGTGCGCCATCCTCAAGAAGTATCACCCCCTCTACATCAACACACACTTCAACCACCCCGACGAGCTCACGCCGGCCGCAGTGCGCGCGCTCGGGAGGCTGGCGGACGCCGGTGTCCCCCTGGGATGCCAGACGGTGCTCTTGAAGGGCGTGAACGACGACGCCGCGGTGATGAAGCGCCTGATGCAGAAGCTCCTGGCCGCTCGGGTGCGACCCTACTACATCTACATGTGCGACCAGGTCGCGGGCGCGGAGCATTTCCGCACCACGGTCGAGAAGGGGCTCGAGATCATCAAGGCGTTGCGGGGCTGGACATCCGGGCTCGCCGTGCCGCACTTCGTGATCGACGCGCCGGGCGGCGGCGGCAAGATCCCGCTCCTCCCGGAATACGTCGAGTCCGTCACGGATGAGGAAGTGGTGCTGCGGAACTACGCTGGACAGCGGTACGTGTACAAGCAGCCGGAAGCAGAGGAGCCGATCCTCGTCGGTTAGGGGTTCGCGCTCTCGCCCCTCCCCCCTTCGCTTTTTCCCCAGCGCTTCCGCGGAACGTCCGCGACCTGACGCTCCCGGAGATATCGTTGCAGCACCACCATGCGGGCCGCGTCCGCTCCCAAGAAGCGGCGCCCTCGCATGACCGTCCGAATGGCGCGCGTCAGATCCTCCACGGGACCGGCCTTGTCCACGAAGCCGCGCGCGCCGGCCTCGAGCACGTCCAGCAGCTGCTGCTCCTGGGGCAACCCCGTGAGGACGAGCACCCTGACGCCGGTCCCCATGGCGACGATGCGGCGCGTGGCCTCGAGCCCTCCTTGCCCCGGCATGGCCAGGTCCATGAGGACGACGTCGGGTCGGACCGCGCGAACCCGCTCCACCGCCTCGTCGCCTCGCCCGGCTTCCTCGACGACGGCCACACCCGGCTGCTTCTCCAGCAGCGCGCGCAGGCCGGCGCGGAAGACGGCGTGATCGTCGACTAGCATGAGGCGGATGGGGGCGCGCGGGGGGCGCGTGTGGCCGGGGGCGAACATGGACGCACTCGCCGTCGCTGCAAAACGCGTGCGCCCTGCCGAGTGCAGCCACGGCGTAACCGGCGCGACATCGGAGATGCCTAGGCTCGTCACCCTGTCGCGTGATCGCTACACGTAGTGGATCGGGGATCGGCTTACGGCAGCTGCCAGATCTCGACCCGGTTCGCGGACAACACCGGAATGAGCACGCGGTTGCGCTTGGAGTCGTACCCGATGTCGGCCGGGCTCGGCACGCCCGTGATCAGCTTCACCTCCTGACCGGTCTCGTAGCTCGACACGGTGGAATCACTCCAGCTCGACACGAGGATCTTGCCGCCGGCGATGACGACGCCGTCGAACCCGCCCGGCCCTTTGGCGATCACGCTCGGTGCCTTGTCCTCCGGCTTCCACGCGAGCACCGATCGTCCGCCGAACTCGACGATCACGAAGCGCTTGCCCACGGGGTCGAGCGCGATCCCGTTCGGCCGGCCCAGGGTGTCCCCCCGCACCGCCACGGTCACCTTGCGATCGGGGCCGACGCGGAACACCCGGTCCGGCCCCGGGTGCAGCACGTTGCCCACGTCGTCGAACTTGATGCCGGTGTCGGTGATGTAGAGCGCGCCCGTTTGCGCGATCGCGATGTCGTTCAGAAACACGGCGCCCAGCGTCGCCAGGCTCACGCTGTCGCGGGAGGCCCCGGTCCTGGCGTCGAACGCGCGCACGACGTCGATGTCGGCCACCCACAGCGTATCCCCCAGCAACGCCAGCCCCTTCGGGGCATGGAGCGTGACGCCGTTGTGGCCGCCCTCGATGAACTTGAGATTCTCGACCGCTCCGTCCGGCCGTACGCGGCTGATGAAGCCGTTGTTGTCCTTCGCCGTGGGGCTGCCGTTGATGTTCGAGACGAAATAGATGTCCTGCGCCGAGTCGTGCAGCACCGATTCCGGCGTGAGGAATCCCGCGATGGCGGCGACCTTCGTGGCCGCCGGCGGCGGGGGAGTGGCAGGCGGTGGCACCGGCGTGACCTGGACGGCCGCGGAGTCCGCCGGCGTTCCCTTGGTCTCGGACGCGGCTGGTCTCCTGGGCATGGGCTCGCAGGCCGCGGTCACCGCGAGCCACGCGCACAGCGTGCTCGGCCTCATGAGGCCTTCGCCTCCGCCATTTCTTTCTTGCGCGTCTCCACCAGCTTGTGCGCGACCTCCGGCGGCACTTCCTGGTACACGTGGAATTTCGCCCGATACGTCCCCCGGCCGTGCGTCAGCGAGTGCAGCGCGGTGGCGTAGCGGTCGAGCTCCGCCTCGGGGACGAGCGCCTTCACTTTGGTGAGCCGGCCGTCCTTTTCAGTGCCCATGATGTGGCCCCGCCGTGAGGAGAGGTCGCCCATCACGGCACCCTGATACTCGTCGGGCGTCCACACTTCGACTTCCAGGATCGGCTCGAGCAGCACCGGCTTGCAGTTCGGGCTCACGTTCCGGAACGCCAGGATGCCGGCCATCTTGAACGACATCTCGTTGGAGTCGACGTCGTGATAGGAGCCGTCGTACAGCTCCACCTTGAAGTCCACCACCGGATACCCCGCCACCGGGCCGCGTGCCGCGGCCTCCTGGATGCCGCGCTCCACCGCCGGGATGTACTGGCGCGGGATCACGCCGCCGACGATCTCGTCCACGAATTGCAACCCGGAGCCCCGGGGCAGCGGTGCGATGCGGATCCAGCAGTCGCCGTACTGGCCGCGGCCGCCGGTCTGCTTCTTGTGCTTCCCCTGGCCCTCGGCCTTCCCCCGGAACGTCTCGCGATAGGCGACTCGCGGCTTCGTGGTCACGGCGTGCACGCCGTACTTCCGGGCCAGCCGGCCCACGATGATCTCGAGATGCCGCTCGCCCAGCCCGCGGATCAGCGTCTGTTGCAGCTCCGCGTTGTACTCGTGCTGGAACGTGGGGTCCTCCTCGTGCAGCTTGTGCAGGCCGTTCGACAGCTTCTCCTCCTCGCCGCGCTGCTTCACCTCGATCGCCACGCTGATGACGGGCTCCGGGAACGGGATCTTGCGGAGCACGATCGGCGCTTCGCGGGTGGATAGCGTGTCGTTCGTGTGCGTGTCGCGCAACTTCGCGACCACCCCGATGTCGCCGGCGTGCAGCTCGGCGATCTCGAAGCGGTCCTTCCCGACGCTGACGCACAGATGGTTCAGCTTTTCGACCGCCGACCGCGGGGCGTTGTACACGTCCTGCCCGTTGCGCACCGTGCCGGAGTAGACGCGGAAGTAGGTCACGTCTCCCACATGCGGCTCGGACATCGTCTTGAACACCTGCGCGACGAATGGGCCGCCGTCCTCCGCCCGCAGCGTGACGCGCTCGGCGCTGCCCCACTTCTGGGCCTCCACCGCGGGACGCTCGTGGGGCGCGGGAAAGAGCTCGACCATCTTGGACAGGAGGGCGCGCGTCCCGTAGGTCAGCTCCGCCGCGCCGCAGAACAGCGGGAACACCTCGCCCTGCGCCATCCCCGCCTTCATGGCGGCGATCGCCTCGTCTCGCCCGATCTCCTCGCCGCCCAGGTAGCGCTCGAGCAGCGTATCGTCGGTCTCGGCGATGCGCTCGATCAGCTCCTTCGAGTAGCGCTCGAACCGTTCGCCGTACTCCGCCGGGACGTCCACCTCCTCGTACTCGCCCGCCTTCGTCCCTTTTTTGTACAGGTGGCACTTCTTCGAGAACAGATTGATGATCCCATGGAAGTCGGGGCCTTCGCCCACGGGGATCTCCACCGGGATCACCTTCGGCGTGAGCTGCCGTTTGATCTGCTCGTACACCCGCTCGAAGCCGGCGTGCTCCTTGTCCATCAACGAGACGAAGAACAGCCGCGGGATGCCGCGCCCCTCACAGTAGTCCCAGACCTTCTCGGTGCCCACCTCGACCCCACCCGTGGCCGAGACGACCACTACGGCGCCGTCCGCGGCGTACACGCCCGCCAGCGCCTCCCCCGTGAAGTCGAGATAGCCGGGCGTGTCGATGAGGTTGAGCTTGGTGTCCATCCACTCGGCGACCGCCAGCGCGAGATTGATGGAGTATTTGCGCTCGATTTCGTCGGGAGTGTAATCGGTGAGGGCCGTGCCGTCCTTCACAGCGCCGTGGCGTTTGCTCGTACCGGCCACGAACGCGAGCGCATCGACCAGTGAGGTCTTGCCGCTCGCGCCGTGGCCCACGACCGCCACGTTGCGAATCTCCGGTGTCTTGTACACGCGCATGGGGCGCACTTCACTCCGGTAGGGGACAGGAGAATATGAGGCGGACAACCGGCTGTAGGCTAGGCATAAGCTGGACGCACAGACGCACAGCGGTGAACTGCAGGAGGGTGCAGGAATGGCTCTTCCTGTTCCCGTGCGCCTATTAACCGCTGTGCGTCTGCGCGTCTAGCCGTTGCATATCCTGTAACTGCATACTGCTCACTCCCGCTACTAGCATGATCGCTCCCGCCACCAACAACGCCGTCCGCTGTCCTAGCCCGTCATACGTCCATCCGGCGGCGAGGGGACCGAGGCTCCGGCCGAGCGCGGCGAACGCCTGCGCCGCGCCGAGGATCGTGCCCTGCTCCGTGGGGTCGGCGTAGATGGAAACGAGCCCCGACGCCGCCGGCGCGAACAGACTGTTCGCGAACGCGAGCGGGACCGTCAGGGCGTAAAGCTGGAGACTGCTCGTCGCGTACGGCACGGCAGCGATGCTCGCCGCCATCCCGAACAGCCCGACGATTAGCAAGGCGCGGGCCCCGGTGTGCCGCTCGAGGCGCCCGAACAGAAACCCCTGCACGGCGGCGGCGATGATCCCGATCACCACGAACAGCCAGCCGAGCTCCTTCGCGCCCCAGCCCAGGGCCTGCGTCGCGTGCAACGGCAGCGCCACGGTGTACCCCGCGAAGGCGAATGGCGCGAGCAACCACACGAGCATTAGCGGCCGCAGCCGCTCGCGCCGCAGCGCCTCGCTCATATGCCCAAGATCGAACAGCGGCCGCTCCCGGCGGTGCTCGGCGGCGAGTGACTCGCGCAGGATCAGGCTCGCCGAGACGAAGTTCACCAGGGAGAGCCCGGCGGCGATGAGCCCGGGGGCGAGGTGCCCGAGGTAGTGGTCCGCGAGTCCGCCGATCATCGGGCCCAGCACGAACCCGATCCCGAACGCCGCGCCGATCGTGCCCATGCCGCGCGCCCGCTCGGCGGGCGACGTGATGTCCGCGACGTACGCCTGCGCCGCCGAGATGTTGCCGCTCGCGAACCCCGAGATCACGCGCGCGACGAACAGCAGCGCGTAGGAGGGGGCGAGCGCGAACAACACGTAGCCGGCGGCATTGAATACCATCGTCGTGAGGAGGATCGGCCGCCGGCCGATCCGGTCCGACAACCGCCCGAGCAGCGCCGTCGCCACGAACTGCATCGCCGAGAAGATGAACACGAGGGCCCCATAGCCGATCCCTTGCGCCCCGAAACGCTGAGCGTACAGCGGCAGGATCGGCATGATGATCCCGAAGCCGATCAGGTCGATCAGCACCGTGAGAAAAATCACGCCGAGACGGGAGCGGCTCGCGGGCATCAGGGCTACAATCTACGCCCCGCATGCCACGTCGCGCGCGCAGTGTGACGCGGGTCACCTTGAAGGCCGCGGTGGTCTGTTAACGTCGCGCCCATCGTCCTAGTCTCATCCGTGAACCTCTACCGAGGACTCTTATGCGAGGCCGATTCGCGCTTTTGACCGCTCTGGCGCTTGCCCTGAGCGTACCCGCCGTCGTGTCAGCACAGGCTGCGGGTGATTCCGACATAAAGAAGGACCGCAAGGACGTGCGCCACGACCGCCGCGAGCTGCACGGCGATCGTAAAGACATCCGGCACGACACCAAGGATATTCGCCAGGACCGCCGGGACATCCGGCAGGACCGCCGCGACGTGCGTGAGGACGTGAAGGAAGGTGACCTGAAGGACGCGCGTCAGGACCGGCGCGAGCTGCGCGGCGATCGCCGCGACGTGCGCCAGGACCGCCGCGATCGTCGCCATGACGTGCGGGACGCGCACGCCGACCGCCGCGACCTGCGGCAGGACCGGAAAGACGTGCACTCAGATCAGGAGCATCAGGAGCATCAGCAACAGAAGAAGGACAGCACCCCCTGACCGCCGCACCGCCGGAGTAGCCCGTTACGCGGCTACTCCGGCGCGTCGTTCTCTCGCCTCCGCCAAGATCCGCACCACCGTCGCGCCGAGGATGAGCGCGCCACCCGCCAGCGACCACGCGCTCGGCGTCTCCCGGTGGATCCACCACGCCCAGATCGGATTGAGCACCGGCTCGAGCAGCAGCAGCAACGAGGCCTGGAGCGCGGGCACGTGCGGCATGGCCTGCGACAGCAGCACGTAACCCAGGCCGAGCTGGACCGTTCCGAGGTACAGCACGATCACCCAGTCGACGGCGCGACCGCCGGCCACGGGAAAAATCCACGGCAGCGACACGACGAAGGCGAGCACGTTGCCGGAGACCGCCGCCGCGGCCACGGACGCGGCCGAGCCCCCGGGCCGCTGGGTGATCCAGCGGTAGCCGATCACCACCAACGCGAACGTCACGGAGCTCGCGGCGGCGAGGACGTTGCCGAGCAGGGGATTGGTGGCGGTGGCGCGCGGCGGCTCGACACCGACGAAGAAGAGCGCCATCCCCAGCGCCGCAACCCCCAGAACCCAGAGGTCGCGTCGCTGCACGGGCTCACGCAACAGCCAGGGTGCGAGCACCAAGATGCAGAGCGGGCTCGCATCCTCCAGGAACACCGCGCTGGCCGCGGTCGTGAGCTTGTTCGCCTGGACGAAGAGGATGGTCGTGACGGCGTATGCCCCGCCCACCAGCGCCGCGCGCCAGGTCCAGGCGCGGCGCGCCTCCGGCACCATGACGAGCACCGCGACCGCCGCCACGGCGCCGCGCAGGCCGGCGACTTGCCAGCCCGTGAAGGCGCACAGCTTGAACGCCGCACCGCCGGTCGAGAACAGCGTCGCCGCCCCGAGGATCCGCAGGCGCGATGCGGCGTGACTCAAGGCAGACTCGCTCCCTTGCTCCCCGACGGGTAAGTTCGATGCACCAACCACCGCAGGAGCACGCAATGTACGCTCGATCGACCCCCCTGCCGCTCGCCGTCGTCGCGGCGCTCGCGATCGGCGGTTGCGGCGGCGCCGGCGGCCAGGCGGCGGTGCATGAACCGGCTCCTACTCGCTCGAGCGACGTCGTGACGCTGGAGGAGCTCAGCCGGGTCGCCACGGCGTCCACGTTGTTCGAAGCGCTGCACGCGCTGCGACCCGCCTGGTTCCGTCGTAACCCGACGACGCTCCGTCCCGAGGCCGAAGGGGATGTCGTCGTGTATGTCGACCAAAGCCGCCTCGGGGGGCCGGAGACGCTCCGGACAGTCCAGGTGAACGCCGCCGTCGTGATCCGCCACTACAGCGCGTCCGAGGCGGAAGCCCGCTTCGGCCCCGGACACATGCACGGCGCCATTCAGGTCATCACCACACGGTGACGCTGCTGCTGCTGCTGCTCGCGGCGCTTCAGGGCGACACCGCGAGCATCGCGATTTCGGACTTCCGGTTCGCGAGCGGGGAGACCCTGCCCGTCCTGCGACTCCACTATCGGACCCTGGGTCGGTCCGAGCGCGACGCGCGCGGGGTCGTACGCAACGCCGTGCTCGTTCTGCACGGCACCGGAGGCTCCGGCAGCCAGTTTCTGTCGCCGCTCTTCGCCGGGGAATTGTACGGCCCCCGCCAGCCGCTCGACACGGCCACCCACTACCTCATCCTGCCCGACAACATCGGCCACGGACGGTCGAGCAAGCCGAGCGACGGGCTCAAGGCCCGGTTCCCGCACTACACGTACGGGGACATGGTCGCGGCGCAGTACCGCCTGGTGACGGAGGGACTGCACGTCGATCACTTGCTGCTGGTCGTGGGCACGTCGATGGGGTGCATGCACGCGTGGCTCTGGGCGGAGCGCCATCCCGACTTCATGGACGGCGTCGTGCCGCTCGCCTGCGCGCCGAGGCAGATCGCCGGGCGGAACCGCATGATGCGCAGCATGATCATCGAGGACATCCGGGGCGACCCGGAGTGGCGGGGCGGCGACTACGCGCAGCAGCCGCCGGGACTCGGCGCCGCCCTGCAGATCCTGTTTCTCATGGGCTCGAGCCCGCTCCTGCTGCAGCGTGCCGCGCCGACGCGCGACTCGGCGGATGCCTACATCGCGCGCTGGCTGCGCGACCGGCTCGCCACTGCGGACGCGAACGACATGCTGTACCAGTTCGCGGCGTCGCGCGATTACGACCCGAGCCCCGATCTCGGGCGCATCACCGCTCCGGTCCTCGCCATCAATTCCGCGGACGACCTGATCAATCCGCCCGAGCTCGGGTTAGTGGAGCGGCTGATGCGGCGCGTGAAATCGGGCCGCTTCGTCCTGATTCCCACGAGCGACGTGACGCGCGGCCACGGCACCCACACCGTGGCGGCGGCGTGGAAACAGTACTTCGCGCCGTTCGTCGCGTCCCTGGAGCGGTCACACCGGGCACCCGGCCCCGGGCGATGACGGTCGCCGTCGGTCAGAAGGCCCGACGCACCCTCACGCTCTCGGCTGAGCACGTCGCGACGTACGCGCGCCTCACCGGCGACTACAACCCGCTGCACTTCGATGCGGCGTTCGCGGCGAAGACGAAGTTCAAGACACTGGTGGTCCAGGGCGGGCTCACGACGGGCCTGCTGCACGCCCTCGTGGCCATGGACCTCCCCGGGCCCGGTACCGTGTTCCTAAGCCAGAACTGGAAGTTCACGGCTCCGGTGTACGTCGGAGACACGATCACGGCCGATGCGGAGGTGGTGAGCGTGCACGCGACGAAGCCCGTCTGCCGGCTGCGCATCACGGTCACGCGGCAGACCGGCGAAACGGTGCTCGAGGGCGAGGCATGGTGCTACACCTTCGGGGACGACGAGCGGGTGTGACGGTCAGCGGTACCCCGCCGCCTGCAGCCCGAACAGCTCCGCATACAGCCCGCCTCTCGCCACCAGCTCGTCGTGTGTTCCCTGATCGATCAGCTCCCCGCCCTGCAGCACGAGGATCCGCTCGGCCATCCGCACCGTGGAGAAGCGGTGCGAGATGAGCACCGCCATCCGCCCCTTCGTGAGCTCGGCGAACCGCAAGAAGACCTCGTACTCGGCGCGGGCGTCGAGCGACGCCGTCGGCTCGTCGAGGATCAGCACCTGGGCATAGCGCATGTACGCCCGCCCCAGCGCGACCTTCTGCCACTCGCCTCCCGACAGCTCCACGCCACCGTCGAAGCGGCGGCCCAGCATCTGGTCGTAGCCGTGCTCCAGCCGCCCGGCCACCCCGTCGGCGAGGCTGCGTTGCGCCGCCTCACGGATGCGCGCTTCGTCCTCCAGCCGCTCGATCTGACTGACGCCGATGTTCTCCTTCATCACGAAGTCGTAGCGCACAAAGTCCTGGAAGATCACGCCGATGTTGGTGCGCAGGCTGCCCAGGTCGTAGTCCCGCAGGTCGACGCCGTCGAGCAGGATGCGGCCCTCGTCCGGGTCGTACAGCCGCGTCAGCAGCTTCACCAGCGTCGTCTTTCCCGCCCCGTTCTCGCCCACCAGCGCGATGCGCTCGCCGGGCTCTAGCGTGAAGGACAGGTGCCGCACGGCCCAGCGGTCCGACCCAGGATAGCGGAACCCCACGTCCTGAAACTCGAAGCCCTGGCGGATCGGCACCGGCACGGGCCGCGCTCCGGGCCGGGACGTCACCCGGGGGCGCACGTCGAAGAACGTGAACAGGTCGGAGAGATAGAGGCTCTGCTCCCACACCTGCGACAGCGAGAGCAGGACGCGTTGGATCAGGTCCCGGCTCTGGCGGAACGAGCCCGCCAGGAACGTGAGCGCGCCGATCGTGAAGTTGCCCAGCACCGTGAGATAGACGATCACCGCGTAGGCGGCATAGTAACCCAGGGTTCCGATCGTCACGAACAACGTGGAAACGAGGTTCCGCCGCACGGCGAGCCGCTTGTTCGCCTCGTAGAACTCGTCCGAGAGCTTGGCGTAGCGGCCCACCAGGAAGTCCGACAGGTCGAACAGCTTGACCTCCTTCGCCATCTCGTCCGAGGCCCCAACGTAGCGCAGGTAGTCGAGCAGCCGCCGTTCCGGCGTCCACGAGAAGAGCAGTGAGTAGCCGAGCGCGGCGTAGTGCGTTTCCCCCAAGAACGACGGCAGCACCGCGACCACGAGCAGCAACAGCAGCCAGGGGAGCTGCACCAGCAGCACGCCCCCCAGCGAGGCGAGCGTGATGAGGTCCTGCCCCGTGGAGAGCAGCAGCGCGATGAGGCCGATCCGCCCCACCGTCTGGCGCCGCGCCCGCTCCAGGTGGTCGTACGTTTCCGCGTCTTCGTACTGCGCGAGATCGAGCGTGGCGGCGTGCTGCATCAGGCGCACGCTGATGCGGTTCGAGAACAGGTCGCCCAGCAGGCTCTCGAGCAGCGAGGACAGCCGTGCCAGGCCTTCCCCCGCCACCGCGATGCCGAGCTCGAGCGCCACCAGGCCGCCGAGATGCCACCAGTCGATGACGCCGCCTCCGGCCCGCACCCGCACCGCCGCGATCACGCCGTCGATGATGAGCTTGCCGATCCACAGTACGGCCAGCGGTATCGACGACCGCACCACCCGCAGCACGAGGATCGCCACCGTGTAGCCGCGGTGCGTCTCGTACACCAGCTTGAGGAGCGGGGGCACGTATTTAAGGGCCTGCAGCCGCTCGCCCCACGTGGCGGGCTTGCCGTCCCGACCCGCCAGCAAGCTGTTGCGTCGCGTGGGGATACCGTGCGGGGTGAAACGTGGCGCCGTCACGACCTTAACTTCCCTCCGAGGCAGTGCGTCAATATAACCGTATGAAATCCCGGGCTCTCGCGTATCTATGTGGCGCGCTCACCGCGGTCGCCCCCGCGGGAGCGAGCTCGCAAGCGCCCAGCCTCACCCCCCACGACTCCGCACTGCACGTACTGAACCGCCTCGCCTACGGCCCCCGCCCGGGCGAGGTGGACCGGGTCGCCGCCGACGGGGTGATGCGGTGGATCGACCGGCAGCTCTCGCCCGGCAAACTCGATGATGGTCCGCTCGCCGCGCGCGAGCGACGGTTCAAGATCCTCGACTACGACGCGGGCGAGCTGGCGGGCATCTACCTCGATGCCCAGCGCGAGCGCCGCGAGCAGAAGCGGCAGCAGGTCGAGGGTGACCGGGACAGTGTAGGGGCGCAGCATGCTGCGCCCCTACCGCAACCTATGGACCCCACCCAGGCTAGAGCCCGCCGCCTGGCGGGTGAGTTCCAGGAGCTCGCCGTCATTCGTGCCGTCCTGTCCGAGCGGCAGCTGTACGAGGTGATGGTCGACTTTTGGGCCAATCACTTCAACGTCTTTTTCGCCAAAGGCGCCGACCGCTTTCTCACGCCGTCCTACATCGAGCAGACCATCCGGCCGCGCGCCCTGGGGAAGTTCCCGGACCTGCTGATCGCGACGGCCCAGAGCCCCGCCATGCTGTTTTACCTCGACAACTGGGAGAGCGTGGCGCCGGGCTCCACGCCGCCGCAGGCGATGCGGCTGCGCGCCCGGCCGCTGTTCGGCCCGCGCCCCATGTTCGGCCGCCCGCCCCCGTTCGCCGCGGGGCGCGATCCGCTGCGCGCCGACTCGCTGCGCCGCCAGGCGCTCGCGCAGAGGCCCAAGGGCATCAACGAGAACTACGCCCGCGAGCTGCTCGAGCTGCACACGCTGGGCGTGGACGGCGGCTACACCCAGCAGGACGTGATCGACGTCGCGCGGATATTCACGGGCTGGAGCGTGCGGCGACCGCAGCAGGGCGGGGACTTCGAGTTCCACGACTGGGCACACGACTACGGTGAGAAGGTGGTGCTGGGCGTGACGTTCCCCGCCGGCCACGGCATGGACGAGGGAGTGCGCCTGCTCCAGCTGCTCGCCAACCATCCGGCCACGATGCATCACGTGAGCCGCCAGCTGTGCCAGCGATTCGTGAACGACGACCCACCCGACGGCTGCGTGGACGACGCCGTGACCGCCTGGAAGCAGAGCAACGGCGACATCCGCGCGGTGCTGCGCGCCATCTTCCGGTCGCCCGATTTCTGGGCGCCGGAAAACGTGCGCGCCAAGATCAAGACGCCGCTCGAGTTCGTCGTGAGCGCGGCGCGGGCCGTGGGTGGCGAGCCCGACACGACGCCCCGCTTGGCCCAGGTGGTGGCTCGCCTCGGCGAGCCGCTGTATCTCCACGTCGCCCCCGACGGGTACCCCGAACGGGAAGACGCGTGGGTGAACAGCGGGGCCCTGCTCGACCGGATGAACGCCGCCGTGGCGCTCGCCGCCGGACGACTGCCCGGCGTGACGGTGAGCCTCGATTCGATCGTGCCGGCCACGCCGGACGCGGAGCGGCTGATCGCGCAGGCCGACGCCGCGGTGCTGAGCGGCACGATGTCGGAGAACACGAAGGCCGTCATCAGACGTCAACTATCGGACATCAGCGATCCCCTGCAGGCCCGCGCGCTGGCGATCGGACTGGCGATCGGCGGGCCGGAGTTTCAGAGACAATGACCATCTCGCGACGCGTCTTTGTGAAATCAGGCGGCCTCGCACTATTCAGTCTGGGGTTGGATCCCCTGTTCCTCGCGCGAGCCGCCTTCGCTGTCCGCCCGTCCGCCCGTCCGCCTGACCGCCGCATTTTGGTCTGCCTCTTCCAGCGCGGCGCCGTGGACGGGCTCAACATGGTGGTGCCGCACGGGGATCCGCTCTACTATCGCGAGCGCCCCCGCATCGCCGTGCCGGAATCCGACGTGGTGGACCTGGACGGGCATTTCGGGCTGCATCCGCGCCTCGCCGCCCTGAAGCCCTTGTGGGAGAACAAGAGTCTCGCCGCCATCCATGCGATCGGATCCCCCGACTCGACGCGCAGTCACTTCGACGCCCAAGACTACATGGAGTCGGGCACTCCCGGTATCAAGGCGACGGCGGACGGCTGGCTCAACCGCTATTGCCAGCACGACCGCGAGCACCAGGACACGCCGTTCCGCGCGGTGGCGTTCGGGCCGCAGCTGCCGCGCATCCTCGCCGGCTCGGCGCCGTCGCTCGCGATCGACGACCTGCAGGCGTTCGGGCTGAGGGCGCCCCAGCCGGCGGCCCGCGACCGGCTCACCCGCGCATTCGAAGAGCTGTACGCCGGCTCGGCAACCGGGCTGCTCTCGACGTCCTCTCAGGAGGCATTCGAGGCCGTGCAGATGCTGAAGCAGGTGAGTCCGGATCAGTATCGGCCCGGGAACGGCGCGGACTACCCGCGCGGCCGGCTCGGCAAGGCGATGATGCAGATCGCCCAGCTCATCAAGGCCGACGTCGGGCTCCAGCTGGCGTTCGCCGACGTCACCGGCTGGGACACGCACGTGAATCAGGGATCGAGCGACGGGCAGCTCGCTGCGCGAC
>Ga0209161_10001659_pt1 | contig 18440 bp, 15 predicted proteins | sample GraSoiAngelo_155_FD_186169 | JGI IMG/M metagenome (GOLD analysis project Ga0209161, IMG submission 186169) | Grasslands soil microbial communities from the Angelo Coastal Reserve, California, USA - 14_1009_13_30cm (SPAdes) (version 2) | ecosystem: Environmental > Terrestrial > Soil > Grasslands... | reverse complement strand
TCGCGCAATTGCTCGGTCCGAATGCGGGCCGCATGCACGAAATTTGCCCACCAATGATCATGCGGCTGGGCCTTATATTTCTCCCACTGGTTGAGGGAGACGCCACCGACCAGGATAATCCATTCGCCTTGCGGCACATTGGTCGCCGGGATTGGCCGCGCGAGGGCGAGCGCAAAAACTGCAGCCAATGGGAGGAACCGTTTCGTCATAACTGCCGAGCAGCACTATTTATGCTGCCGCATAGGTCGCGCAACTCGCTGGGTGCAGGCGAGAAATTCACTTGTCTCGAACATTCTCAACTATGGAGAATCAGTGACGATGGTGACGTCGCCTGAATCTGCCCTAAAACCGCATCGTCGTGGGATTGAAGCGGCCATTATTCTGGCGCTCTCGTTTGTCGCGATTATCGCACTGCACGGGAAGATGCAACCCACAGTGCTCGGGGCCGAGACCGGATATTATCAGGTAATCGCTCATACCTCGCCCCGGCACGAACGCACATTGCTGCGGGGGTTTTGGACAACGAGTTCGCATGGGCACTACACGCCTCTGGCATTTACCGCGGAGTTTTTATTTGCCAAACACGTTGGACTCCGCCCGAATTGGTGGCGAAACAGGCAGCTTTTTCTGGGCGCTTTGCTTATCTTCGTTTTTTTTGGTCTCATTCGAGCCGCCGCCGAACAGACCGGCGCGCCTCCTTTCGCCACCGCACTCCTGGCGGCGGCCATGACTTTAATTTTCGTGGCGCAACCCCTGATGCGGAACCTTCTGGAATGGCCCTTTCACAGTTTGCAAATCGGGTGGATGATTTTTGCGGCAGCCACTGGCTGGGCGTTGGTGCGGCTGCCGGGTTCGCCCAACAAGGATCGTCTCCTTTGGCTGATCGTGCTGACCGCCTACGGCTCGATGCATGTCCTTGGCCTGGGTCTGGCAGTTGTTACCGGAACAGTGGCTGTGCTCTCTCTTATTCTGATAGGAGCACTGACTGGCTCCTTCACGGAATTCAAATCACATCTGCCGACTCTGGTAGCGACCCTGATTTTTTTGGCCGTCGCTGGCTCCCTTCACACGCTCGCGATGATCGCGTTGAACAACGCGCCAGCTAACGCCGGACTGAATGCCGGTCGCCTTCCCGATTGGCACCAATTGGTCGGTTTGTACGCCTTATTGCCAATCTCGATCGTGGCCGGCCTTTTTGGTGCGAGCTTAGACAAAGGAGTAATTGACGGCGTGCTACACAGCGCGTGGCCGATTGGCGCTGCAGTCGTGCTAACCATTGGATTGTTTGTCGTTGTGCTGGCGAAGAGAAGCCGACAAATCTGCACGCGACCCCGCCTTGCCGCCTTATGTCTTGCATCGTTTTCCGGGGTCATGCTTGTCACACTCGTCGCCATGATTTCGATGCGGGAGATACGGGAAGCGACTGGCGTTGGCCTTTTTGGATATCTGATTCGAGCGCGATATGTCTTGCCGCTTACACTTTCCTGGCTCGGGATCGTTCTTGCAACCCTGATGCTTTTATCTCCGCAGCGTCTTGTTTTCGTGGCCATCGTTTCGAGTCTGTTCGCTGTTGGCGCAATTGTTGGCCACCGCAGCTACGAGTCTCATGTTCTGGCGCGAACAGCGCCACTGCATGGTGCCTCGCACATCCAGATTTGGCGGAACCTGGTGCAAATCGCGCACGAAGCGCGTGCTGCCAATCTACCTATTCCAAATATTCCGTTGCAATCGCTCTCTGGTTTTTCCTTTGTTGACTTCAAATTTCTCGAGCCGCTTCTCCATGATGAACTTCATCTTCCGGAGAATGAACATGACTCCTTTCTCGATTGGACCGAGTGCCGCGAGCACCGGCTTGCTGAGTATTTGACGAAATGCCCGACTCTTTTGCCAACGGCCCAGCTGCTTAATGTTGACCTGCCGAATCCAAACCGCCCGTAGCCGATCTACCGACCGGAGGACTCGCCGCGGCGAGTCCCTCCAATTTACCAAATCGGATCGACCTCGTCGCGGATGAGGTCTTCTATCGTCTGGCGTTTGCGAATGAGCGCAATTTTATCCCCTCGCACCAGCGCTTCTGCGGGCAAGGGACGCGAATTGTAATTGGAGGCCAAGATAAATCCGCAAGCGTCCGCGCGAACTTCCGGCATTCTAAAGAACTACCTGACTTCGTCGCGGTCTTGACCGTGAGATCATCCTCCGAGAGAATCGCCGCTTACTGGTGGAGTCTGGGTCTCCTGCTCAAAATACATCGCGCAACCGTGTCTGGTTGCTGCTCCTGATCGTTTACTTCTCTTCATTAACAGTCGTCACTGTCGCCTATCGCGATACCACGATCACATTTCTTCGTGCGGAAAGTGGCTGGTATGAACTTGTCGCTCACTCCGACGATGCGACGCAGCAGAATATGAAGCGATTGTTTTGGAAGAGGAGTTATCACGGGCACTACACTCCGATCGCTTTTTGGCTCGAATTCGAGCAAACCAAAATCGCCGGGCCGCACGCAAGTTACTGGCGCCTGCGCGCGCCGCTGATTGCGGCACTCGTGGCGACCGCGATCTTTTGCCTCGTTCGCGCGGCCGCAGCGCACTCGGGTTTGAATGCCGTGGCGCAATCCTGTGTTGGAGGGGGGACGGCGATGCTCTTTATCTTTCAGCCGCTGATGCGAGAGATGATTGCTTGGCCGTTCCTGATTCTCCAAATGATGTGGATCATTTTGACCACATTCGCGTTGCGGGCACTGGTCGGGGTCGTTTCCGAGGCAGCGGCGAAAAGATGGATATGGATCAGCGCAATTGCGGCCTACGCTTCTTTGCATACATCGGGATTGGGCCTCGCCAGCGCGGCGGCAACACTCGGGACACTATTGTTGTTCCTGTTTCTGACATTTCAAAGTGAGAGCGGAGTTTTCGACTCCCTGCGGCTGCATCGGCGCTCGTTGATTGCGGCGTCGAGTGCGCTGGCCCTTATGACCCTTATCCATACTTGCTGCATGTGGCTGCTGGTGCCGTCGGTAAGCCCGGCTGCAAGCGGCGCGCTGCCGATCTCACTCAATCGTGCGCTGCTTGCTTTCTTTGCTCTCTATCCATTCTTTCTGGCGCATTCTCTTTTCTTGTTTCCGTTTGCGCCCTACAACATCGCCGTGCTGCTCCAGGATAGCTGGCCGTTTGGGCTTTCCTTCGCTGCCGTGTTGATTTTTGCCGTCCTGATCTTTGCTCGCGTGGCGAGACGCAACTCAGAATTTACTGCAACTCGGCTACTGCTTTTCGGTTTTTCGGCGCTCTTCTACGTTGTCTTTGTTGCCATGGTTGGAATGCGGGAATGGTCGTCCACATCCTCCGGCGATCCGCTCTTTGGATATTTTGTCGGTGCTCGTTACATGGTGCCAGCCAGCGTCATTTTGATCGTTGCCGTGCTCGCGCTGCTTATGCCCGCACTGCGTCGCCATCAGCGCCTCGCCGCGGTTACGGCATTAGGGCTGGCTGCTTGCGCGCTCATTGGCCAGCGGCAGTTTGCCCGTAACAGCTATGCGCAGCAGCAACCCGATGCTACCATTTCTCACGATCGTGCATGGTCACTGGTGTGCGCGATGACAGTACAGTCTCGCGGAGCCGGGCTTGCGGTTCCAAATGTTCCGCTGGGCCATTTGACGCACGAATTTTACGACTGGGACACAAAACTCTTTGAACCACTCCTTCGCAGTGAATTACATCTGCCACCGCAAGAGCGAATCAACTTCACCGATATGCAAGACGCGCTGTCGGTGCGAGGCGCGGACTACGAGTCGAAGGTTCCAGCGTTCGCCCAACTGCGTGAAATTTTGAAACTCAACGATGCGGCGGCGCATTAGAAAGATGCATCGACCTCGTCGCGCGTAAGTTCCGCCAGCGTTTGTCGCTTGCGAATAAGGGCAACTTTATCCCCTCGGACGAGCGCTTCCGCCGGCAGCGGTCGGGAATTGTAATTGGACGCCATGACAAATCCGTAGGCGCCTGCGCTCATGACCGCGAGCAAATCGCCCGCGCGCAACTCTGGCATTTCCCTATCCTGGGCAAAAAAATCACCGCTTTCACAAACCGGTCCAACGACATCGATCTTGTTTGTTTTACTCTCACCGGCCGCTTCGCGGCCTCCTCTCCCTGAGGGAGAGGATTGAGGTGAGGGCTCGGTAATCTTCTCCACCGGGACGATTTCATGATAGCTCCCGTAAAGAGCGGGACGAATGAGATCGTTCATGCCGGCGTCGATGATGACGAATTTTTTCTGCGCTGTTTCTTTGATGTAACGAACACGGGTCAGCAGAATCCCCGCGTTCCCCACCAGCAATCGACCGGGCTCGAGCAAAATTCGCAGCCCAAGTCTCGTTAGCGGCGGCAGGATGGCATCGACGTATTGCTGGATCGTAAGCGGATGCGATCGCTGCGACGTCCACCAATCGCCGCTCCCACTAGCGATCGATGATTCATAGGCAATCCCCAATCCGCCACCGATGCTGAAGAACTCGATCGCATATTTGATTTTCAATTCGGAAACCAGCGGTGCAATTTTTTCGATCGCAGCCACGAACGGTGCCGCTTCGGTAATCTGCGACCCGATGTGCATCTGCACGCCGCGAATACTGATGGCCGGCATTTTGCTCGCCCGCTCGTAAACTTTCGCGGCCCATTCGAGCGCGATGCCGAACTTGTTCTCGCTCTTACCAGTGGAGATGTATTGATGCGTCTGCGCCTCGACATCGGGGTTCACTCGCAGCGCAATCGGCGCGCGTTGGTTTTTGGCCGACGCGATCTCATTGATGTAATCGAGTTCGGCTTCGCTCTCGATATTGAACGAATAAACGCCTTGTTCGAGAGCATACTCGATTTCCTGGTGCGATTTTCCTACGCCAGCAAAGGTGCACTTTGCCGGATCGGCGCCGGCATTGATTACGCGAAACAGCTCACCGCCCGACACGATATCGAATCCAGCACCGGCATCACGCAACAAGCGCAGAATGGCCCGATTCGTATTCGCTTTAACGGCGTAACAGATCGAATGATCGAGACTCGAGAGCGCATCATCTAATCGCTGATAATGATCGAGAATCGTGCTCGCACTATATAAATAAAGCGGCGTGCCGAATCTCTCCGCGGCGACAGTGACATCGACGTCTTCGCAAAAAAGCCGCCCGTCGCAGTAGTGGAACGAGTGCACGATTAGAATCTAATCGTATTCCTATTCCTACTCATAATCTTATTCCTTCGGGAGGTTACCAACGAATAGGAATAGGATTACGACACGCGAGGTCCGAGCCGGACTGGCATAGCGTGCGCTACCCAGAAAAAACTCTCAACACGAGATTGAGGATTCCGATCAGCGTAACTCCCGCACAAAAACTTGTCAGGACCAATTTTTTTCCGTGCTTCATCATCTCTCCCAGAACGGCGTGCGCCGCCAGATAGAAAAATCCGCCGCCAACATGCGCCATGATTAAACCGAGCCAAAACGTGGAAACCTTCGCCAGGAAGAAATAGCCAATCACGCCACCGAGGAGAGTCGTCGCTTCAACTGCGGCAACCCAGCCGAGCGCACCGCTGCGTTGCAATCCAGCGCCAATCAAAAGACTCCCCAGCGCGAGGCCTTCCGGAACTTTGTGAATGCAAAGTGCGGAGAATAAGGACCACTTGACGGCTTCCGCTGCGGCAGCTTCCTGTTGAATCCCCAACGCCAAACCGTCGGTCGTGCTATGAATCGACAATGCAACAATCAGCGCAGTCGCGATTTCGCTAAAATGTCGCGTCGCGTCTGCGTCGAAGTGACTGGCCGCGCAGGCGGGGCAGACATGATGGACGTATTTGCTGATGAAGAAGAACAGGGCGTATCCGGTAGCCGCCGCCAACGCTACGGCCCACCAAGGACTGTTGCCCAAGCTTTCGGGCAAAATGGCAAAGAGCGTTACGCCCAGAAGGGTTCCGGCTGCGAAACTAATCAGCGCGCAAAGCGGCTTGTGCGCTAAGTGCAGGGATGTGCTGATCGATCCACCGGCAAGAGCGAAAACATAGGCCGCGAGGACCTGCCAGAGAATGACTTGACCACTCATTATTTTGCTGTCGCCAAAGGCTTCCAGCGCCATCGCAGATAAACGCCCGGGGCGGGCTAGACTTTGCTCCTCGCAGTAGAACGTAGCCCAGCCGTCAAGGCCCTGGTGGTGGCTGGCGGAATAGCCGGGCGGAATTGAGAATGAAAGCCAATTCCGAGCCGACGTGAATGAGTGCCGCGATAATCGGGGCGAGCATTCCGAAAAAGGCGAGCACGATGCCGGCGGTGTCCACACCAATCGTGCCCCAGAAGTTGAACATGATCACACGATAGCAGCGTTTGCTGATCGCGAGCACTTCGACTAGGCGCGAGAGGTCGCTGGTCATCAGCGTCACATCCGCCGTTTCGAGCGCCACGTCGGCGCCCTGGCCCATCGCGATACCGACTGTTGCTTCGGCCAGCGCCGGCGCGTCGTTCACGCCATCGCCGACCATCGCCACTTTCCGACCGGCGTGCAGCAGCGTGCGAATTTTTTCCACTTTCTGCTCGGGCAAAAGATCGCCGGTCGATTCATCGACGCCCAATTCACAACCGATTGTTTTCGCCGTGTCGGAGCTGTCACCCGTTAGCAAGATGACGCGATAGCCTTGCGCTTTGAGATCGTTCACGGCCTGCTTCGCCTCGGTCCGAAGCTGGTCGGCCAGCGTCACGGCGCCGAGAACGCGGCGGTCGCGCCCGACCAGCACAACGGTTTTGCCCGCGCCGTTACCACCGTCAACCTCGGAAAGTGCGTCCGCCGGAACCGGCACGCCATTCTCTTCAAAAAGAGCGCGTGTGCCGACGAAGATGCGGGTGCTCGATTCCTCACAAACGATCCCTTTTCCCGGCGAGTAACGCAGTTGCGAATACTCATGCAGCGGCAAATTGCGCTCGTGAGCGCAACGCACGATCGCTTCTCCGAGGGGGTGCTCGGAATGTTGCTCGGCGATGGCAGCGGTCTGGAGCACGTCATTCTCTATCGCGTCATTGATCGCTCGCACGGCGGTCACTGCCGGAATTCCGAGCGTGAGCGTGCCTGTTTTGTCCAGAACGACAGTGTCGATGCGGCTGAGCTCCTCAAGGTAAAGCCCACCCTTCGTGATGATACCGCGACGGGCAGCGCTTCCGATTCCCGCAAGGATGGCGAGCGGCGTACCGGCCGCTACTCCGCACGCGCCAGCGACGATGATCACCGCGATAGTCGAAGTGAAATTGCGCGTGACAATAAGTGTGAACGCCGCCGCGCAGAAGGCGAAGTAGACCAATCCCGCCGCGAGCCGATCGGCGATCCGCTGCACGGGCGCGCGAGACTTTTCCGCCTGCTCGACGATTTCGATGATTTTGCCGAAGGTGGTGTCGCGCCCGATTTTCTCGACGGTCACTTCGAGCACGCCATCCTTGTTGATCGTTCCGGCGAATACCTTGCTCTGTTCAACTTTCTCAACCGGCAACGACTCGCCGGTGATCGAGGATTGATCCACGAAACTGTGGCCCTTGATCACCACGCCATCGGCCGGAATGCGTTCGCCAGGCCGAATGATGATGGTCTCGCCGGCGACAACTTCGTTCGTACTCAACTCACGTTCCTCGCCACCACGTCGCACTCTCACCTGACGCGGCAGAGCGTCGATCAAGGTTTGGATCGCACGCCGCCCACTGCCGACCGTGTAACCTTCGACCATCTCGGCGAAGAGCACGAAAAACGCGATGACGAGCGCGGTGAGAAACTGCCCGATGCAAAGCGCGGCGACGAGCGCCAGCGTCATCGACAGCTCCATCGTCATGCGCCGCTTGCGCAGGTTCTCCCACGCCTCTTTGAAAATGGGGAATCCACCGACAAGCGTGGCCGCAAAAGCGAGCCAATCGCGCGACAGCCAGTGCCGCCACCATCCGGTCAGGCTGGCCACGATGACGAGACCCATCAGTCCGAGCCGGACGTATTCGGATACGTCGGCTGCGTGCTCGTGATCGTGGTCGTGATGATCTCCGTGGACATGGTTGTGATGCTGGTGGCCATCATGCGCTTCCCGTTTGGGTGCTGCTTCGATTTTCATGGTTGCAAGCATTCCTCTATTTCAAACAAGTCTTCACCACACCGATCAATTGGCTTCCGGGCGATGAATGCAAAGATCGACATCTTCACAATGAAGCCGTATTTCTCGGTCATGAAACGTGCCGGCTGCAACATAATTGAAAAGCGGCGACACGCCCGCCACTACAGTTTGGCGCGGGGACGCCACAAACTGTAGATCGAAATGATGATCAGTATCGCACCGAAAGTGCAGACGATCGCCGCGCCGGACGGCAGGTCCCACCAGAACGACAGAAACAGACCAGCGACTCCACCGATGAGTGCAATGATCCAACCGATGAGCAAACGGTTACCAATACGGTCGGCCAGATTGATTCCGCAAACCGCTGGCGCAATGAGATAGCTAAAGACGAGCAGAACACCCGCGATGCGCACGAAGCTGGTCACGACCAAACCAAACGCCGCGTAGAAAAGAAAGTCCCACCAGCGCACGCGTAATCCTTTGGCATACGCCGCGTCGCGATCGAAGGAAACGAGCAGAAAATTTCTGCGCAGCGCGAAATGCAAAAGGCCGACCGAGACGAAAAGCGCGAAGCATTTCCAAACTTCCAGCGGAGTCACAAGCAGAATGTTCCCCACCAACATTTGCTTGATTTGTTCGTCTCCTTCTGCTGCGCGGCTGAGGAGTAACACCGCCGCCGCTGCGGCAACCACATAGGAAATGCCGATGACTGCTTCCTGCGGAATCTGGCTGGCGCGTTTTCCCGTCACGGAAAAAATTGCGCCGCCCACGAGGGTGAACCCGAGCGCGATGCCGAAGGTTGTCCAGCTTTGAAGATCGAGATGAAATAAGACTGCGAGACAAATTCCAAGCGACGCCATTTGCGCCATGGCGATGTCGATGAAGATGATCCCGCGCCGCACGACATGCAGACCGAGATAAACGAGCAACCACGGCAAAAGCACGCAGGCCACGATTGGCCAAAACATTACCTCCCACATAACTATTTTAGCGCTGCAGCCAGTCGCGAGACGAGGGTGTCGATCAGCTTTACGTAATTGTCCGTTCCCGGCAGGCCGCCCGGGAATTGCGAAAAGTCCACGACTTTCGCGCCAGTCGCGCTCGCAACTTTCTCCGCGATTTTCCGATCGTGAAACGGCTCGACGATGATTGTTTTGATCTTTTGCGCTTTCATCTGTGCAATCACCTCGACAAGGTGCGATGGGGAAGGCGGGATGCCCGGCTTCGGCTCGAGGAAAATGTCGATGTTTAAGCCGAAGCGGTGCGCGAAATATGGCCACGAGTCGTGATAGGCGACGACGTTCTGTCCTTTAAAGGGCAGCAAAGCCGCGCCCCATTCTTGCAGCTTCGCGTTTATCGTGGCTTCAAACCTTTTGTAGTTCGCCTCATAAAACGCGGCGTTCGCAGGATCGACCGCGGAGAGCGCTTGTGCGATGTGCTGCGCGACCGCCTTGGCGATGATGGGATCGGACATAAAGTGCGGGTTACCGAGCGCGTGCACGTCCCCTGCAGCGCGCGTCACATTCGTGGGTACGTTCATGAGACGAATTCCTTGCGAAGCCTGAACCCGCCCCGGCTTGCCGATCTCGATTTTCGGATTGCGCGCGTTTTGCAAAAGCGGCGGTAGCCAACCGAGCTCGAGCTCAGCGCCGCCATCGATTAAGACGTCGGCGCTGCGCATTGAGACGACGAAACTCGGCCGGGCATCGACAAAGTGCGGATCTTCGGTCGGCTTGGCCATCACCGTGACGTCGACTTTGTCGCCGCCAATCTCGCGGGCCAGCGAACCAAAGTCGGGCAAAGTCGCGACCACATTGAGTTTTGCTTGAGCAGACGCCAATGCTCCGAATACGAACAGCAGCGATGCAAGCAAGCGGAAGATAGGCATCTTGCCTGTCCTGGCGCGCAGGCTTCTAGCCTGCCCCGAATGAGCATGGACACGCTGGAAGCGTGTCCGCCGAGACAGCCTGGAAGGCCGTCTTCCGAAGCGGTCAGCGACCGCGGCTACAACATGCAGGTGAAAAGCGTTGGAATTTTTCATGTCGATCTTGGTTAAAATTTATGCGCTCCATGTGCGCCGAGAATGAATTCGAACTGCAGGAAAACGGAATCGACCTGCCGATCAGAGAGGAAGAAATTCGATTCCAAGAAATCGTGATTGTACTGCAAGCGCAGTTTTGAAAACTCCGTCGGGTACCAGGTTAAGTTCGCGCTCACGCGCGAGCGCGATTGCCGATCAAGATCATCGGTGAAATGCGAGTCCTGCATGTGCACATAATCTCCGCGCACGCCCGCGACCCACCCTTTTTTGAACCCCCACAGCACTTGTGAATACATTCCCCAATCGTGAAACGTTTCCGCGACTGGAAACGTTTGATCGACACCGCGACCGGCTTCGAACCGACGATACATTGCTTCCGTTTGCCATTTCACAAACGGAAAGCCGCCCTCCGCGTGCGCGCTTTTCCATTTATAGAAAAAATCGGCGCCGTAGATCTGCGTCCGTGAATTTGCGCCAGTCTCGTTCGAACCGAACGCGCCGGAAACTCCCGCCAGCACCACCTGCGTCGGGCTAAGATCCACCGAATTTTCCCAGCGCGGAATCCAGACGAAATCCTGGAGACCACGTACTTCGCGATCGGTGGTTTCGCGATCGAAGAAAATCCCGTTGTCGCCGGGATTGCGGAATGAAAATCCAGTGCCGCCTCGACCATTCTGCCCGGCGAAGATCAGCTGCGAGTACCAAGGCAGCGGCAGTGTCCAGGAAATTTGCGCACCAACGCCGCGCAATCCATCTGGGCCTAGAAAGAGGCCGCTGACAAGCGGCGCATCCGCAAAATCCCAAGCATGCGGATGAACCGGATTGAGCCGGCCGAACGCCGCAAAGAATTGTCCGCCTTTCAATTGCAGATTGAATGGCAAGCTCGTCGTTTGCATGAATGCTTCTTCAACTTCGACCTCGGTTTCGTTGTCGTTATCCAGTTTGAAAACAATATTGGCGAACCCTTCGAAGTACGGGTCGACCGCTCCGTCGAGCGCGAGCTCGATGTTGCGCGCGTTGAAACCACGCTGCTGCGGATCGTGATCGCCTACTTCGATGTTGTAGAGATCGGGCGCGCTGGAATAAGCGAGCGCGAACAAGCCGTCGAAGGAAATGTTCATGTAATTCTTGCCGCCGCCCGCGATTGTGATTGGCTGCGTGAGCGAGCCGGTAGGTCTCTCGGTCGGTGGCGCACCGGTCGTAGGGGAGATAGCCCCCGCTGGCGTTGCGACCACCGATTCGTCCGTGGTCGGGAACTGGCCCGTTCCTGTGCCGTTCGCGTTCACAGTTGGCGCGCCTGGTGCAGTTGGTGCGTTGGCAACGACCGAGCTATCCGTTGTTGGAAATGATTCTTGAGCGCTCGCGCCCGGCAGAGGTGTAGGTAGAGGTGCCGACGCTACCGAAGGCGTTCCCTCACTTTGCGGCAATTGATTGCCGGTGATGTTCGCCTTCTCCAGCGCTGCCTGCTGATCTTTCACCTGTTGTTGCAACGCTTTCACCGTCTCGGTCAGGGCCTGGACCTGCTCGCGCAGCGCGGCCACATCCGAGGCGGTGGCGGAAGCGGTTGGCGTCGCTGTTTGCGCCAGAGCGTGGTGGGACGCGATCACCACCAGCATTGTCATCAGCGTTTTGAAGAAAAATTTGGTCATTAAAAAATCGATTGGTGTCGGCAAGGATCCCGCCGATGAGGATGCGAGCGATGAGCGCGCGGGAAGATTCGCTGCGCAAAAAATGAATGCGCAGCCCGTCGCGGACGCGCGATGCGTTAGTGAGACGTGGGCGGCGCGTGTTCCTGGACCGAAGAAGGAACCGACGCGACAACAGATTGAAAACGCTGCGCCAAAAACGCCGGCGAAACCGGAAGATTATTGCTTTTCGGAGCGACTGAAGGAGGCGCGCTGTCCTCGCAATTACCGGATGCGATCAACGTTGCGGCGCACTCGTGATGGGCCCTGGGCTTGTGCAGTTTTTCGTGCAGTTGCGGCGAACTCGCCAGGGTCAACGCCACAAAAAAGGCGAACAAAACGCTAATCCCAACGCGAGCGCACGCCTTCATCTGCCGCCGAGACTCCATCGGGGCGAATTAGCGCGCAAGAAATTTCTGCCGGTGACCTGAACTGGATGGATTACGCGTAGTCCAAAACTAAATCACTTTGTTGAGGCGCCACGCACCTGAATGTCAGTTTCCAGGATCACTTTCATTCCACTGTAATGTCTGCGCAGCATTTTTTGAAAAATCGCGGGCCGCGTGGTCTGTAATGGCTCAGAAATCGTACGCAACGGTTCCGTAAAATCCGCGGCGCTGCCCAAACTGCGGCGCGCCCACTCCAATGCCGCTGCCGTCGCGCAGCTCATAGATTTTGTCGAACAGATTCACGACATCGAACCGGACTTTGATCGCTTGCTTTCCACCGAGTGAAATTCTGCGCTCCACTCCGAGGTTTAAAGTTTCGTAGGGATGATTCTTTTGCGTGTTAGCAAAGCCGCGGCGCAATCCATTTCCGTAGAGCGCATCGGCCGAAAAAGTCCAATCGTTCCAAGCGTAAGCGATTCCACCTGATCCGGTGAAACGCTGATCGTGATCGAGAAAGACCCAGTGATCGCGAATGTAGTTAAATTCATCGGGATCGAACAGGAATTGCGCGGAACTAACGTGCATACCTCGCGCGTATTCGTAGCCAACGTTAAGGTAACCGGAGAACCCGCCATGCTGGTAGTTGGCGGTGAATTCCCCGCCGTAAATTTCACCTTCTCGGTAGTTAAAGGACGAAAGGATGAGCGCTTGCCCGAACTGTCCTTCATCCAGAACGTTGCGGGCGTGTTTGTAGAAACCGTCGATGCCAAGCTGCAAACCATCTCCGATCTTCTGTGTCACGCCCGCATCGAAGTAATGGGCGCGCTCCGCTTTTACCGGCGAGTCGAGCGTGATGGCGGATTCGTTGGTTGTGCCAGTAAACTTCGCGATCGTACTTTGGTCGACATTCTCCAAAGGCGGCGGAGTAAAATAGCGGGCGTAACCGGCGTGGAAAGTCGTCGCGGTCCAAGGTGTGTAAACAATGTTGATGCGCGGGCTGAATTGACTTTCCGTCTTGATTGTCTTCGCAATGTCGACCCGGCCACCAAAATTGATGGTCAGTTGTTCAAATAGCTTCCATTCATCCTGCAGGTAAAAACCAGCGAAGTATCCGTTTAAGGAGGAATTATCGACGATTCGGAACGGCACATCACTCGTCTGATTTCCGATCGCATCGACTGGGAAAACAAGTGTGGCACTTCCGACCGTAGCGTGCGAGGCGGTGAAGAGCAGACCGCCCCGGAGCGTGTTTTGATCGTTCAGCTTGTAGCTCATGTCGACCTCGAGGCCGTTGGTGTAGATCTGGCGGTCCACGCGCGAGGCGACTCCGTTGAAGAAGAGATCGCCGACTTCATCGGGGCGAAAGAGGACGCCGCTATAACGAGTGAACACTGACGCCTGCATGTTGAAGAGGTCGGATTTCTTCTGATACGTGAGAATTCCGTAGGCAGAGTTTTCTGCCTGATTCTCATCGAGTTTGGCGGAGTTGAAGTTGTCACGACCGTTCACCACAAATGCAGTCGGTTGCCCGGGATTATTCGGGATCTGAAAGTTGCTGTAATTGCCGCTCAGCATCAAAACGAATCGACTCGAATCGTCGATGATATAAGAGAGGTAATCGAAGGTCTTGAATTGATCGGTATCATCGTGGATCGGATCGCTGCTGCGCGTTGGATTTTCGATGCCTATACCGTTGTGGAGATAACTTCCCGTCATGTAGTAAGTCAGCCGTCCGCTGACACCACCGTATTCGAAGCTCGGCATGATGGTGTCGAAGCTCCCAACTTGGACCGAGGCCTCACCACCGGCGAACTCCGCTCCTGTTTTAGTGTGAACATCGATGACACCGGTGGTCCGGAAGCCAAACTGCGCCGGGAGCGCGCCGGTAATTAACGAAACGTTGTCAGCGAATCGGGTCGATAATTCCTGGCCGAAGCCGGTAATTCCTTCCGGCAACAGGACGTCGTTGATGCGGTACTGCAAATTCGCGTGTTCGCCGCGTAAGTGCAGTTGCCCGAACGAATCCTGCGCCACTCCGGGAAAACGCAGAATAGTCTGGTTAAAAGGCGCGTCCTCTCCTTGTGCCTGCTGATTAAGGCGATCAGGTCCGACAGTATAGCGCGTCGCGCCGAGGCTCGGCACGATTTGCTCGCGCGAGACATCAAGCTCCTCGCTGGTAACCACTACGCTCTCTGCCGTTGCCGTCCTGGAAGCTGGCGACGCAGCCGGTGATGGTGAAGGGCTGGGTGACGCTGCCGCGTCCTGCGCCATCGCCATGCCCGCTCCGCTCAACATCGCGACCGTGATTGCTAAAAGTTTTTTCATTAAAAGTTTCCTGATTGAAATTGGATGAATGCAACGCGCCTCTGGCGCGGTTGCGGTGAATAAGGGACGCGGGCGCGAGTAAACGCCGCGATTGCTTCAGCGGGAGAAAATCAATTCCGCGCGCAAACGCGGCGCCCTCGCGCTACGGAACGACTGGCGGGGCGTGTTCCTGGACCGAAGAAGGAACCGACGCGATAACGAATCGGAAATGCTGCCCCAGGAAAGCCGGCGATACCGGAGGTTCCTGAATCTTTGGGGTGACCGCCGGCGGCGCGGTATGTTCGCAATTGCCGGACGCGATCATGGTCGCGGCGCATTCGTGATGCGTGCCGACCTTGTGTAGTTTCTCGTGTAACTGCGGCGAACTGGCCAGCGTCAACGCTGCGAAGAAACCAATCAGAACGCTAAGGCCGATGCAGGCGCGCGGCTTCATGCCAGCAGGAGATTTACCTTGCGAGCCAATTTGCGCAAGTGTTTCCGGCACCCCGGGGAGCGAGCATTATAGAATCCAATCCTATTCCTATTCTTACTCCCAATCTTATGCCGTCAGGGAGAATACGAATAGGAATGGCAATTTCTGGGGAGCGCAGGCTGCCAGCCTGCTGCATTCGGCCGCCGCGCCGAATGTCCTCTTTTCGCGAGCCTAATGTGAGCTCGAGATCGGTTCGCTACAGGCTGCCGCGAAGTGCAGGCTGGCAGCCTGCGCTCCCCAGAGCAGATCGGCGTCTTCGGTCGCGGCATTGGAATAATTGCGATCGACGTCGGCTGGACAGCGCCGTGCTGTTGCATTACGAGTCGGCGAACGAATGATTGGTCCGGCGAAAATTTACTTCATTATTTTTGGAATTCTGACGATTGCGGGCGGAATCATTGGCTACGTTAAGGCCGGAAGCACGGTTTCGATCATCGCCGGATCCATTTCGGGCCTGCTGCTTTTGCTGGCAGCGTGGTTGATGCCGGAACATCAGGCAGCGGGATTAATCGTCGCCCTAGTGGTTTCGCTCCTGCTGGCCGCGCAATTTATTCCGAAATTTTTCCGGACCTTCAAAGTGATGCCAGCTGGGTTGATGTCGGTCCTGAGTGCTATCGGGATTATTGTTGCGATCGCAGCCTGGCTGAGGAAATAGGACGTGCGGAAATTGGGGCTCGGCACGCTGCGCCGGATCGTTCTCCTCATCTTTTTTGCGCTCTTTGTCGCAATTACGCTGCGTTGGATTTCATTAGAACGCTGGCGCTGGACGCTGACGCACGCGGAGGAAATTGAAACCGCTTCGCCTTCCCCAACGGCGGCGCCGTCAGCCGCCGCGACCCGTCCACCGACGATTTCGGGCAAATTCGATGTTTCCCGCCTTTTCAATGGTATCACGTTGCGGAGCGAAGTGGAAACGACCTCGGGCGCGGCGGCATCCGAGGAACGAGTCGACCCAATGAGTTATGCGATCGATTTGAAACTGCGCGCGCGAGTGCCGACGCCGAATCGAACGGTCGATGAGTTGGGGAAAGTGAGCCCTGATCTCGGTAAGTTGTTGCCCGGTCTGGCGGCGATGGTAAAGCCGGAATCGGTTTCGCCTCTATTTGCGCAGCTCTACGAAACGAAGGTGCGCGAGCTGCGCGAAAATCTGAGTCGGCTCGATCTGCTTCTTTCGCGCCACAATTTTTACGATTGCCAAACGGTGCTGGCGTTACGGCATCCGGAAACCAAACGCCGCGCGCTGCTCTTTCAGGCGGACATGGATGTGGATGCCGATGGCTCTGACGGCGATCGTGTTCCGGCCGGTAACGGCGTTTCGCCGACCTTCAAGCCGTTCACCAGTTTTCGTTGGGGGAAGAAATCGAATCGACCGAATCCGTATTTACCCGGAATCGAAGATCGATTGCGACGCGTGGAATTGGAGCAAAGAACGGCAACTCCTGAGCGCAAGCGCGATCTGAAAAACGCAGCCACGGAATTGCGCGATGAAATCAGCGCGATGAAAAAGTATAGCTATCTCATCGGCACCTACGATCCGTTCATCGTCGTGCCGGCAAGTTTCACCAAGGGCAGCGATGCGGCGCACGTGGGCGATTACGCAGTCGTGATTGCCGGGAGCACGATTTATCCTGCAATGGTGGGCGACGTTGGCCCGAATGATCGAGTCGGGGAAGCGTCGTTGCGGATCGCGAAGGAGGTCAATGGCCTTTCGAATCCGAACAACCGACCGATTAGCGAATTAAAAGCGACCTACATCGTTTTTAACGGCACGGCTGATTCATCGTGGGGATCGCTCGACTTGGAAAAGCTGCAGGCGCGTTGCGAAGCGCTTGTAAAGGAAATCGGCGGCGCGAGCGTGCCGCTGCATCATTGGGTAAATACGGTACCGCCGTTGCCGACCCCGACACCTACGCCTACTCCAAGTCCAACTCCATCGATCTCGCCGACTCCGTCCGCGTCGCCCTCACCGACTCCGATGTTCAGCGAGACACCGTCTCCCACGTCACCACCGTTAATTCATCCGACATTCGCGTTTCCGACGCCGTCGCCCAGCGCAACGTTCTAGCGAGAATTAGTTACGAGTAGCAGGCGCGCGGAAATCCCAATCGTCAAAGTCCAAGTTCCAGGCAATTCCCAACTCGCAATCACCAAACGCGCTTTGGCAATTTTCGGACCTCTTCTTATCGGGCCCAGCGGCGCAGTCTGCGGCCAATTCGATCTTGCCCTCTTGACCTTGGGATTTTGATTTTCCCTGGGATTTGGGGTTTTGGGGTTTGGGATTTCGCGAGCTGGACGGGGTCGCGCATGTTAGCGTGGCAAAATAAAGGTCTGGCCGATCTCACGCAGCGCGATCCGTTCTGGCGATTTGGCGAGTGCGCGGGTGAAGCGTTCGATTGGCTCGCGGAAAGGTTCCACGCTCAAGCGAAATGTTTGATGATGTATCGGCATGATGAAATCCGCGCCGGCGGCATCAGCCATGGCGACGGCCTGTTCGGGAGTGGAATGCGCCCAAATCCACGGGTCGTAGGCGCCGATGCCCATGATGGCGAGATCATAGGGCTCGCCGTCATTTAATTTCGCAAACGCATCGGTATTGGCGGTGTCGCTCCCATAAATGATGCGCCGGTTATTTCGCAAAATGACGTAGCTATTATAACCGCGATGGACGTCGTATTGCAGGCGGGCGCCCCAATGTTTTGGCTGTAAGGCACGGATTTCCAGCGCACAACCGCGCGGCGTGAGAAGAACCGATTCGTTCCAACCCAGCTCGATCACCTCGCAGAATTTCGTGCCTCGAAGCAAATCTCGGGTTCGGCTGGCCGTGATCACGCGCGTCGATTCCGGAAATAATTTCAGGGTACGCCGATCAATGTGATCGAAGTGTGCATGCGAAAGCAGGATGAGATCGATTGGCGGAAGCTCAGCAAAGGTCAGCGCCGGTTCGGTCAGGCGCTTCGGACCGATGGTAAGAAATGGCAGGCGAATTCCGATGCGGGGAAACAAAACCGGATCGGTCAGGATGGTGACCCCGAAAAAATTGATCAGAACAGTGGAGTGACCGAGCCACGCCGCAGTGAGATCGTCGTTTTTCCAAGTGTCCGGTGTTGGGCGGGCGAACACAGGCGCGATGGGCCGGCGGCTTTCCACGATCCATTCCCGCCAGAGATGGGCCAGCCAGTTGCGGCGCTTGATCGCGCGGCGCGCTGCCTCGCGTTCCGATTCCATTAAATTAATTACACCGACTACAGCGGCGGTCTATGACCGCCGGACCTGAGGCGTCGCGCAATCGTCGGCGGTCGCAGACCGCCGCTACCGTAAAAACCCCCTGGGGGACTGCCCTGTGCTGGCATAAATATCGCGCCGTTGGCGCTAAACCGATAGCGTCTGACACAGACGCCCTGCAATTGTGAACTGGCTCGA
>Ga0209161_10001658_pt1 | contig 18444 bp, 16 predicted proteins | sample GraSoiAngelo_155_FD_186169 | JGI IMG/M metagenome (GOLD analysis project Ga0209161, IMG submission 186169) | Grasslands soil microbial communities from the Angelo Coastal Reserve, California, USA - 14_1009_13_30cm (SPAdes) (version 2) | ecosystem: Environmental > Terrestrial > Soil > Grasslands... | reverse complement strand
CGGTGCGGTTGCAACGGTCTTCGCGGCCTCGTCTGCTGGGACATAACCGGTTTGTGCGGCTTGCGCTTTGGCCTGGTCGTAGGCTTGAAGGCCTTGTGAGTGAAGCGGAGCTTGGTTTGTGTTGACAGTAGACTGGCCTGTTGCCTGGAGGCTGCTTACGTCTACAGTGCCAATCAGACTGGCTGTTCCAGGTGTTAGAGTGATTGATGCGGCTGCTGCTCGTGGAGCTGCGGTTGGAATTAGCAAGAGAATACTGGCGAAGAGTAGGAGTAGTACGCGACTATTTTTCATGAAAAACCGTGCCGTATCCGGTTTCGAATTTAACAGTTCCGGAATACCTGATCATCGTTGTCGTGGTCAGAGTGTTGTTGTGTGTGTTTATCGCAGAACCTGAGGTAGATTTTCGAATCGTAATTCTGTCTTCTTCTGATTTCTATATTGTCTCTGTTATTTCTATGGGCGAGACAGCAAGCTTCGTCTCGCTTACAAGGTTCTCTATTATGACTGGTTCTATCGGGTCGGAAAGGTTGAACCGGAATATTTTCGAGTAGAAGTACAGTTCGGCCTCGTAGGATCTTTTGATGCTCTCTGCTCGTCGGAAGCCGTGTTGTTCCCATTCGTAGGCGATGTAGGCGACGGGGAGGCCCTTCGCCTTTACCGCTTGAAAGATCCTCTTTGACTGGTCAGGTGGCACGACTTTGTCTTCTAGACCTTGGAAGAGGATGAGAGCGCTAGATATTCCGTCAACGTGGTATATCGGTGATCTCGCGCGATAGATGTCCCGACGTCCAGGGTAGGGCCCAACTAGCTTGTCAAGGTATCGGGACTCGAACTTGTGAGTATCCTTGGCTAAGAGCTCAAGGTCGCTGACGCCGAAGTAACTGGCTCCCGCCTTGAACGTGTCTGTGAACGCGAGTGCGCATAGGGTTGTGTAGCCTCCGGCGCTTCCTCCCCGGATACCGAGTCTCTCTCCATCAGCTTGTCCACGACTAGCCAGGTATCGGGTGACGTTGACGCAGTCTTGAACGTCAACGATCCCCCACTGATCATTGAGTCTCTTACGATACTCTCTACCGTATCCGGTGCTGCCGCCATAGTTGACGTCTACAACCCCGATTCCACGGCTTGTCCAGTACTGTATCTCGTAGCGCAGTGTGGATGGACTGGCGCTAGTAGGCCCGCCGTGGCTTGCGACCAGGAGAGGAGGCTTCTCGCCCTGGGGTGCTTCGTATTCAGGGTTCTTTGGAGGATAGAAGAACGCGAAGGCGGTTCGTCCATTCTCCGTGGGAAACTCGATCGCGTTTGGAATCGAGATGTACTCTTTGCCGACGGTGATCTCCCGGGATCGGTGTAGTATCTCCGTCTCTCTGGATGAGAGGTCTATGCGTACTACGGACGAGGGTTCCGTGGCCGATCCTCCTATCAGAAAGACCTGTCCGTTTTTCACGGTTAGGTTGCCCCGGTCGATCTGATTGATCGATGTCTCTATCGGTTCGAGTTTCTTCTTCCTAAGGTTCAGGCTGGCTATATTCCACAGCCCGTTCTTCGTGTACGCACAGACGATTCGATCCTGGGACTCGAAGACGAAGGTGCGGGATCCGAATCCCCACTGGGGGAGGCCGAATTCAGCCTCCATCGGGTACAGCGGTTCGACGTCACTGTTGTGCCAGTGGTAGAGATTCCACCATCCCGTCCTGTCGGAGCTGAAGTAGAGCTCGCCGTCGGGTGACCATACTGGCTGATAGATGGACTCATCCAATCCTCCCGCAATCCTTTCCGCTTGTCCCAGCGAGCCGTCGGGTTTGACATCAGCAATCCAGAGATCTGTTCCGTCCCATGGCATGTTGGGATGATTCCAGGTGAGCCAGGCCAGCTTGGACCCGTCGGGGCTGAGCCGCGGGGTTGAGTAGAAGTCGTTTCCGGAGACGAGGATCCTGCCCTCGCTCTCCTTCTCTAGATCAAGGCTGACGATGGTGTTCACAGCTTGCGGGGTCTTGAGAGTATGGTCTTCGCGTATCGAGATTATGCGGTTTCTCTTTTGGTCGAATACGCTATCTGCGTATCTCATGTCTACTGGAGGTGTTAGAGGCCGAGGAGCCTTCGCCGGGTCTTGACGGTAGAAACGTTGGTCCTCATAGTTGGAGAAGTAGACTGTTCCGTTCTGGACGAGGTAGCATCCACCACCGTACTCGTGAACTCTTGTTCGCGCGCTGAAGCCTGGAGGAGTAATATCGGTCAGCGTGCCGTCCGGTTTTCTCTGAACGATAACGTTCCGGCCCTTGTCACTGGCACGAAGCTCATTCCAGTAAACATCATCGCCATCAACCCTAAGCTCGTCAAGCGCGACGTATGTTGACGCGAGGAGGCCCGCGGTAATGGGTGACTTCCAGGAGCCGTAAGGAACAACTTGTCTCGTCATTGGAAACACCCTCTGGTCTTCCTGTTTCCGAAATAAGAGTGTACCTGAAGGCGCAGCGACATGGGTTCCAGTCTGAGCGGGACCCCGGGTACAATCCGCTTAACTCGCTGAAACCGATGAAATCGTATAGTGACGGCTTTGGAGCCGACCGGGATCAAGGTCCTCGATGATCTTCTAGGAGGCGGGTTTCCCAGACCCTCGGCCGTTGGAATAACAGGCCCGGTTGGTAGCGGCAAGTCGACCCTCGTAAAGCAGATAGCCGCGGCGGCGCTGGAACGTGACTTTCGAGTTCAATACTTTGCTGTTGACGAGTCGGCCGAAGACGTTAGGGACAGTATAGCCTCCTGGGGAGTAGATGTGAGCCGGTATGAGTCTGAGGGGAAGCTCTCTTTTGTCGACATGTTCGCACTGGGAGTTGAGAAGCTTGCAGAATCGTTCCCCTTGGAACGGCCCGACCAGATCATCGACAGCACAATGAAGTTCTCCGACCTCATCGCCCAAGGCAGAAGCTTCACCCTCAAACATCTAGGCAAGAAGACGATGGGAATAATGGACTCGCTAACACCCTTCTTCCTCATGGTCGAAGCGAAAAAGGTCTTCCAATACGGACAAGTCCTGAAATATGCAACACGGTTCGCAAAGTCAATTGGTATCGCGACCCTCCACACCAGCGTCCTGGATGAGACGATTGAGAATGCAATGGTCAACTTCGCCGATATCGTCTTGGACATGGAGAAACGGAAGAGTGAAGGACCCAGTCATAGTGGTACCTTGAGGCTTGTCAAGATGGGCAAGGGACTCCTTCCCTCGCGGGGCTACTACTACGAGATGACCGCGAAGGGAATCGACATCAGCACCGCACCAGTGATATAACAACCTGTTAGCTAGTCGAGATGTTCTCTCTCAAACTTGGTCGTGAGCCGGTCACATTCTGCTAGAGCATCTATATCGATATCATACTGCGAAAAGTATCGGGCCACATTTTCCAAGTCTCGACGCAGGAGCGGTTTGGCTTTTTCGAATCGTCGGTGTCGGTTGGGCCGAGAGGAGAGGTCCACTGCCTGGGGGAAGTCGATGACGAAATGCGGTCGCGGTAAAGTAGCAAGTTGTATTCTGACAGGTCGCCGTGAACGATGAAGCTGTCAAGAAGTTTCTCGATAATCCGAAGTGCTTGCTTTGCATACTGTTCAGGTTCGTCAAGGTCCAAGTCCCTAAGGCGGCGTGCGCTGGTTTCGTCGCCAAGGAATCTCATCGTAAACATGTTGTCAGCTCTTCTTGCCGGAGTAGGCACTGGTATGCCGGCGCGGTAGGCCTTCTCGAGTATCGTAAACTCGTTCGCCGCGATTTGGCCCATACGATCGACCGAGTACCCGATCGCGGATTTCTTCTTGTGGAGAGTCTTATGCAATCGGTATACTTTCAGCGCCAGTGGAACCTTCTTCCACAGGCCGACATACACGTCAGCCTCATTGCCAGTTGCTAAGATTGATACGACTTCGTCGACTAGTCCGTTTTCTACAGCGTCCGCTCGTAAACCGTCAAGGGAGACCTCCTCCACCTCGACATACCGGCTTCTGCGCCCATTCCGGAGATTCTTGCGTTTCCAGAAGCTCCGAGCAGACGCCAATTCTCTTCCTGACATGGGCTGTTTTTTTCATTAAGGCTGGTACACATGCAAAGAAACCAGGGGTTCAGTAACTGTTCCAATTGGCTTGAGAGCGAAGGTTTCGCGTCTAAGCGGACTGGAGATTGTGGCGATACACTGAGAATTCGATCGGATTCATATGCACAACCTCACGCGGAATCCTGGGACCTGTGAATATTAGACCTTTCGATCCGAGGAACCGTGACGGAGGAATAGAGCATTCTTCGGCCGAAAGCTCTAACACGATGCCTTTCTAACAGTCTAGCCTGAGGAAGGGAGTCAACCACGAGCGAAGGCTTGGATCTACCCTACGCGTTTGATAGAGTCTGGGATGCTGCGATATCAGTTCTCCAAGAGGCGAAATGGAATGTTACAAAAGCAGACAAAGCAAAAGGAGGCATCGAGGTACATGTCGTTATGGACATGATTACTTGGACTGAGACGCTCTTCGTGAACGTGACGAGGAACAATGACAATTCTACTCGCGTCATAATGGGGAGGGTCGGCTTGGCTCAGCCCGTCGATTGGGGAATATCTCGCCAGTATGTTGAGTCATTCCTCAATAAGCTAGAAACCGTTCTAAAGAGCACCAGTCAGAATTAGAGACGATATGAAGCCGTATCGCCATGCTGGGGCATAATTGTGACACCAGTGAACTAGCAGTTTCTGCCCAATCACCCTTTTATCAAGCCACGACCAACCATGATCGACAATGCAATCTGTTACTAGCAAAGTGAAGCCTATCCCTGAGGGTTATCATTCCCTTACTCCTATTGTAAGTGTTGAAGGAGCGTCGAGCTTGATAGACTTCCTCAGGCAGGTGTTTGACGCGGAGGAAGAAGAGAGGTTCACCGGGTCCGATGGTCGAATACGTCACGCCGAAGTGAGGATCGGCGACTCAATCATTATGATAAACGACGCAACCCCCGAATTCCCAGCGGTTCCTGCAATGATCAACGTGTACACGGAGGATGTTGATGCGGCCTACAAACGAGCGCTCGGGGAAGGTGCAACTTCCCTGAGGGAGCCATCTAACCAGTTCTACGGAGACCGGACAGGAGGCGTCAAGGACCAATACGGAAACCAGTGGTGGATCGCCACGCACGTCGAAGACGTGCCCCAGGAAGAACTCGAGAAACGAATGAAGGCCCGCGAATCCCAATAGACAGGCCTACTACAACTGTTTTTGAACCGAGTTACATCTGGGAGGGACCCTGCCGGAGCGCCGGAGAGGTCTGGTTGGGGTTGACGAAGAGTCTAGTGGGTTAGGGATAGGACCACTTCACGCAGTTCCCGCGGGACGCCTTTGTTGAAGTTCTTGGTGGCGAGCTCATCTATTGTGCCGAGATGGATTTTCGCTTGGGCTTTCAGCAATGAAGCTTCCTCGGCGATGCTCTTCATCCTCGATTCCAACGATTGCTTCGAAGCTCGGGATCTAATGTATTCTGCTCGTAAGTCGGATCGTTGAGATCTAAGCTTCCTCACGTTTGAGGAGCGTAGAATCTGACTCCTCGCAACAAAGGCCTCTCTAGCCTCCTTCTGAATTGGTTTGAGTGAACCGTTTATGATACGTTTTGCCCTTTCGAGTGTCTTTCTCTCTTTTTTCTCGCCGAGAGGTAGCTTGTTTGATTCAATGGATTCGGATAGTCCCTCGAGCAAATCGGTTAGTTCCGGGTAGCCGTCGGATTCCTTGGCCAGAGTCGTCAGCGGGGTTTTCACATATCGCCTCAATACTTCTATTGCCTGTGGGTGGGTATGCACTTCTCCCCTATGATGCAACGACAGAACTTTCGTGAATACTCCGCCGAGTCTGGACATTTCTTCGTTCAAGAGCCGCTTCCTCAACGCTTTAAGTTCCGCCTCTTTGGCACTGAGAGTTCGGATCTCAGAATCAGATTCAATCCGTTCGATAGCTTCTAGAAGTGAGCCCTCGTTGTATGCAAGCTGGTGAATCTCTTTTCCCAGCTGGAGGCGGGAATTCTCAAGATTCTGCAGAGTCGTGAGATTCTCAACAAGGGTCTGGGAGCGTTCTTGTATTTGGTCACGGGTCGACGTGATGTCTCGGGTTCTTGTCTGGAACTGGGACGTCTGGTGATTGATGCGTTGAAGTCCTTCTATCTCTGCTCTGAGCCATCCTCTCTCTGAAGCGTAGTGTGAAGCCATCGCTTTTACCGATTCGTTGTAGCTTGAACCAGCGGCCCGCAACAGTCTCGTAATGCTCGTCTCCAGCTTCGATGTCGACTCGTTTGGTTTTGATTTCAGAAATTCACCGGATGCGGTGACGATCTCTCCGGAGACGCGGTTTAGTGCCATGGCTGCTCGGAGCCTTCGGGAGTCGCCTAAGCCAGACATGTCATATTTGGTGTTTCGAATGAATTCTCGGCAGCGACTTTCCAGAGATGAAGCTAGGGAAAGCGCAGCCTCGGCTAATTGTCTTGTTTTAGCTTGCACAGGCTTCAGCTGAGGGTCGATCACCGAGCTCGTCCAGTGTTGGAGAGCCTTCTCGACATCTGCGGCCGTCTTGCCCTCTCTCATGGTTCAGTGAAGTACGCTCTGACTGTGGTTGAGGAGGCGGAGCCGATCTGGAAGTTGCTCACCGAGACGACTATTCCCGAGCCCGGCAGGCTTGCGAGGAATGCGAGTAGTTTGAGTTCTTCGTCGCGGTCGAGCATGATCCTTCTCTCCCGCTCGGTTCCCTTGATAAAAATCGAGAACTTACAATAGTGTGAGGCTTGCCTTGCTCCTGGTTCGTATGGCCTAAGCGGGCATTTTCCCTGAGGGCGCGGTCTTAGTTTGCATGGCTATGGTAGTGGAGGCCTTGTCGGCGCTGTCTGCGAAACTGATCAGATAGGTCACGATGACGGCGAGCAGGAAAGCGTTGGTAAGATGGACAACAATTGCGACGCCTGATCCGAAAGAGAACAATCCCAGTATTCCTTGAATGACAAAGTCGACGATGGCGGCGAGGCCAACTTTGAACAGGGTGGAATCGACACCGAAATCTCTCCGTGCCAGCACGGTCGCGGCTATGAGCACGATGAAGGTTAGGGTTCCCCAGACAAGGTGATAGATAACATCCCAGCCTAGGACGAAAGAACTGCCTCCAAGAATAACTTGAACGAATATCATCATTCCTACGAGGTTCGCGGTTATCCGGGTCTGCCGAGTGTGCTGCAAGACTGGGACCATGCGTCTCTGTCAGAATTTCAGATTTGCCTTTTTACCGGGAACTCAACCGAGTGAGAGCGGTTGCCTTTACCTTCGGATATGGTAGAGGATGGACGATGCTTGGGGTCCATTTCTCTCCCCATCTCCGGTACGCGGACAAGATGTCGCCTAGATCTCGTCCCTTCTCGGTGAGACTGTAGACGACTGAGAAGGGTTCTGTGCCGGTTACTCTTCTCTCAACGATTCCCATATTCTGCAAATACTTCAGAGTTCGAGAAAGAGTTCGCGCATTCAGATCGTCAGGCTTCCCCTTCCTCAATAGGTCGTTGAATCGGAGGGGGTTGTCGAGAAGATAGTATGAGATGAGGATTCTCCACTCTGAGCCTAGCTTCCTTACCGCCTTGATTACCGCGCAGATGTCTCTCCTGCAAAGCTCGCTCTTTCCCGATATAATGCTTGAGATATCGGGTTGGCAGCTAGACGATAACTTACTCAATGTTATCTAGTGTAAACTGGTTAGCCCGAGATATAAGCAGCAAAGGGACACAGACGTTAGTTGCGGGACCTTTCTCAGCCTTCGATTGTTCTACCTGTGGCCGTCAAACGCGGAGGTGCCTCGCGCCAAACGACTACATTTCCGAGAGAGCACTAATCCTCTCAAATGCAGCGGATCATCAAGGTTTTTCTGCTCTCCCTAATTCTCGGTCTTGTCGGGCTGGTCGTATCCTCAACTCGTGAACCTTGGGGAGTGTGGGATGGTTTTCCTTTCCCGTATGTGTATCCAAACCCAATCACTTGTTTGCCCAATCCATTCAATGGATGCGGCTTCTACTACGATCCGTTCATGGTTGTTCTAGACTATCTCTTCTGGTTCGGAATGGCGGTCGTAGGGGTTTCGGTGGTCAGCCTGCTCTGGAACCGCCTCGGTCCAGTAAATAGTCCAAGTCAGCCCGCAAGTGATCAAACTCCGCCCGGAAATTCCGCTACAACAAATTGAATCGAAGATAACATTCGGGTCCACTGTGGACTTGGGTTTCCGCTCAGAATTATTAGCGTCTGACGTACATTACCGTTACTGAGAAAAATGAACAGTACTTGTGTGGGACCTTGCGCCCATGATATGGGTTGCAAAAGGGCTAGACCAGGCTCCAGCGAGCTTGATCTTGTTGGGACCAAGTTCTTGGACAAATTGCGATCAATACCCAATCCAAACGCAACCACTCGAATGGGATTCTATACGGGAGAAGCCGGGAATAGGGCGTTCGGTGATTTCCATAATTCACGCGTGATGAAGAAAATGCAGCCTCGAATAGAGTATTGGAAGTACTCCGCCCAGCGCTACGCGTCGAGAAACTCGATCAGATAGGAAGGATCTCGACTTTTGAGCAGCAAGAGCGGCGCAACATGGCCCGTCATGCCTGGAACCTATCAGGTTGGCGATCCGAATGGTCCCGTCGCGGTCTGTGCGCTTACCTCGGAACGTTTGATCAGTCCCCTCGTAGCCCTGCCGGGAGTCGCCATTGCGGGCATGGTCTACACCGCCAATCTCGGCATTACTCGGATTATTGTCAACATCACGTCTAATCCTGCGATTCGTTTCCTGCTCATCTGCGGCAAAGACTCTGCACTATTCAAGCCGGGACAATCTCTTGTTGCTCTAGCTGAGAGGGGTGTTGATGACAAGAGACGGATCATCGATGCGGCAGGGTATGATCCAGTTCTACCCTCCATTGATCCTGAGCAGGTACAACAGTTCAGGAACCAGGTCGAGATTCTTGACTGGACCGGTGAAGAAGATCTCCAGGTTTTACAGGAGCGAGTGAGGAGTCTCTCTGATCGTAACCCGGGAGTTTTCACGTCAGAGAAAAAGGAAACCGGCGAAACTAGAAGGCAAGAGGAGTTTGTGTCCATTCGACCGGGTGGTCAGCGCGAGCCGTTGCTATATGATCCGAAGGGATACTTCGTTATCAGCATCGAGCCTGAGCAGAAGGAGATTCTGCTACGACACTATCTGCCTGATCACACGCCTGCTCATGAAATGCGGGGACGCGGAGCAACCTCGATGCTACTCGGTCTATTGCGTGACGCACTTGTCACACAGCTGAGCCACGCGGGCTACCTGGGCGAGGAACTGGCGAAGGCGCAGACCGCATTGCAGTTTGGATTACGATACGATCAGGATAGACCTTTGAGGCCACGCGAAACTCCGGCTCAACCTGTAGCTGAAGGAGCCAAAACTACGACACCAGCGCCTCCGAAGATACATTCAGTCCCGTTGCTCACGGTGAAACAACTAGGGGAAATTGCCCCGGGAACGTTGGTGGACCTGTTTTTCTCAGTGACAGACTTGCCAAGGGAACAGGTTTTGGGAGGCGTGTTCCTTCTCCCTGATGAAACGGGGACCAATCAGGCATTCCCTCGGACATCTCAGCGTCTGGAGGTTGAATGGCGGCCGACGAGCAAGCTGATCATGGGCGGAGCGAATGATCTAGTCGTGGGTGCTCTCTTGAGAGTTGTCGGTAAGTACGATCAGAATAATCTGGTTCATGGAGAACAGCTTGTGGTCTTGACTCGCGTGGCTAAGATCCTATGACAATGATTAGGCGAGAGGTGATAATGTGAGTACCTCTGACGTTGTGATAAGATCCACCGAGAACGGGCCGAACCTCGTTATTGTTGATGGAAAAGTAGTTCAGGCCTGGTGCCGGTGCGGCAGGTCCACGCTCATGCCTTTCTGCGACGGGACGCACAAGAAAAACGGGTTCATGGCCAAAACGCACGAGGTCAAGGTTCGTTAGAGAAACCAGTGGAAGACCGCGACTGTTGAGGTCGGGCCGCGGAAGCTGGTTCTGACAAAAAACGGTCTAGTACTCACAGTCTGACGAAGAGAGGAACACAGTAGCCATTACGCCCGATCGCCTGCTCATCGCCGTGATCTCGCGATGACCGGCCGAACTGGCGCCCGGATTAGATCCCTCGCATTATTGTTTCTTGGGCTTGCCCTCACCTCGACCAGTCCTGCATGGGTCCATGCAGATACTGCGCCTGCCGGAATATTCAGAATAACGCTGATGGTTCCGCAGCCGAATCAGGCCCGACAGAGCTGGTCGCTACTCGTCCAGAGCAACCTTCAGGCGTTGGGTATTGACGCGCAGAGAGTTGTTCTTGACTGGCCCACGATATACGATAGAGCGCTCACTCCTGCTTCTGATGTTCTCGGGAGAAGCTACAACAACGGCGGCTTTGACGCCCTATTTCTCGGCTATGCTCTCGGGATAGATGCCGATCCATGGTCCTACTACCACAGTTCACAATTTGCTCCGATAGGTTCCAACTACTATCTCTGGAATAACAGCCAGAATAACCAACTGACCAAACAGATCAAGGAAACAATCGACAAAACGCAACGGTTAGACTTGGTGAAGCAGTGGCAAGCGCTCGCATATGACCAGCAACCCTGCGCCACAATACTCTACACGAAGGAAATTGTTGCCTTTGACTATACCATGCCGAATGCCCAGTACGTGTTCAGCACCTACCACTTTCCGTATTGGCCGCCGATCGAACAATTGTCGATGATGGGCGGGTCTACAACCGGCTCGATCACGTTAGCGCAGACCGGACCGGCTCCGTCAGAGGGGTTCAACCCGACACTGAGCAGTTCCTACTACGACCAGACTGTGTATGGAGCAATGTTCAGTGCGTTGGCGCAGAGGAATGATACTATCTTCAAGAATATGATTCCGCAGCTGGCGACCGGCTGGTCTGTTGCCTCGGATCAGAAGACATGGACTGTATCTTTGCGTCCTGGGGTGACATGGCACGACGGGGTTCCGTTCAATGCTACAGATGCGAAATTCACATTTGACGCGCTTCAAGATGATACGCTGGCAGCGGACAATGAGGCGTTCATCAAGGGCATAGTCGGTGGAAAAAACAGTGTAGCAATTGTGGACCCGTATACTGTCAGGTTCACTCTCCCGAATCCCTACGCGTACTTTGTGGAGAATATTCTCACCACACCAATCATTCCCGCCCACGTGCTGGCGAGTGTTCCCTATGCAAACTGGAGGACGGACCCGTTTAACACTGGAATTGGTGGCAGGCCCATTGGAACGGGCCCCTACAAGTTTGTCAGCTATGATCCGGCGACCGAGACAAATCATCTGACAAGGAATGATAACTACTTTGATTTTCCAGAGAACGGAAAGACTGCCCTTCAGAATAGGGGAGCTTTCGAGGTCAAGGACTATTACGTCAAACACATACCGAGCTCCGATAATGCTGTTTCGGCGCTCAAGACAGGCTCGGTAAGCGTTCTCGATGCACAGTACGCTCTGGAGACCCAGACGAGTTTCCTCGCCACCTGGCCATCAAACCAGTGGACGTCTTACGACGCGTTCGGGGTCCAGGAGCTGGGTTTCAACATGCGACACCCAATATTTGGAACAGGCGTCAATACCCCGCTAGGCCTTAGTGATCCTTCGAAGGCCTCTCTTGCCGCCAAATATATCCGTCAGGCTATCAGCTACGCGATCCCGAGAGATCTGATAATACAACAGCTTCTCGCCGGATACAGCAATCCTGGGATAACGACCCCGGTCGTCGGCGACTACCGGACAGGCTTCGCGGTCACCGACGGGTTCAACAACGCTCTCACCCCATACAGTTTCAACCTCACAAAATCCCGGCAGTTATTGCAGGCTGCCGGCTACTTCCCAGCCGCCCCTCTAAGCATCTGGGAGACCTGGGGGTTCGCCATCACCGTCATGCTCCTGGCTACGGCCATCACGTTTGCAGCCCTCTACAGGGTAGAGGTGAGGCGAAACCGTGCCACGGGCTCAATACCGTCAACACTACCGCCGTCCTCACCGTCATCGAGCAGTCCGGAACGTCCGCCTTCCACCATTTCCGAGCCGAACTTCCCTCCCAACAATCTGAGAACAGCCATGGACTCATAGGATATCCTTAGCCTTCGAGTCGATAGCGTCGATGGCTTGATGTTCTCCTAGTGGCGAGTGTCTTGCCTAGGCGGCTACCGGTTGCGAGGTTATAGTATCTAGATTTTTATTCGCGCAACGTCTAATTCTAATTAGCGTTGAGTATCCCCGAAACAGGCACCCAGCGACATCCTGCCAAGCCTGTCCACATCACATTATTCGGCATTTTCAGCATAATCTTCGGAGCGGTCTTAACCTTCGCAGTACTAGCCCTTGCTTCAATCACCAACATTACACAGACTGATCCCTGGTATCCCTTGGTGGCTCTCACCAGCATCGGATTTGTCGTATGTGGAATCGGTTTCTTGCAAGGAAAGCGTTGGGGTTGGGTAATTTCCATTCTGGTGTATGGTGGGGCTTTTGCAGCCAGTGTTGCCGAAGCGTTCCTCCACATACTTGTTGGAGGAATATTCATCGAACCAATAATCTTGGTTTTTCTTCTGGTACCTAGTGTGAGATCCTACTTCTTCGGTTCCCCCAGGTTCACTCTCGAAGCGGCTGAGAACGAGGTCAACCCTCTCGATGGCTCTAGGCCAATCGCGGGTCCCGAGAAAAACCGTCTACACATTGGCAGCCCAGCAAATAAGATTCTCACCGGGGGCCTAATGCTGGTGATAATATCAGTCGTTCCTGCCGTGGCAGTTTCTGTGCACACGGTGTCGGTAACTGCTGTAACTCTCAACATCGTCTACCCCGGGGGCGGAACCCCTAATAATCCATGGTTGGGCGACTCACGCACCGTCAGTGGATCCATGTTCACGTGGGGACAAGGTCAGATGGGATTCAGATTTTCACTGGTCAATTATGACCTCTGGCAGGCACATTCAGTAGACTCGATCTCTCTCCGGACACAGGGTTTTGTCCTCTATGCGCCTCCAACCCCTATTTCGGTAGCGGCCCTCGGAGGGGTTGCCCTATCGATGCGGCTTCAAGCTCCAGACTTCAACTACTACGGACCCGTCACCATAGAAATCCGAACCTCGTAAGGGTCGCTGAGTCTATTTCGCACGGGTCGGCAGTAGTTCGAGGTATGAGTGTGTTAGGATTTTTGTGACGCTTACGAGGTCGCTTATGCGTACGTGTTCGTCTATTCCGTGAATGTTGCTGTCCTGTCGTGTTGCACCCAGCACGGCTACGGGTATGCCTAGTTGGCTGACAACTGCCATATCAGTTGACCCCTGACTTCCCGCGGGCGGTGTGTCTCGTCCGAGAACTTTTCTCGCTTGTTTCCTGACAACCCTGACAAGCTTGTGGTTGGGAGGCGTGATCATAGGATCGTATCCAAGAATCTTCTTCATCGAGACCTTTGCCGTACTCTCTTTTGCGAACTCTCTCAAGACCCTGCCGATCTCCTTCTCGACCTCTGCGGCTCTTTCTTCTGGTATGAATCGTCTGTCGACTAGTATCTCGCATGTGTCTGGTATGATGTTGCCTTTCAGGCCGCCTTTGATCATATTCACGTAGAGGCCTGGCCGCATCTTCTTCGTCCCATACAACGGCTCCGCCGGAATCTTCGACCTCCTCATCCCAATCTCCTGACCCAGAACCTTCAATTTCTCAATCAACGCAGCAGCCTCTTCAATCGCGTTGATACCCGTCCATCCCCGTCCCGAGTGCGCCGCCTCACCCTTGACCGTGATGACAAACTCGGAATCACCAAGACTCGCGACATGCAACACCTCTATGCCACTATCGGTGGAAATGCAATATTCAATGTCCTTCGTTATCACATGTTTATCCACCAGATGGTTGACGCCGGTGTACCCTCCCACCTCCTCGTCCGTGGTAAAAGTTGGAATAATCGATCCACCAAACTTCACGCCAGTCTCGACCAACGCCTTCAACGAAAAGATCGTACACGCGTCCGACCCTTTCATGTCAGCCGCTCCCCGTCCATAGATCTGACCATTCCTAATAGTGGGTTTGAATGGGTCGTTAGTCCATCCTGACGGGTCAGCCGGGACAACATCCACATGCCCATTGAGAAGAATCTTAGGACCGTCACCTTCGCCCTTGAGAGTCGCGTACGTATTCGGCCGGGGACCCTTAAGCCCGACCTCAGGGCTAACCCGTCTTTTGATCGTGCCCTCGGAAATATGGCTCACAGAAGGCGTAACACCCAGCTCTTTGAGCTCGCCAGCAAGAACCTGCGAGATCTTCGGATAGTTCAGACCTGGAGGAACAGTAGTATCGATACTGACAAGACGACAGGTAAGATCAACTAGATCCTTCTTGTGAGCGTCAATCCAACGGTCAACCTGTCGAATCTCAGCTTGAGAGGGCAAGAGATACCGGTTGGGATTGGGCCCCCACTCGTTAATTGTTCTTTCGGAGTCTCAGCGGCAATACGCTTAATTCTCGGCCCTGCTGTTCTCTATAGAACAGGGGCGAAGTATGGGCTCCTTGGAAATCGCTCTCGACGGCGTGCCTATCCTAGTCTTGGTTGGTTGCATCGTCTGGATCGTGAGATTCAACATTTCTCAGCAGAAAGGGGAGAGATTGACCCTAAAATGGAAGGACATGGACCCGCTTAGGAAGGCTGTGGCAGCTCTGATATTTGTCTGGATTTGTCTTAACCTATACTTAACGGTCGGAAACGAACTCGCCTTTCTCAACGTCGTGGTTCTCCCGCTCGGCTCTGTTTATTCCATCTACGGACCTATTCTGAGCTGGGCATCAGCCTTGAGCATAGTAGGACTGGCCGTCTTACTTTCAGTTAGGTTTCCCAGACGATCGGTTGTCGCTTGACTTCCTTCTCTTTCAAATAGGCATCTTTTTCCTGCCAAAATCACAACTCGACTACTCACCCCCTACTCCTGGAGAAGTCTGACAAGCATCACGAGACTCTCAACTTGGTCGTTAAGTATCGCTACTCGCTTAGCCCATCTATTCTCCAAAGAGGGTCGACGCCACGGTCGAGATATCAATCGAGAACCTAACGAAGCACTATGGAACCCTCGTGGCTCTGGACAATGTCTCTCTCAAGATAGGTTCAGGCGAGGTCTTCGGGCTTCTCGGACCAAACGGCGCCGGCAAGAGTAGTCTTCTAAAGATCTTGGTCGGGATACTCAGGCCAACCAGTGGGACAATTCGACTAGGCGAGTATGACATTGTGGTGGACCCGGAGAAGGCGAAAAAACTGATCGGGTACTTGCCGGAGAATCCCAGCCTCTACACCGGTCTAACAACTTTAGAGTTCCTCCAGTTTGTTGGGAAAATTCGAGGAGTCGCAGATGATCTTCTCGACCAGGAGATTCTTGAATCTCTGAAGAGCTTCATGTTGGAGGAGAAGCGTAACAGTCTGGTCGGCAGCTTGTCGAAAGGGATGAAGCAGAAGGTGGCGTTGATCGCTACCAGTCTCCACACCCCCCAAGTTCTAGTCTTGGATGAGCCTTTGACGGCTTTGGACCCGAAGACCCGGGTCTCCGTGAAGGACTGGATCAGCGGTCAGACTAAAAGAGGTGTTATCACGATCCTGTCGACTCATGACTTGGATGTTGCTCAGACACATGCGGGGAGGATTGCGATCATCGACCACGGAAAAATTGTGGCAGTGGGAGACGTCGAGAGTCTCCGAAAAATGGCGAATACAGCGAGTGATGCGAGATTGGAGGACGTGTTTCTACAATTGACCGAGGAAAAGGGCGAGGCGCCGACCAGGCACTGAGCGTCCCCGGCCCACTAGGGACCATTGGCACTCTCATGCGATATTGGGTCAAAGGACGATTCACAAGAGCGACGATTCTAGGCCTAGTCATCGGTGAATTTTTTTCGATTATCTTCATTCTCTTCGGCAGCTCCACCTATCTCTCCTTCTCCAACCGAGTTGGCTTATCGACAGGTCTCTCGGAAGTGGCTCTGAGCCTTTTCCTCGCATTGTTTCTTGTCGGTTTGATTCAGAGCGGTTTCAATGGGAGCGGGCTGCCTGTGAGTGCAGGCGATGTGGATTACGTATTCACTTCTCCCGTACCGCCTCGTGAGGTCTTCGCCGCCAAGGTCCTGCTAAACTCGCTCACCACGGTTCTGTTCGGATTTCCGCCGATCATCGTGTTATACTTGCGATTTTCTGCGTACTACCACACTTCATGGTCTGCCGCTGTCTTGGCCGGACTCGTGACCCTCGTCTTTCTCGTAATCGGACTCTTGCTAAGCGCCGACATTACACTCTCACTCGGGCATGGACTTGGCGAGAGGAAGAAGATGTGGAGGAACCTCTTCATTGTGCTCGTCATGGTTGTCAGCCTGCTCCCCATCACTCTGCTCATTCCCGGAATCCCAACGGGAATAGCTGAGGTCACCCGGGTCCTACCGAACGGACTCTCAGCGGCTGTGAGTGTTGGCCTTGTCAGCGGGACTGCGGGAGGGCTAACGTATCTTGCGGATCTTCTGCTATTGTTTGCCTGGCTCGGCGGAGTTCTGCTTTTTGGCGTGAGAATGTCGCGCGGACACTTCTACGACCTCCTCGAAGTGTCATCCGCGACCGGCGAAAAATTTGATCGTTCCAACCAGGTTTCTCGGCTGGACCCGAAGGGAAAGTCCATCTGGTCTATCGTGAGACTCAAGGAGAAGATCCTGAGCAGCCGGACCCGGGAGGCGAGAGCGCAGCTCATCAGCGCTATCTTTCTCGCAGGCTTCATGATCATCTACGCTCTATCAGGCTCTTTCCAGTCGTCGCCGACCCCGTTCCTCTTCATCCTGTTCATAATCGGATCCTTCGGCTCCGGAACCGCTTCGAGATGGATTGAGAAAGAGCGGCTCTGGATTCTGAAATCGTCTCCAGTAAGCATGCGGAGATACGTGAAAGAAGTATATCGCGCTCGGGCCGCGCCCCTACTCCTATACCTCGCCCCAGTGGTCATAGCAGTCGGCGTCCCATTAATCCTAGGAGGCCTTTCTCAGCCATCCCTATTGTTAGGGGTGATCCTCGCGCTGCCAGGAGCACTAGAGATTGCTAGTATCACCATGGCAGGAGGGATGTTCTTTGCATCGAAGTATGGACAGAGCTCAACCGACGACATCCTCTCATCTCAGGCACAAGAACTGGCGGACATTCGAAGATTCCTCTTCCAAACAATCATCAACCTCGTGATGGTCTCTCCTGTGATCTTGCTGGTCTTCGTCTCGGAAACGCTCGTGGCCATACTTGGGCCAAGCTACCTCACAATCCTTGCACTTGGACTCGTAGCAATCTCAATCATCTTCACCGGTCTCTCGATCAACTTTCTCCTGAACAAGGCCGGAGACGCGGTCACTAGGAGAGAAGACCTGTAGCTCGTTTCCAAATCATGAACCGCTACCTTGTGCTAATCTATCTATTGGGAGTGCCAGCCTCTCGCTATCAACGTATGCCAGAATCCTCTCATGGCTATCTGCGAATTGTCAGAAACCGTTTTATCGCGCGAGAAGCCGCCCTCGTCGAGGATTCGAAACTTGCAGGTTGTCACTTCTAGAGGGAGATTCGATATTACTGAAACAGCGGTCAAGGAACTGAAGGGAAACATCCGAGGAGAGCTTCTCACATCCGACTCTCCTGGGTATGACAAGGGGCGAACAATCTGGAACGCCATGATAGACAAACGGCCGGCGCTCATTGCACGATGTGCCGGAGCTGCCGATGTAATACATGCCGTGGATTTTGCTAGAAAGAACGACTTACTAGTCTCCATACGCGGTGGCGGCCATAACATCGCCGGCAACGCGGTATGCGACGGAGGACTAGTGATCGACCTCTCGCCGATGAAATCGGTGCGGGTAGATCTGAAAGAGCGGCGCGCATTTGTTGAGCCAGGAGCGACTCTTGCGGACTTCGATCACGACGCCCAGGTCTTTGGGCTAGCCACGCCCCTGGGAATAAACTCGACTACGGGCGTGGCCGGGCTCACCCTCGGCGGCGGTTTTGGCTGGCTCAGTCGAAAATACGGAATGTCAGTGGACAACCTCGTATCAGCGGACGTGGTGACAGCCGACGGAAAGCTGGTCCGAGCAAGTGCCAGTGAGAATCCGGACCTGTTCTGGGCCATCCGCGGTGGCGGCGGGAACTTTGGCATCGTCACCTCCTTCGAGTTCCAATTGCATCCCGTTGGTCCTACCGTGTTCAGCGGATTGATTGTTTTCCCCTTCGACGAAGCCAAGACGGTCTTGAAGAAATACCGAGAGTTCGTCGAACACATGCCGGACGACCTGAGCATTTGGGTAGTCTTGAGAAAGGCGCC
>Ga0209161_10001652_pt1 | contig 18484 bp, 22 predicted proteins | sample GraSoiAngelo_155_FD_186169 | JGI IMG/M metagenome (GOLD analysis project Ga0209161, IMG submission 186169) | Grasslands soil microbial communities from the Angelo Coastal Reserve, California, USA - 14_1009_13_30cm (SPAdes) (version 2) | ecosystem: Environmental > Terrestrial > Soil > Grasslands... | reverse complement strand
TGTCGAACAAGAAGCAGCCAAAAATCGGACGCAGGCTTTGCAAGCCCGCTACAACGAGCTTCGGCGACAAGAAGACGACTTGCTTCTTCAGATCGGCGAGGCGAAGCAGCCCGGACCTGCATACTATGGTGGTAAGAACAATAGGACTTTGCTCCACCACCCGAACCCGCAAAAATCGCAGCTACCACTTTTGCAGAGTCATCTCAGCGACGTCCGGCGCGAAAAAGGTGAAGTCAGAAAGCAATTGGAGAAAGCGCAGCGCTAGCATTAAAAAGCGACGCGAGGACGCGCGCGCACTCCAAAAGCTTTCGCGAAACGAGATTGATCGCTCGATGAATTTCGCACGGAGTGCCTTGAAAGTGCGATGCGTCGTCGCATCGCTTTTTTTTGCCGCGATTGCCCTTGTCCAACTGGCATTGGAAACAGACGCGCGTGCCGATGAGAAGCCAATTGTGATTTCCACCACGGTTCTTGCAGATCATCCCGTAAACCAGTGTGCGCCAGGCCAGGCGTTGGGCGCGGGCGTGGACGGTCACGAGAAAGGCGATTGCGCTCGGATGTTTACGGACAAGAACATCGAGCAAATGCTGTCAGCTGGGTTTGGGCCACTGACATATCGGCTGCGCACCGAGCTTGCTGGTGAAGTCTGGCATTGGAACCCGCAGGGCACGTGGTCCGATCCGGTTCACCAATGCGGATATTGGACCTCAGACGATTCGCTTGGCGAACCGATCAACGTCTCCTACGGCTATCATTTGCCACGGCGAGGAAACACCATCGATCAGGCGAATGATGACGGCTATTCCCGTATCGCAGACCGCGACAACGATTCATTTTGGAAAAGTAATCCGTATCTGGATTCGCATTTCACTGCGGAATCGGATGATGGACATCCGCAGTGGGTGGTGATCGATCTCGACGCGCGCAAACCAGTCAACGCCATCCGCATTCTTTGGGGAACGCCGTACGCCACACAATATCGCGTTGAGTACTGGCCGGGCGACGATCCAATGCATTTGCACCCCGATGACGATGAGGACTGGCAGCCATTCGCACATGGAAATGTTGATCATGCTCACGGCGGCGATGAGCTCATTCGACTCGCTGAGCGTCCAAGTTCGGTCCGATTCGTGCGCATCGTAATGAGCCATAGTTCGCGAACCAGCTCGCAACCATCGAATGACATACGCGACCGGCTGGGGTTTGCCATTCGTGAGATTGAGCTCGGGAAAATCGAGAAGCACGACCGTTTTCACGATTATGTCCGCCATGCGCCCGACCGACATCGACAGACGGTCATTTACGTGTCATCCACTGATCCATGGCATCGCGCAGAAGACATTGACTCCAGCATCGAACAGCCGGGAATGGATTTCATTTTGCGTAGCGCGCTCACGAACGGATTGCCCGTGCTTGTGCCGGCGGGCGTTTTGTATGACACGCCAGAGAACGCCTCCGCCGAGATCAATTATCTGCTGCGACGGAATTATGATTTGGAAGGAATCGAACTAGGCGAAGAACCCGACGGGCAATGGGCTTTTCCAGAGGATTATGCCGCGCTCTACGCCGGAGTCGCTCGCCAGCTCACTGCGCTTAATCCGCGTCTAAAGCTCGGAGGCCCAAGTCTGCAAAATTTCGAGGAGCGACTGCTGACGTGGGCGGACGCTTCCGGCAATCGTTCCTGGATGAATCGATTTCTGAAATATGTCCGAAATGCCGGGGTGCCGTTCGATTTTTTTTCGTTTGAGTTTTATCCGTTCGACAACATCTGCGCCGACGCTGCGCCGCAGCTGCTTCAAATTCCGTCGCGCCTTCGCTCAGTCTTGGCCAGCTTGCGCGCCGACGGCGTGCCTTCTGATCTCCCGTGGCTTATGACCGAATACGGCTATTCGGTTTTTGCCGGACGCCATGAAGTGGACCTCCCGGGCGCGCTTTTCAATGCAGACACAGTCGGAGCGTTCCTCACGCTCGGCGGTTCCAAGGCTTACCAATACGGGTACGAGCCAAACTATCTCCAAGACGAGCTCAAATGTTCCTGGGGGAATCTAATGATCCTCCAGTTGACTCCAAAGAACGATCAACCGAAGCACCTATCCGCCTACTATGCTGCGCAGCTGATCACAAAAGAATGGATGCAGCCAACGAACGAGCCGCACGAAATATTCCCCGCAACCATCAACCAGAAGAAGTCGAAGGCATCATCCGCGGTCAGCGTCTATGCGGCGCATCGGCCAGATAATCAATGGGCGCTTCTTGCAATCAACAAACATCCAAACCGCACGGCTCAGCTCAATGTGGAGTTCAAAATTCCCGGCGCACGGCAGCCCGTTCGTTTTACGGGCCAGGTCGAGCTAATTCAATTTTCGCGACAGCAATACGCCTGGCAACAGGAAGGGCCGAACGGCCACCCCATCCGAAGTCTGCCACCTGCGCACTTCACGCGCGAAGCATCGCCATCCTACAACCTGCCGCCGTATTCGCTCACCGTTCTGCGCGGAAAACTTTCAGACTAATGTATCGCATCTCGCGTGCGACCTACATTACGGCCTAACGAGACAAAAGATCAGCCACCCAGCAACAGCCGTCTAATCTGATCGCCTGATGGGGCTTGCCGCCTTGCCTGGAATTCGATGCGGACGAGGCCGGCGTTTCATTTGCCGAAAATTCCCGAAAACCACCCTTTTCTCTGGGTCTTCAAAGCTTTCTGGAACTCCTCCTTCACAAAATTGGGGTCCCTCGCGTGAGCCATAGCGTCCATGAGACTGATGCGCTCAGCCAGAAGCAACTCGATAAGACTAACGTCCACGGTATGCATGCCGTCCGCAGCGCCGATTTGAATTAGTCCCGGTATCTGCGAAAGCCGGCCGGACCGGATACACGCCTCGATTCCCGAGTTCACCGTCAACAATTCCGTGGCCAAAATCAGGCCTGCCTGGCCGCTTCGCGGCAGGAGATACTGACACACCACTCCCAACAACGACCACGCAAGTTGGGCACTGACGAACTGCTGACCCTCTTTTGGAAAGGCATCAATAATGCGCCCGATAGCCGTTGGCGCATCGTTCGTGTGCATGGTACCAATCACGAGGTGCCCTGTTTCCGCCGCCGTAATCGCAGTTTGCATCGTGTCCGTGTCCCGCAACTCGCCCACAAGAATGACGTCTGCATCCTGTCTCAAGGCGTTTTTGAGCGCTGACGCGAAGCTAGTTGCGTCGGAACCAATTTCGCGCTGGTTCACCAGGCTTCGCCCCTGCGAATGAACAAATTCGATCGGGTCCTCAATACTGATGATGTTGACGGAACGCCGTCTGGCTATCGTTTGGGCCATGCTCGCCAGCGTTGTACTCTTGCCTTCACCGCTCGCGCCAGTCACCAGTATCAGGCCGGCTCTCTCGTCACACCAGCGATCCACCACGGGAGAGTGTCCCAAGGACTTTAGATCGCCGACCTCAGAAGGGATACGTCGGAAATTGGCCTCAATCGCGCCTGACACATAGCACGCATTTCCGCGATAGCGCCCGAGGTCACCGACCTGCAACGCGAAGTCAAGCTGCCATTCGTTTTCCAGCTTCGCCCGTTGTCCCTCCTTCAAGGTATCGATCACCAGTCTCCTTGTGTCCTCCGCCGACAGTGGCTCTTCCGTCAGCGGCTGGATAACACCAGCGACCCGCAACATCGGTGGCGCCCCCACTGTCAAATGAAGATCAGAAGCCCCCCGCTCGGCCGCAAGCGCCAGAAAATCGATCAAGTCATGTTCCTTCATATGGGTTCAAATTGTGCGGAGGACTTGTCTAGCCGATTCCCCTCATGGCGCGACGAAGCTCGGATTCATTGCTGACTGAAGCCATGGCAGTCGCTTCCGTGATGACCTTGGCTTGGAGGGCTTTGAGCGTCGATTGCAAAAATGAAACGGCGGTAGGATCCGATCCGCGGGAGATATACTGATCGATGTTCTGCAACTCTCGTCTGGCGATCCAGTCGCGCATGGCACCCGCATTTTCGACGTGTTCCACCAGCAAATGCAAGCCTCCGTCAGCAGATTGAACCAGCTTCTGGCACAGAACGCCAGAAAGCTGGTTTGCCAGAAGGTTCACACCATGCTTCTCGTCCTGGGCTGGGAAAAGATTCAGATAGCGCTCCATCGTGTCCGCAACTCTCTCCGAATGCAGGGTCGAAACAACGAGATGTCCGGTTTCCGAAGCCTGCAGCGCCGTCAACGCAGTTTCGTAATCCCGGATCTCACCGACAAAAATGACATCCGGCGCCTGACGAAGGGCGCTCCGCAATCCGATCGCAAAAGTGCCGGTGTCGCGTCCGACCTGTCGCTGGGTGAAATGACAGCGCTTGCTGGTGAACTGATACTCGACGGGATCCTCGATGGTCACTATATGTCGCACCAGGTTCTCGTTCATCCATTGAAGCAGGGACGCGATGGTGGTGGATTTGCCTGAGCCGGTTGGTCCCGTTATAAGAATCAGGCCGTGCTCGCGAGCGCCCCATCGGGTCAGGAGCCATTCGGGCGCTCCGAGCGCTTTCAATGTAGGCACTTTGGTCTTGATGCGGCGCAGGACCGCACCGAGGCGGCCCATGGTGCGGTGCAGGCTCACGCGGTAGCGCGTATGCGTGCGCGAGACGAAGCCGGTGTCGCGATCCCTGTCGCCGTCGCCTTGCGCGTTCGCGCCGCACGCCTGCCAGAATGCGGTCAGCAGCGCGAGCGACATGGGTTCCTCGCCGAGCACGATGATTTGTTCATTGATCTTAAGCCGCGGTACCTCGTCCTCCTGAAGGAAGACGTCGCTCGCCTCCTGCTGCTCCGCGGCGTCGAGAATGCTATCGATGTTTTGCTGCATGGCTCTCGCACCTTCTACTATCCGCGGACACCTGGCAAACCCACCTTGCAACTAATCGACAAGGAGATCGAAGAAGTAAACGAGTAAGCCGAAGGCGAAAAGCGATACTGGCTTCACATTGCGCTGGGCCGGATCTTAACACCGACGGCACCGTGAACGTCCTCGGCACTCAGCTATAGGAAGGAAGTCGACTAGTGAACAAGCTGATCAGCCTTCGCACTAAGGCTCCGGCGTGACCTGTCTTCGTCCCACTACGGCATGGCAAGCGAGCCGGCGTGGCAAGCAGCACTACCGGACGATAACCCACGACACTCAAGGAATGAGTCTATATGAGCTTATTGTAGTCTTCGTGGCTGCCGATCCACACCCATTCAACAACGTCGCTCACTAGCTGGCCGATGGCACGATGATGATCGCCTATGCGGATTGAGAAGCGGTTACGCGCGCCGCCCTTGAGCTTTTTGAAGTCGAGCGAGGGATGTCTGTGATCGCGCTTCCAGAGATCGTAACTCTTTCTCGCACGCGCTTGAACATGCGCCGGTAACGCCTGGTAGAGCTTCCAGAAACGCCCCGTGCATCTCGATTTCACTCGTGCTCAGGCCAATCCCGCAATTTGCCAGCTTGTCGCTCGTGGTCGGCTTCTTGAAACAGGAAGTCCAGCTTGCCCGACGCTGCATCTCGCTCAATCTGTTCGTCCCATACTGCGTTGTCTTCCTCTAAAATGAACGCAGACAATTCCGCCAATTCTCGTGGCGAAAGCTGACGCACCGCTCTTTTAATCTCCGCAAGACTCATGATGTGAGTTTATGCTCCATCGTGGTCGAGGCAACCTCTGTCGGGCGATCGCTTACTGAAAGGAAACGAGGCTGGAGAGCGACAAAGAATGCCGCAACATGTGACGGAGTCAGCCCGCGTCGTTTTTGTTGGTCGTTGACAATCGCGTATACGTGAGCGTCTACATAATTCTATGCCGTTCACGATTCGCATCAGTCGCACGGCGCACCGGAGCCTCGCCCAAATGTCGGAGCAAACCAATACTTCATTGCAGGAAATGCTCGATCAAGCCATCGAAAACGAGGGTAGTGGTACAGTTTGAATTGAAACTGTACCACTACCAAAACGAGCGACGCCGTTTACTCCTTGAGCGGACGAATCTGGCCTACTCGAAACTTCGGCAGAACAAAAAAGCCTGGGAAGCGTGGCGAGCCGAGCTGCGGCAACTGGATGCCACGTTAAGCGACCGCATTTGATGCGATCCCGTCAACTCTCTATCCGGCCATTCTTTACAACCGCGGCGAGGTGCAACGCGGCGATATCGATCTGGCCTCCGTTATCCAGAAACACGATGACACGAGGGGCGGTCGGATGAACTGCAGCATGATCAGCCGTCGGAACGGTGTATTTCCTGGCCATCACTTGTCCGAATGCTGAACGGTTCAAACGGCGCAGCGTGCAACAGTTCTCGAACCTGCGGAATCACAGGCAAAATCTTAGCCGAACGGGAACGTCACATTAAGCGGCGGCGGTTTGCCAGGCCAGCTTGAGCTTTTACAAGGCGGCGCTTTTTAGCAATTGCCATCCTACTTAGTAACGCTTTACGGAGGGGTCCTGGTTTTTTTGTAGGCTCGACCCGGTACGGTGCAATGTGGATTCGATTTTCGCCTTCGCCTGCGCTACCTGTTCTTGGAATGGCGTATTCCAGCCGAGGGAAATCACCGCCGCAATAATCACAATCTCGGCCAACAGTCGCATAATCTTTTAGACTGACAGGATGTCCCAGTGGAGGTCAATTTAATTTTAGTGATTACACGTGCCCAATCTGAGAACACTTTTCCCAAAAAAAATTCGGTCATGGGTTGGTGGAAACCCATGTCACGCCGGCTCGTCACGCCATAGCCTCTCGACGCGCCGCAGCTTTACGCGAAGGCTGGTTGCGCGGAGGAGGAAGCCCCGCGCCTGCGGGGCAAAGGAGGAGCGATTGGTTTTTCTGCCTGATTCTGGCGGTGGTCACAGAAGGCTTTCAACGAGCGCTCGTTCGTCGGTCCGCCAGGGCATGGCAAGACATTTTTGGACTTTCTTGGGAGTGGAACGGTCGCCGCGGCGACTCCTCAACGCGTTGGTCCGGCAGCTGCCGGACGGATTCGCCGCCGGATATCTGCGCCTTCGGCGGTTATTGCCATCGTCCCAGCTACTTCGTTCCGTTTTTGCTGCGCCTTCGCAAGCGTGGCGGGCGTTTGGAAGTAGCTGGGCCGATCCACCTTTGGCTGCGACCGGCACGCGACCAGCCTTCGCCCGGCTTCGGCTTGGCAGGCAAGATGCCCGCCGGCCCGACAGCCAAGATGGCTGTGCTACGATGCCTGCTTTTTCGACAAGGAAGGAAAAAGAACAAAACAAAGGTGTACGAGACCTGTGGGGAGGCTCCAAGAACGATGTATCCGAATCATCCTGCGGTTGCCTTTTATCTTGAACTCCTAGAGAGTTGCTTGACTGGTGAGCTTCGCCCGGAGAGTTATGTGCTGCTCCAACCGGGCAAAGGTGGTTCGCTCCAGATAGTGAAAAGAGCCGCCGTTCCCATCCTCCAGAGTTTGCTACGATCACTACGCCTTGAACTCGTCCGCCGGGCACACTACGAGCCCTCCACGCGTCGTGAAGGTATGGACTGGCCGGCGTTGCCCCTTGCTGCATCTATACGCTCGCTAAGTTACGCAGCCTGCTGGTCCAGCCTCGGCAGACACCCCTAAGCGTGGCTGAACTGCTGCGCCTTCGTCCGGCGAAACGCTTGTTCAACGGTTTCGTCGACCTGCTGAACATGTTACGGATTTAGTTCCGCTGTAACCCCCGGTGTAATTCGTGCCGCCGCCTCCCGTGGCCCCACTAATAACAAATGGCTTAAAATTTTCCGGTTTCCGGCATTGTCAGAGTTTAGGTACGGGTTTTGCACATTAGCGTCCACCGGCTTTACCCCCAGATTGGTGGGGTTCGCGTCGAAGCATTGGACCTTAGTCCTATGCCTTTTGGAGGAAATCAGGCTAGTGTCTTAGCGAAGGTTAAGCCTTTCAACTGGTTTTTCAGGCCCGGCCGACGAATTCTGACCTATCCATGTCCGTGTAATCAGCGTAATCCGCGGTTAAATCTTTAGCTGCGGCGGAGCGGCGCTGGCCACGCGGGGTGTCGAGCGGTATCGCATCTTGCACGAAGTGCTTTGGGAGTGCGAGGCGTCTTCGCATCGCTTTTCCATCAACGGCCTTCTCCCCCAAAAGCGACGCGAGGACGCGTGCGCACTCCAAAAGTCCCGCCGACTGCGGGACGAAACACAACGGGCGAAAATTTGCGCAGGCTGCGAAAACTTTCATCGATAGCGGTACGGATAACACGGATAGGAGAGCGCGCCTCGCTTCAGCAACTGAAGACGCAACACTGGATATACGACTCGCCTCGCCCCGCTTGCGGGGAGGGGACTGCTTGTCGCGCCGTAGTCTTCGACGAAGGTGGAAGGTGAGGGGTGGCTGATCAGCCTTTCGAGAAACTGCGCTGGCGAGTAAGATAATTCTTCGTGAATCACGCTCGTTTGTTGCGAAAGAAAGCAACCGATCCTGAGGTCGTACTTTGGGGCCATTTGCGGAACCGAAACTTTGTAGGCTATAAATTTCGCCGTCAGCATCCGCTGGACTGCTACATTCTGGATTTCTACTGCCCGACCGCAAAGCTCGCGATCGAATTGGACGGTGGCGGGCATAACTATCGTTCTGGGCAAATTCGCGATCAAGGGCGCTCGGACTTCCTGGCTCGCAAAGGGATCGTTGTGCTGCGATTTTGGAATCATCAGGTTCGCCAGGAACTCGACAGCGTCTTGAGAGCGATCTGGTTGCGCTGCAGGAGCGGTGCTCGCCCCAATCCCTCACCTTAATCCTCTTCCTTTGGCAAAGGGAGAGGCGAATTCTTCTCGGCTTCGAGTTGAGATTTTCACAATGCTCGCCGGCTGGACGTGACCACTCATTTGCTCTCGATATTCGGCGTTCGATGTTGGATATTCGATGTTCATTTAATGATCCCGACTCGACGGATTCTCGGCCTCCGGTTCTTCAACGGCGATGTCGATGAAGCAGTCGCGTTCATGCACCGGCATGGCGGCTATGTGGTGGCGCCTTCGGGGACGTGTTTTACACGACTCCGCGAGGACGAACCCTATCGGGGGGCGATACTTTCAGCCGACCTCGCGATTGCTGACAGCGGTTTGCACGCCGCGGAAGATATTCACTTTTGATCGTACTAGAAGTTGAATATCTTTCCGAGATTTCATGCTTAACACCAGTTGTTCAGTTTCAGCGGACCGCAGTCGTTCAACCAAAAATGATGTGGTCGTCGTTTGTGGCGCCGGTGGATTCATCGGCGGGCATCTTGTGGCCTCCTTACGGCGCGACGGTATTACGAACATTCGCGCGGTGGACCAGAAGCCGCTTGATCGTTGGTTTCAACGCTTTGACGACGTAGAGAATTTCCAAGTGGACCTGCAGGAACTCGCGGCGTGCAGAAGAGTTCTCCACGGCGGAGCACAGTGCGTTTACAACCTGGCCGCAGACATGGGCGGAATGGGGTTTATCGAGTACAACAAAGCGCTTTGCATGTTGTCGGTGTTGATCAACACGCATCTGCTGAAGGCAGCGCGCGACGTGGGCGTCGAGAGATTTTTCTTTGCCAGCAGCGCCTGCGTTTATGCCGCCGACAAACAGGCTTCGCCGGATGTCATTCCGCTGAAAGAAGAAGATGCGTACCCGGCTATGCCGGAAGACGGGTACGGCTGGGAAAAGCTGTTCAGCGAAAGAATGTGCCGCCATTTTACTGAAGATTTTGATCTCCCGACGTGTGTAGCCCGTTACCACAACGTCTACGGCTCGCACGGGAGCTACGCCGGGGGACGCGAAAAGGCGCCAGCAGCGATTTGTCGCAAGGTGATCAGCGCGCAACTCGAGGGTCGCAATGAGATCGAGATCTGGGGCGACGGTCTGCAAACCCGCAGTTTTACGTATATTGATGATTGTATCACAGGGACCCGAATGATGTCTGATCACTGCATTCCAGGTCCCTTGAACATCGGAAGCAGCGAATTAGTGACGATCAACCAGTTGGTGGATCTGGTGGAAGAAATTGCCGGCGTCAAATTAAAGCGCCGATACAACCTTGACGCGCCGAAGGGCGTGAATGGCCGCAACAGCGACAACACCAAAATCCGTGCAGTCTTAAATTGGGAACCGGCGATCAGATTGCGCGAGGGGATGGAAAAAACGTATCGCTGGATTTACGACGAAATGGCTTCGCTGGTGACGCGATAGAGTGGCGCCGTGAGCGTTGACCGAACAGGCACAGATCTCGGCGCCGGAAGGAGCATACTTACTGAGGTGCCATCGACACAGCAAATCCTCGGGATCCGATTTTTCGTCGGGTCGACAATCGAAATAGTCGATTTTTTCCTGCGAACCGGCGGCGTGCTGGTGGTACCTGCGGCACCGGCGCTGGTGAAGCTGCGACATGAGGATGAGCGGTATCGCCGAGCACTCACTGAAGCCGATTTCGCAATCGCAGACAGTGGGCTGATGGTCTTGCTCTGGAAACTCAGGGGCGGAAAAAATGTAAGGCGCATTTCCGGACTGAAGTATCTGAAGTGTTTGGTTGAAGATCCAGATCTGCGTATATTCCTAAACGCTCTGTTGGTATTGCCGAGCGAAGTTGCAAAACAGAAGACCCTCGCCTGGTCGCGAAACGAAAACCTACCGCTGGACCCGGATGACTGCTATGTAGCCCCGCATTACGGGGCGGCTGCGGAGGATACAGGATTACTTCGGAAACTCGAAAGTCGCCGGCCTGCGCACGTGATCATTGCAATTGGAAATGGGCCGCAAGAAATGCTCGGTGTCTTTTTGCGGAACAACCTTTCGTACCGGCCCGCGATTCATTGCATCGGTGCCGCTCTCGGTTTTCTTACCGGCGATCAAATCACTATCCCGGATTGGGCAGATCGATTGTACTTGGGATGGTTCTTTCGCTTGGTTGCGCAGCCGAGCATCTTCATTCCGCGATTGTCCCGGGCTTTGGAATTGCCATGGTTAATTTGGAAATACGGTGAGAAGCTGCCGCCGATGCGTGGCCGCGTTTAAGAATCAATACCCAAAAATTAGGAGTCCGTATCAGCAACTTATTTATCACCCTCACCTTCCACCTTCGTCGAAGACTACGGCGCGACAAGCAATCCTCTCCCGGGCAAGCGAGAGGCGGAACGCTGCCGCCGATCCGGGCGGTGGTCAGGAGTTAGTAAGCCAGTAAGTCACGGGCCAGATATCAGAAGTGGTAATCAGAATCAAAGTACGAACGAAGGTCACTCAGAATGGAGAATTACCTTAAGGAAATGCTTGTGACTCTGGCGGATGCCGGCGTCGAGTTTGTAGTCGGCCGTGGAGTCGCTTGCGTTCTGCACGGCGTTGAGCGCGTTACTCTCGACCTCGACGTCGCCGTGCAATTGAATGCGCCAAATCTCGATCGTTTGATTGGCGCAGTGGAGCGCCTCAATTTGCAACCGCGGGTGCCAGTCTCGCTGGCCGATATCGGTGACCCGGATTTCGTTCGTTCGATGGTTACCGAGAAAGGAGCTCTTGTCTTCAGTTTGGCAGATTTCAAAAACCCGCTTCGGCATCTTGATATTTTTTTGAGCCCATCCTTGTCGTTCGAGCGATTGTCCAAAGGAGCGAAGTGGTTCGACATCGGTGACGCGAAAGTACGCGTCGCGTCAAAAGAATTACTCATACAAATTAAGAACGAGATTACGCCCCTTCGTCCAAAGGATGTGCTAGACGTGCAAGAACTTTCGAGATTGATTGAGGAAGAGTCGCGATGAATCTGCGCAAGAAATCAACGCGCGAAGAATTCGAGCGCGCGCTGGCCCAGTGCAAACCGGAGGATTTCGACGGCCACACTGAGTTTTACCGGCTCACCCCCGAGCAAAGGCTCGAATGGTTATGTCATGCAGCAGCCTTCGTTTACGAGTTCAAAGGCAAAGCAAATCCTGCCTTTCGGAACCGACTGAGACAACGAGACTAGAAATGGTTTCAAAAGTCGTTTGTTTACTCTTCGGGTGCTCGTGCTCCTGATCGTGATCGATCCGGCCATTGTCGGACCTCTGGAGAGCCGATCACGAGCACGAGTAGGAGCACGATTACGAAACGCAGCAACGTGATCAGAGTGAACGTCAATAAACGTGTCTCTTTAAGACTATCGAACGAGGAAGGCGTCGCCTGGCGCGTGTGGTGTCGCTGGGTGAACTGGAAATATGCCGACGAGATGCCGCAGGCGGGGAAGTTGAATGTACATGAATCACCGGTAAATATGTCATCATGAGCGCAGCCCAATTTATCCATGAGCTCGAGGCGATGTCCAAATCCGAACGCGAAAGCATCTTCGCTAGTCTTGTGGAAAACCAGGAATGGCGGGAGGATCTCTTCGATCTAATGACGATCGCCGACCGACGCAATGAGCCGGTACGCCCCATTGACGAAGTATTCAGCGATTTGAAGATCGATGCATGAAGTGGCGCATCGTCTTTGCGCGTACTGCCGAAAAAGAATTGGCAAAGCTTTCAAGTAAGATTGGGCAGCGAATGGGACGCGCAATCCGTGCCTTGGAGCATGATCCGTTTCCCGCATCGGCAAAACGGCTAAAGGGCCGGAGGAATTTCGTCTCAGAGTCGGTGATTATCGGGTTCTCTATCTTTTCGATCACAAAAATCACGTTTTGACGATTTGCGCGATTGGCCATCGGAGTTACGTCTATCGTTAATAAATGCCCGGTTTAGGTCATCTACCTCTTTCCGATGCCATTTGACGCGCTGAGATTTTTGCTGCCCGGTTTTTTCGTGCTCTTTGTTTTGGGCATTTTCAACCCTACGTGCCCGGCGAACGCGCAATCACAGAGCGGTCAGGCAAGGACAACGCCCGCCCGTCAATATCCTGACGCGAAGCGCGGCTTGAATTTCTCCGTGGGCGCTCACGGCCTCGATTCACTCTCGTTCAATGGACAATCGCTTCTCGTTTCGCCTGAAAGCGGGGAGTTGCAGCCGCAGAAATCTGTTTTTCGTGTTGTGCTCGACGCACTCCTTCCTCGTTCTTCGTCACCAAGCGCGACGCCGAATAAGAAGACCGACGCCGTCGATCTAAGTTATCCCTGGGGACGCATCTCCTGCGCGTACGGCAAACAAGACGATAGACTCACAATGAGACTTGAGGTTTCGAATACCAGCTCAGAACCACTTGGCGAATTCTCCCTTCGTTTGATGGAACTGAACTTTCCGCGTGTTCCGGAAGGCGGCACGCTCGAGGCGGGGATGTTCGGGTACGGCTTCAAAGGGCCGGAATGGCCCCTGGATCTGTGGCTTCTTTCGATTCCTTCGGTTGCCGATCCACTGTATAGCGTTCCCATTATTCGCGCGGATATTGGGACCGGCGCACTTAATTTTTGCAGCGACGATCTTGAATGTTCCGTTGGCACCCGCTATCCGTTGGTGATCACGTGCCGCGATGTCAAGCCGGGCACTACCAAGGTATTCAACGTTTCGCTGCGTTTCGGCCCGGCAGATGCAGGGGTGCAAGATCTCTCGGGCGACGTTTTGGAACTCTATGCAGGGAAGTATCCATTCCAGGTGGACTGGAAAGATCGCCGCCCCATTGGGGCGATCTTTCTGGCCGGCCCGCAAATCAACCTGGCGAGCAATCCGCGCCGCTGGACCATGAACTTCGGCGAGATCGACATTACCAATGACAAAGGCAAAGCAGCTTTTCGAGCCGCCCTTCTTAAGGTGGCCGATAACAGCGTTCAAGTCCTAAAGGACATTGGTGCGCAGGGAATGATCACCTGGGATCCGGAAGGCGAGGAGTTCATCGGTGACTGCTATTACGGCGATCCGCGCCTTGTTCCGACCCTCGCGCCGGAAATGGAGTTTAAAAATGACGGCGCCAAAAGTGCGATTGACGAATACTTCGAGAGATTCCGCGCAGCCGGACTAAAAGTGGGTGTCTGCGTTCGGCCGCAGCAAATCGCGATGGTAGATGGCAAGCCGGTGCACCAGGCTGCCGAGGACGAGCACGCGGTCCAGATTCTTCGGGAAAGGATCGCCTACGCCAAGCAGCGATGGGGTTGCACACTTTTCTATGTGGATTCAACCACGACCGCATATACCTGGATTAATCCGGACGTTTTTAAAGCGGTCGCGGACGCGTATCCCGATGTCTTGTTGATTCCCGAGAATGAATCGATGCGTTACTTCGCGTACTCCGCTCCGCTTAATTCTTATGTGCATCACAAGATTACCTCGACGCCAGTTGGCGCGCGCTTGGTTTACCCGAAGGCGTTTAGCGTGCTGATGGCGCCTGAAGGCGATCGGCCGGAAGATCACGATGCTCTGGTAAGCGCCGTCCGGCGTGGCGACATCCTGCTTTTCAACGGCTGGTACATGAGCAACGAGGCAGGTAAAATCAAAAAACTATACCAAGAAGCGAATCCGAAACAGACAGTCGGCCCTTGAAAGGGAGAGGAGACGACAACATTTCCGTGTTCGCTTCGTGAGGCGATGGCCGCACAACGGTTCCTTGCTTAACTCCCATTTGCAGTCGGCAAAGACACAACCATGTTAATATGGCGCACGTTGTAGCGAGAGGCTTGAGGCTTTGGGATGGAATAGACACGCGTTTTTTCCACAAACATTTGCGTCGTTTGCTTTTGTTTTTCCTTAGACGCCACCCGAACCTGGCCCTCGTTTGATGAGCGGCCTTCTTGTTTCGATTAGTGAGGTCGCGACCGGTTGCTTAACGTTAAGAAAAGTGACCTTATGAGTCATCGGATCCAACTGGTCGCATGCTTTACTCAGTGGACACGCATCGCCACAACGAAAAGCGGTTTATCGTTTGTGCCGACCGCTGTTGCGATGTGCATCAGCAACGAAGATTGTTCACCCACAAAAGTCCACTGTTGAGACGCAGCCCCAACTCCAACCGGCTTTGCTGAGAGTGTCAGCGACGATCCCCCAATACTTCACGCGGTTCGATTCTGCCTCTTTTGCTTTCCACACGGTAATGACGAAATGCGGTTATTCCAGTTGCAGGTCCTCCCAGTGGATCTGAATTGCGTTCCAAGCCGTTCCACAAACAGCCTGTTCCTGGTATTGATAGTTGAAAGCCACACTGCCGAGGGCATCGAGACCAACAATGCCGGTATAGATAAAGGCGCCGCCAACCGAGTAATCGATGACGTAGTTATCCGGCGCATCTTCGTAAACGCTACTGCAGATCGGGCTATAGACACCCGGGTCGGCGTAATAATGCCAGGTCTCAGTCGCCTCAAAAGCACTGAGATCGATCTGATATTTGCGAGGTGCGCTGTAGGTGCGTGTTACTCCCGGCGGTTGCTGGAAAATGCTGCCGCTTCCATCATCAAAGAGGAGTAATTGATCGCCTGGCATGGACACAGCATGCTGGCCGATCGGCGGCAAGGTGCCCGAGGGGAGGGTGAGGGAGAATTGACGCAGCGACGGGAACTGATACCAGTGCTTCGTCGGATCGCCCAGAATCCACTTAATGGTTCCAGAGTCGTAATCAATCGCGATGACAAAGTTTTCCCGGCTGGAAACGATGAGTGAGTTATCAGAGCTGCGGTAGGCGCAGGCGTTGTTGTGAAACCAATCGGTGGGCGCGGGATATACGAATTGGCTTGGATCGTCCCCACCGGCAATCATCGCGGCGCTAATGATGTCCGCCAGCTTCCAGGTCCGGAGCACATTACCGCCGGCGTCGACCTCCAGATTGACGCTCTCAGTTTGGTCGACGGTATCGACGTCGAGGATCATTCCCTCCCGGCCCGGGTCAATATTGTGATGGAAGCCGGTGACACCAATCCCGCTGTAGTCGGCCACAGGTGTCGTCACGCCATCGAACTCAGTGCGAAGAAGCGAGTTGCCGGAGGTAACGTAAAACGCATTGTCGAAGAGAATGCTAGGGATGGATGCTACTCCTGCCGTGCCGACCCAGCGGATTTCGGCGTCACTGTCAATAATGATGGGCGTGTTAGGATGAGCATAGCTCTTCAGGAGAATAAAGTCGTAGCTCAGGGTGGTGCCTGGTAACCGCGGCTGAATGACGGTTGGATTGGAGTACGTGCCTCCGTCATAGGCAGGCGTCGTGATGGTGATGTCAAATTCTTTTGTTCTTTGGTGAGATCCGCCGCTGAAACCGAGGTCGATTATGACGCCGTTTGGGCGGCCGGCGTAGAGACCGAAGACCGGGACGGTGACGTTGCCATTGTTGGAATCGAAATAACCCCGCGCTTCCAGATAAGATCGCGCATAGCGGACCTGGATCGGCCGCGTGGCCGACCCCGCTTTTGGCTGAATCTGGAATTGGGCGAAATTGAAGGTTGCGACATTACCGACGCGGGTGCGAACGAAACGGATGAATGGCGTTGGACCGTCGAACACCTGAATCTGCCCGGCCTCGACTGCAACGGAGAGCGTGCACAGGAGCGCGGTTACGGGAGCAATCAATCGTGTTATTAATGGGTTCATAGTTCTTCTTTTTTCCATGCTAAGTTACTTTTTGAGATTGCGGGTCCGGAAAAGGCAAAAAAACCTCCGAGGAGAAATATTCTCCGCCTGATTCAGATCCGTTTGACAGCGTGGAGTTTGGAAAAAATCTCGCTAGCTAGTCAAGCCCAATTCGCCGCGAGTCCGAACCGCAGATTCGAGTTCAACAAAAGCGGTAAGCTTTTCATCCGCGCGCACAATGAAGCGTTGACCGTCGTCGCGATGCGCATCCACAATCCAGATTGTTCGCCCGTTGGAACCCTAATGGTGCTGATGATTTTTTCCTTCATTGGATGTCAACACGATTGGTTTGTGAACTGGTATTTGAATCGAAGTCCTGAATTGTCATTATTCCACACTGAGGAACGACTCAGCTACCTCGGTTCAAGGGTGATCGGAACGTTATACTCGTTAGGGGATGTGCACTTGAATGCTTTATTCTGCTGGTTTTTTACGCAGGAGCCATTTTGTTCTAAAGGATAAACGAGAGTGAGCTCAAAAGGATGACACTGATTGAAATCAAACCGCATCGTTGGGGATGGAAGGTTCTTTGAAGCGCCAGGCGCAAGCGAAGGATCGTTACAGGTAGCTCCGCAGGCGGCAGCGCAGGTCGTTTGCCTCGCGCGCGCGCGACTCTAGTACAGGAGGAACGCCGGTGCACATTAGTTGTGGCGCGACCTTTGACACTTGAGTTTTCCCGCAGATAATTAGCAAACTGTCGCTACCGCGAAATGTAAATGCGCTATTACTCCTTGAACGTCTAACTCGGAAGCGTGCCCCGGTTGATCCATAACGTCTCCGACCTCCTTCGTCGTGTTCTGTTTCTCGCCCGGCCATACGGCAGAACGAAGTTGGGTTCGTTTTTTTCGCTCTCCCGCCACACAAGTGCTGGATCAAATATCTCGCCGTGGGGTTCTGCCGCATGTATCGGCGGCGGAACCGCCAAATCGCGCCATTGAGCAAATTCCATAATTCGCCGTCGGCAATTCACATTTTCTGTGAATAAATCCCCCGCATCAGACAGTAAAGAGTGGGACCTGGTCATCCGGCCGAAGATCGGGTGGCTCGATCTGCACCTCGCTGACTTGTGGCGCTATCGCGACCTCACGGCGATGTTCGTCTGGCGCGATTTCGTCGCTCAATACAAACAGACGATTCTGGGCCCGCTCTGGCACATCCTCCAGCCGCTTCTCACCACGCTCATCTTCACTGTCGTCTTTGGGAAGATGGCTAAGCTTCCCACGGACGATGTGCCGCCGCTGCTCTTTTATCTGGCGGGTGTCACCTGCTGGTCGTACTTTGCGGATAGCATTATCCGCACGTCCGCCACCTTTATTGGCAACGCGGCGCTCTTCGGCAAAGTTTACTTTCCACGGCTTAGCGTACCCTTGTCGCATGTCATCTCCAGCATGATAAAGTTCGCGATCCAGTTAGCGCTCTTCCTGGCGTTCCTCATCTTTTACTGGATGCAAGGCGCGCCGGTGCAACCGACCGCGGCGATTGTCCTCACTCCTTTGCTACTCGTGCTCATGGCAGGTCTCAGCCTTGGCGCAGGCATTGTTGTTTCGGCGTTGACCACACGTTATCGCGACCTGCAACAAGTGGTCGCGTTTGGAGTGCAGCTGATGATGTACGCGACGCCGGTCGTCTATCCACTCTCAATGATTGGCGGCGGCAGTTTCCGCTGGCTCATATTGGCAAACCCTATGACGCCGATCATCGAGACTTTCCGCTACGCCTTTCTCGGCAGCGGGACGTTCGACGGGATGTATCTTTGCTACAGCGCCGGCTTCACTTTGGCGGTTCTGTTTATTGGCGTTGTTCTTTTCAACCACGTCGAGCGTACTTTCATGGATACAGTCTAGGGCAAGGCGAAAGTGGAAGCGGAAAGTGGAAGCGGAAAGTAGAAAGCGGAAAATACAAAGCGGAAAGAGCATGTTTGGTAGCTAGAAGCTGGGAGATGGCAGATAGGAGAAGCGTATGATGTTCGAAGATTTGGAAGCGTGGCAGCAGGCGCGGC
>Ga0209161_10001649_pt1 | contig 18496 bp, 18 predicted proteins | sample GraSoiAngelo_155_FD_186169 | JGI IMG/M metagenome (GOLD analysis project Ga0209161, IMG submission 186169) | Grasslands soil microbial communities from the Angelo Coastal Reserve, California, USA - 14_1009_13_30cm (SPAdes) (version 2) | ecosystem: Environmental > Terrestrial > Soil > Grasslands... | reverse complement strand
TGGCGCCGGCGGCGAAGTCCTGGAGCGCGATGTGGTCGAGCTTCGCGAGCGGATACGGGACCCCGTAGTATTCGTTCAGGAAGTCGAGGACCCGGATCGATTCCTCCAGGCCCCAGCGGCCGTGGGCGATCCGGTCCGGGAGGGCCCGGACGCCGACCTTCGTCCCCGTCCGGGTCTTCCCGTCGAGGGTCTCGAGGGGTCCGATGACGAAGGCGAGTAGGTAGGTGGCCATGCGCGGAGTCTCCGCGAAGCGGACGAGTCGGGTGCCGTCGCCGAGGTCCTTCTCCTCGACGATCGGGGTGTTCGAGACGGCGGCCATCCCCTCGGGGGCCACCAGGGAGACCTGGAACGTCGCTTTCGCCGCGGGCTCGTCCCAGCAGGGGAACGCGCGGCGGGCATCCGTGGACTCGAACTGGGTGGCGGCCATGTAGCCTTCCCTTCCATCCGCCATCGTGTACTTGCTCCGGTAGAAGCCCGCGAGTTCGTCGTTGAGGACGCCGTGGAAGACGAGGTGCAGGGTCGCCGAGCCCTTCGGGATCGACGTCTCGAAGGTGAGCCGGAGGCGTTGGGCGCCCTGGAGGTGTTCCACCTTCGCGGCGGGGACCGTCCGTCCGACTGGCAATCGGAGGGCCGCTTGTGTGACCTCCAACTGCGACGCGTTCAGCTCGATCGTCTTCACGGGGCGGAGGACGCGAATCGCCACGGACTCCTCCCCCTGGAACGTGAATCGGGTGAGGTCGGGTCGCAATTCGATCGTGTATTTCTCCGGCCGGACGGTGTTCGGCAGACGGTGGTCCGTTTCCTTCGACATGATGGACGGCCTCGATTCCAAGGCTGGCTAGGCGAGGACCCAATATGTAGTTAACCGTAATCGGTTCACGCGGTTCGTCCGCCCCCGCGGCGATTTGAGTCCCCGACTCGAAACCGATCCTTTCCTACCCGAGGAGCGAGGACTCCGACCGGGTGCAGAGGCCTTATCCTGTACGACGGAATTCGAGTCGCGTTGGACGACGACCGGGCCGCGGAAATCGCGGCGACGTTCGAGCGAATCAGGCGCCCGCTCCAATGGCCCATGGAGCATTTCCGTCGGCAACGGATCTCGAACCGCCGGTTCGTTGGGTTCCGGTTCTCTCGCGTTCGCCGGGCCGCCCGCGCAGGCTTCGCCTTCGGTTTCGCCTTGAGCGAGGACTCCCTCCCCACCGTTCGCGAGCCGCCGGAGGTCGTCGCCTATGCGTTCGTCGACCCTGCCGGCTCCGCGCTCCACCGGACCTTGGTCGCAGGGCGAGCGAGTGCGGTTCGACGTCTGACCGCGTCGAGCGAACGGATGGGCTTCCCGTTCGAATTCCATTCGGACGGGTCCATCGTCGCGGTGCGCCACCGATCCATGCGGCGCGTGCCGAAGGAGATCTTCGTCCTGGTCGCCTCCGACTTCCTCATGCTCTCCTACAACCCGCTCCGGGCGGCAGGATTCCTGGAACGGGTCACGAAGGCGACGACGAAACCGGGCTGACCGTCACGCGCCGAGTTCAAGGGCGAGGGTCGCTGGCACATGCGGCCGGTCCACGACCTCGAAGACCTTCGTCCAGTTGTCGGCCAGGTCCCGCGCACACCGCAGGACCCCGAGGTCCACCAACGTGGCGAGCCGACGTCGGGTGCGGGACCCGGGCCATCGGAATCGGACCGCCATGAACTCGACGATCGCGCGTTCCCTCGCTTTGACGTTCACGAAGTGCACCTGGATCGTCGTCGCCACGAGGGCGAGGTCCTCTCGCTCCCCCGGTTCCTCCACCGCGCCGAGGATCGTCCATAGCCCTTTCAGCCGCGCCATGCGACCGGACCGGAACCGGAGCGCCTCTCCCTTGCGCATGCACGTAGCGTACCCAGCGAATCGCAACAAGACTTTAATTCGCGAGGGCGGATACATCAGCGATGCCGGTGGACACGGAGCTCGTCCCGATCGAGAACCCGAGCGCCCTGAATGTGATCCTCGGCCAGACCCACTTCATCAAGACCGCGGAGGACGTCCACGAGGCCCTCGTCGGTGCCGTTCCAGGCATCCATTTCGGCGTCGCGTTCTGCGAGGCGTCGGGGCCTTGCCTGGTCCGGGTCGAAGGCAACGCGCAGGACCTGAAATCCCTCGCGGCGAAGAACGCCCTCGCCGTCGGAGCGGGGCATTTCTTCATCGTGTTCCTGCGGGATGCCTTCCCGATCAACGTGCTGCGGGCCTTGAGGGACGTGCCCGAGGTCGTGACGATCTTCGCGGCGACCGCGAATCCGGTGGACGTCGTGGTGGCCAAGACGCCCCGCGGTCGGGGCGTCCTCGGCGTCGTGGACGGCGAGCGGACGAAGGGCGTCGAGGGAACGAAGGAACGGGAGGATCGGATCGCGTTCCTCCGGAAGATTGGGTACAAACTGGGATGACATGTGCCGCATGCTCGGGATCGTCAGCCGCAAACCGGCGCCGGTGGACACGCTCCTGGCGTTCCGCCAGCTCGCCGACACGGGCCGGAATTTCCGGGATTTCGGATGCCCGCAACCGAATCCGAAGGCGGGCCATCCGGACGGCTGGGGGATCGCCTGCATCGGCGCCGAAGGCGAGTTCTACGTCCGAGGTCCGGGCAAGGCCACGGCGGACCCGAGGTATGAGGAGTTCGTCCGGCGCCTCGCCCGCATCTGCAGCCCTCCCCTCCTGCTCGTCGCCCACCTGCGGTACGCGTCCAAGAAGGACACGATCCAGGAGCAATACTCCCACCCGTTCCGCCGCGAGGTCGACGGCCGCGTGACGTTCTTCGCGCACAACGGCGAGATCGAAGGGTTCGGACTCCGCGAAGGCAAGATCGACACGCAGTTCATCTACGACCGGTTCCTCGATTCCCTGGGGACGGAGGCCCGGCCCCTCCCCGAGTTCAAGCAGGCGGTCGCGAAGGCGAAGGCGGCGATTGACACGGAGTTCCCGCGGAAGGTCGAATCGTACACGTTCCTCATGTTGGACGGGAACCGCCTGATCGCCCATCGGGACGCCCGGACGTGCGTCCCGTACTACACGCTCCACGAGACCGCGACCGAGGGCATGCGGCTTGTCTGCTCGGAAGTCCTCCCGACCCTCCCGGGGCGATGGCGCATGCTCCGGAACGGGGAGTTTTTCGAGGTCCCCCCGTGAGGGGCGATGCCGGACGGCACGGCGGAGTGGACGTCCCGAATTCGAGACGGCTCCCGGGAAAAAGGGTCTGGCCGCGAGGAAGGGTTAATATAATTCCTGTTTCGTATGCATGATGTTCTTCTTGGGGGAGGACGGATAAAGTGCGTGAGGTCGAGATTACAACGGCATGTCCGGAGTGCCGCGGGGACCATCTCGTCCGGGACTATTCGCGCGCCGAAATCGTCTGCGAAGACTGCGGGCTCGTCCTCGATGACATGATCATCGACGAAGGTCCGGAGTGGCGGGCCTTCGACTCGGAGCAGCGGGAGTCCCGGGAGCGGGCCGGTCCGCCGAGCACGATCATGGCCCACGACAAGGGCCTTTCCACCTCGATCGGCTGGAGGAACAAGGACGCCTACGGGCGGCAGATTCCGCACAAGTCGCGGGCCCAGATCTACCGCCTCCGAAAGTGGCAGCACCGGATCCGGACGTCGAAGAGCGGGGAGCGATCCCTGGCCCAGGGGCTGACGGAGATCAACACGATGGCCTCCAAGATGGGCCTTCCCCGGCACGTGAGGGAGAGCGCCGCGGTCCTGTATCGCCGGGCCTCGACGAAGAACCTGGTCCGCGGCCGTTCCATCGACGAGGTCGTCGCCGCGACCCTGTACGCGTCGTGCCGGCAGTGCGGCGTTCCGCGGACCCTCGACGAGATCGCGTCGAAATCGAGCGTCGACCGCAAGTCGATCGGCCGGACCTACCGGACGTTGGTTCGAGAGCTTGGCCTGAAGCTGCTGCCGCAGAGTCCGCGGGACTACATCGCGCGCTTCTGCAACCGCCTTGAACTCGACATGGACGTGCAACGGAAGGCGAAGGAGATCCTCGACAAGGTCGAGAAAGACGAACTCGCCTCCGGCGTCGCCCCGAGCGGGGTCGCGGCCGCGACGATCTACATCGCCGCGATCCTGTCCAGCAAGCCGTGCACCCAGAAGGAGGTCGCGGAAGTGGCCGGCGTGACGGAGGTTACGATCCGGAATCGGTACAAGCGGATCTCCGTCGCAATCGGCATGGTGAAGTGAAGCCCGCAATCTTTAAGCGAGAGGGGCTTTTCCCAGGATATCCTGCGGTGAGCTGGTGGCCTCGGACACGATCGAGAAAGGAGACATCGTCTGGCTCGAGTACGACGCCTGGACGGTGAACCCGAACGGGACGCAGACCCTCTTCGACACGACGCATGACGAAGTCGCGAAGAAAGAGGGCAAGTTCGAAGAGAAGAAGGTCTACATCGAGACACCGGTCGTCGTCGGGAAGGGGCGGCTCTTCGAAGGCCTCGACACGGCCCTCATCGGAGCGAAGATCGGCGAGAGGAAAGAGGTGGTCATCCCCGCGGAGAAGGGCGCGGGGGTTCGCGATCCTCGTCTCGTCGAACTCAAGACGGAGCGGGAGTTCCTCCGCCAGGAGATCGATCCCGAGGTCGGGATGGAGGTCTCCATCAGCGGGAAGCGCGGGATCGTGACCGCGGTGAGTGCGGGCCGGGTCCGTGTCGACTTCAACAACCCGCTCGCCGGGAAGACGCTGAAGTACAGCGTCACCCCGGTCCGCAAGGCGAAGACCCCGGAGGAACGGGTGCGGGCCGTGATCGAGATGGACTACGGGCTCGGCGAGCAGTTCAAGATCCATCTGAAGGACGGCGCGTCCGAAATCCAGCTCCCGGACGTCTGCAAGACGGACGAGAAATGGTTCGTGTCCAAGTTCCGCGTGGTGGCGGACCTCCGCGAGCTCACCGAGCTGAAAACGATCCGGTTCGTGGAGGAGTACGAGAAGAAGGAGACGAAGCCCGAGGCCGCCCCGCCGCCGGAGGCGGAGGCTGCCAAGGCCGACGCCGAACCCGCGACTCCCGCGGAGACGAAGCCCCGGAAGAAAGCGACTGCGACGAAGCCCAAGCCGACCAGGCGGGCGGCAAAAGGCGAAGCGGCTGCCCCTCGCGAAAAGGCGCCAGAAGAATTGTAGCGCGCGCGGGTCCCGTCGATCCGCTTCTCCCGGAGTTCCCGGTCGAGGACAGAAACCGGACACAGGACAAACACGGCTCACGCGGTCTAAAAAGTCTAAGACCGAGCAATCCCTGCCTCCCGCCGTGCTCGGGTCGCGTAGCACGGATAGCGCACCCGCCTCCTAAGCGGGTATTCTGGGGTTCAAATCCCCACCCGAGCGTCTCCGGAAAGACGACTCTTTGTTGAGATCGGGGCAAACGTGCCCGCCTCACACGCTCACCGTGACTCTTCCTCACAGGGTCCAACCTACAAGTACCGCGGACGTTCTACGCCCGCGAGGCGAGGATGAATGGCTGAGACCAAGACCATCCTGGTCGCGGGAGCGACCGGGCAGCAGGGCGGCGCAGTCGCGCGAGAGCTCATGAAGCGAGGGCATCGAGTGTTAGGACTCACGCGGAGCACGGCGAAATTCAAGGACCTCGCGGCTGCGGGGATCGAAGGAGTTCAGGGAGATTTGACGGACAAGACGAGTCTCGCTCCGCTCCTTCGGAACGCGGACGGGTTCTTCATCGTCACGACCCCTTTCGAATCCGACTTCTCCGTCCACCCGGAGAAAGAGGTGCAACAGGGGAAGAACGCGATCGACGCGGCGAAAGTCGCCAAAGTTTCACACGTCGTGTTGGCGAGCGTTGCCTCGGCGGACGAAGACACCGGCATCCCACACTTCGAGTCGAAGGCGAAAGTGGAGCGACACCTGAAGGCCTCTCGAGTCCCGCACACCATCACCCGGCCGGTCGCCTTCATGGACAACTATGCGAGCCCGTGGATGCTGTCTACGCTCCGAGGCGGGATCATGCAGGTCCCGGTTCCTCCGAGGAGCCGCCAGCAGCTGGTCGCGGTAAAGGACATCGGAGAGATCGTCGCCCGGGCGTTCGAGAACCGTCGGATGGCGATCGGCAAGACGGTGGAGCTCGCGGGCGATGAAATCGCCTTCGGCGATCTCCCCGCGGCGCTATCGCAGAAGCTCGGACGCCCGATCCGATATGCCGAGCAATCGGAGGAAGATGCGCGGAAGCTCATGGGCGACGACGGACTTCGGATGTTCCAGTTTTTCAGGACGAAGGGGTACCACGTCGACATCCCCGCCTTGGAGGCGGCATGGGGGTATCGGATGACCCGCTTCCAGGAGTTCCTCGACACGGTCGACTGGGAGCGGGCCCAGCCTACGTGGTAGGGGTTTTCTTCTCCCGAGGCTGCGTCGGCCAGAGGAGCTTTCGCGCCGCGGCGTGCGGGTCCAAGCGTCGCGCGGCCACCTCCTCCGCGAGCGCGTCAAAAGCACGGCCCATCCGCGAACGATTCGCAACGCGTCGGGAGAGGAGGCGCTGCGCGTTCTCGAGGATCTCGAGTCGGGCCCGGGCCACCTCCCGCTTCGCCCGGAATCCGGTCTGGTCGAGATAGGCTGCATGCCGGTCAAGGGCATCCGCAAGTTCGTCGATGCCCCGACCTTCCGTCGCGGCGGTCCGGATCACCGACGGAATCCAGCCGTCCCGGGCCGTGAGCTGGAACTTCAGGTTCGCGACGAGCACGTCTTCGTTCCCGAGGTCCGCTTTGTTCACGACATACACGTCGCCGATCTCGAGAATCCCGGCCTTCATCGTCTGGACTGCATCCCCGGTCATCGGCATCTCGACGACGACCGTCGTGTGTGCCCGGGTCGCGATCTCGACCTCGCTCTGTCCCGCACCAACCGTCTCGACGAACACGATGTCCATGCCAAGCGCATCGAGGACCCGCACCGCGTCGAAGGTCGCGAGGGCGAGTCCTCCGGCGTGGCCGCGGGTCGCCATCGACCGGATGAAGACCCCCGGATCTACGCCGGTATCGGCCATCCGGATCCGGTCGCCGAGCACCGCGCCGCCCGTGTACGGCGATGTCGGATCGACCGCCACGACTCCGACCTTCCGGTCCCGACTCCGGTATTTTCGGACGAGCCGGTTGATCAGAGAACTCTTCCCGACTCCGGGCGGCCCCGTGAGTCCGACGACGTGGGCTCGGCCCGTGTGCGGGAAAATCCGCGCGAGGGCGTCAGTCGCCTCCGGCTCATCGTCCTCAATCAGGGAGATGAGCTTCGCGGCCGCCCGTTTGTTGCCCGCCAGCAAGTCGCCGACGAGGCCCGAGACCGAGTCGTGCGCGGCTCCCTTCCGGGCCGGCACGGCCTCACGCACCTTTGCCCGCCGTCTCAAAAAACGCGACGATGTCTCGGAGGGGGGTCCCAGGTCCGAAGACGACCTTGATGCCTGCCTTCTTGAGCTTCGGGACATCCTCCTCCGGGATGATCCCGCCGCCCGCGACGAGGATGTCGCCCGACTTCCTCTTCTTCAAGAGCTTCACGACCTCGGGGAAGAGGGTCATGTGCGCTCCGCTCAGGCAGGAGAGCCCAATCGCATCCACGTCCTCCTGGATCGCGGCCTCGACGATATCCTCCGGGGTCTGCCGCAGGCCCGTGTAGATGACCTCCATCCCCGCGTCGCGCAACGCCCGGGCGACGACCTTCGCCCCGCGATCGTGACCGTCCAGTCCGGGCTTGGCGATGAGGACGCGGATCTTCTTCGCGATCGGGATCACCTCAGTAGAGGAGGGGTTCCTCCCAGACGCCGAAGGTCTCCCGCATCACATCGATGATTTCGCCCAGGGTCGCCTTCGCCCGCACCGCGTCGAGGATGAGGGGCATCGTGTTCGCGTCGCCTTCGCAACCCTTGCGGAGCTGGTCGAGGGACCGCGCGTGCTTCTTGACGTCTCGCGTCCGCCGGATGCGCCGGAGACGTTCCACCTGGGCCTTCAGGGACGCCTCGCTCACTCGAAGCGGTTCGAGTTCCGGCTGCTCGTCGACGACGAAGTCGTTCACGCCGACAATCACCCGCTCCTTGTCCTCGATCTCCCGCTGATACCGATACGCCGAGTTCGCGATCTCCTGCTGGAAGAACCCTTTCCGGATCGCGGGGATCACGCCGCCGAGCTCCTGAATCCGATCAAAGTATCGATAGGCCTCGTCCTCCAGCTCGTCCGTGAGGGATTCGAGGAAGTAGGACCCGCCGAGCGGGTCGACCGTGTTTGCGACGCCGCTCTCGTGGGCGAGGATCTGCTGGGTTCGCAGCGCGATTCGGGCCGCGGCCTCGTTCGGCACCTGGTAGGCCTCGTCGTACGCGTTCGTATGGAGGGATTGCGTGCCGCCAAGGACGGCGGCGAGCGCCTGGACCGTCGTCCGGACGATGTTGATCTCGGGCTGCTGCGCGGTCAGGCTGACGCCGGCCGTCTGCGCGTGGAATCGGAGGAGCCACGAACGAGGGTTCTTCGCGCCGAACGTGTCCCGCATCTCGCGGGCCCAGATCCGGCGGGCCGCGCGGTACTTCGCGAGTTCCTCGAACAGATCGTTGTGCGCGTTGAAGAAGAACGACAGGCGGGGCGCGAAGTCGTCCACCTGGAGTCCGCGGTCGATTCCCCAGCGGACGTACTCCATGCCGTTCGCCAGGGTGAAGGCCAGCTCCTGCCCGGCGGTCGCCCCCGCTTCGCGAATGTGATAGCCGCTGATCGAAATCGTGTTCCACTGCGGCACCTGCTTCGAGCCGAATTCGAACGTGTCGACGACGAGCCGCATGGAGGGTTCCGGCGGGAAAATCCACTCCTTCTGGGCCTGATATTCCTTCAGGATGTCATTCTGGATCGTGCCGCGGAGCTTCGACATCGGGATGCCGCGCTCCTCCGCCGCGACCAGGTACATGGCCCAGATCACGGAGGCTGGACTGTTGATCGTCATCGACGTGCTCACCTCGCCGACGTCGATCCCACGGAAAAGCAGGCGCATGTCCTCGAGGGAGGAGACCGCGACCCCGCAAGTCCCGAACTCTCCCTTCGCCTCCGGCTCGTCCGTGTCGTATCCGTACAAGGTTGGCATGTCGAACGCGACGCTGAGGCCCGTCTCCCCGTGCGCGATCAGATACTTGAACCGCCGGTTCGTGTCCTCCGCGCTCCCGTAGCCGGCGAACATCCGCATCGTCCACAGGCGACCGCGGTACATCGTGGGATGGATCCCGCGTGTGTAGGGAAACTCGCCCGGCTTCCCGAGTCGCTCCTCGTCCGTCTTGACTCCCAAATCGAGGGGCGTGTAGAGACGTTTCAAAGGGCGGCTCGAAGTGGTGACGAATTCCTTTCGGCGTTCCGGGAGAGACTCCACGGCGTTTCGGAGGGTCGTGTCCTCCCACCGTTTCCGTTCTTTCTCGAGGGCCTTCCGGTCGTCCTCGGCCCGCATGAACGCCTCGGCGCTTTCAAACGCCCGTGCCTATAAGACGGTTGCGCCCGTCGACGCAGTTCAACTGGACTGGCTCGACTCGACGATCGTCTTCGCGAGGCCTTGGAAAGCCACCTCGACGTTGTCGCCGGTCTTCGCGGACGTGTAAAGGATCGGGCACTCGTACGAGCGAAGGAGGTTCGACGCGTCCTCCGGGGTCACCTCGCGACGTGGGGTGAGGTCGGTCTTGTTGCCCAGCGCGTAGACAGGGATCGGGCCGACGGAGTCCCGGACGCCGTCGATCCACTTCGAGAGATCTCGGAGGGAGGCCGCGCGGGTCGTGTCGAACACCGCGAGGACGCCCTTGGCCCCGTGGAAGTACGCCTCCTTGAAGAGCTGGAGAAACGTCCGCTTGCCCATGATGTCCAGGATCATCATGTCGACCTGGACCGGGCGGCCTTGCATCGACCCGAGGGCCACGGTCTTCTTCGAGACGACGGCCCCCAGGGTCCGAATGTACGATTCGTCGAAGGCCCCGGACACGAAGCGGTGGATGAGGCTCGTCTTCCCGACGCCCTCTTCGCCGACGAGGCAGATCTTGAATTTGAACGTCTTCGCCTCGGGTTCCACCGTCGGCTTTCGCAGCATAATGCGCGCGATACCCAGGAAGGGGGTTATCAAGCCAGCGGCCCGATTTTCAGAATCAGGAACCGACTGGCTCGAACCCCTCGATGTCCGTGATCGCGCCGACCCGATCCTCTCGGGCTTTGAGTTTCGGCCGGACCGCCAAACCCACGCGCGCTCGGCCGGGGGGGACCAGAAGGCGATGGACGAGACCGCCGCGGATCCCTTGGAACGTCACGAACGCCCAGACCTGGGGGCGGGAGAGTCGGACGCCTTCGCGGTCGAGATGCGCCACGGTCAAGGCAGCGACTCGCCCCTCTTGCGGGACATCGACGAACTCCGTGAGTTCTGCGAAGCAGTCCTCGCAAAAGAGCCGGGCCGGGAGGTAGTCGAGGCCGCAGGCGGCGCATCGGGAGGCGAGCATCTTCCCCTGGTCTCGCAGGGCAACGAAGAACCGCTCCCCCGCCACCCCGGAGGTGTAAATGTAGTCCGCCTCCATGTTCCCTTCCCAGTGGCGGAGCTTCCGGGCATCGGTCGTCCGTTCGAGGAACGTCATTTCTTTCCCTCCGGCAACGGCGCGAAATACTTGATGTCCAAGACGCTGCCGCGACGCTCCTCCCACGGCTTCCAGACCGCCTTGACCCGCATCCCGATCCGGATTTCCTCTTTCGTCATCTCGCCGAAGTAGTGCATCATCCCCATTTTCGGGGAAGCGCCGTCCAGACTGATGACGCCGACGAGGATCGGATCCGGGATCCGCTTCGCGTCCGTGTCAAGATAAGAGACGGAGAACGTCTCAATCGTCCCGGTGTCTTGAATGTACGTCCACGTGTCCGTGGGCCGGAAGCACTCCTCGCAGAACATCCGAGGCGGGAACAAGATCCGCTTGCAGGAATGGCACCTCCGAGCGATCAGTCGTCCATCCTGGAGCTCGGCGAGGAACCGCGACATGGCCTCGCCGGCCGACCACGCGTACTTCGCGTTCGGTCGGAATCGGGTCTGAGTGACCTTGCCTTCAGACAGGTCGGCGGCGCTCAGCTCGACGCCGGGCCACTTCGTGATGCGAACGCTCATGACGACATCACCACCACGGAACCGTACTGCATCAGATCGCCCCAGGCCTGGGCAACCCCGGTGTGAACCTCGTGCGGAATCTGACGCTTCCCTGCCTGGTTCGTGAGTTGCCAGAACAGCTCGCCGATCTTCTGACCCATCGTCGCGGCGATCGGATTCCCCACTCCCATGAGGCCTCCCGAGGGACAGACGGGCAAGTCTCCGTCTCGCTCCGTGACGCCCTCGCGGGTCAGGATCGGCGCCTCCCCCTTTTTCGCGAGCAACAGGCCCTCAAGGTGGTGGAGCTCCTTGTAGTCGAAGGGATCGTACGGCTCGGCGAAGTCGATCTGCTTCCGAGGATCCGTGATCTTCGCTCTCTTGTAGGCCTGCTTGGCGGCCCGCGCGACGTATTCCGGGAAATACAGATCGCGATCCGTCCACATCGTCGAGTCGATGCACCAGCCGACTCCGGAGATCCACGCGCGGTCCTTGATTTTCCGGCGCCGGATGAAATCCTCCGACGCCAGGACGACCGCCGAGGCCCCGTCGCTCGGAGGGCTGATGTCCAATCGCTGCACGGGCCAGGCCATCACCTCGCTCGCGAGGACGTCGTCCACCGTGATGTTCGCGTCCGCCAGTTGGGCGCAGGGATGGCCGACTGCGTTCCGTTTGTTCTTCACCGCGACGCGGGCGATGTCCTCCTTCTTCACCCCGTGGACGTGCATGTAGCGGTTCATCTCCATCGCGAAGATCCAGACCAGGTTCGGCTTGAGGGGCCGGTCCAGGATCGGGTCCCAGATGTGCGCGAACACGCTCTGCGGGTGCGGTTGGCACGAGGACATCTTCTCCTCGTTCACGACCAGGACGACGTCTGCGAGGCCGGAAGCGACATGCCACCATCCCGCGATCGTGCTGAAGACTCCGGTCCCCCCGCCGGTGAAGACCCGGGTATACGGCTTCCGGTAGCCGCCGCAGCCGTCGAGGAGGTACTCGCCTTTCATGTGCACTCCGTCGAACGCGTCCGGAGCGGTCCCGTTCACGACCATGTCGACGTCTCCGCGGGTGAGGCCCGCCGAGTCGAGTGCCATCTTCGTCGCTTCGAAGCACATCTCCTTCCCGGTCTCTTGGAGCCGCCGGCGGAAGAGCGTCATCCCCGCGCCGATCACCCCGACCTTTCTCATCGACCCACCCCCAGGACGGCAACCGCTCCCGTGGCCGAGGGGATGAACCGCCAGGACTGGGCGACCCCGACGCGAACGCCGTCGAGCTGGTGGGTCCCCGCGTCCCCGCGCAATTGCAGGGCGACTTCGGCGGCTCGATGCAGGCCGGTCGCCTCGAAGACGTTCCCGCATCCGAGGGATCCGCCGGAGGCGTTGACCGGGAGCGATCCGTCCGGAGCATACTCGCCCTTGACCACATTCCGACCCGCCTCTCCCTTCTTGACGAGGCCGATCGCTTCGAGGTGCTGCAGCTCCTTGTACGAGAACCGGTCATCGACCTCGGCGAAGTCGATCTCGGTCGGGGCGCGGCGGACCTTCGCGAGGCGATAGGCCATCTGCGCGGCGAGCTGGGCGTAGACGGCCTGCGCCCAATCCCGCGTCTCGAGGGTCGGCGAATCGCTAGCCCAGCCAACACCGCGGATCCACACCGGGTCCGCGTGCCGTCGCCTCGCCGCGGATTCGGAGGCAAGGACGAGGACGACGCAGCCATCCGCGGGGCTCGAGATGTCCAGGGCGCGAAGGGGTGCGAAACGCTCCTCGGACGCCAGGACCTGTCGGGCATCCACGTGGGCGGCATAGGCGGCGAGTGAATTGCGCAGGGCGTTCGTCCGGTTTTTCGCGACCACTGCGGCGAGCGCCTTCGGGGAGGTGCGAGTTTCCCGTAAGTAAGAATCCGCCTCGAGTCCCGCGACGATGAAGGGATGGGCCCCGAGCGGCTTGTTCCAGATCGGGTCCAGCGCGTGTTCCGTAATTCCATCGAGGGTCAGGACGTCCGACGCCTTGCTGTGCGCCTCGACCACCGCGATGTCGATCAGGCCGGTCTGAATCTGCATGAAGGCGTTCGCGAGTCCTTGCAGCCCGTCCCCGGTGACCGTGCACACAGACCGCAACGCGCCGCCGAGCTGGTCCGGGACGAACTCGTCGAAGATCCCGAAGCCTTCGTAGTAGTCCTCCGCGCAGGTGAGGAACGAATCCACGTCGGTGCGCGGATCGACGCCGGCGTCGGCATAGGCGCGGGACGCGGCCTCGAACATGAGTTCCTTCCAACTGTACTCGGGTGTGGACGGTCGGAACGCCGTCATCCCGATCCCGACGATCCCGACGCGCATGTCCTCCCTTCTCCTGCGAGTCCGTTCGCGGGAAATCCGAGACCGCACAAAAGACTGTCGCACGCACCGTGTAGCCAAAGGCCTTAAGCCCGGTGCCGGCGATGATTCCCGCGGAACGGGTTCCGTCTGCCTCTCTACTACTTCGACATCGAGACGACCGGGGACGACCCGCAGCAAGACCGGATCGTGACGGTCCAGTACCAGCCCCTCGACGACGACCTCTCCGCGGTCGGTCCGTTCCAGGTGCTGGCGGAGTGGGAGTGGGGGGAGAAGCAGGTGATCCAGATGGCCCTCGACAAGGGCGTCCTCGAGCCCACCTGGGATTTCGTCCCGGTCGGGAACCGGCTGCGCTTCGACCTCACATTCCTCATCGAGCGCGCGACGAAGTGGAAACTGATCGAGTGGGACCTGGCGAAGCTGAAGTACTACTGGTTCACGAAGCCCTATGTGGACCTGGGACCGATCCTCGTGATGCTGAACCGCGGCTCCCTCTCGGGATCGAGCCTGCACAATTTCTCGGACAGGGAGAGCGGCGCCCGTGTGCCGCGCATGTACCTCGCGGGCCGGTATTCGGACATCATCGACTACGTGACGCGGGAGCGAAACGCCGCGGTCGATCTCCTGAGGGAAGGTCGGAACGTCCTCGGCGCGATGGGCGATCAGCGACGCAGGACTCCGAACCTCCCGGAACAGGCTCCCGGTCCCTGACCTATCTCTTCCGAATTGGGAGAGCGAAATCCTAAGAGCGCGGCCGTGTTAGGCCGGCAGAGACACGATGGACTTCGAACTCGATTCCGAACACGAGATGATCCGGCAAACGGTCCGAGACTTCGCGGAGAAGGAAGTCCGTCCGGTCGCGGCCCACGTCGACAAGACCGGCGAGTTTCCGAAGGCGACCGTCGCGAAGATGGCAGGCCTCGGTTTCCTCGGTGTTGCGATCCCGACGGAGTACGAAGGCGCGGGACTCGATGCCCTCGCCCTCGCAATTGGCATCGAAGAGATCGCGCGGGTGTGCGGCTCCCATGCGCTGATCATGGCCGCCCACAACTCGCTGTGCACGGGCACGATCTGGCTCGCGGGCACGGATGCCCAGAAGCGGAAGTACATCCCGGACCTCGCGAGTGGACGGAAGATCGGGGCATGGGCCCTCACGGAACCGACGAGCGGATCGGACGCGGCCGCGATGAAGACGACCGCGAACCGAACGAAGACGGAATGGGTCCTAAACGGGACGAAGAATTTTTGCACGAATGCGCCGGTTGCGGGAACGTTCGTGATCCATGCCATCACAGACCCGACGAAAGGGAGTCGAGGGATCAGCGCCTTCATCGTGGAGCGCGGGAATCGCGGTCTGTCGATCGGCAAGGTGGAGGACAAACTCGGCGTCCGGGGCAGCGCCACGTCCCAGGTGATTCTCGCCGAGTGCCATGTGCCGGAGGAGGCTCTCCTGGGTGAGGAGGACGACGGCTTCGTGAACGCCCTGAAGATCCTCGATGGAGGACGGATCGGGATCGGCTCTATGGCCGTGGGAATCGCGCAGGGTGCCTTCGAAGAATCGGTGACGTATGCGAAGGCGCGTGCGCAGTTCTCCAAACCGATCGCCGAACATCAAGCGATTCAGTTCATGCTCGCGGACATGGCCACCCGAATCGATGCGGCGCGGGCGCTCGTTTGGCGTGCCGCATGGCTCAAAGATCGTAGCTTGCCCTTCAAGAAGGAGGCTGCGATGGCGAAGCTCTACGCGAGCGAAATGTCCTCCTTCGTGACAAATAAGGCGGTGCAGATCCACGGCGGCTACGGGTACATCGCGGACTATCCTGTGGAGCGAATGCTACGGGATGCGAAACTTACCGAGATTGGGGAGGGAACGAGCGAAATCCAGCGTCTTGTGATTGCGCGCGAGGTCATTCAAGGCAGCTAGACTCGCTTCTCTTGACTCAGAACATTGAAGACCTCGCATATGATTATCGACCTCGGTCGTTCGACGGCGCTCCGCTAATCGTCTGTCGATGGGCCGTCGTCTCGGGGTTGGAGGGGTCGAGAATCGTGAACGGAACGATGCAGGGTCAGACCGGGAGCCGCCGAGTGGGAGCACAGCGGCCCCTGCGGACCCTGGGGAAGTATTTCCTCCACGGCGCCCTCTTTACGATTCTTTCTACACTCCTCAGCCTGGTTGGAGTCTTCCTCCTCGTCGGACTGGTCCTGATTGGCTCCCTGCTCGGTCTCGTAATCGGAATCGGCATCCTGCTCATCTTCTACGGATACGCCAATTCGCTCATTACCGAGTACCTGTGGTTTCCGGTCCAGACAGGATGGAAGACCTATCTGGGTCATGGCTTCATTTTGTTAGTCGCGATCGTTTTCGTCGAGGTGATACCCGTCACCTTGTTTTCCGATCGGATCCTCTCAATGAGCCCCATCGATCAGGCGGTCACAATTGTCCTCGTCAACATCATCTTCGCGTTCATCGATGGGGTGATCGGCAAGAGAGTCGCACGGATCTGGAGGAAGTCTCCATCTCCTGGGAGAGTCCTGCCATTCGCGCGGCTATCGCCACCAGGGTCAAGTGACTGGGGAAAGTCGCGGTAGCCTCCCAGAGAAATCCCGACTCGGACCAAGGATCTGAGCAACCCCTTTGCCGGGTTGCGGAAGCCATTCGTCCGTAATCGGAAAGAGCCGGTCCACTGGGTATCTTGAGGGTCGTTTGGCATTCGTATACCTTGCAAAGGATCTTCGAAGAGGGAACCGGTCGAGTTCGAGGCGATTGTCCGGGCGCCGGCCTCCGGGAACTTTTAAGGCACTGGGGTCCTTCGGAGGCTCAATGCCTGATAGTGAATACGAGGTCGAGCTGTTCCGGAAGCAGGGATTCACCCGACAGACGTGTGCGAAGTGCGCGAAGGCCTTCTGGTCCCTCGGGCATCACGAGACGTGTGGGGAAGCGCCATGTCAGGAATACGATTTCATCGGCAACTCGCCTTTCAAGAAAAAACTCACCTACCGCGCGATGCGTGAAGATTTCCTTTCCTTCCTCGAGCAAAACGGCCATGCGCGGGTGAAGCGCTACCCGATCGTCGCGCGGTGGCGGGACGACGTCTTCTTCGTCCAGGCGAGTGTGTATCCGTTCCAGCCGTGGGTGATCAGCCGGCAGGCGAGCCCACCCGCGAATCCCCTCGCGATCAGCCAGCCCTGCGTCCGATTCGTCGACATCGACAACGTTGGGAAGACGGGCCAACACTTCACGCTGTTCGAGATGATGGCGCATCATGCGTTCAACTTCCCCGAACATCCGATCTATTGGAAGGATCACACGGTCGAGTTGTGCCAGCTCTTTCTGACGGAACGACTCGGCGTCGATCCCACGCTCGTCCGATACAAGGAGGCCTGGTGGGAAGGCGGCGGGAACAGCGGTCCCTGCCTCGAGGTCGTCTTCGGCGGGGCCGAGGCGGCGACCCTCGTGTTCATGCAGAACCGCGACGTGAACGGGCACCGCGTGCCGATGGACACGACCGTGGTCGATACCGGGTATGGGCTCGAGCGGCTCACGTGGCTCTCCCAGGGCACGACGTCGGCGTATGAGGCCGTCTTCGGAGATGCCCTCGCCTACCTGAAGAGGGCGACGGGCGCGAAGCGCGTGGACGACAAGGTCCTCCGGGAATATTCCAAAGTCGCCGGCATGCTGAAGGTGGAGGACCTGGCGGACATCCGCGAGATCCGGCGCCAGACCGCGGAGCGGGTCGGGATCTCCGTCGAGGACCTGGTCGCGCAGGTGTCGCCCCTCGAGGCTTTGTACACGGTGTGCGACCACGCCCGCGCCTTGATCTTCCTCCTCGGGGACGGCGTCGTCCCGTCGAACGCGCGGGAAGGATACTTCGCCCGCCTCCTGGTCCGGCGCGGCCTTCGAGCGCTGAAGGACCTGAACATCACGTACACCCTGGCCGACACGGTCAGCTTCATGATCGACCAGATGCGCGAGGACTATCCGGAGTTCTGGTTCAACAAGGGCGACGTCCTGAAGTTGTTGAAGGTCGAGGAGGCCCGGTACCGGGAGACCCTTGAGAAGGGCCGGGCGACGGTCGCCAAGATCGCGGAGGACCTCAAGGCCGCCGGCAAAGGATTCGACGTCGACACACTGATCCAGCTATATGATAGCCACGGCCTCAATCCGGACGTCGTGCGCGAATTCACGGACGTGCCCGTCGAGATCCCGGATGACTTCTATGCGCGGGTGGCGGCCCGCCACGACCGACCGTCCGCCGCGGAACCCGCGAAGAAGATCGACGTCTCGCGGGACCTACCTCCGACGAAGCTCCGCGTGTACGAGGACAAGCGGAAGCGGTCCTTCCGCGCAAAGGTCGTCGCCGTCGAGGGCGAAGCGGTCGTCCTGGACCAGACGTACTTCTATCCGGAGGGCGGAGGCCAGGAGGCCGACCACGGGACCATTGCCGACCACGAGGTCTACGACGTCCAGAAGGTCGGGCCTTCTATACTCCACTTCGTGCGCGGCGATGCCGCCCCGCTCCTGAAGACCCGCGTCGCCTGCGTGATCGACGCGGAACGCCGGGAGGCCCTGATGCGGAACCACACCGCGACGCACATCGTCCTCGGCGCGGCCCGCAAGGTCCTCGGCAACCACGTCTGGCAGGCCGGGGCCCACAAAGCCCCAGACCTGGCGCGGCTCGACATCACCCACTACGACGCCCTCACGGAAGCCGAGGTCGCGCGGATCGAGGAGCTCGCGAACGCGGAGGTCCTCGGTCACCATCAGGTCCGCGCGAAGGTGATGGCCCGCGACGTGGCGGAGAAGAAGTTCGGGTTCCGATTGTACCAAGGCGGCTCCGTCCCCGGGGGCGAGTTGCGGGTCGTCGAGATTCCGAAGTGGGACGTGGAGGCCTGCGGCGGGACCCACGTGTCCCGGACGAGCGACGTGTCCCTGATCAAGATCCTCCGGTCGACGCGCATCCAGGACGGCGTTGTCCGACTGGAATATGCCGCGGGCAAGGGAGCGCTCGACGCGATGCGGAAGCAGAGCGACGATCTCCGACGCGCCGCGGACATCCTCAGCGTGCCGCCGGACCAGG
>Ga0209161_10001647_pt1 | contig 18500 bp, 15 predicted proteins | sample GraSoiAngelo_155_FD_186169 | JGI IMG/M metagenome (GOLD analysis project Ga0209161, IMG submission 186169) | Grasslands soil microbial communities from the Angelo Coastal Reserve, California, USA - 14_1009_13_30cm (SPAdes) (version 2) | ecosystem: Environmental > Terrestrial > Soil > Grasslands... | reverse complement strand
GAGCTCGGTGAGCGTGCACCGGGGACAGCGCATCACAGCACCGTGATGTTGAAGGACGGACTCTCGACCACGACTGCGCCCCCCGCGAACGCGGCGGTCAGCGTGTAGCCGTTGCCGACGACGTCGATGCTCAAGTTCGGGAAGGTGGCGACGCCGTTCACCGCGGGGACGGCGCCGTTGCCGGACAGCGTGCCCGGCACCAGCAGGCCACCGTTGCGTCCGATCGCGACCAGGACGGAGCCGATGAAGTTCGTCGCCTGGTTACCGAACGCGTCGTACGCCGTGACTTGAACCGGCGGCTGGATCGTGGCCCGCGCCGCCGTGTTGCTTGGCGGGACCGTGAATACGAGTTGAGTCGCGGTCCCGGGGACGATGGTGAAGACCGTGCTGATTGCGTTCGGGAGACCGCTCGCCGTCGCGACCAGGCTGTAGCCGGACGCCGCTTTGTCGATTCTCAGGTTGGAAAACGTGGCCAGCCCGTTCACCGCGTTGACGGTCTGCGGGGCCAGTGGGTCGCCGCCCGGATTTGCGCCGAGCGACACGGTGATGGGCCCGGTGAAGGTGGTAACCCTGTGGCCGGCGCTGTCGAGCGCCGCAACCTGCACCGGTGGGATGGCGGTGCCCGCCGCCGTCGTCTGGGGCTGCTGCGTGAACGAGAGGGTCCGCGCCGATCCCGGGCCCGGGCTCGGGACCGCGGTGATGTTGAACGGCGTGCTCTCCTGGGAGACTTCCCCGCCGCCGATGGTCGCGACGAGCGTATAGCCGTCGTCGATCTGATCGATGCTCAGGTCCGGGAACGTCGCCACGCCGCCCGAGGCGGCCGCCTGCGACCTGCCGGAGAGGCGCGCTTTGGGAACACTCGGGTCCTTGCCGAGCGCGAGTGTGACGTCGCCCGTAAAGCTCGTCATGACGTTGCCCGCCGAGTCGAACACGGTGACCTGCACCGGCGGCGTGATCATGCTGTCCTTCATGGCGTCTGTCGGTTGTACCGTAAACGCTAGTCTGGGCGGGGCCGACCCGGGAGGTGGCGCGTGGCTGCCGCCCGGGGTGCTATTGAACAGCTTGTCGAAGTGACACCCCGCCACCAGCGCGGCGACCAGCGCAACACGCAGCGTCTTCATGGCCTGCCGACTCGGGATGCAAGCGGCGCACCGCGTTGGCAGGCGTCGGGACGCGCGGTTCGGCGGAATTCGTGGGAGCCGGCGCCGCTCCGTGTGGAGTCGATGCAACGGGTGTGTCGCGCGCCCTACGCTTCGGCGGACCACCTTGCATTCTGCAGTGGCAGCAGCGTCTGGCTCCCTCCTCTTGCGGTTCCGCCCTGCGAGTTGCTGTGTATACCTCCGAATGCGAACCACGCTCATATCCTGCGCTGCGGTGCTGACGCTCGGTTGCGGCGAGCCGGCAGGTCCACACTCCACGAGCCACACCTTGTCGATCACGGCGAGCGAGACGTGGACCCTCGCTGAGTCGCCACACGTGGTGCACGGCCGGCTTTCGGTTCGGGGAACTCTCACGATCGAAGCAGGCGCGACCGTGCTGTTCGCCGATACCTCGGGGCTGACGTTCGGCAAGTATGGGGCGGGATCGCTGCGGGCGCAGGGCTCCGCATCGGCTCCCATCGTCATGCGCGGCATGGACACGGCGGGGTCTCCAGGCGCGTGGATCGGGCTCACATTTCTGGGGAGCACGCCATCCGAGATGCACCATGTCAGCGTGAGCAGCTGTGGACGCGAGCGTACCGATAGCCAGCCCCCCGGCTGTCTTGTTCTCGGGAGCCGGTTCATACCTGGGGATGACCCCACGCTGTTCATCGATCATGTGACGGTCCAAGACGCGGCGGGTGGCGCGGTGATTCTGCAGCGCGAGTCGCGCTTCGGGGCGGGATCCGAAGCGCTTTCTGTCCGGAACGTGCGCGGGCACATCGCCACGCTGCCGGCGGGTGAGACTGCGCGCTTTCCGCTCGCCGGCACATTCGCGGGGATCGATACGAGCCAGGTTCGACTGACCCACGATACCCTGCGTGATTCCCTCACATGGGCCCGCGACATACCGTGGACCGTACTCGAGCCCGTGTTGATCGAAGGGCCGCATCAGCCGGTGCTGACGATTCCGGCCGGTGCCACGTTGCTAATGAAAGGTGGATTCATTGTCGGCAGGAATGCACCCGGGGGTTTGCAGATCGGGACCGAGGGTGGCCCAACAGTGACTCTGCGACCGGTTGACGAGAGCTGGGGTGGCGTGGACTTCTTACCGTACGCCATCAGCAGCGCCATCAGCGACGCGCTTCTAGATCACTGCGGCGCGAACATCGAAGCGCGCGGGTCCGGGTGCGTGCACATCTGGGGCGACTATGCCGGCAGTGGGCCCGTCCCGGCCCCCGTCTTCAAGAACGTCTCGATACGCGATGCGGTCGACATTGGCGTCGGGCTGAACTACGGTGGAAGGTTCGGCGCGGGCTCGACGAACCTCACGATCACGGGCACAAACGGAACGACCGGCACCCCGTTCTTCGTTCACATGAGCCCGCTGAGCTCCATTCCGGCGGGACATTACGCGGGAAACCTCCGCGATGTCATCTGGACGTATCAACTCGAGATTCGACAAGACGAAACGTGGCACAAATACGATATCCCGTATTTCAACTACGGTGGTGTTTGGGTTGGGGACAGCACGACGCATCCCACGCTCACGGTTGACCCCGGCGTCACCATGGCCTTCACAGGGGCAGGCGCGCTCTCGATAGGCTGGACGGCCCCCGGCGCCATCCGGGCGGTTGGAACGGTTGCTGATCCAGTGACCTTCACCGGCGAGACCGACACTCCAGGCAGCTGGACCGGCATCGTGATCGGGCCCTACGCCGACTCATCGAGCGTGTTCGATCACGTCGTCGTGGCCAACGGCGGTGCGCCCTATCCTGTGTCTGGCGCTTTCCACTTCTATGTCGATATCGGTGCAGTGATCCGCAACACAGTGATCCGGCACTCGGCGGGCTGCGGCGTAATTATCGTGAACCAACCCCCTTGGTCCACCGATTTTACGGCGCCGGTGCTCGGCAACACGTTTGAAAGCAACGCCGGCGCGGCACAGTGCGGTCCTTGAACCATTGAGCGGTTCAACGGCACAGCAGCACAAAGGGGGCTCCCACCACGTCCGTCGCCTTACTAAGTTCAAGCGCCACAACTTCGGCGGCGTAGCTCAGCTGGTTAGAGCAGCGGAATCATAATCCGCGGGTCGTCGGTTCGAGTCCGACCGCCGCTATATCACCGAGCCGTAAGCCTTCCCACGAGCCACGGCGCACTACGGCTGCCGGAGGCTGGTCCAGACGACCGGCCGGATGTCGTGCGAGCGCTCGGCGGCGAACTGCTGCGCGGCACGTAGCAACGCTTCGTACTCGCCCCGCCACTCGGCCGGCATGTTCGCGCGGAAATCGGCTGCCGTCATCACCGTTCCACTCGGGCGATCGGCGGCGCCGTGACCCACGGCCACGACGTCCCCGAGGAAACAGGTCGAACTCCCCGTGTCCATCACGTTTGCCACGCGGCACTCGAAGTGTGCGTAGCAGTCGTCGAGCACCGGCACGCCCAGCGTGCCGGGGCGGTGCGGGACGCCGGCCAGCTTGTCGCGCGCGCGCCCGCTCGTGAAGCCGAGGCGGTGGATCAGCTCGAACTGGTCGTCGCGCAACAGGTGCAGGACGTAGTGGCCGGTCTCGAAGATCAGGTCGTGGCTGTAGTTGAACTTGTGGACGTAGACCGACACGCGCGGAATCGCAGGCACGATCGACGCGCGGACCGCGCTGTCGGCGATCATGCCATTGCGCTTCCCGCCGCGCTCGGACGTGATCGCCACGACCGGGGAGGTCAAGTTGCGCAGCAGCTGATAGATCTGGTCGGGCTGCAGGATTGGCATGGCACCATATTTACGGCCGCATCGGCGCGGCGGGCAAGGCAGTGCCCGCAGCCGCCCCGCCAATCATTTATACTACAGCATGACGTCGCTGCTGTCGCACCTCCGCACCCATCTCGCACGTACCCACCTCCTGGGGGAGCCCGGGGTCGCGCTGGTGGCGGTTTCCGGCGGTGCCGATTCCGTGGCGCTGCTGGACCTGCTGCACACCCTCACCCCTGAGCTCGGCCTCTCGCTCGTCGTGGCCCACGTCGATCACGGCATTCGGTCGGACAGCGGGACGGTCGCACGGGCGGTCGGCGAGCTGGCGGAGCGCTACGAGCTGCCGTTCGAGGTCGGTGAGTTGACCCTCGGTCCCGATGCTACGGAGACCGTCGCCCGACGGGCCCGCTACGCTTGGCTGGGCGAGGTGCAGCGGCGTCACGGTGCCCGTTACCTGGTGACGGCGCATCACCGGGACGATCAGGTGGAGACGATTCTGCTCCGGCTCCTGAAAGGGAGCGCGCCGGCGGGCCTCGCCGGTATTCCCGCGCGCGGGCGCGGCGGGCTCGTGCGGCCGCTGCTCCCCTTCACGAAGACGCGACTCGTGGCGCACGTCACCGAGCTGGGCCTCCCCATTCACGACGACCCCGCGAACCGCGATCCGCGACACCTGCGCAGCTGGGTGCGCACCGTGCTCCTGCCGTTGGTCGGCGAGCGCCTGGGGGCGCGCGTGGGCCACGACGTGCTCCGCGCCGGGCGAGCGGCCGCGCGCGAGCGGCGCGCTTGGGACGGGGTGCTCGACCACCTGCCCGATCTCGGACTGCGCGTCGAGCCGTACCGCATCGAAGTTGCTCGGGGGGGCCTGGCCCGCTATGATGACGTCCTGTCTGCGGCGCTGTTGCGTGCGGCGGCGCGGCGTAGCGGCCTGGTGCTGGGGGTGCGTCGCGCGCGCCAGCTGGTCGAGTTGACGCGCCGCCCCTCCGGGCGGCGGTTGCCGCTCGGGGACGGCTGGATGGCCGAGGTCGCGTTCGATCGCTTGCGGGTGACCCGCGCAGTCCGGGACGCCGCCGTCGAGGTCGTGCCGACGGGTGAGCGGGGGAGCGCGGTGTTCGGGGAGTTCCGGGTGGCATGGACCCCCGACCCGGCGCCGGCCCGGCTGCCGCGGGCTGAGTGGACGACGTGGATCGCGGGGGCCAACTGGGAGGTGCGGCCACCGCGTCCGGGCGACCGGCTGGTTCCCCTGGGTGGCATCGGGCGGCGGCCCCTGCGGCGGATGTTAATGGAAGCGCGAGTGCCCCGCAGCGACCGGCCCGGCTACCCGGTGGTCGCACGCGGCGAAACCATTCTGTGGGTGCCCGGAATCTGCCGGAGTGCTGACGATCTCCCGCGGCCCGGAACCCGGGCGGTACGGGTGGATGTTACCAAGCACGGCGAGCCTCAAGCAGACGGGCGGGCGTGAGCTCAAGCGGATCGTCTTCGACGAGGAGACGATCGCGCGGCGGGTCCGCGAGCTCGGCCAGGAGATCACCGCGGCGTACCCCGACGGTGAGCTGCTGGTGCTCGGTCTCCTCAAGGGAAGCTTCATTTTCCTGAGCGATCTCGTGCGCCGCATCGAGCGGCCGCTCCAGGTGGACTTCCTGGTGGCGGCGAGCTATGGCGCCGATACGATTTCGAGTGGGAATGTCCGGCTGCTGTACGATCCGGAAACCGAGCTGCGGGGTAAGCACATCCTCCTGGTGGAGGATATCGTCGACACGGGGAAGACCCTCAACCGCCTGGTGGCGCTCCTGCGGGAGCGCGCGCCGCGGAGCCTGGAGATCTGTGCGTTGTTGCATAAGCATCTGGCCGAGCATCTCGAGCTCGAGCCGGCGTTCGTCGGGTTCGACGCGCCGCGAGTGTTCCTCGTGGGGTACGGGCTCGATCACGCCGAGAACTTCCGACACCTGCCGTACGTAGCGAGTCTGACCTGATGGCCAACCGCATCCCGCCGCCGCGCGAATTCAGCTGGGCCCGCACGCTCCGCACGCTCTCGTTCTGGGCGCTGCTGATCGTGGGCTCCATCGCGCTGGTTCAGTTCGCCGCGAACCGGCGGCCGGAGACGGTGGACATCTCCTACACCCAGTTCACCGAGCAGCTCGACAAGGGCAACGTCGACACCGTCGAGATCACCGAGCGGCAGCAGGTGAAAGGGAGCTTCAAGACTCCGGTGCCGGTGCGCGGGCGGAACTTCGACCACTTCACCTCGCTCCTGCCGTTCGAGTCGAACGATACCTGGGTCGCCACGCTGCGCACCAAGGGCGTCGACGTGCGGGCGCGCGAGGAGAAGCAGTCGTTCGGCGTGTTCCTCTTCAGCTTCCTGCCGTATCTGCTCATTTTCGGCCTGCTGATCTTCATGCTGCGCCAGATGCAGCAGGGGGGCAACCGCGCCTTCGCGTTCGGCAAATCGAAGGCGAAGCTGCTCGCGGGCGACACCCCCAAGGTGACGTTCGCCGACGTCGCCGGCGCGGACGAGGCGAAGCAGGAGCTCGAAGAGATCATCGACTTCCTGAAAGACCCCCAGAAGTTCCAGCGGCTGGGCGGGCGGCTGCCCAAGGGCGCGCTGCTCGTCGGCCCGCCGGGCACGGGGAAGACGCTGCTCGCCAAGGCGGTGGCGGGCGAGGCGGGTCGGCCGTTCTTCTCGATGTCGGGGTCGGACTTCGTGGAGATGTTCGTGGGGGTGGGCGCCTCGCGCGTGCGCGACCTGTTCGAGCAGGGCAAGGCGCATGCGCCCTGCATCATCTTCATCGACGAGATCGACGCCGTGGGGCGGCACCGCGGGGCGGGGCTGGGCGGCGGACACGACGAGCGCGAGCAGACCCTCAATCAGTTGCTGGTCGAGATGGACGGCTTCGAATCGAACGACGGGGTCATCCTCCTCGCCGCCACCAACCGGCCCGACATCCTCGACCCGGCGCTGTTGCGGCCGGGGCGCTTCGACCGCCAGATCGTGGTCGACATGCCGGACGTGAAGGGGCGGGAGCAGATCCTGCGCGTGCACACGCGCAAGATTCCCCTGGCGCCCGGGGTGGACCTGGAGCGCATCGCGCGCGGCACGGCCGGCCTGGCCGGCGCCGAGCTTGCGAACATCGTGAACGAGGCCGCGCTGCTCGCCGCCCGCCGCAACAAGGCCGTCGTGGACATGCGGGATCTCGAGGACGCAAAGGACAAGGTGATGCTCGGCCTCGAGCGCCGCAGTCGGGTCCTGTCCGACGAGGAGCGGCGCCTGATCGCGTACCACGAGGCGGGACACGCCCTGGTGTCGCTGAGCGTCCCGGGTTCGGATCCCCTGCATAAAGTCACGATCATTCCGCGCGGCCGCGCGCTCGGAATTACGGCGTACCTCGCCGAGGAGGAGCTGCACAAGTACACCAAGCAGTCCATCCTGTCGCGCCTCGCCATGGCCTATGGGGGACGCGTCGCGGAGGAGCTCGTGTTCGGTCCGGAGAAAGTCACGACCGGCGCGGCGCAGGACATCCAGCACGCGACCGATGTCGCGCGTCGCATGGTGACGCAATACGGCATGAGCGACACGATCGGGCCGATTGCGATCGGCGACCGGGAGGCGGAGATCTTCCTGGGCCGCGAAGTGGTCCAGCGACGGGAGATCTCGGAGCGCACAGCGGAGCTGGTCGATACGGAGGTGAAGCGCATCCTGGGCGATGCCTACGAGCGCGCCAAGGCGGTGCTGCTCGAGCGCCGCGCCGCGCTCGACCGCCTCGCCGCCGCCTTGCTCGAGCGCGAGACGCTCGACCGCGAAGAGGTCGAGATGGTCGTGGCCGGCAAGCCGTTGCCCCCGGTGCCGCCGCCCCCCGCCGCACCCGCGGCGCCCTCGGCCGAGGGGACGGCGCGCGAGAAGACACCGGCCGCGCGCGGTCCCGTACTGGGCAGCCCGCCCCCCGAGCCCGCCGGCGCCTGACACCAAGAGTTAGCTGACTGTCCGCGTCGCTGCCGGGTTGCCCGGGGTGTTAGGATTGAGGGCCATGGAAGCGAAGAACGCGGACCTCTCCGCGCTGCGGATTGACCGCGCCGCTGACCCGGCGGCCCCGACCCCCGGGGTGCGACGCTGGCTGGTGATCGGCCTGCCGGTTGCGGGCGTCGTCGTCCTCGCCGCCGTCCTGTTGGCGACCAGCGGGGCCCTCGGCTCGGCAGTCCCTGTCCGGCTCACGCCAGCCACTCTGGTATCGCCGATGCGGTCCGGCGCCGTGCTCGTCGCCAGCGGCTACGTCGTCGCGCAGCGCAAGGCCGCCGTCGCCTCCAAGGGCACGGGCCGGCTCGTCTATCTCGGCGTCGTCGAAGGGGACCGGGTACGGGCCGGCCAGGTGATCGCCCGCGTCGAGGATGCCGACGTCCGGGCCCAGCTGGCGGAGGCCCAGGCCAATCTCGACTTGAGCCGCGCCGACCTGCGCGACGCCGAGCGGGCGCTGGCGCGCGAGCACATGCTGATGGACAGCAACTCCACCTCCCAGGCAAGTTACGACGCCGCCGAAGCGCGCTACCAGCGCGTGAAGGCCAACATCGCCGTCGCCCAGGCGGCGCTTCAGTCGGCCCAGGTGGCGTTGGAAAACACCGTCATCCGCGCGCCGTTCGACGGCACGGTGCTGACGAAGAACGCCGACGTCGGGGAGGTGGTGGCGCCGCTCGCCGCGAGCGCCTTCTCCAAGAGCGCCGTGGTCACGGTCGCCGACCTGCGGTCCCTCCAGGTCGAAGCCGACGTGGCCGAGTCGAACCTCGAGGCCGTCAGCCCCGGCCAGCCGTGCGAGATCGTGCTGGACGCGTACCCCGACGCGCGCTATCCGGGCTCTGTCGCGATGATCGTGCCGACGGCGGACCGCGCCAAAGCAACGGTGCAGGTCAAGGTCGCCTTCCGCTCCTATGACGCGCGCGTGTTGCCGGAGATGAGCGCCAAGGTTCACTTCCTGCCGCGCCCGTCGCGGGTGGCGGTCGACACTCAGCCTGTCCTCGTGGTCCCGGGCACGGCGGTGGTCGAGCGAAACGGCCGCAGCGTGGTTCTCGTCGTGGAGCGTGGCCGGGCGGTGGAGGTGCCGGTCGTCGTCGGTCGGCAGGTTGGGTCGTCGGTGGCCATCCGTGAGGGATTGCATCCCGGCGTTCAGGTCGTCGACAGCGTCGGCGCCCGCCTGCGTGGCGGCGCCAAAGTCACCGTGCAGTAGAGGAGCGTATGCCCAATCCGATTGTCCAGGTTCGCGGTGTGTCGAAGTCCTATCGTCGGGACAGCATGGCGATTCCCGTGCTGCACGACATCTCGCTCGATGTCCCCGAGGGAGAATTCCTGGGCCTGATGGGCCCCTCGGGGTCGGGCAAGACCACGTTGCTGAACCTGATTGCGGGCATCGATCGCCCCGACGCGGGGTCGGTGGCGGTCGCGGGTACGGACGTCACCAAACTGAGCGAATCAGAGGCGGCCCGCTGGCGCGCCACCCACATCGGGTTCGTGTTCCAGTTCTATAACCTGCTGCCGGTGCTCACGGCCTTCGAGAACGTCGAGCTGCCGCTGCTGCTGGCGCCGCTCTCCAAGGCCGAGCGGAAGAAGCACGTCGAGACGGCGCTCACGCTGGTAGGCCTCGCCGACCGGATGCGCCACTATCCGCGCCAGCTCTCGGGCGGGCAGGAGCAACGGGTGGCGATCGCGCGGGCCATCGCCACCGATCCCACGATCCTCGTGGCGGACGAGCCGACGGGGGACCTCGACCGCAAGTCCGCCGAAGAGGTGCTCACGCTGCTCGAGCGGTTGAACAAGGAATTCAAGAAGACCATCGTGATGGTGACGCACGACCCGCACGCCGCCGAGCGCGCGCACCTCGTACGCCACCTGGACAAGGGCGAACTGCAATGAGGGCCCGGCCGTGAAGCTCCTGCGACTCGTGTTCAAGAACCTATTCCGGCATCGCCTCCGCACGGCGCTCACCATCGTCGGGATTGCCACGGCGGTGATGGCGTTCGGTCTGATTCGGACGATCGTGGGCGCCTGGAACGCCGGCGTCACTGGCGCGGCCGCCAATCGCATGATCACCCGCCACCGGGTATCGCTGATCTTCCCGATCCCGCTCCCCTACCGGAACGAGATTGCCAGGGTGCCGGGGGTCACGGGCGTGTCGTGGGCCAACTGGTTCGGCGGCGTCTACGGGGAGCCGAACGATTTCAAGAACTTCTGGCCCCGGTTCGCGGTCGACCCGGACACGTACTTCGATCTCTATCCCGAGTTCCAGCTGCCGCCGGACCAGCTGGCCGCGTTCAAGAAGGAGCGCAACGCCTGCGTCATCGGCCGCAAGCTGGCGCAGCAGCACGGCTTCAAGCTCGGCGACGTCATCACAATGGAAGGGGATATTTATCCCGGAAGCTGGCAGTGGGTGGTGCGCGGGATCTACACCGGTCGGGACCCGTCGACGGATGAGACCCAGATGTTCTTCCAGTTCGCCTACCTCTTCGAGCAGGTGCGCCAGCGAGAGCCCGGACGTCCCGTGGACGCCGGGTTTTACGTCCTGCGCGTCGGGTCGTCCGACGCGATGGCCCGGGTCGCGCGGGCGGTAGACACGCAGTTCGTGAACTCGCGCTCGCCGACGAAAACCGAGAGTGAGCGCGAATTCCAGCAGAGCTTCGTCCAGATGTCGTCGGCGATCATCACGTCGCTGCAGGTGATCTCGGTCGTGATCGTCGGGATCATCCTTCTGGTCCTCGCCAACACCATCATCATGTCGGTCCGGGAGCGGACCCGCGAGTACGCGGTCCTGAAGACGCTCGGCTTCTCGGGACGGCACCTTGCCGGTTTCGTGCTCGGCGAAGCGCTCGTGATCTCGCTTTCGGGAGGGGTGCTCGGGCTGCTGCTCACGTTCCCGATCGTGAAAGGGTTCGCAAAGGCGCTCCCGACCTTCTTCCCGGTGATCAACGTCGCGCCCCTCACCATGGCGCTCGGGATCGGGGCGGCCCTTCTCGCCGGGCTCGCCGCCGCGGCCATCCCTGCAAACCGCGTCATGCGCATGCCGATCGTGGTCGGCCTGCGGACGGTAGGATAGGCTGCCATGATGCGGATCCCGTTCTCGTATATCTGGCGGAGCCTGTGGGCCCGCCGCCTCACCACGGCGCTCACGGTCGGCGGCGTGGCGCTCGTGGTGTTCGTGTTCGCCGGCGTGCTCATGCTCGCCCGCGGCCTGGAAGCGACCCTCATCGAGACAGGTTCGCCCGCCAACGTGATCGTGCTCAGGCGCTCGGCCACGTCCGAGCTCTCGAGTCAGGTCGACCGGGCCACGGCGGACGTGCTCGAAGCCGAGAGTGGCGTGGCGCGGGGGGCCGAAGGTCGCGCGATCCTGTCGCGCGAAGTGATCCTTGTCATCGACCTCTACAAGAAGAAGAGCAACGCGCTCGGGAACGTGTCGATTCGCGGCGTGTCGCCCCGGGCACTGGAGCTCCGGCCCGGGGTCCATATCGTCCAGGGACGGCCCTTCCAGTTCGGCACGCACGAAGTGGTGGTGGGGAAGGGCATCGCGTCGCTCTTCAAGGGTGTGGCCCTCGGGGCCGAGCTCGCCTTCGGTGGCGATCGCTGGACCGTGGTCGGCATCGCTGACGCGGGCGGCACGGCCTTCGACTCGGAGATCTGGGGTGACGCCGACCAGTTCATGCAGGCGTTCGGACGCCCGGTGTATTCGTCCCTGACCTTCCGCCTCGCCCAGCCCGGCGGATTCGACCAGCTCAAAGCCCGACTCCAAGCCGACCCCCGCATGCAGTACGTCGACCTCAAACACGAGCGGGATTACTACCAGGAACAGTCGAAGACGCTCGCGACGTTCATCCGGACGCTCGGAATCGTCGTGACCACGATCTTCAGCTTCGGGGCCATGGTCGGGGCGATGATCACGATGTACGCGGCGGTCGCGAACCGTACGGTCGAAGTGGGCACCCTCCGAGCCCTCGGGTTCAGGCGACGGAGCGTCTTGGGAGCGTTCCTGGTCGAATCCGTGATGCTCGCGCTCGTCGGCGGTGCCCTCGGGGTCGCGCTGGCCGCGCTGCTGTCCTTCGAGCGCATTTCGGTCGTCAACTTCCAGAGTTTCTCGGAGATCGGGTTCGGGTTCGCGCTCTCGCCTGGCGTGATCGTGCGCGCCCTGGTCTTCGCCGTGGTGATGGGCGTGGTCGGCGGCTTCCTCCCGGCGGCGCGGGCCGCGCGCCTCAACATCGTCAACGCGCTGCGGGCGTCGTAGCCGGCGCGGCCCGTGCGGTGAAGCTCACCCCGCTCGCTGCACACACCCCGGAAGCGGTGCGCGCGGCGCTCGCGGCCCGCGGCTGGGACACACAGCCGGCCTGGTTCGCCGCGACCGGCATGCAAGCCCTCGTCGTCCTCCTGGAAGAGATCACCGAAGCGGAGCGCGAAGCGCTGGTACGTTGGGGAGCGAAGGGCGGTGCCGATGTGCTCACCGGCGAGGGGTGGGCGCTGGTGGGTGCCGCCGCGAGCCGGCTCGCGCCGCTCGCGCGCTCCGACCGCCTGCCCCCAGGGCTCGAGCGCCTGGCGCCGGAGCTGGGCCGCTTCCTCGCGAGCTACGTCGACCCGCCGCGCCGCTGGGCGCTCGGCGGGGGTAGCGCCCTCGATCTCGATCACCCCATCCTCATCGGCATCGTGAATGTGACGCCCGATTCGTTCTCCGACGGCGGGCACTTCGCGACGGTGGACCGCGCGGTGGCACAGGCGGAGCGGTTAGTGGCCGACGGGTGCGAGCTGCTGGACGTGGGCGGTGAGTCGACGCGCCCGGGTTCCGCGCCCGTGCCGGTGGATGAAGAGATCGGGCGGGTTGCCCCGGTGATCGAGCAGCTCGTGCGCCGGGGCCTGGGCCCCGTTTCGGTGGACACGCGCAAGGCCGCGGTAGCGCGCGCCGCGCTCGCCGCCGGCGCCGCGGTGGTGAACGACGTCTCGGGACTGGCGTTCGATGTGGCGCTCGCGGGCGTCGTGGGCGCTGCCGGGGCCGGGATGATCGTGATGCACATGCGCGGCACGCCCGACACGATGGACTCGCTCGCCGTGTATCGGCACGTGGCGGCGGACGTGGCGGCGGAGCTCGGCGCGGCGGCGGCACGGGCTGAGGCCGGGGGCGTCGCGCGGGAGCGGATCGTGGTGGATCCGGGCTTCGGGTTCGCCAAGACCCCGGAGCAGAACTTCCGCCTGCTCGATGAGCTGGCAACCGTCGTCGGCTTGGGCTATCCTGTAGCCGTGGGTCCGTCGCGCAAACGATTCCTCGGGGCCGCCACCGGGCGCCCGGTCGAAGATCGCGATCGTGCGACGGCGGTGGCGTGCGCCCTCGCGTGGGAGCGGGGCGCCCGCCTGTTCCGGGTGCACGACGCGGCGCTCGCGCGCGAGGCGCTGCGGGTGGCCGGCGCGACGACGAGTCCAAATTGAACCTCGAAGCCTACCAGTTCCTCATCCCCCGGTTCTGGCCGGACGTGGTCGAGATCCTTCTCGTCGCGTTCGTGATCTACCGGTTCCTGCTGTTCCTGGTCGGGACGCGGGCGATGTCCATCGTCGTGGGCGTGATGATCCTGTCGATCGCCTACTTCGGGGCGCTGCTCGCCAAGTTCACCATGATCAGCGCGCTGCTCTCCTACGTGTTCACCTTCGGCGCGTTCGCGGCCGTCGTCGTGTTCCAGCCGGAGCTCCGGAACGCCCTGGCGCGGCTCGGCCAGTCGCGCCTGATGCGTCGCTTCTCGCAGAGCGAGCGCCAGTCGGTGGCCGAGGAGATCGCGGAGGCCATGGACCGGCTGTCGCGCGCCGGCACGGGCGCCATCATCGCCGTGGAAGGCGACATCGGTCTCGAGGAGTTCATCTCGTCGGGGGTGCCGATGGAGGCCAAGGTCTCCGCCGATCTCCTGACCACGATCTTCACGCCCTACTCCCCGCTGCACGACGGCGCCGTGCTGGTGCGCGGCGATCGCATCATCGGCGCCGGGTGCGTGCTGCCCCTCACGCAGTTCAAAGTCGCCGACAAATCGCTCGGCACCCGCCACCGCGCCGCGCTGGGGCTCTCGGAAGAAACCGATGCTACGGTGCTGGTCGTGTCGGAAGAGACCTCGACGATCTCGATCGCGAGTCACGGACTCCTGCACCGTCACCTCACCGCGCCCCAGGTGCGTGATCTCCTGTCCGGCGCGATCTCGCACCTCGAAGGCGGCGAACGAGTTACGGCGCCAGCCGGCTGACCCCCCCGATTGTTTCACGCCCGGCTCCGGGCTATTTTTTGCGGTTATGAATTTTGCAGCCCTGCCCGAGCGGCTGGCCCACGTACGGGCCGAGATCGCTCGGCGGCAGGCGACGGCAGGGCGAGCCGGACCCGTCACGATCGTCGCCGTCACCAAGGGCTTCGGGCTGGACGCGGTGGAGGCGGCGCTCGCCGCCGGGCTCGCGGACGTGGGGGAGAACCGGGTGCAGGAGGCGCTGGAGAAGCTCGACACACCCACCGGTCGGCGGGCGACGTGGCACCTGGTGGGGCACCTGCAGCGCAACAAGGCGAAGCACGTGGTCGGGCGCTTCGCCCTGATCCACTCGGTGGATGCGGTCGAGCTCGCGCAGGAGCTGGACAAGCGTGCGGGGGGAGCGGCGCCCGGCGAGAAGCAGCGCGTGCTGCTGCAGGTGAACGTGGCCGGGGAGGCGCAGAAGAGCGGCTGTGCACCGGACGAGGCGTCGGTGGTGGGGCACCGCATCGCGGCGCAACCGCATCTCGCGCTCGAGGGATTGATGACGATCGCGCCGTTCACCGACGACCAGGACGTGCAGCGCCGGACGTTCCGTGCGCTGCGCGTGCTGCGGGATGCCTTGCAGGAGGAGGGTTTATGGCTGCCGACGCTCTCGATGGGGATGTCCGCGGACTACGGCCTAGCGGTCGAGGAGGGGGCAACGGTGATCCGCTTGGGTACCGTCCTGTTCGGTCCGCGGGAACGGGCGGCGACGTGAGCGGCGACGCGTTCCACCTCACGCCGCACGACGTCCGCAAGCAGGAGTTCCGCCGCAGCCTGCGGGGCTACGAGCCGCTGGGCGTCGACGACTTCCGCGTGCGCGTCGCGGACGAGCTCGAGCGGATCCTGCGCGAGAAGTCGGTGCTCGAAGAGCGGCTGGCGGCCCTGGGGGAGCAGCTGAGTGTGTACCGGGAGCGGGAGCGCGCCATGAACGAGGCGCTCGTCGCGGCGCAGCAGCTCCGCGAAGAGACGCGCGCGGCGGCCCAGCGCGAAGCCCAGGTCATCGTGCGTGAGGCGGAGGCCGAGGCGCGGCGCGTGGTCGAAGAGGCGCGGGCCGCGCAGGGCGAGGTCCAGCGGCAGAGCGCCGACGTCGAGCGCCAGTTTCAGGCGTATGTGGCGGGATTTCGCGCGCTGCTCGAGCGCCAGCTCGCCGAGCTGCGCGCACTGGACGGCCAGCGGGGCGGATGATCGACGAGGCGGTCCGCGCGGTGCGGGCGCGGACGACAGTCGTTCCCGAGGTCGCGATCATCCTGGGCACCGGGCTCGGGGGGCTCGCGGACGAGATGGCGGTGGAGGCGCGGATCCCCTACGGCGAGATCCCGGGGTTTCCTCTTTCCACCGTCGAGAGTCATGCCGGAGAGCTGCTCGTCGGAACCCTGGCTGGCCGGCGGGTGGTGGCCATGCGGGGGCGGTTTCATTGCTATGAGGGCTACACGCCGCAGCAAATCGCAGTGCCCGTGCGGGTGCTCCAGCGGCTCGGCGCGCGGACCCTGATGGTCTCCAACGCGTGCGGCGGCATGCACCCCCTGTGGAGTCCCGGCGATCTCATGCTCATCGCGGATCACATCAACCTCCTGGGCGCGAACCCTCTCGTCGGTCCGAACGACGACCGACTCGGCCCCCGGTTCCCGGACATGTCGGAGGCGTACGACTCGGGCCTCCGCGTGCTGGCGCGCGGCGTGGCCCTGGAGCGGGGCATCACGCTGCGCGAGGGGGTCTACGTCGCCGTCACCGGACCGAATCTCGAGACCCGCGCCGAGTACCGGATGCTCCGCGCCCTCGGGGCCGACGTGGTCGGGATGAGCACCGTGCCGGAGGTCATCACCGCGGTGCATATGGGGATGAAGGTGCTCGGGGTATCGATCATCACCGATCAGTGTCTCCCGGACGCGCTCGCGCCGACGTCGGTCGAGCAGATCATCGCCGTGGCGCGGGCCGCCGAGCCCGGGCTCACCGCCCTGGTGGACGGGGTGCTCGAGCGACTCAACTGATGGCCTACCCGCTCTTCGATCCCAAGCTTTCGGCCGACGCGCTGGAGAAGCAGCTCCTCGCGGCGTGGAAGCACGAACGCTTGTTCCAGAAGACGCAGGAAGCCGCGCGCTACGGGCCGCCGTTCGTGTTCTACGAAGGGCCGCCCACGGCCAACGGGCGCCCGGGCATCCATCATGTGTTCGCGCGCACCATCAAGGACCTGGTGTGCCGTTACCACACGATGTTGGGGCAGGGCGTGACGCGCATCGCCGGCTGGGACACCCACGGCCTCCCCGTCGAGATCGAGGTCGAGCGCATGCTCGGCATCTCGGGCAAGAAGCAAATCGAAGCGTACGGCGTCGAGAAGTTCAACCGCCTGTGCCGCGAGAACGTCTTCAAGTACAAGGCCGACTGGGAAACGCTGTCGGAGCGGATCGCCTACTGGCTGGATTACGAGCACCCCTACATCACGTACTCGAACGACTACATCGAAACGGTGTGGTGGCTGCTCAAGCGGCTGCACGACAAGGCGCTCTTGTACCGGGGCCACAAGGTGCTGCCGTACTGCCCGCGCTGCGGCACGGCCCTCTCCTCGCACGAGCTCGCGCTCGGCTATGACGAGGTGCAGACGAACTCGGTGTTCGTCACGTTCCCGCTCGCGAGCGATCCCCAGCGCCAGCTGATCATCTGGACCACCACGCCCTGGACCCTGCTCGCGAACGTCGCCGTCGCCGTCCACCCGGACCTCGAGTACGGGGAGTACGAGGTGAACGGCGTGCGCTACGTCGTGGCCGCCGAGCGGGCGGCGCACGTGCACGTGGGCGGCAAGCCGCTGGCCGCCGGGCCCCGAGTCGCGGGCTACCGCGGCCGCGACCTCGTGGGGCAGAAATACGTTCGGCCGCTCGACGTCGTGCCGTTGCCGCCGGAGGGCCAGCAGGCCGTCGTCGTGGCCGGGGCGTTCGTGTCCGCGAAGGAGGGGACCGGCCTCGTGCACATGGCCCCGGCGTTCGGCGCCGACGACTATGCCGCAGCGCAGCAGTACGGTCTCGCGTTCGTCAACCCGGTGGCCCTCGACGGCACTTTTCAGGACACGCGCTGGCCGGAGATCAACGGGAAACTCGTGACCGACAAGGAAACCAACCGCCTGATCATCGAGCGGTTGAAACACGAGGGCCGCTGGCTCGAGACGCTGCCGTACACTCACCAGTATCCCTTCTGCTGGCGCTGCGACTCGGCGCTGATCTACTACGCGCGCAGCTCGTGGTTCGTGCGCACCTCGGCCGTGAAATCGCGCCTGCTCGAAGTGAACGCCCAGGTCGGCTGGCATCCGCCGGAAGTGGGGAGGGGGCGGTTTGGGGAGTGGCTCGAAAACAACGTGGACTGGGCGCTGTCGCGCGACCGGTACTGGGGCACTCCGCTAAACGTGTGGGAGTGCGATGCGGAGGCGGAGCACCGCGAGGTCATCGGCTCGTACGCCGAGCTGGCGGAGCGCTGGGGGAAACGGCTGCCGAAGGAGTTCGACCCCCACAAGCCGTACATCGACGGGTACACCTGGCGGTGCAAGCAGTGCGGCGGCACCATGCGGCGCGTACCCGAAGTGATCGACGCCTGGTTCGACTCGGGCGCCATGCCGTACGCCCAGTGGCACCACCCGTTCGAGCATCAGGCCGACTTCAAGGCGCACTTCCCGGCCGACTTCATCTGCGAAGGCGTGGATCAAACGCGCGGCTGGTTCTACTCGCTGCTCGCGATCGGGGTCACGGCGTTCGACGCGGTGGTCTACAAGAACGTGATCGTCAACGAGCTCGTGCTCGACGCGCAGGGCCAGAAGATGTCGAAGAGCCGCGGCAACGTGGTGAACCCCTGGGAGGTCATCGAGGAATACGGCGCGGACGCGGTGCGGCTGTACCTGCTGGGCCAGAGCCAGGTATGGCAGACAAAGCGGTTCGATCGCCGGCAGGTGCCCGAGATCACGGGGGGATTTCTCAATGCGCTCCGCAGCACCTACGAATTCTTCCGGCGCTACGCCGAGGACTGGAAGCCGCCCTCAGAGGCCGCCGCGACGCCGTTCGAAAAGCGACCGCCGGCGGACCGCTGGCTGCTGGCCCGGCTCGACGAAGTGGTGGGAGAAGTGCGCCGGGCGTGGTCGGATTACGACGTGACGGCCGGGGTCCGCGGGATCATGGACTTCGTCGGTGAAGACCTGTCGCGCTGGTACGTTCGGCGGAACCGTCCGCGCTTCTGGGCGCCCGATCGGGCCACCGACGTGGTGGCCTTGGAGACGTTGCACGAGGTGCTGGTGACGTCGGTGCGGCTGCTCGCCCCCGCGGCGCCGTTCCTGTCCGACTGGATCCACCGGGCCCTCGTGGGAGCGTCGGTGC
>Ga0209161_10001643_pt1 | contig 18513 bp, 20 predicted proteins | sample GraSoiAngelo_155_FD_186169 | JGI IMG/M metagenome (GOLD analysis project Ga0209161, IMG submission 186169) | Grasslands soil microbial communities from the Angelo Coastal Reserve, California, USA - 14_1009_13_30cm (SPAdes) (version 2) | ecosystem: Environmental > Terrestrial > Soil > Grasslands... | reverse complement strand
GACGAACTCGCGCTCGCGGAGCTCGAGGAAGCCGGCACGCGTCAGCCGCGCGAAGGCCGGCACGAAGGCGATGCCGATCGCGACCATGCTGAGCGCGATGCCGGGCGTGAACACCGCGGCGAACAGTAGCGCCGAGAGGATCGCGGGAAATCCCTGAATCGCGTCGACCAGTCGCATGAACCCTTCGTCGAGCGCGCCGCCGGCGTAGCCGCTGAGGATGCCGATCCACATGCCCAGCGCCGCGCCGATCCCGACCGCGATCACGCCGACGGCGATGGAGGTCACGGTGCCCCGCATCACGCGCGAGAGCACGTCGCGCCCGTATTGGTCGGTGCCGAACGGATGCGGGCCGGACGGTCCCTGCAGGCGCCCGGTGATCGACATCTTCAGCGGGTCGCGCGGCGTATAGACGAGGCTGAGCGCGGCGGTCGCGAGCAGCAGCGCCGTGATCGCCGCCCCCAGCGCGAACGTGACGTGTCGCAACGCCCGCCGTCTCAATAGCTTGATTGGGGGGCCTCGACGGGCCCCCCAATCCCCCCAACGCTCGGGCGCGCCCCGGCGAAGCCGTGGCGCCCCTCGACCACGCATAACGTCTTCGGGGCCTCGACGGGCCCCCGAAAAAATCTAGTCATAGCGGATTCGAGGATCGAGCACGACGTACAGCAGATCGACCGCGAAGTTGATGAACACGATGGACGACGCGACGAAGAGCGTCACGCCCTGGACCACCGGCAGGTCACGCGCGGTGATGGCGCCGAGCGCCAGACGTCCCAGGCCCGGCAGCGCGAACACCGATTCGAGGATGATGGCGCCGGCCACGAGCTGGCCGAGCTGCAGGCCGGCCACGGTCACGATCGGGATCAGCGCGTTGCGAAGCGTGTGCTTGGCGAGCGTCGAGAGCTCGCTGACACCCTTGGCACGCGCGGTGCGCACATAGTCCTCTCTCAGGACGTCCAGCACCGACGACCGGGTCGCGCGCACGAGCACCGCGGCCTGAAAGAGCCCGAGCGCCACCGCCGGGAGCAGGAGCGATCGGATGCCCGGCCAGAGGCCAGTCGACCAGCCCGCGAACCCGCCGGACTGCACCCAGCCCAGATGGACGGAGAACAACAAGATGAGGAGCAGACCGGCCCAGAATCCCGGGACGGCGATGCCGATCTGCGACACGACCATGGCGAGGTAGTCGCCGACACGCCGGTGATGGCGGGCGGCGAAGAGGCCGAGCGGAAGCGCCGTGACCACCATGAGGGTCGCCGCCATGAGCGCGAGCGGGAGCGTCACCGGCAGGCGGCTCACGATGAGTCGCCCGACCGGCACGTCGTACTGCAGCGACTTCCCGAGATCGCCGCGCAGCGCGCCGGTGAGCCACTCCGCGTACTGGACGGCGATCGGACGGTTCAGCCCCATCGCCTCGCGCAGGCGCGCCGCCGCCTCGGGGCTGCCGTCCGGGCCGATGATGATCAGCGCGGGATCGCCCGGAAGCACGCGCACGACCACGAACACCAGCAGTGAGACGACGAGAAGAGTCACCACGAAGGCCGCGGCCCGCCTCGCGATGTACCCCCGCACGTCTTTAGGACAGGATCCCGGCTACTTCGCCCACGAGACTTCGGAGAGGTCGACCGCCGGCAGCGGGAGATCCTTCCAGAGCCCCTGCAGGCCCTTCTTGGTGACGGCCAGCCGCGGGTGGATGTAGAGCCACACCACCGGCGCGTCCTCCACGAGCTTCTTCTGCATCTTCACGTAGAGCTCGCGGCGCGCCTTGTCGTCGACCGTCACTTCCGAGTCCTTGAAGAGCTTCTGGAACTCCGCGCTGTCGTACCGGTAGTAGTAGGTGGGCTTCGCGTAGTTGGCGATGTCCCACGCCTCGGCGTGGCCGATGATCGTGAGGTCGTAGTCGGCGTCCTTCCACACGCGCGAGAGCCACTGGCCCCACTCGATCTGCTCGATCTTGACCTTCACGCCGACCTTCTGGAGCTGGTCGGCCAGCACCTCGCCGGTGCGCACCGTGTAGTAGTACTGCGGCGCGACCTTCAGCACGGTCTCGAACCCGTTCGGGTAGCCGGCCTCGGCCAGCAGCTTCTTGGCCCTGGCGGCGTCGTGGGGCATGGCGCCGGACATGTCGACGAAGTACGGGTTGAGCGGATCGACGTTGGTGCCGAGCACGCGGCCGAGACCGAACATCGCGCCCTTCACGACCTCGGGCTTGTTGACCCCGTAGGTGATGGCCCGCCGCACCCGCACGTCGGTGTACGGCTTGCGCGAGTTGTTCATCGACATGATCACGTCGTTGGTCGTCTCGCCGATGATCACCTGGAACCGCCCGTCCTTCTGGAGATCCGGCACGTGCTCGGGGCCGATGCCGAATATCGCGGCGTCGATGTCGCCCGACTTGAGCGCGGCCAGCGCGGCGTTCGGATCGGGGATGAAGCGGTACGTCACCCGGTCGAGCTTGGGCAGCCCCTTCACGTGGTAGTCCGGGTTCTTCACGAGCACGATGCGGTCGCCCCGCACCCACTCCGCCACCTTGTAGGGCCCGGTGCCGATCGGCTCGCTCTTCAGCGTGTCGACGGCCTCGCGCGGGTACATGACCGAGCCCTGGCGCGCCATGTTGAGCAGGAAATTGGCGTTGGTGCCCTTGAGGGTGACGGTGATCGTGTAATCGTCCTTGACGATGATGTCGCCGATCGCCTCGTAGTACCCGGGATAGGGATGCTTGGTCTCGGGATTCATGGCCCGGTCGATGGCGAACTTCACGTCGGCGGCCTTCAGCTCGCGGCCGTTGTGGAAGCGCACGCCGCGCTTGAGGAAGAACGTGTAGTTCTTGTTGTCGGCGGTGTGCCAGCGCTCGGCCAGCCACGGCACGATCTTGCCGTGGCGGTCCACCTTCACCAGGGCCTCCTGCACGTTGTAGAAGACCACCGCCGCGGTCGCCGACGCCGGCGTCGCCGTCAGGTCCAGACCCGGCGGCTCGGTGGCCACCTGCACCACGAGGTTCTGCGCCGGCGCCGCGGCGGGAAATGCGAGCGTGCACGCAGCGAGCACGGCGAGCAGCAACCCGACGAGGTGGCGCATCTCGAGGCCCTCCTAGCTCTTGAACGACGACGTGAAGTAGTCGACGGTGCGCCGGAACCCCTCGTCGAAATCCACCAGCGGCTCGTAGCCCAGAAGCCGCTTGGCCTTCGAGACGTCGGCCAGCGTGTGAGGCACGTCGCCGGAGCGCGCCGGGGTGTGTTTCCGCTGGAGGCTCCGACCGAGGATCGCCTCGAGCCGCGCGACGATCTCGAGCAGGCTCACGCGGCTGCCGCACCCGACGTTGAACGCTTCGCCCCCCGCGTCGCGCGCCCTGGCCGCCAGGAGATTGGCCTCGACGACGTTGTCGATGTACGTGAAGTCACGGGACTGGTTGCCGTCGCCGTGGACCTCGAGCGGACGGCCACGCAGCCCCCAGAGGATGAACCGTGGGATCACCGCCGCGTACTCGGATTTCGGATCCTGCCGCGGCCCGAAGACGTTGAAGTAGCGCAGACCGACCGTCTCCACGCCGTAGAGGTGGGTCCAGATGGCGGCGTACTGCTCACCGGCCGCCTTGGACACGGCGTACGGCGAGACCGGCGCCGGTGGTTGATCCTCGCGCTTGGGAAGCTCCGGTCGCGCGCCGTAGACCGAGGACGACGACGCGTAGACCACCCGTGGAACGCGGCAGCGCCGCGCCGCTTCGAGCACGTTGAGCGTCCCGTTCACGTTGTTCGCGTTCGCGCCCAGCGGATCCTTCACCGAGCGGGGCACCGAGCGCATCGCGGCCTGGTGGAAGATCACCCGCGTACCGCGGGCGGCGCGGATCACCGTCGCCAGACTGCGAATGTCCCCTCGGACGACCGTGAGCCGGCGCTGGAGGGGCTTGGCGAAGGCGAGATTCCCACGTGTGCCAGTCGAGAAATTGTCGAGGACGCGAACGCGGGCGCCGTCGGTGAGGAGCCGTTGCACGAGGTGTGAGCCGATGAAGCCGGCGCCGCCGGTGACCAGAACTACGTCGTTCACCCGCCGATTGTATCACCGTAGCTCGGGCCGGCCGGCTGTCCCGCCGGCGCTTGACACCCCGGAAATTCGCGCGGTAGGGTGGCGCATCGAGGCGAGGTGAGCGCGCCACTCCCGGAGCCCGTGGATTCGATGCTTCTCTGCTATTGCACCAACCTGACCGTCGGCGAGTTGCGCGAGGCGTGTCGGGACGGCCGGTGGCCGCTGGCGACCAAGGAACGCACTGGCAAGCTCTGTACCGGTTGTCTAGGCGACCTGCTCTACTGCCTCCGCCACTTCAGCGCCGACGCCCCGGCGTGATCATCGCCGCGCGATAGATCGCGGCCGTCTTCTCGACCATCGGCCCGATCGCGAAGTCGCGTAGCACCCGCTCGCGTCCGGCGCGTCCCATCCGCGCGCGGCGCTGGCCGTCGTCCAGCAAGGATTCGATCGCCTCCGCCAGCGCCTTGTCGTCCTCCGGAGGCACGAGCAGTCCGGTCTCACCGTGAGCGACAACGTCGCGGTGGCCCGGGACGTCACTCGCGATGACCGGCAGCCTGGACGCCATCGCCTCCAGCGGCGCCAGCGGCAGTCCTTCCTTGGCCGACGCAGTCACATAGATGTCCATCACTCCGTAGGGGCTGATGTCCCATTCGGCCACGCCGAAGGATGTGATCCGGCTGTCGGCCAAAGAGGTGATCCTGCTTTCTGGCATCGGGAGCTCCAACGCCATTCTCTCGAGGCGGTCACGCTCAGGCCCGTCGCCGACCAGCAAGAGCCGTACGCGCGGACGGCTCGGCACCAGGCGCCTGAGCGCGCCGAGCAGGACTTCGTGGCGCTTTACCGGATCGAACCGGGCCACACAGCCAAGCACCAAAGAGTTTGGCAAAAAGCCGAGAGCCCCGCGACCCCACGCGGTCCGTTGGTCCAGCTCATCGACGTCGATTCCGTTCACGACGACCGCGCTCCGCCCTGGCCGGCTCACGCCGAGAGCGAACGCCTCGGTCTGCTGGCTGGCCGAGACGTTGATCACCGTGTGCGTAAGACGCGCCAATGATCGTTCGAGCGCGAGATAGGCGCGGCGGCCGACGCGCGAGTAACCCTCGTAGTGGATGCCGTGGAACGTATGGACGGCCGGTACGCCCGCCACCCGAGCGGCCAACCGCCCGTAGAAGCCCGCGCCCTTGCCGTGCGTGTGAACCACGTCAGCGCGGAACTCGCGAATCAGCCGCAGCGTGCGCCGGAGCGTCAGCGGAGAGCCGCCGAGCGTGTCGAAGTCGATCGGAGCGAGCGCGACGCCGAGCACGCCAAGGTTTTCACGATAGCGACGATCCCCGGGGCCGCCGACGCACACGCTGAACTCGTCGCGAGGAAGACGGCGAACGAGGTGATAGACCTGCCGTGGCCCGCCGCCGAGCGCGGTCGCGGTGAGAAGCTGGAGGACGCGGATCAACCCGCGGCCCGGAGTATCGTCGCCGTCATCGACGCCGCGCGTCTCGGTTTACAGTGGCCATTCGAGCCCTTATAGTAACTCCCGGCCGTTCCGCCCGCGGTCGGTAGAGCGCGTCAAGGAGGCGTCGCACGAACACGGGCTGTGTGAGCTCACCGTCTTCGCAAAACCGGTTGACGTTCGCGCGCCGACGGTCGATCATCCCACTCGGCTTCGCGATGAACCCCAGCGACTCCATGCTCGCTCGATCCGCCGACCACTGAGCCCGGGGAGAGTACTGATGCCGTCTCCAGCGTTCGTCGCAGGTGACTTCAAAGTGTTCGACGTGAAGGGGTTCAAGCCGCGCATGGACGAGATCCGGGCTCGCGTCCGGCCGAAGCTCGACGCCTTCGGCGGAAGTCTGGCGCCCTCGATCAGCCGCTCGGTCGGCGGCGACGTCTTCGCGCACGTCGCGAAGCACGCGCGCCGAACCGTGAACGCGCCCGACGACACCTGGGTCGCCTTCGGCCCCGACGCGCGGGGCTACAAGCAGCATTGCCACTTCAAGGTGTCCGTGTCGCGTGGCTGCGTGCGCTTCCTGTTCGAGGTCGGCCCCGAGCACTCGGACAAGCGGCGCTGGGCGGCGGCATGGCGGAAGAACGCGCCGAAGATCGGGCCCGTGCTCCGCCGCGTCAAGCACCTCGCGTGGTTCAAGAACGAGCACGACGAGGAGCCGGCGGCGCCCCTCGCCGAGCTCACGCCCGAGACGCTGGCCGAGCTCGCCGACGAGCTGACGCGGACGCGCGACGGACAGCTGATCGTGGGACGCGCCGTGCAGGCCGAGGAGGCCGCGCGCTGGACGGAGGCGCAGTACCGCTCCGCCGCGCTCGAGACCTTCCGCGCGCTGGCGCCCCTCTATCGTCTCCGCTAGCTTGGGGACGCGCGCCGTCATCTTCGACATGGACGGCGTGCTCGTGGACTCCAACGCCCATCACCGCGGCGCGTGGCGCGCTCTGCTGGACGAGCTGGGGGTGACGCCCGCGCAGCCGGAGTACTGGCGGTTGACCATCGGCCGGCCGAGCACCGAGGCGATCCCGCTGCTCCTCGGCCGCGTCGTGGACATCGCCGAGGCGCACCGCCTCGCCGATCGCAAGCTCGAGCACTATCGCCGGCTCTCGCGCCACGGGCTGCCAGCGGTTCGCGGCGTCTCCGCGTTCCTCGACGAGCTCGCGGCTCAGAGCGTGCCGTGTGCCGTCGCCACCTCGGCCACGCGCGTCGACACCGATCTGCTGCTGAATCGGCTCGGGCTGCTCGAGCGATTCGCGGCGGTGGTCACCGCCGAGGACGTGCGCCGGGGCAAGCCGGATCCCGAGGTGTACCTGCTGGCGGCGCGCGCCATCCGCATCGAGCCGTCGGACTGCCTGGTGTTCGAAGACGCGATCGTGGGCGTGCAGGCGGCCCGGCGGGCCGGCATGCGGGTCATCGGCGTGACCACCGCCCACAGAGAGACCGAGCTCCGCACGGCCGGGGTCGAGCGCGTGGTGGCGGATTTCGAAGGGGTCACGTGGCCAGCGTGAGCGCCGCCGAGTTCTGGACCGACCTCTACACGCGCGGGGGCGACGGGTGGGAGCTGCGCCAGCCCGCGCCGCCGCTCGTCGACTTCGTCGAGCACACGCCGCCGCCGCGGGGCCGGGTCGCGGTCCCGGGTTGCGGCCGCGGCCACGACGTCCGGTACCTCGACGCGCACGGCTACGCCGCGGTCGGCTTCGACTTCTCGCCCGCGGCGATCGCTCAGGCGCGGTTGCTCGCGAAGAACGAGCGCGTCCCGGCCGAATTCGTCCAGCAGGACATCTTCACGCTCGATCGCGACTTCGGCCACGCGTTCGACGGCGTCTGGGAGTACACGTGCTTCTGCGCCATCGATCCGCGCCGCCGCGCCGAATACGTGCGGACGATGGCGGCGATCCTCAGGCCGGGGGGATGGCTCCTCGCGTGCTTCTTTCCGATGCGGCGTCGCGCCGCCGGGCCGCCCTTCCCGGTCTCCGAACGCGAGGTGCGCCGGCTTTTCGCGGCGCGCTTCCGCGTCGAGCGCGCGTTTCAGCCGCGGTCGGTGCGACCGCGGCAAGGTCAGGAATGGATGGTTCTCTTGAGGAAAACCAATGGCTGACAAAGAACCTTCCCGCGCGGCGCGAGAGCTTGCGGCGCAGATCGAGCGAGACGGCGGTCGGATCCTGGCGCTCTACCAGGAGCCCGTCGGCGAGCACTGGCAGATCTTCTGCCTCCTGCCCCGGGCCAAGTGCGAGGCCAGCCCGTACCAGCGCGACCTCTCGCCGACCCACGTCAAGCGCCTCACCGAGTCGATCAAGCGGCTCGATCGGTTCGTCGATCCGATCGTGATCATCTCGCCGCGCCCCGGAGTCTACTGGACGCCCAACGGCAACCACCGGCGCGCCGTCCTCGACAAGCTGAAAGCGGACTTCGTTCCGGCCATTGTCGTCGTCGAGCCCGAGATGGTTTTCGAGGTCCTCCCGCTCAACGTCGAGAAGGCGCACAACCTCAAGGAGAAGGCGCTCGAGGTCATCCGCATGTACCGCGCCCTCGCCGAGGAAGAGGGGGAGACCACCGAGGAGAAGTGGACGTTCCAGTTCGAGTCCGCGCACTTCATCACGCTGGGGCTCCTCTACGAGGAGAACAAGCGATTCGCCGGCGGCGCGTTCGCCCCGATCCTCCGGCGGGTCGACAAGTTCCTCAAGCAGTCGCTCGCCAAGGGCCTGCCGGCGCGGGTCGAGCGCGCCGACCTGGTCCGCGCGACCGACGCGGCGCTCGGCGTCGTCGTGGCGAAGATCAAGAAGCGCGGGATCAGTCATCCGTACGTGAAGAACTACGTGCTAGCGCGCACCACGCCGCTCACCCGCGCGCGCAAGACGCTCCCGTCGTTCGAGCAGACCTTCAAGAAGCTGCGGGAGAGCCTCGAGGAGTTCGACGTGGCCAAGGTCCGCTACGACGAAATCCAGCGGTCGTCGATCATGCACGGGTCCCCAGAGTGACCCGGCCCCTCGACGGGCGGGTGGCGGTCGTCACCGGCGGCACCGGCGCGCTCGGCCAGGCCGTGACGCTGCGTCTCCTGGCCGACGGCGCCGTCGTCGCGGTGCCGTACGCCGTCGAGGCCGAGCGCGCCCGCCTCCACGAGCGGGTCGCCGCCACCGACCGATCGCGCCTCCTCCTGGAGCCGGTCGACGTGACCGACCTCGAGTCGATGACCGCCTTCGCCCGAAGCCTGAGCGGCGCCCGCGGCACGATCGACGTCCTCGTGGCCGGCGTGGGCGGCTTCGCCGGGGGCTCGCTGCTCGAGACCGACCGCGAGACCTGGAACCGCATGCTCGACCTGAATCTGAACAGCGCGTTTAGCGCGGCGAAGGCGGTGTTGCCGCACATGGTCCGGGCGCGGTACGGGCGCATCGTGGTCATCGCGTCGCGGGCGGTGGTGCCACCCGCCAGCGGGTTCATCGCCTATACCGTCGCCAAGGCCGGCGCGATCGCGTTCACGCAGGCGCTCGCCCAGGAGGCCGGGGAGCATGGGGTGACGGTGAACGCCGTGCTCCCGAGCACCATGGACACCCCGGCGAACCGCGCGGCGATGCCGGACAGCGACCGCAAGGGCTGGGTGCCGGTCGCGGCCGTCGCCGACGCGATCGCCACGCTGGCGCGCCCCGAGTCCCGCTACATCACGGGCACCCTGCTCGCGATCTGACGACCGGCGGTGCCGGCGCGGCGCGGGGACCTTCCGCAAATGCCGTTCCCCGAAGGCCTTTCCCCTCTCCTGGCTGTAAACGTCCCTCTCCTCGGGGGCGTCGAACCCCGTAGGATCCAGAGGCCGGACCGCCCTGGAACCTTGCGGGCCAGGAGTGAGGAGTGACAAGGTGATGGACGAGGGGACCCAGGCGAGTGGAGCCATCCGACGAGGCGCTCTGCCAGCGAGTGGCCAAGCGGGACGTGGCGGCGTTCGAGCTGCTCGTCGAGCGCTACCAGGGGCGGGCCTATCGTCTCGCCTGGTCCATCGTGCGCGACCCGGAGGATGCGCGTGACCTCTCGCAGGAGGCCTTCATCCGTCTCCATGAGAGCGCCGGCAGCTTCGGCGGCCGATCGAAATTCTCGACCTGGTTCTACCGGATCGTGGTCAACCTGTGCCTGGATCACAAGCGGAAGCGACGGTGGTGGAAGCCGTGGGCAGGCGACGCCGCCGACGACCAGGGTGAGTCGTTCCTCGAACGGCAGCCGGCGCCCGTCACCGATCCGGTCGACGAGCTCGGCCGGGAGCAGACGATGAAGGACCTGTGGGCGGCGGTCGACCGGCTGGCGCCCCGGCAGAGGGCGGCGGTCGTGCTCCAGGTCCAGGAAGAGCTGGCGACGTACGAGATCGCCGAGGTGCTCAAGTGCTCGGAGGCGACCGTGCGCGTGCACCTGCACCGCGCGATGAACGCGCTCAAGAAGACGATGAAGAACAAGGAGAAGCGCTGACGTGGCGAAGCATCCCGAGACCGATCTCGTTCCGTATCTACGCGGCGAGCTTCCACCCGCCGAGCGCGAGCGCGTCGCGCGCCACCTCGACGAGTGCCCGGATTGCCGGCAGGACACCGATCAGCTCCGTGAGCTGCTCGGCGAGCTCTCGCGCTCCATCGCCGAACCGCCGGCGGTGAATTGGGCGCGCTATCGCGCCGAGCTGCGGGAGAAGCTCGAGGCGCGCCGTGGGCGGCGCGCGTGGTGGTGGCAACCCGTGCCGCTGGCCCTGGCGACGAGCCTCGCCGGCGTCCTGCTCTTCGTCGCGGTGTGGGGCGTGGGACGTCAGGTCCCGACGGCCGGGGACCCCGTAGCCTTCGAGGAAGCGACCATCGGCCGCAACCTCGGGCTCCTGGAGCAGTACCAGGTGGTCGAGCGCCTCGATCTCCTCGAGGAAGACCTCGACTTCATGAGCGACCTCGACGGCCTCGCCGCGGGGCGTCCGGGCTGATGACGCTCCGCACGCCTCGTCGCCTCGCACCCGTGTGGCTGGTGCTCGGCCTGTTGGGAGCGGGGCTCGGGGCCGCGCGTCCGGGCGCCGCCGGCGACGACGCGGCCCAACCCGACGCGCAGATGTTGCTCGACCTGGACCTCCTCAAGGACGTCGATCTCGCCCGCGACTCCGGCCTGCTGGCGCGCCTGCGAATTCTCGAGCGGATGCGCTTGCTCGAGCGTCTGTCCACGATGGAGCCGCGGACGCCGGCCGTGCCCAAGGAGGCGAAGGAGCGATGAGCTGGCGCGGCGCGCGGCGATCGCTCTTGCTGAGCCCGCTGCTCGTGCTCGGCGTGCTCGCGGGCGCATGGGGACAGACGGCGCCGGTTCCGGGACTGGACAAGCTCACCCCCGAGGAGCGGGCTCTCGCCGAGCGAAACCTGGAGCGCTGGCAGAAGCTCACGCCGGAGCAGCGGGCGCGCGCGCTCGAGAACTACCGCCGCTGGAAGTCGATGACGCCGGAGGAGCGGGAGGCGGCGCGCGAGAACTATCAGCGCCTCCACAAGCTCTCGCCGGAGGAGCGGGCCCGAGTCCTGCAGGATTTCCAGCGCTGGAACGAGCTGCCCGAAGAACGGCGGCAGAGCCTCCAGAAGGAGTACGAGCGTTTCCAGCAGCTGACGCCCGAACGGCGCGATCGGATCATCCAGCGCTACCAGCAATGGGAGTCGCTGTCGCCCGAGGAGCGCGACCGCGTGCAGCGCAATCAGGAACGCTGGCGTCAGATGAGCCCCGAGGAGCGAGAGCGGATCCGCGAGCGCTGGCGCCAGATGCCTCCCGACGAGCGGGAGCGACTGCGCGAGCAACGGCAGCACCGCAGCGTCCAGCCCCCGCCGGCCGGCACCACGCCGCCAGGAGCGCTCAGATGAGATGGACGGCGTCGGTCCTGGCCGCGGTTTTCCTCGTCGGGTGCAGCGCGCCCGCCTCACGTGTCGCCGACCGCGGCAACGCGCCCGCGCCGGCGCCGGTACCGGGGGCCGCGGCGCCCACCTCGGCTTCGCAAGTCCCGCCGGCTCGGTCGGAGCTGCGCGCCGCCGGTGACCGCGAGGTGCGCCACGCGCTGAGCCGGCTCACCTACGGCTCACGCCCCGGCGAGGTCGAGCGCGTGCGCGCCCTCGGTCTCGACGTCTGGCTCGAGCGCCAGCTGCACCCCGAGAAGATCGACGACTCGGCGACCGAGGCCGCGCTCGCCGAGCTCGCCACGCTCCGCATGACGACGACCGAGCTCCTGCACGCCTATCCGCGCCCCGACCCTCAGCTGCGGGCGAAGCTCGCGAGCGGGGAGATGTCGCGCCAGGAGATGCAAGAGCGCTATCCGATGGAGAAGCGCCCCGCCCGGATCACGGCCGAGCTGCAGGCGGCCAAGATGGTCCGCGCCGTGACGAGCGAGCGCCAGCTCCAGGAAGTCATGGTCGACTTCTGGTTCAACCACTTCAACGTCTTCGCCAACAAAGGCGACGTCCGCTGGTACGTCTCGGCGTACGAGCGGGAGGCGATCCGCCCCTACGCGCTGGGCAAGTTTCCCGAGCTCGTGCGGGCGACCGCCCACCATCCGGCCATGCTCTTCTATCTCGACAACTGGCTGAGCGCGCGGCCCGATTTCACCATTCCCGCCGGTCCCAATCGCGGCCGGAAGGCCGGGTTGAACGAGAACTACGCCCGCGAGCTGATGGAGCTGCACACGCTCGGCGTCGACGGCGGTTACTCGCAGAAGGACGTGACCGAGGTCGCCCGCGCCTTCACCGGCTGGACCATCGAGCGGCCGCAGGCCGAGGGGCGCTTCGTGTTCAGGGCCTCGATGCACGACACCGGCGAGAAGACGGTCCTCGGCCGGCGCATCCCGGCGGGCGGCGGACGCGAGGACGGCGAGCGGGTCATCGAGATCCTGACCCGTCACCCGTCGACGGCGCGGTTCATCGCGACCAAGCTCGTGCGGCGCTTCGTGTCGGACGTGCCCCCACCCGCGCTCGTCGATCGCGTCGCCGCGACCTATTCGCGCACGGGCGGCGAGATCCCCACGATGCTCCGGACGATCTTCGAGTCGCGCGAGTTCCTCGGCGAAGACACCTACCGGGCCAAGATCAAGAAGCCGTTCGAGTTCGTCGCCAGCGCGACCCGCGCGCTCGGCGGCCGCCCGGACGCGCAGGGCGGCATGGCCCTCGCACGCGCCAGCGCGGAGATCGGCGAGCCGCTCTACGAAGCCCAGCCGCCCACCGGGTACGGCGATCGGGCCGAGGTCTGGGTCAACTCCGGCGCTCTGCTCGCCCGCATGAACTTCGCGCTCGGACTCGTCTCGGGCCGGTATCAGCGCGTGACCGTCGACCTGCCGGCGCTCGTCGCCGGCGCCGACACGAGCGTCCCGGCGGTGGTGCTCGATCGCCTCCTGGCGGCGATCCTCGCCAATCAGGCGAGCCCGGAAACACGCTCGGTACTGGCGAAGCACCTCGCGGATCCCCAAATCACGCGGCAGACGGCGGACGATCGCGGGCCGGCGAACACCGACGTGGCCAAGCTCGCCGCGCTGGTGATCGGCTCGCCGGAGTTCCAGCGGCGCTGACGCGCCCGGTGACGGCGGAGAGAGAGGAGACGCGGCGATGCCCACGCGACGGACGCTCCTGAAGGCCGGAGGATGCGCGCTGGTAGCCTACGCGGCCGCGCCGCGCTTCCTCGCGCGCACGGCCCGCGCGGCGGAGGCCCGTGGCAAGGTGCTGGTCGCGGTCTTCCAGCGCGGCGCCGTCGACGGGCTCAGCATGGTGATGCCGCACGGCGACGCGGGCTACGCCGGCGCTCGCCCGTCGATCGCGCTGCAGTCGCCGCGCCCGGGCGAGAGCGACCGCGCCGTCGACCTCGACGGCTTCTTCGCGTTCCACCCCTCGCTGGCCCCGCTGCTACCGCTCTGGGAGAACCATTCGCTCGCCGTCGTGCACGCGTGCGGCTCGCCGGACACCACGCGCTCGCACTTCGACGCCCAGGACTACATGGAGTCGGGCACGCCGGGGGTGAAGAGCACGCCCGACGGGTGGCTCGCGCGCGTGGCTCGGACGCTCCCAGCGAAGTCGGCGCCGTTCCGAGCGGTCGCCCTGGGTACGGTGTTGCCGCGCACGCTGCAAGGCGACGTCGGAGCGATCTCGATGCAGGCGATCGACCGCTTCGACGTGCGCGGCGGCGACGCGAGCACCGGGCGCGGGTTCGAGTCGCTCTACGACCAGGGCGTGCACGACCTCCTCCACGGGACGGGCCGGGAGACGTTCGAGGCGGTGAAGATGTTGAGGAGCGCGAATGCCTCGCGCCTCGCGCCCGCCAACGGCGCCGACTATCCGCGTGGCCCGTTCGGCGATGCGATGCGCCAGATCGCCCAGCTCATCAAGGCCAACGTCGGCCTCGAGGTGGCCTTCGCCGACATGCAGGGCTGGGACACCCACGTCGGCCAGGGCGCCGAGCGGGGGCAGCTCGCCTTCCGCCTGCGAGACTTCGGTCAGGCGCTGGCCGCCTTCTCGCGAGACCTCGGCGATCGAATCGCTGACGTCTGCGTGCTCACGATGTCGGAGTTCGGTCGCACCGTCGCCGAGAACGGCAACCGCGGCACCGACCACGGCCACGGCACGGCGATGCTGGTCCTGGGCGGCGCCGTCCGCGGCGGACGCGTCTACGGGCGCTGGCCAGGGCTCGGACGCCACCAGCTGTTCGAAGGCCGCGACCTGGCGGTGACGACGGATTTTCGCACGCTGTTCACCGAGGTCGCCGCGCGCCACCTCGGCTCCCCGACCGCGGCGCTCTTCCCAGGCTTCACCTCCACGCAGCCGTCGCTCGGGCTGTTCGCGTAGCCCGTCGCCCGCGCCTGACGCGCGACCTCGTCCAATTGCGCGCGGCGCGCGGCCTGTGATACCGTCCGCGCCCATGGGTGAAAACGTCACGCTGGCGCGTGACGGTTCGATTGCGACCGTCACGCTGAACCGTCCCGACCGGCGCAATTCCCTCAGCGATCCGATGCTCTCCGAGCTCGCGGCCGCGTTCGTCGAGCTGCGCGACGACGCCACCACGCGCGTCGTCATCGTGACCGGGGCGCCGCCGGTATTCTCGTCCGGCGCCGACGCGGGGCTCAAGTCGTCGATGTCCGAGGCGGAGCGGCGCGCGGCCTTCGGCCAGCGCAAGAGCCAGTTCCGGCGGCTCTTCGAGCGGGCCAACACCCTGCTGGAGAATCTCGAGCAGGCGACGATCGCGATGATCAACGGGCACGCGGTCGGCGGCGGCTGGGGCCTCACGCTCGCGTGCGACTTCCGCTGGGCCGCGGCCGAGGCGCAGCTCTGGATTCCGGAAGTAGATCTCGGCGTGCCGCTCGGGATCGCGTCCACGACGCGCTTCGTGCGGCTCGTGGGTCCGGCGCGCGCCAAGGAGATCATCATGGAATGCCGCCGGTACTCGGCGGCCGACGCCCAGACGTGGGGCCTGGTGCACCGCGTGGTCCCCAGCGCGTCGCTCGCCAAGGAGGTCCGCGCCTACGCCGACGTCCTCGCCGTCAAGCCATTCAAGGCGCTGGCCGAGGTCAAGGCGCGGGTCAACGCGATCGCGCGCACCGGCATCCCGGAGGTCAACGCGATGACGGAGGGCTTCCTCGATCGTGGCTGAGCCGCCGACGATGCTCGACGGCGTCCGCGTGCTCGACCTCTCCCGTGTGATCGCGGGCCCGTACTGCGCCACGCTGATGGCCGACCTCGGCGCCGACGTCGTGAAGGTCGAGCGGCCCGGCCGCGGCGACGACCTGCGCGCGTGGCGTGGCAGCGGGATGAGCGCCACGTTCGCGGCGATCAACCGGAACAAGCGCGGCATGGCGGTGGATCTCCAGCATCCCGAGGGATCGAAGCTCGTGTTCGAGCTGGCTCGGCGAGCCGACGTCCTCGTCGAGAACTTCCTGCCGGGCGTCGCGGAGAAGCTCGGGCTCGGCTACGCGGCGGTGAGCGCCGTGAACCCGGCCGTCGTCTACGTGTCGGTGACGGGCTTCGGCCAGGACGGGCCGAACGCACGGCGGGCGGGGTACAACACGATCGCCCAGGGAATGAGCGGCATCATGGCGCTCACCGGAATGCCCGGCAATCCGCCGACGAAGGTCGGTGGCTCGGTGGCCGACCTCGCCGCGGCGTTCCTCGCCTTCGGGGTCGCGAACGCGGCGCTCGCCCATCGGCTCCGCACTGGCCGGGGCCAGCACCTCGACGTGAGTCTGCTGGCCTCGACGCTGGCGCTCCTGCCCGATCCGGCCGCCCACTACTTCGACTCGGGCCAGCGGCCGACGCGTGTGGGCAATCGGAACCCGTACCTCACGCCGGCCGAGGCGTTCCGCACCAGGGACGGCTGGGTCCAGGTCGTCATCATGAACCCGGATCAGTATGGGCGGTTCTGCAAGGCGCTCGGCGACGACGCGCTCGCGACCGACGCGAAGTTTGTCGACAACGACCGCCGCGTCTCGAATCACGACGAGCTGCGCGACCGGGTCGAGGCGGCGCTGGCCGCGGGGACGACCGCCGAGTGGGTCGCGCGGTTCGAGCGGGCGCAGGTCGCCGCCGGGCCCATCTACGAGTTCGACGAGGTCTTCGAGGACCCGCAGGTGAAGCACCTCGGGCTCGTGGCCTCCGTCGAGCAGCCCGGCTACGGGCCGACGCGAATGCTCGGCTTCCCGGTCAGAGCCTCGGCGACGCCGGCGACGATCCGACGCGCAGCGCCGCTGCTCGGCCAGCACACCGCCGAAATCCTCGGCGAGCTGGGGCTCCCGGCGACCGAGATCGAGCGCCTCGCGGAAGCGGGCGTCGTCGCGCTGGCGTGACAGCGGAGGGCATGTGAGCCGCGCGTGGCTGCTCGGACTGGTAATCCTCGTGCTCGTCGCCTCCGCCTGCGGCGGCCTCAAGGTCGGCAAGGAGTTCCCCTCGCCCGACGCGGCGCAGATCAAGGCCAACATCACCGACAAGGCCGCGTTGGTTCAGATGTTCGGCGATCCGTACCAGGCCGGAATCGACAACGGCGACCTGACGTGGCGATGGTTCTACGCGCAGTCCGGCGCCTCCACCACGATCTCCAAGGACCTCACCGTGCGCTTCAACACCAACGGCACGGTGAAGTCGTACTCGTTCACGTCGAACTTCCCCGAAGACATGAAGAAGCTCAAGTAAAGGAGACCAACGTATGGCGATCAAGGTCGTGCTCTCCCCGAAGCTTCCGGCGCCGCTCGTCGAGATCGCCCGCTCGCTCCTGCCGGCAGATTTCGACCTCCAGGTCGTCGATCAGGGCACGCCCGAGTTCGACGCGGCCATCAAGGACGCGGAGTACCTCACCGGGTTCACCCGCTCGAACATGGGGCCGGACTTCTACCGTGGGGCGCCGAAGCTCAAGCTGATCCAGCTGATCAGCGCCGGCTACGACCGGCTCGACATCGAGGCGGCGCGCCAGGCGCGCGTACCAGTCGCCAACAACGGCGGCTCGAACTCGGTCGCGGTGGCCGAACACACGCTGATGCTGATCCTGGCCGTCTACAAGAAGCTCGCGTGGCACCACAACAACGTCGTCGCCGGCAAGTGGCGGGTCGGCGACTTCGCCCAGACGCGGGTCTACGAGCTGGCCGGGAAGACGCTCGGCATCGTCGGCCTCGGCACCATCGGCAAGAAGGTGGCGCGGCGCGCTCAGGCCTTCGACATGCACGTGCAGTACTACGACGTTGTCCGGCTCACCGAGGACGCCGAAGACGCCCTCGGGGTCCGCTTCGCGCTGTTCCCGGAGCTCCTGCGCACCTCCGACGTCGTCACGCTGCACGTGCCCCTCAGCGACGCGACACGCAACATGATGAGCACTCGCGAGTTCGAGACGATGAAGCGCAGCGCGATCCTGATCAACACCTGCCGCGGTCCGGTCGTGGACGAGCGGGCGCTGCAGATCGCGCTAGCCTCCGGCCAGATCGCTGCGGCGGGCCTCGACGTCATGGTGGAGGAGCCGCCGGCGGCGAACCATCCGCTGTTCGCGCTCGAGAACATCACGATCACGCCGCACTCGGCGGGGCCGACCTGGGAGAACTGGTCCAAGGCGTTCCGGAACGCGTTCGACAACATCCAGCGCGTCGCCGCCGGCCGGAAGCCGCTCTGGGTTATCCCCGAGCTGCAGAGCCTGGTGAGCTAGAGCGTCGCCCCGGCTCAGGCGCGCCCGTCCGGCGGCGCCGCGCGTACCGCGTCGGGCACGAGGCGGGCGAGCGCGTCGAGCTCGTCGAGCAGCGCTTGGCGGCGCGCGCCGAGCCGCCGCCGGAGGTCACGCTCCACGAGCAGCCGGAAGAAGCCGCGCGCGTCGCGACCGACTCGCTCGAGTCGGTCGCGCCACGCGATGGTGAAGAATCCCGTCGGCACCAGCAGCACGGCGAAGAGCGCCAGCAGCGGTCCCCGACCGAGCTTCCAGGCCAGCCATCCCTCGACGAGCCAGCAGAGCGGGTAGATCACGGCCGAGCCGATGATCTTGTACGTCGCTTCCTCGTCGGGCTCCGGCTTGATGCGACGCAGGATCAGCGCCGTCAGCGTATACGGAAGCAGGTGACTGGCCATCCCCCAGGCGGCCGCCGGCAGCGCCAGCAGGAGCGACGTGGCCGCGCGCAGGGCGTAGCGCACGACGTCGCCGGCCGAGTACGGCTGGGCCAGGCCCCGGTCCGAGAGCCCGGCGCGCTCGAGGTCGGAGAGATACCGCTCGACCGCGGCGCGGAAGCTCGCGACTCTCGCCGGCTCGTGCTCGCGAAAATGCCGATAAGCCCGCATGGCGCCCTGCATCCACGCGGTGCGGGCGGTAGCGGCCCGGGCGTCCGGCGGCCCGCCGGCGTGGGCGATCGACTCGAGCGCGCGGAGAAGGCGAAGGGTCTCGCGGTCGTCAGCCTCGACGATCTGCCGCCGGAGCGCCGTCGAGAGACGATCGGTCAGGCGATGCGCCGCGACGTCAGGCTCGTTTCGGTAGAGCGCGAGACAGTCTCCGGTGGGGACGGGCTCACCGATCGTGAGTAACGCACG
>Ga0209161_10001641_pt1 | contig 18535 bp, 19 predicted proteins | sample GraSoiAngelo_155_FD_186169 | JGI IMG/M metagenome (GOLD analysis project Ga0209161, IMG submission 186169) | Grasslands soil microbial communities from the Angelo Coastal Reserve, California, USA - 14_1009_13_30cm (SPAdes) (version 2) | ecosystem: Environmental > Terrestrial > Soil > Grasslands... | reverse complement strand
CGACAGCTCGCCGCCCGTCACGTTGGGGTCGACGTCGTGCGGGATCTGCAGCAGGATCGGACCCGAGTCGAGGCCCTCGTCCATCTGCATGATCGTGACGCCCGTGTGCGTCAGGCCGTTCAGGATCGCCCATTCCACGGGTGCGGCGCCCCGCAGCTCAGGGAGGAGCGACGGGTGGAGGTTGATCATGCCGCGACGGGGGAGCGCGAGCAGGTCGGGCTTGAGAATGTGCCCGTACGCGACCACGACGCCCACGTCCGGCGCGAGCGCACGGAGGCGCTCGAGAAATGCGGGATCGCTGGGCCGCTCGGGCTGCAGCACCGGGACGTCTTCCGCTGCGGCCGCCGTCTTCACGGGCGGCGGAACCGCGGTCGAGCGGGAGCGGCCCTGGGGCTTGTCCGGCTGCGTGACCGCGGCGACCACGTCGAAGCCTTCTCCGAGCAGCGCTTCGAGGGAGGGGACGGCGAACTCGGGCGTCCCGAAGAAGACGACGCGCACCTAGAGTTCGCCCGCCGGCTCCGGCGTCACGTCCTTCACGTATCCGGACTGTCCCTTGCGGGCTCTTTTCCACTTGGCGAGGAGCAGTCCCCGTTTCACGGCGCTCAGATGGTCGAGGAAGAGGACGCCATCCAGGTGATCGATCTCGTGTTGCGCCGCCCGCGCCTTGAACCCGGACAGCTCGACCTTGTATGGGCGCCCGTCGCGATCGAGCGCCTCGAGGGTCACGCCGAGGTGACGCTCCACCTCGCCGTAGATATCGGGGATCGAGAGACAGCCTTCTTCAGCGGCTTCCATGACGTCGCTCGCCTGAACGATGCGCGGATTGATGAGCACCAGCGGCGGCGGGGCGTCCTCGCCCACATCGACGACGGCCACGCGGCGGGCGACGCCGACCTGATTCGCCGCGAGCCCAACCCCTTTGGCGGCGTGCATCGTCTCGAACAAATCGTCCACCAGCCGGCGCACGGCGTCGTCAACCGTGGCGACCGGGGTGGCGAGCTGTCGCAGGATGGGCGAGCCGAGCAGGTGGAGCTGGCGGATGGTCACTGCGGTTTGGCGACCTCCACCGAGCGATTGAGGATGTTCGCGATGTTGGCGCGCTGAACGATCAACCGCGACTCGGCGCTCTTGACCGTGACTTCGTCGTCTTTCAGGTGCACGACCTCGCCGATGATGCCGCCCGACGTGACGATGCGGTCGCCGCGTTGCAGCGACGCCAGGAGCTGGCGGTGCTTCTCCTGCTGCCGGCGTTGCGGGCGGATCAGCATGAAGTAGAAGATCGCGATCAGGGCGCCGATCTGGATGAGGAAAATGGGCAGCCCGGCGCCGGCGTTCTGGCCGGAGGGCGCGAACAGCAGGGTGAGCAGTCCGTGCGCGGTCATGCGGTTCCCGAGTGCAGGTAACGGCGGCGCCACTCCCCGGCCCAGGGGCCGAAGGCGTTCCGCCGGATCGCGGCCCGCATCTCCCCCGCGAGCCGGATCAGGTAACGAACGTTGTGCAACGACAATAGCCGCAGCCCCAGCAGCTCCTCGGCCATGAACAGGTGGCGGAGATATCCGCGCGAGAACGTGGTGCAGGTCTCGCAGTCACAGGTGGCGTCGAGCGGCCGCGGATCGTCCCGGTGCTCGGCGTTGCGTATGTTGACGGGCCCGTCGGGCGTGAAGGCCGAGCCGTTTCGGCCATTGCGCGTCGGCGCGACGCAATCGAACAGGTCGACCCCACGCTCCACCGCCGCCACCAGATCCTCCGGAAACCCCACGCCCATAAGATAACGCGGGAGGGTGGGCAGCCTCGGCTCGAGCCGCTCGAGCATGGCGTACATCACCGGCTTGGGCTCGCCCACGGACAGGCCGCCGATCGCGAGGCCGGTCCAGGAGCCGAGGTCGAGGATGCGGCGGAGACCTTCCTCCCGGAGCGCCAGGTGCGTACCGCCCTGGAGAATGGGCCATAACGTCTGGTCGCACGACGCCACGACCGCCTTAAGCTCCGCGTGCCTCCTGGCACACCGTTCCAGCCATCTCAGCGTCCGCTCCATGGCGTCCCGTGCGGTGGGGAGATCCGCGCCCCCCGGCACCACGTGGTCGAACGCCATCGCGATGTCCGCGCCGAGAACCCACTGGATCTCCGTGGCGCGCTCGGGGGTGAGCGTGCGTCGACTGCCGTCCACGTGGCTCTGGAACTCGACGCCTCCTTCGTCCACGCGACGAAAGCCTTCGAGCGAGAACACCTGAAAGCCCCCCGAATCGGTGAGCAGCGGACGGTCCCAGGCCATGAACCGGTGCAGGGCCCCGAGCTTCTCCACCACCTGCTCGCCGGGCCGCACGTGCAAGTGATACGTGTTCGCGAGCACCAGGGTCGCGCCTACGCTGCGGAGATCGTTGGGCGACAGGGCGCGCACCGTCCCCTGCGTGCCGACCGGCATGAACACCGGCGTCTCGACCGTGCCGTGGGGAAGGGTGAGGGTGCCGGCGCGGGCCGCGCCGCTGGTGGCGTCGATGACGAATTCGAACATGCGCTACTTAATGCGGAACGCGGAAGTCGGAACGCGGAACAGGCGCTCGTACTTCCGTTCCGCGTTCCGCGTTCCGAGTTCCGCGTTCACATGACGACCATCGCATCACCATATGAATAGAACCGATATCGCTCTTTCACCGCTTCCCGGTACGCGCCCATCACCCGCTCGTAGCCTCCGAACGCGCACACCAACATGAGCAGTGTGGAGCGCGGCAGGTGAAAGTTTGTGAGCAGCCGGTCCACGGTCCGGAAGGTGTACGGAGGATAAATGAAGAGGCTCGTGTCACCCGCCCCCGGTCGGATGGTGCCGTCGGGCGCCGCCACGGTCTCGAGCGTCCGGACCACCGTGGTCCCGACCGCCCACACCCGCCCACCGGCCTCCCGTCTCCGGTTGATCAGCCCCGCCGTCTCGTCGCTCACTCGGTATGCCTCCGCGTGCATCCGATGATCCGCGAGGTCATCCACTTCCACCGGCTTGAAGGTGCCGGGGCCGATCTGCAGGTCGAGCGTGGCGAGCGCGGTGCCCCGGCGCTTGACGCGCTCCAGCAGCTCCGGTGTGAAGTGCAGCCCCGCGGTCGGCGCGGCGACGCTGCCGTCGTGCTCCGCGTACACCGTTTGGTAGCGTTCGCGGTCTTCGGGTCGAGGGAGGCGCCGTATGTAGGGCGGGAGCGGCACCTCACCGTACTTGGCGAGCGTGGCCGCTGCATCGAGCTGGCCGACGAACTTCACGCGCCGGAGCCCGCCGCCCAGAACCTCGACGATCTCCACCGCACTGTCGTCGCCGAAGGTCACGCTCCGTCCCGGCTTGAGCTTGCCGCCCGGATGCCCCATCGCGATCCAGCTGCCGTCGGGCAGCTCGCGGACGAGCAAGAGCTCTGCCTTCCCGCCTGACCCGCGCATCCCGCGTAGTCTCGCCGGTATCACCCTTGAGACGTTGAGGACCAGCACGTCCTCCGGCGCCACCAGCTCCACGAAATCCGGGAAGTGCATGTGCCGGATACCGCCGATCGACCGGTCCACCACCAGCAGCCGGCTCGCGGTGCGGTCGGGGAGGGGATCTTGCGCAATGAGATCGGGTGGGAGGCTGTAATCGAAGTCGGAGGTATGCATGTGAAAACGCGGAAGTCGGAACGCGGAACAGATGGTCGTGCTCCTGCTCCGCGTTCCCACTTCCGCGTTCCGCGTTCAGGTGTCAAACATCGTCGGCTGTTCGGCGCTCCGGGGCGGCGTGAAGCCGAAATGCCGGTACGCGGACCCCGTGGCGCACCGGCCACGCGGCGTGCGGGCGAGGAACCCCTGCTGCATCAGGAACGGCTCGTACACCTCTTCGAGCGTGCCCGGGTCCTCACCCACCGCCGCGGCGATGGTCGTGAGTCCCACCGGCCCGCCCTCGAACTGCTCGATGATGGTTTTCAGGATCCGGCCGTCCATGTCGTCGAGCCCGAACTCGTCCACGTCGAGTCGTTTCAACGCTTCCGCGGCGACCTGGGCGGTGATCTTGCCCCCCGCGCGCACCTGCGCGTAGTCGCGCACCCGCTTCAGGAGCCGGTTCGCGACCCGCGGTGTGCCCCGGCTGCGGCGGGCGATCTCGGCGATGCCCGCAGCGTCGGCGGGGACGTCGAGGATGCCGGCCGAGCGACTGATGATCTGGGCAAGGTCGTCGGGCGGATAGTAGGCGAGCCGCTCCACCAGGCCGAACCGCGCGCGCATCGGCGGTGTCAGGAGGCCGAACCGCGTCGTGGCGCCGATCAGGGTGAACCGCTCCAGCGACATGGGGATCGTCTGGGCGTGCGGACCTTCGGCGATCCTCACGTCTACGCGGTAGTCCTCCATCGCGGGGTACAGGAACTCCTCGAGCACCGGCCGCAGCCGGTGTACTTCGTCGATGAACAGGATGTCCCCCGGTCCGAGCGAGGTGAGGAGTCCAACGAGATCGCCGGGGCGCTCGAGCACGGGGCCGGACGTGGTGCGGATGTTGACGGCCAGCTCCTTCGCCATGAGGAGGGCGAGGGTGGTCTTCCCCAGCCCGGGCGGGCCAAAGAACAGCGTATGGTCGAGCGGCTCGCGCCGCTGCTTCGCCGCGTCGATCGCGATCTGCAGCGATTCCTTCACCTTCGCCTGGCCGACGAACTCGTCCAGCCGGGACGGGCGGAGCGCGGCATCGGTCAGCCGCTCGTCGGGGAGGGCGTCGGGCGTGGTGACCTGGGTCCGGGAGTGGGAGGTCACGACGCCCTCGTAGTACGCGAGTGAACTCGCGGCTCGGCAGTGCCCGTAAACGGGCGCTTCGTGTCGGGGCTCACGCCGGTTTACCGGCACTGCCGAGTCGCGGCTTCAGCCGCGCAGGGACGCGGACGCAGGCCTTCACGCCGCTTTGCCTTTCCCCAGCGGCCGCGCCCGCCACCGCACCGGGCGCGCGTCCCGCTCGAGTGCGTGGCGGGTATGGCAGGTGACGCACTCGTCCGTCGCCCGGGTCGCGGTGTCGGGCACCAGGGTACGGTTGGTCGAGCCGCAGCGCGTACAGATCCATTCAGCCGTTGTGGCCATCGTTATCCGTGGGTGAGCAGTTGGAGCGCCCGACGCACCAGCGTCTCCGTGTCCCCGCCGCCGTCTGCGGCGAGCGCCTGGCGCAGCGCGCCGTCCGCCTCGGCGGTCGCGTACCCGAGCCGCTCGAGGGCGTGCAACGCCGCCTCGGCGGCTCCTCGCGCGCCGCCCCTACCGGTCGGACCCGCGCCTGCTTCGGCAAGCTCATCAAACTCGCCGAGCTTGTCGGCCAGTTCAAGCGCCAGCCGCTCCGCCGTCTTCTTTCCGATGCCCGACACCGATGCCAGCAGCGCGATGTTCCGCTCCTTCACTGCCCGCGCACCGCGCTCGACTCCCAGGGCCGACATCAGGGCGATCGCGATCTTCGGCCCCACACCGCTCACGCCGATCAGCCGCTGGAAGAAGCGTCGCCCGGCCTCGTCGTGAAAACCGTATAGCGACCAACCATCTTCCCGCACGACGAGCTCGGTCGCGAGGCTCACCGCCTCGCCTACCCCGGGCAGTCGCTCCATCACCCCCAACGGGACGACGATCTCGTAGCCCACCCCGCCTGGGGTCTCGATCATCACGCGATCGGCCTGCTTCGCGGCGAGCCGGCCCGAGACCTGCGCGATCACGACCGGAGGATGTGCGTGAGCGCCACGGCCACGCCGTCCGCGGCGTCCGCGGGTTTGGGCGCGTCCTTGAGCCGCAGCAGCCGGGCGACCACGCGTCCCACCTGCGCTTTGGGGGCGCCGCCCGCGCCGACGACCGTCTTCTTGATGGTCGCCGGGGCATACTCGGCAATCACGAGTCCTCCCTGCTCGGCGGCGAGGAGCACGACCCCGCGCGCGTGGCCGAGCACAAGCGTGGTGTGCACATTCTTATGGTAGAAGGCGTTCTCCAGGGCGAGGATGCCGGGGTGATGGCGCGTGATCAGCTCGGTGATGTACTCGTGCAGCGCGCGCAGGCGTTGGGGCAACGGGCTCCGGCCGGCCAATCGGATCACGCCGCACTCGACCAGCCGCCCCAATCCGGAGGCGCCGTTCCCGGTTTCGATCACTCCGTAGCCGGTGACCGACGTCCCGGGGTCGACGCCCAGCACCCTCACGCTATGCCGTCGCCGCCGCCAGGGCCTCGGCGTCGATGTCGAAGTTCGAGGAGACCTTCGCGACGTCGTCCATCTCTTCCAGCGCTTCGATCAGGGCGAGCAGGTGCTTCGCGTCCTTCCCGTCCACTTTCACGGTGCTCTTGGGGAGCAGGGCGATCTCGGCCGTCTGGACCGCGATCTTCTTGGTCTTCAGCCGCTCGGTGATCTGGTGCAGCTGGCCTGCGGGTCCCGTGATCAGAAAGACGTCGCCGTCGCGCACCATGTCGTCCGCTCCGGCATCGAGCGCCGCCTCCATGACCGTGTCCTCGTCGGCGCGGGTGGCGTCCACCGTGATCTGGGCCTTGCGATCGAACATCCACGCCACGGAGTTCGCGGCGCCGAGGTTGCCGCCGAAGCGCTGGAAGACGTGGCGAATCTCGGCGACGGTGCGGTTCGGGTTGTCGGTGGTGGCTTCGATGAGCAGGGCCGCGCCGCCGGGCCCGTAGGCCTCGTAGGCCACTTCGTCGTACGTCACGCCCTCGAGCTCGCCCGTTCCCTTCTTGACGGCGCGCTCGATGTTGTCGAGCGGCATGTTCTCGGCCTTGGCGGCGTCGATCGCGGTACGGAGCCGGGCGTTGCCCCCGGGGTCGCCGCCACCCTGTTTGGCGGCGATCGTGATCTCACGGATCAGCTTGGTGAACAGCGCGCCGCGGCGCGCGTCCGTGACGGCCTTTTTCCGCTTGATCTGCTTCCATTTGCTGTGGCCGGCCATGGCTCTAACCTACAGCTTTCACCGATCAGGGTCGAGCATATCCTCGAATCGCATCCAGCGCCGGTAGAAGTACAGATCCACGAACCCGGTTGGCCCGTTGCGGTTCTTCAGGACGATCAGCTCGGTCGCCCCGTCCACGCCGTGGCCCGGGTTGTACATCTCCTCCCGATAGATCCCGAGCACCACGTCGGCGTGCTGCTTGATCGCGCCCAGGTGCCCGAAGTCGTCGAGCGCGGGTCTCGCGTTCGGGCGCTTGGCGTCGAAGCGCGGCAGCTGCGATACGACGACGAGGGCCACCTGGCGCTCGAGCGCCAGCGCCTTGAGGCGCTGCAACACCAGGGCCAGATCTTCGTCCTGGGTCGAGCGCGCCACGCCCCGCGGCGACGGGACGAGCTGGAGGTAGTCCACCACCACGAGCCCGAGCCCCCGCAGCGAATCGAGCCGCTCGGCCGCCGTCTCGAAGTCTCGGGCCGCGAGCGGCAAGGCGGTGAGGGGGAGGTCGCGCAGCCGCACCGCGGCCCCGCCGATGCCGGCGCGCGTCTGATCGTTGAGCTTCGCGCTCCGCAGCTCGTCCACGGTCGCGCGCCCTTCGATGGCCAGCGCGCGCTCCATCAGGCGCTCTTCGTCCATCTCGCCGGAGAGGAGGGCAACGCCCGTCCCCTGCTGCGCCGTGCGCACCGCCAGCCCGAGCGCGAGCGCGGACTTGCCGGACCCGATGTCGCCGCCCAGCACCACGAGGTCGCGGCGTCGCAGGCCACCACCCAGGATGCGGTCGATCGAGGGGAACCCGGTCGGCACGGTATCGCCCGGCACGTCGCCCGGACGCTGCTGGTCCACGCGGTCGACCAGCGATTCGAGCGAGGGACGGCGCTCAACTTTCCGTGGGGGCATGGGTTATAGATGTAGGCGTGCCGTTCGTGCGGCAACCGTCACTGCGTCTCCCGCCTCGGGACCGAGGACCTCGCGCGTCGGCGCGACCAGCTCCGACAGCACCAGCGCCGCGGCGGCGGGTGTGGCGGGCTCGAGGTGGTGACGCGCGGCGGCGAGGGCGCGCTTCAGAGGGCCGGGGAGGGCGAGGCTTGCGAGCCGCGCATCGAGCGCCTGGAGGCGACGCCGGTGATTCTTCCCCGACACGGGCTGCGGCGGCAGCAGCGCCTCGGCCGAGCGTACCACGAGCCACAGCGCGAACAGGCCCTCGCGTTTGGGCCCACGTACCGCGTCGGCGACCAACCCGATCAAGCGCTCCTCGGCGGGCGTGGTGGCGCGGCTCACGCGACGAGGCGCTCCACCGTGGCGGCCACCTCCTCGGGCGTGATGTCGGTGAGGCAGCGATGGTGGCCCAGCGGACAGGCCGCGGTGCCCGTGGACGAGCAGGGGCGGCACTCGAGCCCGCGCTCCAGCACGGCGGCGGGCGCCCGATAGGGGAAGAAGCCGAACTGCGCCACGGTGGGTCCGAACAGCGCGACGACGGGTGTGCCGACGCCCGTCGCCATGTGCATGACCCCGGTGTCGCCCGACACCACGACCCGCGCGCGCGCCAGCAGCGCGCCCGTCTCCTGGAGCGAGAACTCGCCGGCGGCGCTCACGATCGGGTTCCCGCCGCCTCCCTCGGCGACGAGCTGCTGCGCGAGCCCTCGGTCGTCGGGCCCCCCGACGACGACCGGCCGGTACCCGGCGGTCCCCAGCCGCTCCGCGAGGGCGCTCCAATGCGCGACGGGCCAGCGTTTGGTGGCGTGGGCGGCGCCGGGCGCGAGCGCCGCCAGCCGTGCCCCCCCCCCGAGCCCCCGCTCCGCGAGCCACCGCGCCGCCCGGTCCGTCGCGCCGGGACCCAGGCAGAACTCGGGGGGCCCGCCGTCGGGGCGAGTGTCGAGGCGGCGCGCGGCCTCGAAGTAGCGCTCGGCGACCGGCGAGGGCGCGCGTCGGCGGTAGGCGTCCAGCTTCGTGGCGATGAGCAGCGCGCGGGCCAGCTTGCGCTTGAAGTACCCGGACCAGCGGCAGTGCACGAGCAATCGGAGGCCCGCGCTGCGGACGCTGCCGTGCAAGTCGAGGCCGTGCGTCGGCGCGAGGGCGCGCAACCGGCGGGCGAGGTGCCGGATCGGCTCGCCGGGCTCGAGCGTCACGACGTCGGTAAGGCGCGGGTTGTCGGCTACCAGAGGCGCCATGGCGCGCTTCGTCACGTACACGAGCTTCGCCTCTGGGTGACGACGGGCGAGCGCGCGCACGAGTGGCGTGGTCAGCAGGATGTCGCCGATGGAGCTGAAGCGGACCAAGAGCACACACAACACGTTGCGAAATAAGTCCTGCGTTGCCCGGCTTCGCCAGTCGCCATTAGCTTTGGCCTATGGTGCGCCCGAAGACCATCCTCTGGGTGGATGACGAAGTCGAGGGACTCGCGGCGCACCGGCGCTTCCTCGAGGACCAGGGGTTCACGGTGGCCGCCGCGGCTCACGGCGACGACGCGCTCGCGCTGCTGCGGCGCCAGGCCTACAGCATCGTGCTGCTGGACGAACAGATGCCGGGGCGACGCGGCCTCGAGCTGATCGGCGAGATCCGGGCCCTCGACCCCGCCATGCCGGTCGTGATGGTGACGCAGAGCGAGGATGAGGGCACGCTGCGCGAGGCGATCGGGATCGAGGTGGACGACTACCTCGTGAAGCCGGTCCAGCCGCGCCAGATCCTCTCCGTGATCACGCGCTTGCTCGAAGGGGACCGCATCCGCCAGCAGCGCCTGGCCCGCGATTTCGTCACCCGGTTTCGCGAGCTCGAGGGGCGCCGGGGCGCGACCCTCGCATGGCGCGAGTGGATCGAGCTGGTCGCGGAGCTGGCGCGCTGGGAGGTCCGCTTGGGCGCCGCCAACGAGCCGGGCCTCTCGGAGGCCCTGCGGAGTCTGCAGCGCTCGCTGCGCAAAGACTTCGCCGAGTACGTCGCCCGGCAGTATCCGCGCTGGCTCGCCGGTCCCGAAGGCGACCGGCCGCCGCTCTCCGTCGATGTGGGCGCCGAGTTCCTCGTCCCCGTGCTGCGATCCACGGGGCGCGTGTTGTTCGTGGTCATCGACTGCCTGCGCCTCGACCAGTGGGAAGTCCTCCGCGACCTCGTGACGCCGCTGTTCGACGTGGAAGAGTCGCACTACTACAGCATCCTGCCTACCGCGACGCCGTTCGCGCGCAACGCGATCTTCTCGGGGCTCTTCCCCATGGAGATCGCGGCGCGCCATCCCGCCTGGTGGGGTCAAGCGTCCGACGAGGAGAGCCTCAACGCCCATGAGGGGGAGCTCCTGACGGAGCAGCTGCAGGAGCTGGTCGGTCAGCCCGTCGCGGTGCGCTACGAGAAGGTGTTCAGCTCGGGGGAGGGAGACCTGGCACGGCGGCTGCCCGCCCACCTCGCCCAGGACGGCGTCACGGCGCTGGTGTTCAATTTCGTAGATCAGCTCACGCACGGGCGCTCGGAGAGCGCGATCCTGTACGAGGTGGCGCGGGACGAGGCGGCGCTGCGCAGTCTCACCCGCACGTGGTTCGAGCGCTCGCCGGTGCTCGCGGCGCTCCAGGAGGCGGAGCGGCGGGGCGTGCCGGTGCTGCTCACCACCGACCACGGCTCCATTCACTGCGAGACCCCGGCGACGGTGTACGCCAAGCGCGACGCCACGGCGAACCTGCGCTACAAGTTCGGCGAGGACCTGAAGAGCGAGGACCCGGGGGCCGCGATTCTGGTCGAGGACCTCAAGGGCTTCGGCCTCCCCGGCATGGGACTCGGGGTCCGGCTGCTGCTCGCCACGTCGGACCGGTTCTTCGTCTATCCCACCAAGCTGCGCGAGTATCAGGCCCGGTATCGCGGATCGTTCCTGCACGGCGGCGTCACGCCCGAGGAAGTGATCCTCCCCGTCGCCCTACTCACCCCCCGGCGCGCGGGCGTCGCCCCGGCGGGAAAGGGGGGGGCGCGCTGAATGGGCCGTAGCGGCCGGCTCTTCCTGCTGGTCCGTCCCTACGCGCTCCTGTTCGTCGCCAATCTCGTAGCCACCTTCGTGGCGTCGGTGCTGGACGGCGCCACGTTCGTGCTGCTGATCCCGTTCTTGCGGACCCTGTTCGGCTTGGCGCCGCTTCCGGAGTTGGGCGGTTCGTCGGTGGAGCGCGTGCTCGCGGTCGTCGTCGGCCCGCTGCTCGCCGCGGGGTCGGCTCAGGGGGCGCTGCGGAACGTGGTGCTCGTGCTCCTCGCCACGCTGGCCCTCAAGAACGCGCTCACCTACCTGGCGGCGGTCTCGAGCGTGGTCATCCAAGAGAACGTGGTGCGCGACCTGCGCGTGCAGCTGTTCGGACATCTGCAAACGCTGCCGCTCGGCTTCTTCCAGCGGACGCGCGGCGGCCAATTGCTCTCCCGCGTCATCAACGACACCGACCAGGTGAAGACGGTCGTCACGGCGGCCCTGGCGTCCCTGATGCAGAACGTCTGCGTCCTGGTCGTCTACGTGGCCATTCTCGTGGGGCTGTCCTGGCGGCTGACGCTCGTCGCGATCGTGTGCGCGCCGTTGCTGCTGCTCATCGTGCGCCCGGTCGTCGGCCGAGTACGCCGGCGCTCGCGTGAGCAGGCGGACCAGCGGGGGGAGCTCACGAGCCTCGTGAGCGAGCTGGTCGGCTCCATCAAGCTGGTGCGGGCGTATGTGGCGGACGGGTTCGAGGCCGCTCGCTTCCGGAAGCTCGCCGACGGCTACCGCAAAGGCGTGTTGCGGGCGCAGCGCTTCGCGCTCCTGACGAGTCCGGTGAGCGAGGTGTTCGCCGGCCTGGTGATCGTGCTGATCTTCGCGGTCGGCACACGCCTGGCGCTCGGGGAAGCGGGGGTCTTGCGGCCCGAGACGTTGATCGCGTTCATCGCGGTCGCGCTCCGGCTGATGTCTCCGGTCAAGTCCGTGGCCAACTACCCGACGGCGATGGCCGGGGCGCTGGCGGCGGCGGACCGGGTGTTCGAAGTGCTCGATCTCGCCTCGGAAGAAGGAGACCGGCCGGGCGAGGTGCCCGCGCGGTTCGAGCAGCGGATCGAGTACCGGGGCGTGTCGTTCGCGTACAACGGGCAGGCGCCGGTGCTGGCGGGCGTGGACCTCCAGGTCTTGCGCGGGCAGGTGGTGGCCGTGGTGGGCCCATCCGGGGCGGGCAAGACGACGCTGGTCGACCTGCTGCCGCGGTTCTACGAGCCGACGCACGGTGAGATCCTGATGGACGGCGTTCCCATTGCGCGGTTCACCCGCACGAGCCTGCGCCGGCTGATGGGCATCGTGTCGCAGGAGACGATCCTGCTGAACGACACCGTGCTCGCGAACATCTCCTACGGGCGGAGCGACTTCACGCTGGAGCAGGTGCAGGCGGCCGCGCGCGCCGCCAACGCCCACGACTTCGTCTCGCAGCTCCCCGAGGGCTATCACACGCTCCTGGGCGAGCGCGGCACCCGGCTCTCGGGCGGCGAGCGCCAGCGAATCGCGATCGCGCGGGCCCTGCTGCGCGATCCGCCCATCTTGATTCTGGACGAGGCGACCAGCGCGCTCGACATGGAGTCCGAGCGGCTGGTGCAGGAGGCCATCGACCGGCTGATGGCGCACCGCACGACCTTCGTCATCGCGCACCGGCTCGCCACCGTCCAACATGCCGATCTGATCGTGGTGCTCGCCGAAGGGCGGGTCGTGGAGCGGGGATCCCACGCGACGCTGTACGCCGCGGGCGGGCTGTATCGCCGGCTGCACGACATGCAATTCCGCACCTGACGTGATTTCCGGGTTCACCATCGTCCGGAACGCGGTCACGCTGGACTACCCGATCGTTCCGGCCATTCGGTCGATTCTCGAGCTGTGTGACGAAGTCGTCGTCAACGTCGGCAAGTCGGACGACGGCACCCGCGACGTGGTCGCGGGGCTGAGCGACCCCAGAGTCCGCATCATCGACAGCGTCTGGGATTTCTCCCGCGGCAGCGCGGCGCTCGCGCACGAGACGAACCGCGCGATGGCCGCCTGCCGCGGCACCTGGGGCGTGTACATCCAGGCGGACGAGGTGCTGCACGAGACGGGCGCCGCGACGCTGCGCGAGAGACTGCCGGAGTGTGACGGGGACGCGCGTGTCGAGGGACTGCTGGTCGACTACCTGCATTTCTTCGGCGACTTTGACACGGTCGCGACCGACCGCCACTGGTACCGCCGGGAGGTGCGCGCCGTGCGACTCGGTCAAGACATCCGGTCGTACCAGGACGCCCAGGGGTTTCGCGTCGGTCCGGCGTTACGGCGTGTGCGGGCGCGACCGACCGGCGCCGGCATGTTCCACTACGGCTGGGCCCGCCCGTTGCAATCCATGCGCCGCAAGCTCGTGGCCGGGCAGGAGGTCTTCCCCGAGCACGCGGACCGGCTGGCGGCGCGCGCAGCGCAGCCGGACGCGCTGGGCTGGACTCCGCTGCTGCGCCGGTTCACGGGCTCCCACCCGCGGGCGGCGGAGGCGTGGATCGCGGCGCGCCGCGCGGCGTCGGAGGGCTGGGTCATGGGGCCACGGCAGCTGCGGCTGTCACACGTGCGGCTCTACGTGTCCGACTGGATCGAGCGCCTGACCGGTGCGCGCCTCTTCGAATATCGGAACTACGTCGAGGTATGACGGCGGGCCCCTCTCCGTTCGCGGGTCTGCGCGTCGTGCTGGTGGCGGCGTTCAACCGTCGCTATCACCGCAGCGGCCTCGCCCTCGCCGCCGCGCTCGCGGCATTTGGGTGCGAGGTGCGGCGCTGCGAGGAGCGGCGCCGCGGCTGGAACGCCGTCTTCGGACGCTCCCTGGTCGCCCGGCTCACCGCCCGCCTGCGGCGGGGGCCCGTCGACGTCGTGCTGGTCTTCAAGGGGGCGGGCCTCGCTCCGGCCGACGTCGCGGATCTGCGCCGTCGCTTCGGCGGCCGCTGGGTCAACTGGTTCCCGGACGACCCCCACCAGCTCGAGCTGTCGAGCCGGCTCGCGCCGGCGTACGATTGCTTCTTCACGCACGACAGCGCGAGTCTCGCGGGCCACCGCGCGGCGGGTGCCCGCGCCCATTATCTCGCGTTTGGCTGCGACCCCGAGTACCTGCAGTCGCCACCGCTCCTGCGGCAGGACGCGCGCTGGACGGCGCCGCTCGTGTTCGTGGGGTCCCGTGACGACGTGCGCGAGCCGGTCTTACGCGTACTCGCCGATGCCGGGCTCGTGGCTTGGGGGCCCGGCTGGCCGCGCGGGCCCGTCTACGGCGACGACTTTGTGAGGGCCCTGGCGGGCGCGACGGTCGGCGTGAACGTCCACCAGCAGTTCGGGGAACGGGGCGACCCCGCGCGCTACGGGACGGGCGCCAACATGCGGGTGTTCGAGCTCGCCGCGGTGGGCACGCCGCAACTCTCGGACGCCAAAGCCGATATCGCGCGTCACTTCACGCCGGATCGGGAGATCGTGTTGTACCGGAGCGTGGCCGAGCTCGCCGATCGCGCCCGGGTCTTGCTCGGGGACGAGACGCTGCGGCGCCGACTCGCCGCGGCGGCGCGGGAGCGAGCGCTGCGGGAGCACACGTGGCGCCACCGTGTGGAGGAGCTGCTGACGATCACCCTGCGGTAGCGAGGTGCGGCATCGCGCGGCCCGCCGGAAGCCGTCCGGTCTCGAGCAGGGAGCGATACATCCGCAGGTACTCCTGCGCCATCACGTGGTGCGAGAAGTAGCGCTCGGCGTGCGCGCGGCACACCGCTGGGCTGCGCGTCTGGATCGACGCCGCGGCCGCCATCATTTCCTCCAACGTGTCACACAGCGCGCCCACCTCGGGCGTGATCACCTCGGGCAGGGCGCCGCGCCGGGTGCCGAGCACGGGCGTGCCGGACAAGAGTGCCTCGATGGTAGTGAGGCCGAAGGGCTCGTCCCACAGGGCGGGCACCCACAGGCAGCGCGCCGCGGCGAGCAGCTCGGCTTTTTTCGCGCCATCCACGCGGCCGACGTAGCGGATGTTGCGACGAAAGCTCGGGCGCCACCCGCCGGCGACAATCAGCCGTCGCCCGGTCCGCTTTGCCCCTGCCACAGCCCAGCGATAGCCCTTGATACTGTGGAGGCGACCGAGAAACAAGTCGTAATCGCCCTTCCCGGGCCGATAGATATAGTCCCGCGGGTCGAGCCCGTTGTACACGAACACGTCGCTGCCGTAGCGACGCGCGTGGTCGCGCGAGACGAAGATGTTGTTGGGCGGCACCGCCCCGCCCTCACGCAGGTTGCCGTGGAACGTCTGGACGAACGGCCGCCGCAGCATCCGCTGCACCGGAAAGTGCGTGTGCAGGATATCGGCGTCGCGCGGCACGAGCGCGTCCAGGTCCGCGGCCGGATCAATGAGCCGGGTTGGCGGTACCTCGATCACTGTTGCCTCGGGCACGCGGGTGCCGGGCGCCGCGAGCAACGTCACGCGATGGCCCAGGGCCGCGAGGCCGCGGACCACGGCCACCACGACGCGCTCCGTGCCGCCGTATCCCCTCGCCGGCAGCCGGTAGTGCGACGCCACTGCAACGTGCATCGGGGTCACGCCGGGACATGGGGCGTGGGCCTTCCCGACGGCAGCACCCCGGTCTCCAGCACGTGCCGATACATGCGCAGGTACTCTTCCGCCATCACCATGTGCGTAAAGAACCGCTCCGCGTGCGCCCGGCACGCCGCGGGGCTGCGCGTGTGGATCGACTCCGCTGCCGCGATCATCTCGTCCACGGTGTCGCACAGGGTGCCCACATCCGGCGTGATCAGCTCGGGGAGCGCGCCGCGATGGGTCCCGAGCACCGGGGTCCCCGAGAGCAGCGCCTCGATCGTCACCAGGCCGAACGGCTCGTCCCAGGCGGCGGGATTCCACAGGCACCGGGCGCGCGCCAGCAGCGCCGCTTTGGTCGCGCCGTCCACTTCGCCCACGAACTTGATCGATCCCGTAAAGCTGGGCCGCCAACCGCCCGCGACGATGAGACGGTGACCGGTGCGCTTGGCGGCTTCCACCGCCCAGTGATAGCCCTTGGCGCTGTGCAGCTTGCCAAGGAACAGGTCGTACTGCGACTGGCGCCGGGGAAACCGCCGGAAGACGTAGTCCGCGGGATCGAGGCCGTTATGGACGAACACGTCACTCTTGTGACGACGCGCATGATCGCGGGAGAGAAAAATGCTGTTGGGAGAAGGCGGAGTACCGGCCCTCAAGTTGCGGTGGATCGTCTGGACGAAGGGGAACGCACCGGGTGCGCAGCGCAGCGGGAAGTGCGCGTGTACGATCGCGGCGTCGCGGGGGACGTATGGCGCGAGCGTCGCGGCATCGGCCAGCTTGCGGGGAGGCACCGCCACCACGGCCGCTTCGGGGACTCGTGACCCGGGTGGCGCGAGCAGCGTGACACGGTGGCCGAGCGCCGCGAGCCCGCGCACCAGCGCCACGACGACGCGTTGCGGGCCGCCGTAGCCCTTCGCCGGCAGCGGCTGGTGGGAGGCGACGACGACGTGCATGCGCAGGACAAGATAACTAGCTCGAGGGGACGCAGAACACGTCGTACACGTTGCACCGCGTCGTGCGCTCGATCACGAATCCGGAGGCCTTCGGCAGTATGGAAACGTGGACATCGAGTTGATAGCTTCGGGCCATGCCAGACAGGCCGCTGACAATCCTGCAACTCACACATCAAGGCGGCGGCTCCGGCGCGACGACTGTCATCGCGGATCTGAGCCGCCAGCTCGCGCTGCGCGGGCACCGCGTCCTGGTCGGGTGCCACCCCGACACGACCCTCGCGGGCCTCGCGCGAGAGGCCGGATTGGGCGTCGTGCCCCTCGACTTCCGCCGGTTGGCGCCGCTCGCGCGCGCGCTCGCGGGGGTGACGGAGCGCGAGGGCGTGGACGTGGTGAACAGCAATGCCACACGCGACCGACGCGCGCTGACCTGGCTGCGCTGGACGCGACGGCTGGGTCGGCCGTTTGTCGTGACCCGGCACACGATGCCGCTCACTTCTCCCGCGGAGCTCGTGGCGGTGGGGCTCTCCGCCGACCGCACGATCGCGGTGAGCCATGCGGTGGCCCGCGCGCTGCGCTGCCGCCTCCATCCCGGCGGGCGGCTCCGCGTCGTGACCAACGGCATCGACCTCGCGCGTGTGGACGCCCCCCCGAGTGAAGCGGACCTCGCCGCCGCCCGCGCGGCGCTGGGCGACGTGGCCGGTCGGCCGGTGGTGCTGATCCTCGCGCGCCGCAAGGATCAGCACGTCCTGTTGAGGAGTCTGGCCGCGCTCCAGCGGCCGGTGGTGGTCGCGTGCGTCGGGATCGAGCCCGATGCGGAGCTCCGCGCCGCGGAGCACACCGTCCCGACGCGCCATCGCGTGGTGTACGTGCCCTTCACCGACCGCCCCCTCGCCTTCTGCCGCCTCGCGACGATTTCCGCCCTCCCGTCGCGCATCGAGGGGCTCTCCATCAGCTTGCTCGAGACGATGGCACTCGGGCTGCCGGTGGTCGCATCGGATGCCGGAGGCAACCCCGACCTCATCACCTCCGGAGAGACGGGACTGCTGGTACCGCCCCTCGATTCCGCCGCGTGGGCGAGGGCGCTGGCGCGCGTGCTCGACGACCGGGCATTCGCAGAGCGGCTGGCGCGGGGGGGACGGGAGCTGGTGCGGCGCGAGTTCACGCTCGCGCGAGCGGCGGAGCGGACCGAGGACGTGTACCGCGAGGCTCTCGAGCGGCGTCGGCGGATGTGAGTCCGACCCTGCTGCTGGCCTTCAATTTCCCTCCGCTGGGCGGGGGAATCTCCCGGATGATGGGCGAGTTGGCGCTTCGCTATCCACCGGGGAGCTTGGTGATTTCCACCGGGACGCTTGCTGGCAGCGAGGCGAGCGATCCGACCTTCCCGCACACGATCGATCGGGTGGGCATCCGCGCGACCCGCCTTCGCACGCTGAACGGCCTGTGTCTCTGGACCGCTCGTGCAGGATCACTGGTGCGACGCACCCGACCGGGGTTCGCGTGGTGCGACGTGTTGAAACCGGCCGGCTACCCGGCCGCGTGGCTGCGGGCCCGCCACGGCCTGCCATTCGGCGTCATCGCACACGGCACTGAGTTCCTGCTGCTCGATGCGAAGATTCGGCGCTCTGCCTTCAAGCGGTGGACCGCGGCCCGCATGCTCGCGCGCTGCTCGGTCATCGTCGCAAACAGCCGCTGGACCGCCGATCTGGCGCGCTCCGTGATGGCGTCTTGGGGCGACCGCGCGCCCAACGTCGACATACGCGTGGTCCCGCTCGGCACGACACCGTCCCGCTTCCGCCCGGGAATCGATCCCAGACCGGTGCGACGCAAGTATGGCCTGGACGGGGGGCCGTGGATCCTCACGGCGGCCCGACTCGACTACCACAAGGGCATCGATACCGTCATCCGCGCCTTGCCCGCGATCCGAGCCGTCTGCCCCACCGCGCGCTACGTCGTTGCCGGGGTCGGGATCCGTCGAGGCTACCTCGAGCGCCTGATCGCCGAGCTCGGCTTGGGCGACGCGGTGCGGCTGCTCGGGTTCGTCCCCGACGAGGAGCTCCCGGCCCTCTACAATGCCGCCGACGTGTTCGTGCTCGACTCCCGGCGGTTCGACCTGTTGGTCGAGGGATTCGGCATTGCGATTCTGGAGGCGTCGGCGTGCGGATTGCCG
>Ga0209161_10001640_pt1 | contig 18541 bp, 18 predicted proteins | sample GraSoiAngelo_155_FD_186169 | JGI IMG/M metagenome (GOLD analysis project Ga0209161, IMG submission 186169) | Grasslands soil microbial communities from the Angelo Coastal Reserve, California, USA - 14_1009_13_30cm (SPAdes) (version 2) | ecosystem: Environmental > Terrestrial > Soil > Grasslands... | reverse complement strand
GATCGTCGACGTCGCGAGCCTGACCGTCCGCTCGGCACTCGACGACCTGGTGCCTATCGCCATCTCAGACGACCGGGTCCTCACGGTCGCCGGCCGGACCATGGCACTCCAGGACCTCACGACCGGTCGACGGATCTGGTCGCTCCGGGCAGACCTGGTCTATTCGGCCGTGGCAGATCCGAGCGGCCGCGGTTTCGTCGTCGGCATCGATCTCGACGGCCAGTACCTGATCGAGGAGGTCAGCACCTCGACCGGCAGTGTCCGGCGAATCCTGGCTCAGGACCATCGCGGAGCCTCGGCTGTGTCCTATCTCTGTCCCGAGTTGTCGTCTTTCGATCACCTGGTTCTGGTCCCCGAGCCGGCGCTTGGCGAGGCACTGGGAGTGGCCGTTGGAACCGCAAGGGCATCGGTGCTCGAGCGAGCCACCGGCCGCCTTCAGCGCAATGCGTTCAAGGTTGGTGGGTCGTGAGCGCGGAGAGGCGGGTGCGTGTGGCAGGCGCGCTCACGGCTCTGCTGCTATCCATCGCGGCGGTTCCTGCCGACGCGCACAACCCGACTCCGGCACCCTATGGTCGGAGTTGGTCCATAACCGAGGTGTCGGCCGGATCGACCTACGACTGGGATGCCAGTGTCCCCGCCTGGCTGAAGCCCTATGTTCAGGACGTCCTCCAGACGCAATGGGGGTCTTCGACGACGAACAACTCGAAGCACGTCGTCTTTCGCCAGCAGGCTGGCGGCAGCGCCACCGTGTACTTCACCAACAGCACGGGTGTCGCGGCGTGCAACAACCTGCCGGGTTGGCTTGGCTGCGCATCGGGCGCCGGCAGCACGGCCTGGAAGATCTGGCTCCGCCGATCCCCCGGACAGCCGTGGTGCCAGCTGAATCTGGTCAGTGGCTGCTGGGACGTGGAGCGTATCGGGATCCACGAAACCGGACACATCGGCGGCTTTCTTGACCACATGGACACCAGCGAGTCGGACACGGTCATGACGCCCGTGCCTGCAAACCGGCCCGAATCGGGCTGGAGCACCCACCACCTACAGCGCTGCGACGAGGCGCGCATGCAGATCCTCTACGACGTCGCATCCCTTGCCGGGGGGTACGCAAACTGCTTCGATCACATTCCGGGCCACGGTCCGACCGGCCTGTACAGCGTCGTATCGGCGGCGGCGCCACTCACAGCTGACTGTTACGGCGCCGGCCTGACCCTGACCGGCCGGTTGTCGGTGAAAACGGACAGCAATTACGGGGCTCTCAGTGGCAACAGCCTGCCATCCCGGACCGTGTTCCTGGACCGGCGGCCCATGGGCAGCGCCGCCTGGATGATCGATTACGCATCGGTGGCCACGGACGGCGGCTCGTCCACCAACTGGTCGAGGACGTTCAGCGTGTCGGGCAGCAGTGGCGTGACCACCTACGAGTTTCGGGCGCACTTCAAGGGCGAGTCGGGCCTGGACGCCGACTACTCTCCGGTCGTCGGCCTGACCTGGAGCAACCCGTGCTAGCCTTTCCGGCCCATGGGCACCGGGCCGAGAACGCTGTTCGAGAAGATCTGGGACGAGCACGTGGTCGCCGAGGAACCGGGCGCCCCGGCGGTCCTCGCGGTCGACCTGCACCTCGTCCATGAAGTCACGAGCCCGCAGGCATTCACGGGACTTCGGCAGCGAGGCCTGCGGGTGCGCCGGCCCGAACGGACGGTCGCGACGGCTGACCACAGCGTCCCGACCCACTCGCGCAGCCTGCCGATCCTCGACCAGATGGCGGCCAATCAGGTCGGCCAACTGACCGCCAACTGCGGGGAGTTCGGGATCCCGCTCCACGGCCTCGGCAGCCCGAACCAGGGAATCGTCCATGTGATCGGGCCGGAGCTGGGGCTCACCCAGCCCGGGATGACGATCGTCTGCGGTGACAGCCACACGAGCACCCACGGGGCCTTCGGCGCGCTCGCCTTCGGCATCGGGACGAGCGAAGTCGAGATGGTGCTGGCCACGCAGTGCCTGTTGCAACGCCGCCCGCTGACCTATGAGGTGCGGGTCGACGGCCGAGTCTCCCCGGGCGTTTCCGCGAAGGACATCATCCTCGCGCTCATCGCACGGATCGGGGTCAGCGGCGGCAACGGCCACGTCTTCGAATACACCGGCGAGGCGATTGGCGCCCTGACCATGGAGCAGCGGCTGACGATCTGCAACATGTCGATAGAGGCCGGCGGCCGGGCAGGCCTCATCGCGCCCGACGACACGACCTTCGAGTACCTGCACGGCCGCCGACATGCCCCGCAGGGCGGCGCCTGGGACGAGGCTCTCGCCCGATGGCGCCTGCTGCCCACCGATCCCGGCGCGCGGTACGACCGGACCGTCACGATCGACGCCTCGCAACTCGAACCGATGGTCACGTACGGCACCAATCCGGGCATGGGTATCCCGATTTCGGGGCGGATCCCGGACCCGGAGACGGCGACCGATCCCGGCCAGCGTCGAGCCCTGGCTCACGCCCTGGAGTACATGGATCTGCGGCCGGGTGAGCCGATACTCGGCCGGAAGGTGGACGTGGTGTTCATCGGCAGCTGCACCAACGGCCGCATCAGCGACCTGCGCCAGGCCGCCTCGGTGCTGCGGGACCGTCGCGTGGCGGACGGAGTCCGCGTGATGGTCGTGCCGGGGTCGGAAGAAGTGAAGAAACAGGCCGATCGAGAGGGCCTCGGCGAGATCTTCCGCGCGGCAGGCGCGGAATGGCGCGAGGCAGGCTGCTCGATGTGCATCGCGATGAACGGGGACCAGCTCACTCCCGGCCAGTACGCGATCTCGACCTCCAACCGCAACTTCGAAGGGCGGCAGGGCAAGGGTGGCCGGTCATTCCTGGCGTCGCCACTGACCGCCGCCGCTTCTGCCCTGACCGGCGTCGTGACGGATCCCCGGACATTGCCGGGCATCGACGTGCCCTCGGTCATGGGAGTCGGCTGACCGATGGCCGAGCCCTTTCAGACGTTCACGAGCCGGATGATCCCGCTGCCGGCCGAAAACGTCGACACGGACCAGATCGTGCCCGCGCGATATTTGAAGGTCACCGACAAGGACGGGCTCGCAGAAGCGCTCTTCCATGACTGGCGCTTCGCTGAGGACGGCCGGACGAAGGACCCGCCCTTCGTCCTCGACCGCCCGGAGATGGCGGACCGGCGGATCCTCCTCGCCGGCGACAACTTCGGGTCCGGGTCTTCGCGCGAGCATGCTCCGTGGGCGCTGGTTGCATGGGGCATCCGGGCCATCCTGTCGACCGGCTTCGCCGACATCTTCCGAAGCAATGCCCTGAAGAACGGCCTGCTGCCGATCACCGTCGAACCCGGCCGGCATCGCCAGCTGTTCGAGCTGAGCTCGGCCGACCCAAATGCCGAACTGACGGTCGAGCTCGATTCCCAGGTGGTTCACCTGCCCGGCGACGAGGACTTGCCCTTCGAGGTCGACCCGTTCGCCAAGGTGATGCTGCTGGCCGGAACCGACGAGCTCGGCTACCTGCTCGGGAGGCTGGCCGACATCGACGCATGGGATGCGAGCCATCCGGCCCGCATCGATACCCGGCTCGGAACGCCGGCCTAGCCGCTCCGCCGCGGGAACCAGGCGGGTAACCCGGCCGTCTGCCGGCCCATGACGGAGCAACCGCGTCTGCTCAGCGGCCTCCTGCTGGCCTTGATCGTGGCGGGCGCCGGGTGCACAGCCGGCGCCAGTTCCCCGGGCCCATCGCCGAGCCCCAGCCCAGCCGAGATCGATGGCGGCAACTCCGATGGAGGCGCGGGCGGCGGTGGAGCAATCATCGGAAAGCCGATCCACCCGATCGGCGGGAACCCGATCGACAGTGGCGTCCCTCCGTTGGGTGAACCAAAGATGGTCTTCGCACATCCCGGACAGGCCGACGTGCACCCCGTAAGCGTCGTGAAGCTGGAGGTCGCCGTGTCCGGGCGGCGCGCCGCTTTGACGGCCGTGTGGTGGAGCGGAATCGAGCCTTGCACGATGCTCGACTCCGTCCTCGTTCGGCGCGCTGGCAGCACGATCTCGATCACCGTCCGTGAAGGGTCGCCGCCCAACGCCGGAAGCGTGGCCTGCATCGACATCGCCTTGCTCAAGGGGACGCTGGTCGACCTGGGCAGCCTGGAGCCGGGAAGCTATCTGGTTCGGACGACCGACGGCCACGCCCGGCCGGTCAGCCTGACGATCACCTGACCCCCCGACCGCTCTTTTTGCGGTCCACGTTCCGGCCCACCCTGCCCGAATGGCCGCCGCGCCCATACTTGTTCGGTGAATCTCCTCGACGCAGGCGCCGTCGTCCTGATCGTCTTCGCCTTCATCCTTGGCCTTCGGTCGGGGTTGCTGCCCCAGCTCGGCGGCCTCATCGGTGCGGTCCTCGGGGGCACCTTCGTCGTCTTCCTCATTCCGGTGGCCCGGGGCTACCTCGATCAGCTCGATCCCGCGCCGCGGGCGCTTCTGGTGCTGGGCGCGCTCGTGCTCGCAGTCGCCCTCGGGGAAGGGTTGGGTGCGGGGGCCGGCCAGGCGGCCAGCGTGCGTCTCGGGCAGGGGGTCCTCGGATCGGCCGACCGTCTGGCGGGAGCGGCAATGGCCGTTGCCCAGGGCATCCTGGTGCTATGGCTCGCCGGAAGCCTGATGGCCACGGGCCCGGTCCCCCGTCTGAGCGCGATCGCACAAACCTCGTCGGTCATGCGCACGCTCAGCGGTTACCTGCCGCCGTTGACCGAGATCACGGCCGACGTGGGGCAGATCCTGGACGTGAGCGGCCTACCACAGGTCTTCGTCGGCCTCGAACCGTTCCCCGCACCCCCGGTGGACGTGCCGGCGGATCCGCAGGCGCGAGCCATCGCCGGACCAGCCGAGGACAGCACGGCCCGGGTATCGGCGGTCTCGTGCAACGCGTTGCTGACGGGGACCGGCTTCGTGGTGCGCTCCGGATATCTGGTGACCAATGCGCACGTCGTGGCCGGCGGCTCGAGCGTCCGGGTCAACATCGGAGGGCAGACCTTCGACACGACCGTGGTCCTGTTCGACCCCTCTCTCGACGTCGCGGTCCTGTGGGCGCCGGATGTCAAGGGGAAGTCCCTCCGCTTTGCCGCGCAGGACCCCCGGACCGGCACCCCGGCAGCGGCATTGGGTCATCCGAACGGCGGCGGGCTGGCGGTCATCCCTGCCGCTGTCGCCGCCGAATACGCGGCCACCGGCCGCGACATCTACGGGCACGGGAGGGTCACTCGGAACATCCTCGAGCTTCGTGCGCAGGTTGAGCCAGGCGACAGCGGCGGTCCTCTCATCCTGAAGGACGGGACCGTGGGCGGCGTCGTGTTCGCCGAAGCTCGCTCCGACCAGGACGTTGGCTATGCCCTGTCCCCTATCTCGGTCGCGACCGACGTCACGCCGGCCCTCGGCCGAACGAGCGCCGTCTCGACCGGACCCTGCGTCCGCTGAAGGCCGGCGACCCGCTTACACTGCCGGGACCGAAGACCACCCGAGGGATAACCGATGAGCCCTGAGACCCCGGCGAGAGGGGCTGCCCGGGCCCTGCCATACGACCGCCCGACCGACCCTGCCAAGCGCCACAGCAGCGCGCTGACGGACGGGCCCGATCGCGCTGGCGCACGGGCGATGCTCAAGGCTGTCGGATTTACGGACGAGGACCTCGCCAAGCCGATCGTGGGCGTCGCGACCACCTGGATCGAGACGATGCCCTGCAACCTGAACCAGCGACGCCTCGCCGGTTTCGTCAAGGAAGGCATCCGTGCGAGTGGCGGCACGCCGATGGAGTTCAACACCATCTCGATCTCGGACGGCGTTTCGATGGGCACCGAGGGGATGAAGACCTCCCTTGTCAGCCGCGAGGTCATCGCCGACTCGATCGAGCTCGTGGCCCGGGGCCACCTGTTCGACGGTCTCGTCTGCCTCGTCGGCTGCGACAAGACCATTCCCGCCGCGGTGATGGCGCTCGGCCGCCTCGACATCCCGGCCGTGGTTCTCTACAACGGAACGATCTACCCGGGGCTCTACAAGGGTCGCCGGAACGCCACGGTCGTGACGGTCTTCGAGGCCATCGGCGCATACCGGGCGGGGAAGATCAGCCTGGAAGAGCTGTACGAGGTCGAGAACGCGGCCTGTCCCGGCGCGGGAGCCTGCGGCGGACAGTTCACCGCGAACACGATGAGCACGGCCCTCGAATTCCTGGGCATCTCGCCCGGAGGGCTCAACGGTATTCCGGCCGAGGATGCCGCCAAAGACGATGCCGCACGAGCGTGCGGCGAGCTGGCGATGACCCTCGTGCGTCACGACATCAGGCCGGCCTCGATCGTTACGCGGTCTGCCATCGACAATGCGATTGCCTCGATCGCCGCGACGGGCGGCTCGACCAACGGCGTCCTCCACCTCCTGGCGATCGCCCATGAGTTCGGGATTTCGCTCGACATCGACGAGTTCGGCGAGATCGCCGACCGGACCCCGATCGTCGCCGACATGGCGCCTGGGGGCCGGTTCACGGCCGCCGACATGTACGACGCCGGCGGCGTCGCGCTGGTCATGCGCGAGCTGCTCAAGCGCGACCTCCTGCACGGCGACTCCACGACGGTCGACGGTCGGACGATTGCGCAGATTGCCGCGGCGGTTCGCGAGACGCCCGGCCAGGAGGTCGTCGTGCCCATCGAGCGGCCACTCAAGCCGGTCGGCGGACTTGCGATCCTGCGCGGCTCCCTGGCCCCCGATGGCTGCGTTATCAAGCTGGCCGGCCATGAGCGGCGTCATCACCGAGGGCCCGCTCGGGTGTTCGACTCCGAGACTGCCTGCTACGACGCCGTTCGTGCGCAGCAGATCAAGCCGGGCGACGTCGTCGTCATTCGCTACGAAGGCCCCGTCGGTGGCCCGGGAATGCAGGAGATGCTCAGCGTGACCGGGGCGCTGGTCGGCGAAGGCCTCGGCGATTCCGTGGCGCTGCTGACCGATGGACGCTTCTCGGGTGGCACCCACGGCCTGATGGTCGGCCATGTCGCGCCGGAGGCTGCCCTCGGCGGGCCCATCGCCCTGGTCGAGGAGGGTGACGAGATCGTCTTCGACGTGGACCGCAAGGCCCTCGATCTGGAGGTTCCACCGGCCGAGCTCGATCGGCGGAGGGCCGCCTGGCGCCCGCCGACGACGCATTACAGCGGTGGCGTCATGGCCAAGTACGCAGCGCTCGTCTCATCGGCCTCGCTCGGGGCGGTCACCACCGGAGACCGCATGACAGCGGCGCTGTCTGCGCGAGCCCCGGATCGTGCGCCGGAACCGGTTGCGTGACGGACCTGGCGGGTGGCCGGATCGGCTTCAAGGCGGCCCCGCAGGAAGTAGATTGGGCGACCCTTGACGCGACCTGGGCCGCCGCCGGCGAGTACGGCGTGTTCGATGCCGCCTGGCTCAACGACCACCTGACGGACTCAGGCCAGGAGCACGGCGGCAAAAGCATCGAGGGGCTGACGCTCGCCGCCACACTGGCGTATCGCGTGCCCAGCAAATGGATCGGCCACTCAGTCCTCTCGAACACCTTCCGTCACCCGGCAGTCCTGGCAAAGGCAGCCACCGTCCTCGATCAGGCGACCGGCGGTCGATTCATCGTCGGGTTGGGAGCCGGCTGGCACGAGGGCGAGCACGAAGAATTCGGAATCCCTCTGCCACCCATCGGGGAACGGATCAGCAGGCTCGAGTCGGCCGTTTCGGTTCTCCACGCCCTCTTCTCGCCCGAAGCACAGACGCCGCCAGGAGTCACGCTGGGGGATCGGTTCTACCCCCTTCGCGGCGCGACCAATGACCCCGGCCCGGTACGCCCCGGCGGCCCGCCGATCTGGCTCGGGGGGCAGAAGCCGCGGGGCATCGCGCTGGCCGCCCGGGCCGCTGACGGATGGCTGACGCCGGGCAACAGGGCCGGGGACATCGCCTACTTCGTGGACCGGCGCGACGCCCTCCTGCGTTCATTCGAGGCCATCGGCCGGGATCCGTCCGGTTTCCAGTTCGCAGGACAGGTCATCTGCGGCGCAGACCCGGCGCAGCGGCGTGAAGCCCTCGAGGCTGCGCTGAGCCTGGTGCGGGCAGGCGCAACCCACATGATCCTGGGCCTCCCGGCCGCTGCGGGCCCAGAGCCCCTTCGGGCGGCGGCCAAGGAGGTTGCCGAACCGCTCCGGGACGTTTTCGCCTGACGTCAACTGACCCCGGCCAGCCGTTTCCGGCATGATCATGGGGTGACCCAGAGCGAACATGACCCCGACTCCAACCTCGAGGGGAACCCCGAGCCCACGGAACGAGATCAGGCAGCCCGGGCTCGGGGCCTGGCGGCGCCGTACCTGCCCGGTGGCCGCGACCCGGATCCGGAGGGCACCCGTCGGCAGGAGCGACGCTACATCCTGTTGCTCGTCGGTATGGTCGTTCTCATCGTAGGGACGAGCATCTTACTCACCGTCGTCGCGATCATGGCCGGGGCATTCGGGGGCGGGCGCTGACCGGAGCCTGATCAGGTCACGCGGTTCCGCGATCCCATCCTCGGCCCCTCTCCGCGCGGCGCGTGCGCCTTGTCGGCTTCAGCCCACGGAGTGCTTGATCAGCCGGCCGCGACGAGAGATGGCGTGGGTCGCCAGGGCCGCCACGCCCATGGCGATGAGCGCCCGCTCCGCGGGCGGCATGGGTCGGACGGCCGACAGGAACTGATCCGCCCGGCCGCGATCCACCAGCCGTAGCAGCGCCCGACCCCGCTGAGTGAGCCAGATCGTCTTCTGGCGGCGGTCCTCGACCTCGGCGCGGCGCTCGACCAGGCGCCGGCGAACGAGACCGTCGATCAGGCGCGACGTCGCAGACGGCGACCGGTTCAGCGTGTCGGCAAGGTCGGAGATGGTCGTCGTGCGACCGTCGGCCAGGATGTACAAGGCGGCGAGCTGGGTGAACCCCAGCCGGAGCCCTCCGAGTTGCGACGCAAAGCCGACCACCAGCTCGCGCCACAGCGCGCGACCCATCGCCACCCGCTCCGAGAGCTCGCGCGGGTTCTGCGTCCGGATTCCGGCCGCGACCACGGGAGCGGACAGGTCCGCCTCGAACATCCGGGCGATCGCGCGACGCGGCGTCATGGGGCGAGTGCTGCGCATCGGGGCGGGCGTACGCGGGCGGAGGGAATCGTCGGACACCATTGTCGTGGAGCCTACGATGTCCTCCACATACGTGCAATCGTGCACGCGCTTGCCTGCTTGGCGGCCTTTGGCTGACCTACTCTCCGCACGTCAACCGAGATCAGGAGGCCGATGAGCCACTTCGCGTTCGTATTCCCCGGCCAGGGGTCCCAGTCAGTCGGCATGGGCAAGGCTCTCGCCGCCGCATCGCCCGCCGCCGCAGCCGTCTTCGCCGAGGCCGATGACGCGCTCGGCCAATCGATCAGCCGGCTGGCCTGGGAGGGCCCGGTCGAGGAGCTGGATCTCACAGTCAATGCCCAGCCCGCCCTGCTCGCCACGTCGATGGCCTACCTCGCCGCGCTACGCGAGCGCTGGAATGCCCTCGGGACGGAAGCCCCCGAGGCAGCATTCGCCGCAGGGCACTCGATGGGCCAGTACTCCGCGCTCGTGGCTGCCGGCGCCCTGTCGCTGGCCGACGCCGTCGGGCTCGTGCGCGAGCGCGGACGCCAGATGCAGTCGGCCGGCGCGGGACGCGAAGGTCGGATGGCGGCAATCGTCGGGCTCGACGAGGCCCAATTACCCGAACTCGTCTCCCGGGCTTCGGCGCAAGGCATCATCGGCATCGCGAATCGCAATTCTCCAGGGCAGGTCGTGTTGAGCGGCGAGCGCTCGGCCATCGAGGCATCCCTGGACCTGGCCCGCGAACTGGGCGCACGACGCGCCATCGAGCTGCCGGTCTCGGTGGCTGCGCACTCGCCACTCATGGCAGAAGCTGCCGAGGGAATGCGCCGCGTGCTCGCGGGAATCGAGTTCCGTGACCCGCAGCCACCGCTGCTGGCGAATGCCAGCGCGCAGCCCATCCGCGACGCTGCTGCTGCCCGTTCAGAGCTCGTCGACCACCTGACGACGGGCGTCGACTGGGTGGCGGCCGTCGAGCGAATGCTGTCCGAGGGCGTCGACACCTTCGTTGAGGTCGGGCCCGGCCGCGTGCTCACCGGCCTCATCAAACGCATAGCCCCGGACGTCGAGGCCATCGCCACCGACGATGCCACCGCGGCGGATCGCCTGGCTGTCCCGTTCGCGGGCAGCGCGGCGACGACCGCCTGAGATCAGCGAGAGAGGAAACCCGTGCGAAAACCCGACTACGACCGCCGCGTTGTCGTAACCGGGCTGGGCGTCGTGAGCCCGGTCGGGAATGACAAGCAGACAGCCTGGGACCACCTGGTCCGGGGCGTGAGCGGTCTCGGTGAGATCACCCGCTTCGACGTATCGCGCTACGAACAAAAGGCGGCCGGCGAGGTCAAGGACTTCGATCCCAAGCAGTGGATGGACGCGAAGGCCGCCCGGCGCGGCGAATCATCGATGCACTTCGGGGTCGCCGCCGCAAAGCAGGCGATTGCGGATTCGGGCTTCGAGATCTCTGACGAGAACCGGACCGAGGTGGGCGTCGTTTTCGGCTCGGGCGCGGGCGGTCAGCAGCTGATGATCGACAACTGGACTGTGCTCCGCGAAAAGGGGCCTGATCGGGTCGCTCCGACCTTCATTGCCAACGGGCTTGTCGACTCCACGTCGGGCATGATCGCGATCGAGACCGGTGCCATCGGCCACAACGTGTGCATGGTGTCGGCCTGCGCCACGGGCACCCACAATGTGGCCGAAGGCGCCGAAGTCATCCGGCGCGGAGACTGCATCGCGGTCATCAGCGGATCGACAGAAGCGCCGCTTCTGGAGGTCGCCCACGCAGGATTCGGCAACATGCGCGGGTTGGGCAATCCTCGACCGGGCGAGTCGATCGAGACCGTCTCGCGGCCGTTCGACCTGACCCGCGACGGATTCGTCCTGGGCGAGGGCAGTGGCTCACTGTTCCTCGAGGACCTCGAGCTGGCCAAGGCGCGTGGAGCGCACATCTACGCCGAAGTCGTCGGCTACGGCTCCGCTGCCGACGGCTGGGACATGATCCAGCCGGTCGAGCACGGGGCAGGGTCTTCGCGGGCGATGAAGATGGCGCTCGACCGGCGGGGCGTGCCGGCCGACGAGATGGACCTGATCAACCCGCATGGCACGTCCACTCCGCTCGGCGACAAGCGGGAGGCGGAAGCGATCTGGGACGTATTCGGCGAGCACACGCCCGAGATCGCGATCAGCGCCACGAAGTCGATGACGGGCCACATGATGGGAGCGGCGGGTGCATTCGAAGCATTCGCAACGGTGATGTCGATCGCCGAGCAGTGCATCCCGCCGACGATCAACTACCGCGAGCCGGATCCCGAGTGCAACCTGTGGGTCGTGACCGAGGCGACCTCCCGGCGGATTCGCTACGCGCTATCCAACAACATCGGTCTTGGCGGCCACAACGGAGCGGTCATCTTCAAGCGCTACGACGGCGATTGAAACCCTCGCCCTGCTGCCGGCGCGGGGCATGTATCCCGGTCACCTCCCGTCGCGATGCGCCTCCGTGCATAGTCGGGCCGCGCCTGGGCGCATCCTCGAGCTGCAGTTGCCCGCATGGCCGACCCGCCGAGCTGTGGGCCCGGTGCGATGCGCGTCCGCGCATAGCGGCATCCGAACTGTTCGCGGGATGGTCCTAGAGGACCCTGTCCCAGGGTGTCACCTTGAGCCTCTCCGACACTGGCGACGGCGTGAGGCTGCCCAATCCGATCGGTCCCAGGATCTTCACGAGACGGATCAATCGCAATCCAGGTGCGAGGCCGTTCTCCAGCCGGGAAATGGTGGTCTGATCGACCCCGGATTGCCATCGCGCGCGGCGAACGTCCGCGCCCAGAGCTCGCATGAGCGATTCCACTTCCGGGCCGGGACGACGACGTGGGTGCACCGTTGCCCTAGTAGAGCAGGCCGCACTTATCGGGCGCTTTCAGGGCGGTGACCCCATTTGGACGTCGCCCGCGCCCGGAGGCCTGCTATGCGGCGATGCGCATCGGCGTGTGCTGGCCAAGCTCGGCCGAGCGGCCACGGAGGGTCGCTACAATCCAGCGCGATGCCCCGACCCGCTGAGGTGAGCCTTGCCCGCGGATGACCTCGCCCGCCGTGCGGTCGTGACCGGCCTCGGCGCCGTCACTCCCATCGGCAACGACGCGCCGACCTACTGGGCGAACCTCCTGGCGGGCAAGTCCGGGGTCGCGCGGATCACCACCTTCGACACGACCGGCTTCGACGTGAAGATCGCCGCCCAGGTCAAGGATTTCGACCCGACCGTGGCGATGGACCGCAAGATGGCGCGTCGGATGAGCCGCTTCATCCATTTCGGCATGGCCTCGGCGACCGAGGCCGTGAGCGCTTCGGGTCTCGACTTCAGCGACTGGAGCCCGGAACGACGCGACCGCGCGGGCGTCGTCCTCAATACGGGCGGCGGCGGGATGGAGCAAGTCATCGACGGCACTGAGACTCTCGAGAAGAAAGGAGCGGGCCAAGTCAGCCCATTCGCGATCCCGGCCCTGTCCGGATCCATGGGAGCCGCCCAGGTCTCGATGAAATACCGGCTGACCGGGCCGGTCATCACCCAGGTCGCGGCCTGCGCCAGCTCCGTCATCGCGTTCCAGGACGCACTGCGACTGATCCGTTCGGGCGAGTACGACGTCGTCATCGCCGGTGGATCCGAGGCAGCGCTGTTGCCCGTCGCCTTCGCGGCCCTTGGCAATATGGGTGCGCTCTCCAAGCGCAATGACGATCCCGAACATGCCTCGCGGCCGTTCGATCGCGATCGTGACGGGTTCGTCTTCGGCGAGGGGGCCGCGTGCGTGGTCGTCGAGTCCGCGCAACACGCCCTCGAGAGGGGCGCCGGCGGCCGGATCCTGGCCGAAGTCGCCGGTGCCGCACTCACCTCGGATGCGTATCACATCAGCGCGCCCGAACCGACGGGCCGGGGGGCCGCCATGGCGATGACGCGAGCGCTGCGCGACGCTGGCGTCGGGCCCGACGAGGTCGACTACATCGTGGCTCACGGAACGTCCACGCCGCTCAACGACGTCACCGAGACTCGGGCCATCAAGGCGGCATTCGGGAGCCAGGCTCACAAGGTCGCCATCAGCTCCCCGAAGTCGATGGTCGGACACCTTCTCGGAGCGGCCGGCGCCGTGGCTGCACTGGCGGCGATCGGCTCAATCCGCGACGGCTGGATAGCCCCGACGGCCAACCTCGAGAATCCCGATCTGCCCGAGTGCGATCTCGACTACGTGCCCAAGGTCAAGCGCAAGGCCCGCGTGGACACGGCAATCATCAACGGCTTCGGCTTCGGCGGGCAAAACGCCGTCGCGGTCTTTCGCCGGTTCGAGGCGTGATCCGGCCCAATCCCTGACTGGTGCCATACTCCGGGCGATCGCCCGCGGCCTCCTTGGGCGGCGATCGACTTCGACCGCGGATGCAGGGACTTCTTCCTCCAGGCAGCACCTTCGCCGGCTACCGCATCGAGGCGGTCATCGGCTGGGGCGGCATGGGCACCGTCTACAGGGCGCGCCAGCTGGTCCCGAATCGGCTCATCGCGCTCAAGCTCATCGGCCAGGAGCTCGCGCCCGACCCGGTCGCACGCACGCGCTTCCTGCGCGAGATCGAGCTGCTCGCCGCACTCGAGCATCCCCACATCGTGCCGGTCCATGCCGCGGGAGAGGCGGACGGGCAGCTGTACCTGGCGATGCGCTACCTCGACGGCCCGAGCGTGGCTCGTCTCGTCCGTGAAGATGGGTCGCTGTCGCTGGCTCGGACGCTGGCCATCCTGGCGCCCATCGCGGACGCTCTCGATGCCGCACACGAGCGTGGCCTCGTCCACCACGATGTCAGCGCGGGCAACGTCCTGCTCGACGCTCGGGGCGATGCCTATCTTTCCGACTTCGGCCTCTCGCGGAGGTCCGTCTCGACGACTGCCCACCTGGCCGGCGACGGACGACGCATCGGGACGCTCGACTACATCGCCCCGGAGGAGGTCACCGGCGAACACCATCCGCCAGAGCTCGCGGGTCGTGGCGACCTGTACGGCCTTGGCTGCCTCCTCGTGCTGTGCCTGACCGGGGAGCCGCCTTTCCGCCGAACGACCAACGAGGCGACGATCTGGGCCCATCTCCACGCCGATCCACCCCGGGTGACCGACCGCCGCCCACGCCTGCCGGCCAGCCTGGACGCAGTCGTGGGAACGGCGCTCGCGAAGGACCCCGCTCAGCGGTATCCGAGCGGACGAGCCCTCATCGAAGCCGTCCGGGCGGCCGTACCCGACGCCGCCGTGCTTGTCAGCGGGACGGACGACCTCACGCTCCCCGCATTCGCGGTCCGGCCGCCGGCGCCTCCCACCAGAAGACTTCGTGGCCGGGCAGCGCTGGTCGCGGCCACAGGCAGCCTCGCGCTCGTGGGCGTGTTGCTGCTCACCGGAGGAGTGCTCGGGTATGGGCTGATCCCGGTGGCGGGCGGCTTGGGGCAGAAGCCGGGTGCATCGGCCGCGGGTTCCACACCTTCGGCCCGGCCAACCCCCCGCCCAACCCCGACTCCTACGCCGACGCCGACTCCCACGCCGACCCCGACTCCGGTGCCGTTCGGGGCCGGGTCCGATGTCGCCCGGCTACGAGCCTGGCTGCCGCCGTCGATTCGTTCCGACTGCCGCTCGGCCCCTGTCACGGGCACGGAAACCGCGGCACTCAGCTGCAGTCCGACGGGGCAACTGGACGTCCGCTATGCGCTCTACAAGGACGCACCTGCGCTCGCCGCCTCGTGGCAGCGCTTTCTCGACTCGAGTGGCCTGCGGGGCCGTCGCGGCAACTGCGCGGCGGGCGAGCAATTCGAAGGTGGCTGGTCCACGAGCGGATTCTTCGGGCTCACCGGGCGCGCGTCCGGCAAGCTCGCCTGCTACGTGGCACGGGACGGCCGGGCGCGACTGGACTGGACGCTCGACGGTGCCGCCATATGGGCTTCGGTGCGCCGGTCCGACGAAGACATTGCGGCGGCCTACCAGTCCTGGCGATCGGAGGACTTGACCCCCCGATCGCCGGACTAAGTCAGATCGATATCAGCACCAGGTGGGATGGGTCGGGCCGGAGACGCAGCCCTGGTCGCTTGACGTGCTGGCCGGCTGGGCCATGACCCCACCGGCGGCAACCGTCAGACCGAGCACGATCGCTGCGATCGCTGCGGAAAGGCGACGCGACGGCATGTGGCGGGGACGTGAGAAGTGCGGCCTGCCTGCGGTTTCCCCTCGGGCGATTCGAGCCAGACGGGCCTGATCGGCTTGCCGGCGAAGATCGCCCTGATGGCTGTCCACACGAGACCTGGCGATGTCGTTCATCTCGCTCCTTCCCCTCGTTCTGGGACGAGGCCGAATGCCGAGATCGTGGGCCCAGGGAGGTCGCCGGGCGAGTGAGGGCGACACACCAGAGGCGTCGCCGTGGCGCTCGGCCAGATGTCGCCGTGGCGTACCGTCAGCTGTCGCGGAAGCGACGCCCGGTCGCTGAACGCTCGTTCCGCCGTCCGTAGACTGGCCGGATGCCGGCGCACGAAGGAAGGTCGGGCTCGAGCGTTACCTTCAGGCTAGTCGACGGACCGTGGGGCCCCATCCATCTGGCGGCTTCTGAAGTCGGTCTGGTCGCCCTGGAGCTGCTGGCCACGACCGAAGCGTTCGTCGCCCGCCTCGAACGCCGGATGAGAGCGCGGCCCATGGCGGACGGGGTCGACCGCCAGGCCGGCAGGGTGCTGGACCATGCTGAGAGCGAGATCGTGGCTTTCTTCGAGGGCAGCCGCCCACACGGCGGCATTGACGTACCGGTCGAACTGGTCGGACTGGCCGACTGGGACCGCCGCGTGCTCGCTGCCGTGCGCTCCATCCCCTACGGCGCAGTCACCAGTTACGGGCGGCTGGCGCGAATGGCCGGCAGTCCCGGCGCGGCCCGAGCGACGGGCGGCGCTGTCGGCCGGAATCCGATCGGACTGTTCATCCCCTGCCATCGCGTCCTCGCGGGCGACGGATCGCTGGGGGGCTACGGCGGCGAGTGGGGCGGAAGCCGGGAACTCCGCCTCGAGATCAAGCGCAGCCTCCTGCAGCGTGAAGGCGTCTCGATACCCGCCAGGGACCTGATCGGCTGATCCCGCGCCTCCTACCATGGCGCCGTGACCACGTTTCGCGCGTACCGCGCCTTGCTCGCCAATCCTGCGCTGACGAAGCTGCTGGCGGGCGAGTTCGTGTCCTCGATCGGGGACTGGCTCTACCTCGTCGCGTTGCTCATCGTGGTGTACCGCGACAGCGCGGACCCGGTCCTGCTTGGGATCGTCGGGGCAGCCCGGATCCTGCCCTACGTGCTCCTGTCGGTACCGGCCGGGATCGTTGCCGATCGCTACGACAGGCGGGTGGTGCTCCTCGTCACCGACGTCGCGCGAGGCGTGCTGATGCTTGGCATGGCCTGGTTTGAGGCTACGCACGGCCCTCTGCTCGCCATCATCGTGTTGGCCATCGTGGCGACCTGTTTCTCGGCCTTCTTCGGGCCGACGATGGGCTCCTACCTACCGGTGATGGTCCGCGACGAAACTGAGCTCGGGCCGGCCAACAGCGCCTGGGCGACGCTGGACAACCTGGCCTTCATCATTGGTCCGGCGATCGGCGGGCTACTGATCGCGGCGGGCGGTTTGACCCTGGCGTTCCTTCTGAACGCGGCGTCCTTCGCGGTGATCGCCGTCGTCCTGTGGCGGCTCCCATCTGGTGTTGGGGCCACATCCTCGGACGGCGGGCCGGAGTCGCGTCCCGCGTCGGAGGTCGAGCCTGCCTCGTCGACTCGAGGCCCGTCGCTGCGCACGATCTTCCGCATGCAGCGTCTGGGACTGTCAGGGCTCCTCATCATCGCGGCGGTTGGCAACTTCGTATACGGCGGCCTCGCGATCCTGACCGTGGTCCTGGCGACAGACGTTTATCGTGGCGGCGATTCGGCTACGGGTTACCTGAATGCCGCAATCGGTGTCGGGGGGGTGCTTGGCGCGATCGCCTCCGGTCCCCTAGTCCTCCGCGGACGGTTGAGTCCATTCCTGGTTGTTGGCGGCGCACTCCTGGGCGCCGGACTTGCTGGGCTCGGAGTCGTGGCCGATCTTGCGCCGGCCCTAGTTGCTATAGCCGTCGCCGCAGGCGGCAACTTGCTCCTCGAAGTTCTCAGTACGACGATTTTCCAGCGCCTGGTTCCGGCAAGCTTCCGCGGGCGCCTGCTGGGCGTGCTGGGAACGGTCGGTAGCCTGTCGTTTGCGGGCGGTTCTCTGATCGTGCCGCCGCTCGCTGACCGTCTCGGAGCTGGAACGGCGTTGCTCCTGGCGGGCGGAGCCATGGTCGCGGCTGCTGCGATCGGGGGGCTTCTGGTAGCGGATGCGGAGCAGCGAGCAGGCGGCCGCGAGCCTGCTGATTCCCCCTTGCTGGTACATGTGGCGGCTCTGCCACTCTTCGCAGGCGTGCCCCCAGGCCGCCTTTGGGCCGCGCTCCAGACCGCAAAGCAGGTGTCAGTCGCTCCCGGTACAGCCGTGATTCGCCAGGGGGAGCCCGCCGAGTCCTTCTACATCATCGAGTCGGGCACAGTTCGAGTATCACAGCGAGACCGCAAGTCCGGCGAAGAACGCATTCTGCGATCAATGAGTGCGGACCAGGTCTTCGGCGAGATCGGGCTCTTGACCGAACAACCGCGCAGCGCGACCGTCGAGGCGGTCAGCGATGTCTCGATGCTGGTGCTCGACCGTGAAGACTTTCTCGCCCTGGTGGCGGCCGGTCCGGGCCTGGGACCGCGGCTCCTCGACCTCCACCGGGGCGTCGGCTCGGGCTGGAAGCGCCCTCGCATGCGCGGCCCGAGTGTCGGCAATGTGACAAAGAAGGAGTCCGCCCGCTAGCTTTGCAACAGTCGGCCACAAGCGTACGCTCCCAGGAGAGCGGGCGAAGGCCTTGGGATCTGGGCACCCGCAAACGATCGGCTAAGGCACAGGAGGTCATTCAGATGGGCAAGCAAGAGAGCGACGAGCGTAAGCCCAAGCCCGAGGGCACCTACCGGGCGACCCCGGACGACAAGGACGACACGGAAGGCCACAGCTTCCGCAAGCCCGAGGGCACCTTCCGGGCGACCCCGGACGACAAGGACGACACGGAAGGCCATAGCTTCCGCAAGCCCGAGGGCACCTACCGGGCGACCCCGGACGACAAGGACGACACCGAGGACGACACCGAGGGTCACGCCTGGAGGACTCCGAGTCCTCGCAGCCGGGGGGAGTAGTCCACCTCCACGCCATAGCCGATCCACAAGGCACTGCCCGTCCGCCGTCCTCCCAACGGCCGGACGGGCAGTCCGTGTCCGCGGATCCCTATGCTGGGGACCCGCGGTCTTGTTTTTCTTCCCGTCTGCCTAAGGCACGCGCGCTCCCTGACCGGTCGC
>Ga0209161_10001636_pt1 | contig 18565 bp, 15 predicted proteins | sample GraSoiAngelo_155_FD_186169 | JGI IMG/M metagenome (GOLD analysis project Ga0209161, IMG submission 186169) | Grasslands soil microbial communities from the Angelo Coastal Reserve, California, USA - 14_1009_13_30cm (SPAdes) (version 2) | ecosystem: Environmental > Terrestrial > Soil > Grasslands... | reverse complement strand
CGGTCAAGGAGATCCATCGCGTCGCGCGGATGGGGCTGCGCGGCCTCGAGCTCTCGTGCTCCTGGGACATGGAGCCCATGTGGCATCCGATGTGGGAGCCGCTCTGGCAGGCGGTGAGCGACGTGAACCTGCCGCTGCACTTCCACACGTTCCCTGCGCTGCCGCCGGGCGTTCGCGAGAAGCAAACGGGCCTCACCCGCCGCGCCGCGTTCTTCACGAGCACGGCCGGGTTTCAGATGAACCTGGTCAACATCCTGGCGGCGGTCATCGGCGCCGCGGTCCTCGAGCGGTATCCGAACATGCGGATCTCGTTCGGCGAGAGCGGTATCGGCTGGATCCCCTACGCGCTCGACCGCATGGACTTCGAATGGGAGGACCGATTCCGCGACCTCGGGCTCAAGATGAAGCCGAGCGACTACTGGCGCCGGCAGTGCCGGGCCACCTTCCAGTTCGACAAGATCGGCACCAAGCTGATCGACGACATGGGCGTCGAGACGCTCATGTGGGGATCGGACTATCCGCACCCCGACGGTGTCTGGCCGCAGTCGTCGCGGTACATCCAGGAGCAGTTCGGCCACCTGCCGGCCGACGTCGTCCACAAGATCACCTGCGAGAACGCCGGGAAGTTCTACGGCCTGATGAGCTAAGCGCTACCGGGTCGAGGAGCGTCACGGGTTCCCCGGGACGCTTCCGAGCCACCAATGGGGGGCATGGGGGGCCCGTCGAGGCCCCCCATGGAACTGAATGGCCGACGAGAACCTCTACCGGGTCCGCGCTGAGCGCGGCGAGGTGCAGATCGGCACGTGGGTGAACATGATCCGCACGCCCTCGTTCCTGATGCTGCTCCGCGCCGCCGGTCTCGACTTCGCGCGCATCGACATGGAGCACTCGCCGTTCTCGATGGAGACCGTCGCCGACATGGCCGCGCTCGCTCGCGCGATGAACTTCCCGATGGTGGTCCGGCCGCCGGAGGGCAACCGCGAGTGGATCACGCGTCTGCTCGACGCCGGTGTCTGGAACTTGCACGTGCCGCAGGTCGACACGCCGGAGCAGGCCCGGGAGGTCGCGGCCGCCTGCCGCTACGCGCCCCAGGGCGAGCGGGGCATGGCCGGCTTCGGCCCGCACACGGAGTACGTGGCCCAGCCGCTCGCCGAGCACACCGCGCACGCCAACGCGCGCGTGCACGTGACGATCATGCTGGAGTCGAAGCGCGCCTTCGCCAAGCTCGACGAGATCGCGGCGACGCCGGGGATCGACGCGCTCACGATCGGGCCGACCGATCTCGCCCAGGACCTCGGCGTGCTCGGTACCCCGTCGCAGGCCGCGGCGCTCGACGAGCACCGGCACCGGCTGGTGGCGGCGGCGCGCAAGCACGGCAAGGCGGTCGCGATGCTGACCGATAGCGTCGACGGCGTGCGCCACATGGTCGAGCTCGGCGCCACCATCATCAACTACTCGTCGGATACGTCGATGCTGCGCTCGGGTTATTCCACTGCGGTGGGCGAGATCCGTCGCGCGCTCAAAGCGCGCTAGCGGGGCGTTCGGGGCAAGGCCGCCGTCAGTTCGCGCCGAGGCGGAGTTGCCGGAGGGTCGAGTGCGGAAGGGCGCGGATGAGCTCCTCGATGTTCGTGCGCCCCTGACGTAGCTTCTCGGCCACGTCGTCGGCCATCGGCAGGGACGTGCCCTGCGCGCTCTTCCGGATCTCGTCGAACGTGGCCCCCCGGTTGATCAGCACGATGTCGGCGTCGCTGGGGGTCCACAGCTCGGCGAGGATCATGCGCCCGCGATAGCCCGTGTGGTTGCAGCTCGCGCATCCGCGGCCTCGATACCAGGGGAAGTCTTCGGCCGGCAATCCCAGCAGCTCCGCCAGGAGCTCGGTCGGCGGCGTGTACCGCTCGCGGCAATCCATGCACACCTCGCGCACCAGCCGCTGCGCGAGCACGCCCAGCAGCGACGACGTTATGAGATTAGCGTCCACGCCGAGGTCGGAGAGGCGAGGCACGGCGCTGATCGCGTCGTTCGTGTGCAGCGTGCTGAGCACGAGGTGGCCGGTCTGGGCCGCGCGGAAAGCGAGGTCCGCCGTCTCGCTGTCCCGGATCTCGCCGACCATGATCACGTCCGGGTCGTGGCGGAGGAAGGAGCGCAGGTACTTGGCGAAGGTGTTGCCGAGGCGCTCGTCGACCTCGTGCTGCCGGAAGCCCTCGCAGACGTACTCGATGGGGTTCTCGGCGGTGAGGATCTTGATCCCCGGCTGATACACGCTCTTGAGCGCGCCGAACAGCGTGGTGCTCTTGCCGGAGCCGGTGGGGCCGGTGACCAGGATGATCCCGGTGGACGAACGCAGGAGCTGGCGCATCCTTGCCGCGATCGGCTCACGCAGCCCGAGCGCTTCCACGGACTCCGGCAAGCTGCGCGAGTCCAGGATCCGGATGACGGCGTTCTCGCCGTAGTAGCTGGGGATGATCGAGATCCGGAAGTCGACCGGGGTGATCTCACCGTTTCGTTTCAGGCGCGCCCGGAAGCTGCCGTCCTGAGGACGCCGCCGCTCGGCGATGTCGAGCTTGCTCAGGATCTTGAGCCGCGACATCAGCTTGCCGCGGTTCACGTTCAATAGCTCGTCCAGACCATCCCCGCCGAGCTCCTGGAGCACGCCGTCGATCCGGAAGCGCGTCTGGATCCGGCGGTCGACGGCCTCCAGGTGGATGTCGGAGGCGCCACGGTCGACGGCCAGGCTCAGCAGCTTGCGGACCACGCTGGAGGTGGGCTCGAGGCCGCGGTGGTCGAGATAATGGGTTTGGTCCTCGGCGGGGCGCTCCATTTCCTCGAACGCCAGGACGTGCGGCTCGGCCACGATCTGCGGCGCCTCGTACGGGGTCGCGTCGAGCCGGTGCCCGCGCGCGACCTGTGAGGTATCCCCGGGGTACATCTGGTCCAGCGCGCGGCGGATGGCGGCGGTCGTGGATGTGATCACCTCGACGTCGAGGCCGGTGCTCGCCTCGAGGTCGTCGACGACTAGCGTTCGCGTCGGATCGTCCATTGCCACGACCAGCTTCTGGCCCACGCGCGCGACCGGGACGACGCGAAGCTTGCGGGCGAAGCGCGGGTTGATCAGCACGCGCAGCGACCGGTCCAGCGCGATCGTGTCGAGGTCGAAGTAGTTGATGTGGAGCTGAAGGCACAACGCCTTCCGGAGCTGCTCCTCGGTGACGAACCGGAGCCGTACCACGACCTCGCCGATCGGCTGCTTCCATCGCCGCTGCTCGGCCAGGGCCGTCGTGAGCTGCTCGGCGGTGAGCGCCCCGGTCTTGACCAGCAAATCACCGATCTTGGAGCTCCGCTGGTGGCGCTCGAGCACCGACGCGAGCTGGCGGCGGGTGATGATTCGCTGGCGGACCAGGACGTGGCCGAGGGGCACATAGGTCTTGGACAACCGCTGCCCGCGCAGCGCTTCCTGCACCTGGTCGGCCGTCGCGAGCCCCTCGGCGATCAGGATGTCGCCGAGCCGCAGGCTCCCGGCGAGGCGGCGAGGCGCGCCGTCGCACGGGATCGTACCGAGCTTCTCGTCGTGGGGCGCGGTCCCGGATTCCATCGGCATCTCAAATACGCAACGTGGGTGCCAGGGGCCGGTGGCTCTAACCTCGCGCCAGACGCGGTGAGTTTCCGGAAGCGGCGGCGAGCGGCTAGAAACGCGCGGTCAGCTTCGGCTCACTGGCGAGTTTCAGTGCGTTCACGAACGACCCGCAGATTTCCAGATATTCGGCCGACGGAAGTGGCTACTTGTAGAGGACGTCCTTCAGCGTGGCGATGAGCGTCTGATCGAGCGCGAATACTTCGGCGACCAGCCGCTCGAGCTCCTCGGCGGTCGCCGGCTCGAGGGTGAGCTTGGCCTTGTCCATCTCGGCGACGAAGGTCGGGTCCTTCAGCGTTTCCTGGAACGCCTTGCGCAGAACCTGCACGCGGTCCTTCGGCGTGCTCGGCGGCAGCGCGAAGGGCCGGGCGAAGGCGCTGGGATTCTGGATGCCGGCTCGGATCAGCCGCTTGGCTTCTTCGGTCTTCGCGAGGCTGAGGGCGAGCGGGACACTCGCGAGATCGGGGAACGAACGGTAGCTCGTCTGCAGCACGGCGACGACTTCACCGGTGTCGAGCGCGCCGCGCCAGGTCGATCGCATCGACTCCCACGACCAGCAACCTCCCGCGAGCTCGCCGGACGCGACCGCCAGCCGGATCTCGGCCGTGCCCTTGTAGCCCGAGACGAGCTGGATGGGAAGTCCGAGCGCCGCCTTCAGTACCCGGGCGTTGTTGTCCGGGGATCCGCCGGGAGCGACACCACCCAGCTTCACGGGTGTTTTCGACGCCATCCATTTCTCGACGGACGTGATCCCGCTCGCCTTGCTGAGCGCGCAGACCGAGTCTTCCTTGATGGCGGCGCCGATGAGCTCGAACTTGCGCGCGTCGAACTCGATCCCCGGCTGTCCCAGCACCTGGCCCAGGAACAGGCCGCCGTTGAAGTGGCCAATGGTCAATCCGTCGGGTTTGGCCACCCGGTACACGTGGTTGGCCGAGATGAGGCTGCCGGCGCCCGTCATGTTCTCGACGACGATGGTGGGGGTGCCGGGGATGTGCCGACCCATGTGCCGCGCGATCACGCGGGCGTAGGAGTCGAATCCGCCTCCCGGCGCCAGGCCGACGATGATCCGCACGGTCTTGCCCTCGAAGATCGACTGCGCGTGAGCGTCGGCGATTCCGCCCAGGGCCAGCACGATCACTGCGGTCGAGCAAGCGAGAAGGCGCCTGGTCATGTCAGCCGACTCCTTTCAGGGTGAGCTCCTCGGCCCGATGACAGCGAACCATGTGGCCGGGCGCGACTTCGCGCAGCACGGGCGGCTCCCGGCGGCACGCGTCGATCGTGAACGGGCAGCGGGGATGGAAGTAGCAGCCGGACGGCGGCGCCGCGGGATTGGCGACTTCACCGGCCAGCGCGACGTCGCCGCTCGCCGCGTGGGGATCGGGGACCGGCACCGAGCGCATGAGCGCCGCGGTGTACGGGTGGCGGGGGCTGCCGAAGATCGCCTCCGTCGTCGCCAGCTCGACCAGCTGGCCGACGTACATGACCGCGACCCGATCGCTGACGTGCTTGACCACCGCGAGGTCGTGCGCCACGAACAGAAACGTCAAATGGAGCCGGTTCCGGAGCTCGAGGAGCAGGTTGAGCACCTGGGCCTGCACCGAGACGTCGAGCGCCGAGACCGGCTCGTCCGCAACCACGAGCCGCGGCTCGGTCGCCAGCGCCCGCGCGATGCCGATGCGCTGACGCTGGCCGCCCGAGAACGCGTGGGGGAAGCGGTGCATGAGCTCGGGGCGCAGACCCGTCAGCTCCAGCAAGGACGCCACCCGGTCGAGCCGCGCCCGGCGGTTGGTGAGCCCGTTCACCAAGAGGGGCTCGCCGACATTGTCGAAGATGGTCATCCGCGGATTGAGCGAGCCGAACGGGTCCTGGAAGACCATCTGGATCTGCGGGCGCAGCGGGCGGAGCGCGCCGCGCGAGAGGGGCGCCAGGTCCACGACCCGGCCATCCGCCGCGCGGAACAGGATCTCGCCGCTCGTCGGGGTCATCGCGCGCAGGATGCAGCGCGACGTCGTGGTCTTGCCGCAACCCGACTCGCCGACCAGCCCGAGCGTCTCGCCCTCGGCGATCGTGAAGCTCACGTCGTCGACGGCCCGGACCTCGCCGAGGAGCGTGCGGCGGAACCCGCGCCGGATGGGGAACGTCTTCCGGAGATGGCGGACGTCGAGCAGCGCCGGCGCGCTCACGGCTCGTCGGCCTCGTCTCGGTGATACAGAAAGCAGCTCGCGTGCTGTCCCGGCCCGACCGGTCTGAGCGCGGGTACGCGGTCGGCGCAGATCTCCGGAATCGCGTCGGGACAGCGCGGATGGAAGGGACAGCCACGGGGGCGTCCCAGCGGATGCGGAATCGACCCCGCGATCGTCGGCAGGAGCGTACGGGGCGCGGCCCGCACGCTCGGGATCGACTTGAGCAGCGCCCGCGTGTACGGATGCTTCGGCGCGTCGAAGATGTCGGCGACCGCACCCTGCTCCATGACGCGCCCGAGGTACATGACGACCACGTGGTGGGCCATCTGCGCGATCACGCCGAGGTCGTGGGTGATGAACACGATCGCGGTCCCGTCGCGGCGCTGCAGGTCGCGCAGGAGGTTCAGGACCTGCGCCTGCGTCGTCACGTCGATCGCGGTCGTCGGCTCGTCGGCGATCAAGAGCCGCGGCTTGCACGAGAGCGCCATCGCGATCATCGCGCGCTGGCGCAGGCCACCCGAGAGCTGCCACGAGTACGCGTCGATGCGCTCGGCCGGCATCGAGATCCCGACGCTGCGGAAGAGCTCGATCGTCAGCGCGCGCGCCTCGCGGCGAGAGAGCGGCGCGCCCTCCGGCCGCCATTGGCGTTGGTGGAGTCGCAGCGCCTCGATGACCTGGTCGCCGACCGTGTGGACCGGGCTGAACGCCGCCATCGGTTCCTGCGGGATCAACGCGATCTCGGCGCCGCGGATCGCGCGCATGACGGGGCCCTTTGCGTCGAGCGCGGTGAGGTCGGCGGCGGCCGCCCCGTCTTTCGTGAACAGGATCCGGCCGCCGACGATGCGCCCGGGCGGCTCGACGATCTGCAAGATGGCGCGGACGGTCACGCTCTTGCCGCAGCCGCTCTCGCCGACGATCCCGACGACCTGGCCCGGACCAACGTCGAAGCTCACGCCGTCCACGGCGCGCACGACGCCCTCGTCGAGGAAGAAGTGCACCCGCAAGTCTTTCACCTCGAGGACCGGAGTCGTCACTGGCTGTACGGATCGGCGGCGTCGCGCAGCCCGTCGCCCACGAGGTTGAAGGCGAGCACCGCGAGGATGACGAGGAGGCCTGGCATCAGGAGCCAGGGCGCCAGCGCCAGGGTCTGGAGGTTCTGCGCCTCCTGGAGGAGCACGCCCCAGCTGATCGCCGGCGGCCGGATTCCCAGCCCCAGGAACGAGAGCGACGTCTCGTTGATGATCATCACCGGGATCGCGAGCGTGCTGGTGGCGATGATGTGCGAGAGGAACGTGGGCACCATGTGGCGCAGGATGATGCGCCGCCGGCTCGCCCCGGCCAGCTCGGCCGCCAGCACGAAGTCTTCCTCCCGGAGGGCAAGAAACCGGCCGCGGACCTCCCGGCCGAGCGTCGTCCAGCCCACCAGGGACAGGATCACGGTGATCGCGAAGAACACCTGCTGCGGCGTCCAGTCGCGCGGGAGCGCGGCGGTGAGCGCGAGCCAGATCGGGATCGTCGGCAGCGACTGCAGTAATTCGATCGCCCGCTGGATCACCAGGTCCGCCAGGCCGCCGAAGTAGCCGGAGATCCCGCCCAGCAGCACACCCAGCACCACCGAGAACGCGACGGCGACGAGCCCGATCGTCATCGACGTCCGGGTGCCGTGCACGAGCCGCGACCACTGGTCGCGCCCGAGGCGATCGGTCCCCAGGAGGTGGATCTGATCGCGGCCGTCCGTCGGCGCGGCGCCGACCAGGTGGAGCCGTGACGGGACCACGCCGAGCAGCCGGTACGCGTGACCCCCGGTGAAGAACCCGACGGGAATCTTTCGGCTCGCGTCGGCGCGCCACTCCATCCGGAGCGTCGTGGGGTTGCGCTTGCCTACGACGCCCGGGACCCACGGGCTCGGGCGCGCCCCGTCGAAGAGATGGACGCGCTGCACGGGCATGAAGGCCAACCGGGCGTCCGTCGCCTCGGGATCCTGCGTGCTGAAGAACTCGGGACACAGCACGACCAGGTAGAGGCCGATCAGCACCAGCGCGCTCAGGAGCGCGAGCCGATGCTTCCTGAACCGCCACCACACCAGGCGCCAGTTCGACGCGACCGAGACGCGCTCCTCGGCGACGTTGACCGCCACGGCCGGCACGGCCTCCGCGGCCATCTCAGCCCTCCTCCAGCCGGATGCGCGGGTCGAGCCACGCGAGCAGGATGTCCGAGATCAGGGTGCCGACGATCGTGAGGAAGCAATAGATGAGCAGGATGCTGCCCGCCAGGTACATGTCCTGGTTGACGAGCGCGCGCAGCAGCAGCGGTCCGATGTTCGGGAGGTTCATGACGGTGGCCACGATCAGGCTCCCGGAGAACAGGGCCGGGAGATACCAGCCGATCGTGCTCACCAGCGGATTGAGGGCCAGGCGCGCCGGATAGCGCAAGACCAGCCGCCACTCCGGCAGCCCCTTGGCGCGCGCGGTGGTGACGTAGGGCTTGTTCAGCTCGTCGAGCAGGTTGGCGCGCATCACCCGCGTGAGCCGCGCCGTGCCGGCGACGCCGAGGACGACCGCGGGGAGCCACAGGTGCTTCAGTAAATCCACGACGCGCGCGAGGTTCCAGGGCGCGTCGACGAAGTCCGGCGAGAAGAGCCCGGTCACCGAGACGCCGAAGTACGCGAAGGCGCTCCACATGAGCACGAGCGCCAGCATGAAGTTCGGCGTCGCCACGCCGACGTAGTTGAGGACGGTCAGCGCGTAGTCGAGCGCCGAGCGCGGGTGCATCGCCGAATAGATTCCGGCCGGCACCGCGACGATCCAGGTGAAGACGAACGAGAACAGCGCCAGGACCACGGTGAGCACGAGCCGCTCGCCGATCAGCTCGGCGTTCGGCCGCTGGTACTCGAGCGAGAGGCCGAGGTTGCCCTTCGCGAGATTCTCCATCCACCGGACGTACTGGATCCAGACCGGCTGGTCCAGGCCGTACTCGCGGCGCAGGGCCTCGACCTGCTCGGCGCTGATCGAGCTTCCCGACGACGCCAGCGTTGCCACATAGGTCGTGAGGAAGTCGCCCGGCGGCGCCTGGACGATCGCGAAGACGGTGACCGAGAAGAGGAACAGGAGGACGGGCAGCAGCAGCAGCCGTTTCAGGACGTAGCGGGTCATCGGCGCCCTATCTTCGCACGGCCCAAGATATGGCTTGACTGATCCGAACGGTCGTACTATTTTATGAGCGTGAAGACGGCGATCCGGCGCCCGGCGAAGGCGCGGGCGACCTCGAGGGGCGAGCAGACGCGGGAGGCGATCCTCACGCACGCGCTCGGCCTGGCGACCCGGATCGGCTTCGAGGGCCTGACGATCGGTCGGCTCGCCGAGGACCTCCAGATGTCCAAGAGCGGCCTGTTCGCCCATTTCCGATCGAAGGAAGCCCTCCAGCTCGAAATCTTGAGGATGGCGGGTGCTCGCATGGTCGACAGCGTCGTCAAGCCCGCGCTGGCGGCTCCGCGCGGCGAGGCGCGCGTCCGCGCCCTCTTCGACCGCTGGCTCGCCTGGGAGCAGTCGCCGGGTCTGCCCGGCGGGTGCCCGTTCATGGCGGCCTCGTTCGAGCTGGACGACCGGCCCGGCCCGGTGCGCGACTACGTCGTCCAGAACCTGCGCGACTGGATGGACACGCTCGCCGGCGCCGCTCGCATCGCGGTCCAGGAAGGTCATTTCCGCGCCGACCTCGACTGCGAGCAGTTCGCGCACGACTGTCAGGGGATCGGCCTCGCGTTCGTCCACGCCTCGCGCCTGATGCGCGACCCGAAGGCCCGCGCCCGCGCGGCCAGCGCGTTCGAGACGTTGCTGTCCGCCTGCCGCGCCAAGCGCCGCTAAATCCAGGGAAGGAGAACACCCGTGACCGACGCCGAATACATCGCGATGCAGAAAAGCACGATCGTTCGCTCTTCTCCAACTTCTCGCTTGATGCCCCTCGCTCGGGCGGCCAATCGTGCGCTGTCGCACCTGGCGCCAGAGCTCGCGGCGCGCGCCGCCGAGCGTCTGTTCCTGACGCCGCCCCGGCCACGCCGGCCGCAGACGGAGATCGATCTGCTCGGCACCGCGCGCGCGCGGCCGATGCGCGTCGGCGCGCGCCGGGTCGAGACGTGGGTGTGGGGGGCCGGGCCGAGCGTCCTCCTCGTGCACGGCTGGGGCGGGCGTGGCGGGCAGCTCGGCGCCTTCGTGGAGCCGCTGGCTACGCGCGGCTTCTCGGTTGTGACGTTCGATGCGCCGGGCCACGGCGCGTCCGACGCGGGCCTGGTGACGATTCCCGAGATGACCGACGCGATCCTGGCCGTCGCGGCCGCGCGCGGGCCGCTGGCCGGGCTCATCGCGCACTCCGTCGGCGCCACCGCCGCGACGCGCGCGCTCTACGAAGGCCTCGACGCCGGCGCGGTCGTCCTCGTCGGTCCGGCCGCCGACCTGGTCAGCCCGTCCGTCCGCTTCGCGGCGGCGCTCGGCTTCACGCCCGCGGTGCGCGAGCGGATGCGCCAGCGGATCGAGGCGCGCGTCGGACGTTCGTGGTCGGCCTTCGACGCCGCCGCGCTCGCGCCGTCGCTCGACGCGCCGCTGCTCGTGATCCACGATCGCGGCGACGGGGAGGTGCCGTGGCAGCACGGCCTCGCGATCACGCACGCCTGGCGGGGCGCGGGCCTGCTCATGACCGACGGGCTTGGCCACCGGCGGATCCTCCGCGACCCCGACGTGGTCGCGGCGGCGGTCGCCTTCGTGAACGGGCGCACCGCGGACCGCGGCATCCGAACGTCGGCGGCTACGGATCCGCAGGCGACGCCGCTCGAGATCCTGATGTCGGTCTGAGTCGAGAGCGCCAAGCGACTCGAGTCGTTTGCTCGCGGAGCGCCTGGACCGCCGCTCGCAGCTCAGCGATGTGGGTCGCGCGGACGGCCTTGGCCGCGCGCACGTCGCGGGACATTCGATGCAATGGGCCCGGTCGGCGTATGATTCGGACACTCGGATCGGATGAAGAAAGGAAGGCCCTATGCCAGACCTCTTCGAGACCATGCAAACCATGCGCGCCATGCGCCGGCTGAAGCCCGAGCCAGTTCCCGACGAGCTGATCCGAAAGATCTTGCAGGCAGGGGTGTGCGCGCCCAACGGCGGCAACACCCAGCGCTGGCGGTTCCTGGTGATCAAAGATCGAAAGATCAAGCAGGCCGTGCAGGTCTGGTACAAGCGCGCCTTCGACGAGGTCGTCGGGCCTCGCTATCTCAAGAGCAACCCACCGCCCGGCGTCACCCGCGAGCAGTACAACCGCCAGCACGCGGCGGTGGAGTACCTGACCGATCACTTCCACGAGGCTCCGGTGTGGATCGTGCCGTGCCTCGAGGAGGGCGCGGCCGCGCCCACCCGCAGCTCCGGCGCGTCGATTTATCCCGCGGTGCAGAACATGCTGCTTGCCGCCCGCGCGCTCGGACTCGGCGCGACCCTGACGACGCGACATCTTCTGTACGAGAAGGAAGCCGAAGCCGCGCTCGGACTGCCGCCCGGTGTCCACTCGTACGCGATCCTGCCGATCGGCTATCCGATGGGGAAGTTCGGCCCCGTCGGTCGCGGGCCGCTCAAGGAGATCGTGTTCCAGGACTCTTGGGGTACCCCGTATCAAGGGATATAGGAGTCGCCCATGGCCATCAAGATGATCCACCACGTGAACGTCCAGATCAGCGACCGCGAGCGGACGCGGGCGTGGTACGAGAAGGTGCTCGGCGCCGAGTTCCTCGATCGCGGCCCGGCGCTGAACCGGCGCCAGCTCCAGCTGAGGCTCGGCAGCGGCGAGATCCACTTCACGGTGACGCCGCGTCCGACGATCGTGTCGTCGAGCCACTTCGCGATCGAGGTCGACGACTGGGAGTCGACTCTAGCGCACCTCGCCGCCCTCGGGATCCGTCACGTGAGGACGTCGGCAGCCAGCACCGGCCGCGACATCGGCGGTACCGACCCGCAGCAGGGGCGCCGCGAGGACAGCAGCGAGCACTACGCCTACATCGAGGACCCCGACGGCAACCTGATCGAGCTCGTGAATCATCCGCTCGGGCTTCAAGACTCCCAGGGCCGCAAGGTCGAGGTCGCGCACGATCCCAAGGGGCTGCGCTGGGTGCAGATCCCCGGGTTCGTCGAGGCCGAGAAGGCGCGTGGACTATGAAGTGATCGCGAAGTCCATGAAGATCGAGCCGCGCCTCGGCCGGCAGGGCCTGAGCCCCGCGACGGCCGACGGCACGCCTATCACCGGGCGAAGAAGAACTGCTCGGCGCGCGCGTTGCCCGGGCTGCGAAGCGGCCAGTCGTTGCCGAGCGTCGTCGGGACGTTGCGGAATCGCGTGTTGGTCACCACGACGCCCTGCACCATCGGCGTCAGCCCGATCGTGCCGACCTCCCAGAGGTTGTCGACCCAGATCCGGAACAGCTCCTGCCCCAGCTTCGCCTGCTGCTCGGGCCCGACGGTCTTGGCCTGATCCACGATCTCCATAATGCGCTTGATGGGAGCCGGCGGCTCGACGCCCTCGGCCCCCTTGGTCTGCACCCAGCGGCCGTAGAGTGGCCCCAGCGTGAGGATCGGCGAGTTGCGCGGGTCGAACTTCGCGTTGCCGGTGAACGGGAAGCCGGTCGTGTCCTCGTTCCACATCTCGGTCATCAGCTCGTTGTTGTCGCGCATCCTGAAGTGCAGCGCGCGCTCCCGCAGCTGGACGACGGTCTTCACGCCGACTTTCTCCCAGTCCTTGGCGACCAGCTGGGCCACGTCGGGCCACGCCGCGAAGGCCGGGACCACCGAGAGCTCGAGCACGACGCGCTTGCCGCTGGGCGTGAGACGCGTGCCGTCGGCGTCGCGCTTCGTGAGGCCGAGCTGGTCGAGCGCCTTGTTGGCCGCGTCGGGCCGGTACTGCGTGTACTTCTTGGCGTACGCGGCGCCCGGGAAGAACGGATGCCCCGGCGACGGCACGCCCTGACGGGGCTCGCCGAGCCCGAGAAACACCGACTCCTTGATCTGGTCGCGGTTGATGGCCTCCGACAGCGCGATCCGGAACTCCCGGGTGGCCATCAGCTTGCCGATGTCCGGGTCGGCCTTGTAGGTCTGGTTGAACTGGATGACCGCGTCGGCGCCGCCGAAGGTCGGCCACGTGATCACGCGGTACTTCCCGGTCTTCTCGGTCTCCTTGAAGACCGGATAGTTCGTCATCTGGATGTGGCGCTCCTGCATGTCGAACTCACCGGCGATGGCCGCCAGGTTCAGCGCCTGGATGTCCGCGAAGAACGTAAAGCGCACCTCGTCGAGGTACGGCAGCTGGTTGCCGCTCGGGTCCACGCCCACGAAGTAGGGATTGCGCTTGAGCGTGAAGACCTGGTCGCTCACGCGGGTCGCCGGCGCCCACGCCGCCATCGTCGGCCGCTCCGGGTTCTCGGGCGGCGCGTTGCGCGCGGCGAAGAGCTCGGTCCACGTCTTGAAGCCGGCGGCGGCCACCAGCTTGTCGAGCTCGTCCTTCTTGGCGTGGGCCCCGTGGAACTTCTTGAGGTAGTGAGCGGGGAGGAACACAGCGTAGGTCCGGTCGCCGCCGTCCTGGTTCGCCAGCGCGGTGAGCAGCAGCGTGTTGGGCTGCTTGTAGGTCCAGCGGACCGCCGTCGCGCTGACCTTCTCGACGCCGGCCGGCGTGCCGTCGGCGTTGCGCATCCAGGACGGAAGCGCCGGCGTGAGGTCCTTGTTCAGCAGCACGTCCTGATACCAGAACAGGATATCGTCGGCGGTGAACGCCGCGCCGTCCGACCAGCGCGCGCCCTGACGGAGCTTGATCGTCCAGGTCCGGAAATCTTTCGACGACTCCCATCCGGCGGCGATCTTCGGCTCGATCTTGGCGCCGTCGGGCGAAAATCTGAAGAGGGCGTCGTAGACGACGCGCACGTAGTTGTTGGCGTCGGCCGGACCCAGGAACGCGCGCCGCCACACGCCGCCGTACTGGCCGGCCCGCTCGACCACCGGAACCACGAGCGGATCGCTGGGCAGGCGCTTCTCCACCGGCGGGAGCTTGCCGGCCTTGACCTGCTCGGCCAGCGTGGGCGCTTCCTGGAACTTCGTCGGCTGGGCGCCGGCCGTCCCGACCAGGGTGAGCAGCATCACGACGCACGTCGTTGGGCGTAGCCAGTCGAAACGCATAGAAGTTCCCCCCCTTGGAGCCGCGCTGACTCTAGCGCCCCGACGGGCCGAGGCGCAAGCGTCGGCGCCGGTCACCGCGGAATGGCGGCGATCCAGCGTGCCGATGCGATACTGCGATCCGAGTGGAAAGTACGCCTGAGCCCCGGCGGGCCGAGGACTACCTGCCCGTCCAGCGCACGCCCTTCAGCGACTGATAGATCCCGGCGAACGTGGGAATCGGCACGAACCCCTCGTAGCCTGCGCGCGTCACGTACACCTGCTGCGGGAAGTAGAGGAAGACGTACGGCGCGTCCTCCATCAGGGCCTTCGAGAACTCCGCGTAGTGCTTCTTGCGCTCGGCCGTGACGCCCGAGCGGCGCGCGGCCTCCAGCGCCTCGTCCACTTTTGGATTTTTGTAGTGGGCGAAGTTGCGGCCCTTCCACTGACTCGAGTGCCAGATGGTGTAGGCGAACGGGTCGGGATCGTGGTGATTGGTCCAGCCGACGACGATGCCCTCGAAGTCCGAGGCGAAGAGCTTTTTCACGAAGGTCGGCCAGTCGAGCGGCTCCAGATGCACCTCGACGCCGACGCGCTTCAGAAACTCCTGCACGATGACCGCGGTGTCCTTCACGCTCTGGTTGGCTTGATCGTGACGTACCGAGAAGCTGAACCGCTTGCCGTCCTTGGTCAGCACGCCGTCGGCGCCGGGCTTGAAGCCGGCCTCGGCCAGGAGCGCCTTGGCGCGCGCCGGATCGTAGGCGTACGGCTTCACGCTCGGGTCGAACGCCCAGCTCGACGGTGGGAACTGGCCGGTGGAGACGGCGGCGTAGCCCTGGAGCACCTCGCGGACGATGCTCGGCACGTCGATCGCGTGATAGAGCGCGCGGCGCACGCGGACGTCGGTGAACGGCGCCAGGTCCTGGCGCCAGCCGAAGTAGGTGTACGAGGTGTTGTCGGCCACGAGCACCTTGAGGTTCGGCGTCTGCTTGAGCCGCGCGACTTCGGTGAGCGGCGGGTTCTCGATGAAGTCGACGCCACCGGCGCGAAGCTCCTGGAGCAGCACGACGCTGTCGGGGATGATTCGGAAGATCAAGCGGTCGAGGGCCGGGCGTCCGCCGTGGTACTGGGTGTTGGCCTCCATCACCAGACGTTCGCCGCGCCGCCACTCCACGAGCTTGAATGGACCGGTCCCGATCGGCCGGCGATTGAACTCGGCGGTGTTCAGATCGACCCCCTTGAGCAAATGCTCCGGCACGATCCCGGCGCGTGGGTTGACGAGCACGGCCAGGAACGAGCCCGACGGATAGCGCAGCCGGAAGCGTACGGTGTGGTCGTCGACGACCTCGATGGGACGGACGGCCAGCTCCTCCGGCCGCTTGGGATTCTCCTTGGCCGTCAGCTCGGAGAATCCGGCGAGCGCGTCGAAGTAGGCGCGATGCGGCGTGGTCACCTTCGGGTCGAGGACCGAATAGAACGTGAAGGCCACGTCGCGGGCGCTGAAGGGCTTGCCGTCGTGCCACTTCACGCCGCGCTTGAGCTTGAACGTGTACGTGAGCCCGTCGCGGGACACCTCCCACGACTCGGCCAGGAGCGGCTTGACGTTGAGGCCCTGATCGAGCTCGACCAGGCTGTCGAAGAGGGGCCACTCGGCGATGTAGGACTGGCCGTCGGTGGCCACGACCGGGTTGAGCGACGTGGCATCGCCGCTGAGCCCGATGACGAAGTCCTTGCCGGCGGCCCGACTCGCCGTGGGCGTGAGGCCGATGATGGCGACGAGCAGTACCAGCAGGGTGGCGTGGATCATCACCGTCGATCCTCCATTCGTAGCAGCGCGCGCATCCGTGAGCTACGGCGAGTGCCCGCGCAACGTCGGATCCGACGCGTCGCGCAGCCCGTCGCCGAACAGGTTGAATCCCAGCACCGTGACGAAGATGGCGAGCCCGGGGAAGGTCGCGATCCACCAGGCCGAGGCCAGGAACTGCCGTCCTTCGACCACCATGTTGCCCCAGCTCGGCAGTGGGGGCTGGGCGCCGAGCCCAAGATAGCTCAAGCCGGATTCGATCAGGATCGTCTGGCCCAGCAGAAGACTGGCCTGGACGATCACGATGGGCAGCGCGTTCACCAGCAGGTGGCGCCCCAGGATGCGCGCGTGCCCGGCGCCCAGCGCGGCAGCCGCGTGGACGAAATCGCGGTTGCGGAGGCTCAGGCACTCGCTGCGCACGATGCGCCCGACCGGCGCCCAGGTGACGAGCGCGATGACCAGCGCGGTGTTGGCGAGGCTGGCGCCGAAGAGCGCGACGACGATGAGGATCAGGAACAGCGCCGGGACCGACAGGAAGACGTCGGCCGCGCGCATGATCGCGGTGTCGGTCGCGCCGCCGAAATAGCCGGCGACGCTGCCCACCGCGGTGCCCACGACGAGCGCCAGCGTGGTGGCGACGAGGCCGATCTCGAGCGAGACGCGACTGCCCCAGATCACCCGGCTCAGGACGTCGCGGCCGAAGCCGTCGGTCCCGAGCCAGTGCGTCGCGCTCGGCGGCTTCAGTCGATTCAGCAGGGATTGCGCGGAGTAGCTCTGGGGCGCCAGCACCGGCGCCAGCGAGCCGGCCACGAGCATCACGGCGACGACCACGCCGCCGACGAGACCGCGCCGATGGCGTGCGAACCGACGGGCGACCGACGGCCGCTGCGGGCGCGCGGGCATCGTCACCGGTAGGAGATCCGCGGATCGATCACGCAGTAGGCGAGATCGGTGAGGAGGTTCGCGCTGATCACGACGGTGGCGACCATGAGGTTGACTCCCATGATCACGGGATAGTCGCGCTCGAAGACGGCGCCGACCGCGAGGCGTCCGATCCCCGGCCAGGCGAAGACGGTCTCGGTGAGCACGGCGCCCCCGACCAGCGTCGGCAGCGAGAGGCCCACCACCGTCACGACGGGAATCAGCGCATTGCGGAGCGCGTGACGCCAGACGACACGGCCGCCGCCGAGCCCCTTGGCGCGCGCGGTCCGCACATAGTCCTGACGCAGCACCTCCAGCAGACTCGAGCGCGTGAAGCGCATGAACGACGCCATCTGGATCAGGCCGAGCGTCAGCGTCGGCAGGATCGCGTGCCGCACACGCGCGGACAGGTCCGCCTCCCGACCGTACTCGCTCAGCCCCGACGGCGGCAGCCAGTGAAAGACCTCGGAGAAGAGGAGGATCAGCATGATGCCCAGCCAGAAGCTCGGAAACGACACGCCGAAGAGCGCGACCGCCGAGCCGAGCGTGTCCCAGATCGTGCCGCGCCGGACCGCCGCGAGCACGCCGAGCGGGACCGCGACGACGAGCGCCAGGGCGAGCGCGCCGAACGTGAGCTGGACGGTCGGGCCGAGGCGATCGAGGATCAGCGCGGCGACGGGATCACCGGTCTTGAACGAGCGACCGAGATCGCCGCGCAGGGCCGCGCCGGCCCAGCCGAGATACTGGAGCGCCAGCGGGCGGTCGAGGCCCAGCCGCTGGCGGATCTGCGCGGCGGCCTCCTGGGAGAACTCGCCCCCGATCAACACCGCTTCCGGCCCGCCCGGAGCCAATCGCATGATCGTGAACAGGATGATCGAGACGCCGACGAGCATCAGCACGGCGAAGCCGACGCGCTTGAGGACGTAGGTTCTGAGTCCCGGCTCCATGGGTCAGCTTGCCCCGGTTGCGGTGAGACCGCGGATGAAGTGGTCGAGGAACATTGACCACGCAGCGGCCGCCGCAGTTGTGGCCGCACGTGCTGGTGACGACCGATTCGCCCGGTCTCGGCGCGACCCGCGGCGTCTCGTAGACGATCCGGCGAGCGCTCACGCCTCGTTGCCCCAGCGGCTCTTCACCGCGTCGCGGTCCACGCCGCCATCGGCGGCGCGGGGCAGGGCGTCGGTGAACGCGACGCTGGTCGGGCGCTTGAATCGCGCGATCCGCGCGCCGACGAACTCGCTCACCTGTTGCGTCGTGTAGCGGCCGGCCGGGCGCGCCTCGACGACCGCCTTGATCGCCTCGCCCCACCGCACATCGGGGATGCCGTAGACGCACACGCCGCTCACCCCCTCCATCTGCATGATCACCGACTCGACCTCGGCCGGGTACACGTTCTCGCCGCCCGGCTTGATCAGCTCCTTCTCGGGCTTGCGCTTGACGTAGTAGAGCCAACCGTCGTCGTCGAACCGGCCCACGTCGCCCGTGTGATGCCAGCCGTTGCGCAGCGTGTAGGCGGTGACGTCCGGCTGGCCGAAGTAGCCCTGGAACACCAGGGGCCCGCGGACGACGATCTCGCCGGGCGTGCCGGTGGGCACCTGGCGATCGTAGTCGTCGACGAGCCGCACCTGGCACACGGCGATCGGCTTTCCGGCGGCGCCGGGCTTGTCGCGCACGCGCTGGATGCTCACGAACCCCGTGGTCTCGGACTGACCGAAGCCCGTCCAGAACTGGGCGCCGGTCTGCTCGTGCAAGCGCTGGATGGTCTGGGGCGCGTCCAGCCCGGACACGTGCGTGAGACTGGTCAGCTTGCTGCCGAGCTTCTGCGCGGCGTCGAGGAGGGTCGTCAGCACCGGCGGGAAATCGGAAACGT
>Ga0209161_10001635_pt1 | contig 18570 bp, 16 predicted proteins | sample GraSoiAngelo_155_FD_186169 | JGI IMG/M metagenome (GOLD analysis project Ga0209161, IMG submission 186169) | Grasslands soil microbial communities from the Angelo Coastal Reserve, California, USA - 14_1009_13_30cm (SPAdes) (version 2) | ecosystem: Environmental > Terrestrial > Soil > Grasslands... | reverse complement strand
CGGAGCTGGAGCCGGGCGCCATCGTGACGGGTCCGCGGCAGGCGCGGGCCAACGCCGAACCGCCGCCATCGCGTCCGAGCCCGCCAGGCCCGCGGCCGGCGCTCCGGTCGGCTCCGGACGCCACGGCCGCGCCGTTGCCGGCGCCGGCCCCCGCGCCTTCGCCCGAACGGGAAGCGACTCCGACGCCCGCGCCGCCAAGGAATCCCGAGCCTGTCGCGGCGGCGTCGGCGATACGCGAGGAATCGACCGTCGACGCGGCGCCAAGCTCGGCGAGTGCTTCGGTGGTAGAGGCAGGCTCGAGCGGACCGGCGAGCCCGCGCGGCGCAGAGCTCTCGCGAGGCGGCGCCGCCTCGGACGGAGGCGCCGCGAGCGGAACGTCTCAGCGCACGCCCTCGGTGGGCGACGGCGCGGCAACGAACGTGGCGGTCGCGCCGTCCGGCACCCGCGGCGGTGAGGCAGGCGCGGAGTATGGCGCCTACCTCTCGCGCATGAGAGGACGGATCCAGGAGGCGCTTCGGTATCCGCCGGCGGCCCGGCGGCGCGGGCTCAAAGGGACCGTGCTGGTGGAGATCCTCATTGGCCCGGACGGCGCGATCACCGGCGTCTCCGTCACCTCCTCGTCGTCCCATCGGCTGCTCGACGACGCGGCGCTCGAGGCGGTCCGGAGCCTGCCACCGCAACCGTTCCCCGCCGGGCTGCTGCCGAGGCCGCTGAGCGTCCAGGTGCCGGTGGTCTTCGACCTGCAGTAGTATGTCCACCCATCGGCGTGCGCGAGGGCGCGCCAGAACGAGGTGGGCATGGGCGCGGACAAGGTGGGCTCGATCGAGCGCGAGCCCGGCGGCACCACGACCGAGTACTACGACGTCGACGTGCGAGGAGACCGGATCGAGCGTCTGCTCACCGAACTCTTCACGGAGCACTGGCCACGGATCACCGCGGGCCCGCTGATCGAGGGCGCCGCGTACGAGATCCAGTTCGCGTCGCCCCCGAAGGTGACGATGCTCGGCGGCTACCTGACGATCGACACCGGTCTCTGGCACTTCCATCTCTGCGTCAACGATCACCGCGGGACCGCGAGCGACGAGCTGGCCCGCATCCGCCGCGTGGCGCGGGCCGCGTTCTTCCGGACCGAGGGAGGCTCCTGCGCGCCGACGGTCTGGGGGCTCAGGCTCTGGAACGGGCGCGCGGAGCAGATGATCACCGTGCTGTTTCCGAGCCCGCACTTCGACGAGCGCTGGCGGCGGCTCCCGGAGCCGCGCTGGGAGAAGACGGAGCTCTGGCAGGACTTTCGGCGGCGGTACGCCGGCGGTTGATCGTGTGGTCACGGGCACGCGGCGCCGTCCCCGTGTGCGCCGCGATCCTCTTCGCCGTCCCTGTCGCACTGGCCGGTGAGGCCGACCGGATCGTGACCGACCGCCCCAGCGTCTCGACGAGCGCGAGCACGGTTCCCCCAGGCGCCTTCCAGATCGAGAGCGGACTGGAGTACTCGCGCGCGCGGGTGGGCGGCGGGCCCGACGAGCGCCGCTTCGCCCTCGACGTCGACGTGCGCGTGGGAATCACCGAGCAGGTGGAAGTCGCGATCGCCGGTGAGCCGCTCGTCCGCCTGCGCGGCGCCGAAGAGGACACCGGCAACGGCGACGTCTCGCTCAAGGGGAAATACCGGTTCCTCGACAGCCGCGACGGACGCGCCTGGCCCGCGCTGGCCATTCAGCCGTTCGTCACGCTGCCCGTGGCCCACGCGCCCCACGGTCCCGATCGTCCCGACTTCGGGTTGCTGGGCCTCGCCAGCTTCGCGCTGCCGTGGCAGCTCGGCCTCGACGTGAACGCCGGGCTCGCCGCGCGCGGCCAGACACGGCCGAGCGGTTATCTGGTCCAGGGGCTCGCCTCGGCGGCACTCGCGCGAGAGCTCGGCGAGCGCTGGTCGACGTACGTCGAGGTGTTCTACGCCTCGGCGGCCGAGCGCGATAGCCGCGACGCCGTCGGCGTGGACGCGGGCGTCCAGTTCTTCCTCACCCGGCGCGTCGCCCTCGACGCCGCGGTCGAGACCGCGCTCGCCGGCCCCGGGCCCGACTACGCGGTCCGCGCCGGGTTGAGTGTCCGATTCGGGAAGTGAGCGGCGCCGCTCCCTGCCTCATGATTCAGGGCACCGCCTCGGGCGTCGGCAAGAGCCTGCTCGCCGCCGCGCTCTGCCGGCTCTTCGCGCGCGCCGGCTATCGTGTCGCGCCGTTCAAGGCTCAGAACATGGCGCTGAACGCCGCGGTCACGGCGGACGGCGGCGAGATCGGGCGGGCCCAGGCCGCCCAGGCGGCGGCTGCGGGCGTCGAACCCACCGTCGGCATGAATCCGATTCTCCTCAAGCCCGAGCCCGGGGATCGATCGCAGCTCGTGGTGCTGGGACGCGCGGTCGCCAGCGTCAGCTGGAGCGAGTACGCGCGCAGGCAGCCGGAGCTCCTTCCCCTCGTGGCCGAGAGCCTGGCGCGCCTGCGCGGTGCCTTCGACCTGGTGATCATCGAGGGGGCCGGAAGTCCCGCCGAGATCAACCTTCGCGACTGCGACATCGTGAACATGCCGGTGGCCCGCCTGGCCGACGCGCCCGTGCTGATGGTCGGCGACATCGACCGCGGCGGCGTGTTCGCGGCGCTGCTCGGTACCCTCGATCTGTTGGAGCCCCACGATCGCGCGCGGGTCGCGGGGCTCATCGTCAACCGCTTCCGCGGCGACGCGGCGATCCTGGCGTCCGGGCTCGCCGAGCTGACCGCGCGCTCCGGCGTGCCGGTGCTCGGGGTCGTTCCGTACCTCGAACCCGGGCTCGTGCCCGCCGAGGACTCGCTCGATCTCGACGACGCCCCGCGCTGGCGTATGCCGGGCTCGCTCGAGATCGCCGTCGTGCGGCTGCCGCGCATCTCGAACTTCGACGACTTCGAGCCGCTGGCAGCGGAACCGGGGGTGCGTGTCCGGTTCGCGCGGAGCGCCGACGAGCTCGACGGCGCCGATCTGATCGTGCTGCCCGGGACCAAGAGCACCGTGGCCGACCTGCAGTGGCTCATCGCGTCGGGTCTCGGCGAGGCGATCCGCGGCGCCGCGGCGGCGGGGCGGCCGGTCCTCGGGATCTGCGGCGGCTACCAGATCCTCGGCCGCACCGTGAACGATCCCGACCGTGTGGAGTCGACGGCTTCGTCGACGCCCGCGCTCGGGCTGCTCCCGGTGGTCACGACGTTCGTGCCGGCCAAGACGACCGTCCGCGTACGGGCCCGCGCGACCACGGCGTCGCGGCTCTTCGCGGCCGCCGTCGGCACCGAGCTCGCCGCCTACGAGATCCACGCCGGTCGAACGAGCGCGGAATCTCCCTCGCCGTTCACGATCGTCGAGCGCGGCGGCGGCCCCGTCACTGCGCCCGACGGCGCCGTGAACGCGGCCGGAAACGTCGTCGGCACGTACCTGCACGGGCTCTTCGCGAACGATGGGCTTCGCGCGGCGCTGCTCTCCGCGCTGGCGGCGCGCAAGGGGATCGCCGCCGATCCGCGCTGGGGCGGGCGCCGTGGCGATTCGTACGAGCGCCTCGCCAATGCCGTGGCGCGGGCCGTCGACCTGGCGGCGATCGCGAAGCTCGTGGGGCTGTCATTCCCGAAGTCCTGACGCCCGCGGTCGCGACGGCGATCGCGCTGCTGCTCGCGCTCGCCCTCGACGTGGCGCTCGGCGATCCGCCGAACCGCTACCACCCCGTCGCCTGGGTGGGCCGGTTGCTTGCCGCGGGCCGGGGCTTGCTCTGCCGCGGCTCGCCGGCGGGGCTCTTCGCGGGCGGCGCCGCGCTGACGATCGGCGCGGCCATCGTCGCCGGCATCGCCGGCGCGCTCGTGTCAGCGCTGGCCGTGCGGCTGGGACCGGCGGGCGTCTTCGTGGAGGCCCTCGCGCTGAGCGGCCTGCTCTCGCTCCGCGGGCTCGTGGGGGCCGCGCGCGCGGTCGCCGCGGACCTCGACCGCGGAGATATGGGCGCGGCTCGACGCACCGTCGCCTATCACCTGGTCAGCCGGCCGACCGCCGAGCTCGACGAGGGGCACATCGCCTCCGCCGCCGTCGAGTCGGTCGCCGAGAACCTCACCGACGGACTTCTGGCGCCGGCGTGCTTCTTTCTCGTCGGAGGGCTCGCGGGGGCCGCCGCGTACCGCGTGGTCAACACCGCCGACTCGATGTTCGGGTACCGCGAGGGCGTGCTCGAGTATTTCGGCAAGGCCGCGGCGCGACTCGACGACGTGCTGAATCTCATCCCGGCACGGGTCGCGACGCTGAGCCTGGTGGCCGGCGCCGTGCTCGTTGGAGAGAACGCGCGGGGCGCTCTGGCGATCCTGAGGCGTGACCGCGGCCGCACCGAGAGCCCCAACGCCGGGTGGACGATGGCCGCAATGGCCGGTGCGCTCGGCGTCGTTCTCGAGAAGCCCGGTGCCTATCGTCTGGGCGATGGCGCGCTGCCGGTCGCCGCCGACATCGAGCGCGCGGTGCGGGTGCTGAGGGCGGCAGCGGGAGTGAGCCTGGTGCTGACGGCTACCGCCGTCCTGCTCGGCGAGCGGCTCCTCAGGCTCCGGGCCTAGAACCGGTAGCTCACACCCGCCAGCACGTTGATCGGCGCGGCCGGCGTCAGGAAGCGCTCGACCGGCGCTCCGGCGACCTTGCCGTTCGGCGCAAATGTTCCGAAGGTTTCGTAGGCGTTGTTCAGAAGATTGTTGACCGTCACGAAGGCCTCGAGCGTCTTCCACTGCGCGCGGACGCCGCCGTTGACGACCACGTAGTCTCCGAGCGTCTGCTCCTCGTTCGCCTCGTCTCCGCGAAGCCGCTGGGCGCCCACGTACGAACCCCCGATCCAGAGCGTGAGCCACGAGGTCGGGTGGTAGTCGAGGCTCGCGTTGAGCCGGTGACGCGGCACCAGGGGCAGATCGTCGCCCGCCCGCACGTTCTGGGTGCACGGCGGCACGGCGCAGCCCGCGGTCAAGCGCGGCGTGGCCAGGACGAGGTCGTTCCGGAACGTGGCCTCGGTGTACGTGTAGCTCAGCCGGGCCTCGAGAATCTTCCAGGGCTTGAGCCCGAGTGAGAGCTCGACGCCCTGGCGACGCGTGTTGCCCACGTTCTGGAAGAAGAGGCCGGTCGTGCCGGTCGGTGAGACCGAGAAGATATCGTCGATGACGTCGGTTCGAAAAAGGGCCAGCTCGCCCTCGAGCCATGGCGCCGGATGGGCGCGAACCCCGAGCTCGTAGTTGCGAGCCTTCACGGCCTTCAGGGGAGGGTCCGGCGCCACGCCCGCCTGCAGCCCCGGGCAGACGGCACCGGGTCCCGCGCAGGTCAGCTCGAGGAACCCGGGCGCGCGGAAGCCCTCCGAGTAACCGAAGTAGAACCCCAGCGCGCGGGACAGGTTGTAGTTGAACCCGATCGCCGGGTTGGCGCGGTTGAACTCGTGCACGCCGCTGGAGCTCGGCCGATCCACCGGGTCGCGGTCCTCGATGTCGTGCCGGAGCCAGTCCCATCGGACCGCGGCGGTGACGATCAGGCGATCGCCGTCGCGCAGCATGTTGCGGGCGATGTCGAGCGTGTCTTGAAGGAACACGGCCACCGCGGGCTGGTTGTCGCGGACGTCCGACTCCGGCCCCCGCGCCCCGTCCACCTCCTCGAACACCCGCACCCGGACGTCGTGATGCGCGTAGTCCACGCCGAACACCAGGCGATTCGTGCGCTCGAACACCGTGCCCTCGTGGCTCAGCTGGGCCGTGCCGCCCGCCGAGGTGGTCGTGGTGAACGAGCGCGTGTTGGGGCCGGCCTGGTTGACGTTGAACTGCTCGCTGTCGAGCCACCGTCCGAACCCCATCAGGGAGAGCGCGAAGCTGGCGCCGAGCTCCTGGCGAAGGCTCGCGGTCGCGACGTTCACGTGCGGTTTGAAGAAGTCGCCGCCCGTGTAATTCAGCGTGCGGTCGCGCCGGAGATCCGAGAACGGCAGCGAGCCCGGCTGCTCGATCCGGTTCTCCGCGCGCTGGAACGACAGGCTGGCGTCCGTGCCGCCGGACTTGAGGCCGAGCTTCGCGAAGAGCTTTTCGATCCGCGACGCCGCGACGTCTCGCCAGCCGTCCTCCCGGAAGAAGGTGCCGCTGACGTAGTAGTCGAGGGGCGCCGACGCGCCGCCCACTCGGAGGCGGTACTTCTGGCGCCCGAAGCTGCCGCCCTCCACCTCGGGCACGATCTCGTACGCCGGCGGAGCCCCACGGCGCGTGATGATGTTGATGGCGCCGCCGAGGGTGTTGCGGCCGAACACCGCTGCCGGACCGCGGATCACCTCGATCCGCTCGATGTCGTCGAGCGGCAACAGGTCGTAGTGGACCTCTTCGACTCCCGGCTCGTTCACGCGCACGCCGTCGACGAAGACGCTCAGGCCCTGAGACTCACCGGTGACGGAGGTGGATCGGAAGCCGCGGAGCGACAGATCCATCTGCCACGAGTTCCCCTGCTGGTCGCTCAGGGTCACGCCCGGCAGGCGCGAGAGCGCTTCCTGGAGCGTCACGGCCCCGCTGCCGCGGAGCCGATCGGCCGGGACGATGTTGACGGTGGCCGGAACGCTCGAGAGTGGCAACGGCGCGCCCGGTAGGCGCGCGGGCGCAGTGACGCTCAACTCCGGCAGGCGCGTCGGGTCGTCTTGCGATCCCTGAGGTAACGGTGTCGGCGTTTGCTGCGCCCGCGCCGTCGAGGACACGAGGGCGATCGCCGCGACGGCACACACGAGCGCATCGAGCGGGCGCATGGGTCTTCCATCACATCCATACAGGACGGAGCCCGGAAGGAGAATCCCCACGTGGCCACGGGCCCCGTCGCGCAGCTCGAAGGCGTGCGCCGATCTCCGAGGGCCGCCAATGAAATTTGGAACGCTGGGACAACGACTTATCGGCCACTGGCTCAGGTTCGGCCTCAGCGGCGATCCGTGTCGGATCACGGCGCGCGCCGAGGTCGGGGTGGATGAGCTGGACCCGCCGGGGCGTGCTGGAACGGAGGCGGCGCATCAAGATATCAGTGCCGACGAGGATATCAGTGCCGACGAGGGCGCTCTAGGAAGGGAGCCGCGCGCCGACTCGATGAATTTCAAAAGGGGCCCGCGGCTGCGCGGCGGGGTCCGCCGGTTGCCGGGGTGCGCGTCGACAACCGCGTGCGATCGATTGGCCGACGTCGATGGCCGTGGTCGCGAGCCGCGCCGCTTCGAGCGCGTCGCGCCGCTCGCGTACGGCGTGCGCGTGGCCGAGACGCGGGGGCGCGATCGTCGAGCGCGACGCTCGCGTCGCGCGACGCGCGCGCGACGCTGCAATCTGCCAGCTTTTTCTTCGCCGCGTCGCGGCGCCGACGAGTACCCTGATACGCGATGCGACTGACGGAGACGCTGACCGACGGGCTGCGGGCCGCGCTCGCGAAGGCGGGCTTGCCGACGCTCGACGAGTGCGCGTGGGAGATCCCGCGCCAGGCCGAGCACGGCGACTACGCGACCAACGCCGCGATGGTGCTGGCGCGCGCCGCGAAGCGGGCGCCGCGCCAGATCGCCGATCTCATCGTGAAGAATTTCCCCCCGCTCGACGAGGTCGAGCGGCTCGAGGTCGCGGGGCCCGGATTCCTCAACGTGTTCCTGTCGCCGGCGTGGTGCGCGGGCGCGCTTCGCGAGATTCTGGCGGCGGGCTCGGCGTACGGCCGCGCCGAGAGCCCGGCCGGCGGGCGCGTCCGTCTCGAGTTCGTCTCCGCCAACCCGACGGGTCCGCTGGTGATCGTCAACGCCCGCGCCGCCGCCGTCGGCGACTCGCTGGCGCGGCTGCTCCGCTCGCAGGGCGTGCAGGTCACGACGGAGTTCTACGTCAACGACGCCGGCAACCAGTTCGAGGCGCTGGCGCGCTCGCTCGACGTACGCGTGCGCCAGGAGCTCGGCGAGCCGGCGGTGCTCCCCGAGAACGGATATCCCGGCGAGTACCTCGTCGATCTGGCGAAGGCGTATCGCGCCGAGGGCTGCCGCGTCGCGCCCGCCGCCACCGAGCGCGAGCGCGTCGAGCACTTCGGCCGCTACGCGGTGACGCGGATCGTCGAGGCGCAGCGCAGGGTCCTGCGCGACTACGGGGTCGAGTTCGACGTCTGGTCCTCCGAGCAGCGTGACGTCCGCGACCAGGGCCTCCCGGAGAAGGTGCTGGCGGAGTTCGCGTCGCGCGGGCTCAGTTACGACGCCGACGGCGCGCTCTGGTTTCGCTCGACCGCGTTCGGCGACGACAAGGATCGGGTCGTGCGCAAGTCGAACGGCGAGCTGACCTACCCGGCGGTCGACATGGCATTCCATCACTACGTGAAGTTCGGGGCCGCCGACCGGATCATCGACCTGCTCGGTCCCGATCACCATGGCTACGTGCCCCGCATGAAGGCCGCGCTGCAGGCGCTCGGCCACCCGGCCGAGGCGTACCAGGTGCTCATCGTCCAGCTCGTGACTCTGCTGCGCGACGGTCAGCCCGTGCGCATGTCGAAGCGGCGGGGCGAGTTCGTGCTGATGGACGAATTGCTCGAGGAGGTCGGCCGCGACGCCGCGCGCTTCACGTTCCTGATGCGGCGCCACGACAGCCCGCTCGACTTCGACCTGGCGGTCGCGACGCGGCAGACGAGCGACAACCCCGTGTACTACGTCCAGTACGCGCACGCGCGGATTCGCTCCATCTTCGGTCAGGCGGTCGAGCAGGGGATCGCCGCGCCGGTGCCCGCCAGCGTGGACACGAGCCCGCTCGTCGAGCCCGCCGAGCAGGCGCTGATCAAGCGCCTGCTGGAGTATCCCGAGCTCGTGCGCGGCGCCGCGCTGGCGCTCGAGCCCCATCGCGTCGCCTACTGGCTCCACGAGCTCGCCGCCGAGTTCCACGCCTGGTACAAACACCATCGGGTGATCCAGGACGACGTGCGTCTGATGCACGCGCGCATGGCGCTCTGCGCCGCGGTGGGCGGGGTGATCCGCAACGGGCTCGACCTCCTGGGCGTGAGCGCTCCGGAGAGCATGTGATGGTGGGGCGAGGCCGGCGCCAGCCGAGCCGCCTGGCCTCGCTGCTGTTCGTGGTGGGGTGCCTCGCGGTGCTCGCGACCACGTTCATGCTGGGCGTCATGGCCGGCCGGTTCTGGCCGCGCGAGCCCTCCGCGCCGACCTCCACGCTCGCCAAGGGCTCCAAGGAGGCGGCGGCGGCCCGGCTCGGCGGCGATCGCTCGGCACGGCCGACGGAGCCCGCACCGACGCTTACGTTCTATCAGGACCTGACCGCGCCGCTGACGTCGCCGCCGCCTCCGCCGAAGTCCACGAGGCCCGCTCGCGTCGACAGGAGCGACAAGCTCGACGCGGCGCCCAGGCCCGAGGCCGCCCCGACCGCCGAGTTGCCGAAGGCCGGCACCGCCTTCACCGTGCAGGTCGGCGCGTACAAGGCGAGGGAGCCCGCGGACGCGCTGCGCTCGCGCCTCGCCGCCGCGGGCCTCGAGGCCTACGTCGCCCACATCGACGCCCCCGCCGGAGTCCGGTTCCGAGTGCGCGTCGGCTCGTTCACGACGCGTGCCGCCGCGCAGGAGGTCGCCGACCGGATCGGTCGCGCGCGCGCGCTTCCGGCGTACGTCACGACCCAGTGAGATGGCGCCGTCGGCTCTCGGGCGCGTGCTGGTCAGTGCAGACGCGCTGAAGGCGCGCGTCGCGGAGCTCGGGCGCGCCATCGCCCGCGACTATGCCGGGGCGAGTCCGGTGCTGGTCGGCGTGCTCCAGGGCGCGGTGCCCTTCCTCGCCGACCTGATGCGCGAGCTTCCGCTCGACCTCACGGTGGATTTCCTGCGCGCGTCCAGCTACGGCTCCGGGACCAACTCGTCGGGCGCGGTGCGGCTGCTCTCCGATCTGACGGTCGACATCAAGGGCCGGCCCGTCCTGCTGGTCGACGACATCGTCGACACCGGCCTCACCCTCGCCATGCTCAAGCGCACGCTGGAGGCGCGCGGGCCCCTGAGCGTGCGGACGTGCGTGCTCCTCGACAAGCAGGGGCGTCGTCAGACCGAGATCGACGTCGACTACGTCGGGTTCACGATCCCGAACGTGTTCGTCGTCGGGTACGGCCTCGACTACGACGGGCTCTATCGCAACCTGCCCTACGTCGCGACGCTCGACGCGACCTGACGCCGCATCGCGTCAGTGGTCCCTGGTGCTATAATGTCGAGGCAAGCATGAATCAGGTCTACAAGAACCTCGCCCTCTGGATGGTGATCGGCCTCATCGTCATCCTGCTGTTCACGGTGTTTCAGGGCGCGCAACAGGGTGGCCAGGAGCTCCCGAACTTCTCGGATTTCCTCAAGGCCGTCGACCAGGGCCGCGTCGAGTCGGTCGTCATCCGCGGCAATCTCGTCACGTACTCGCTCAAGGATTCGGCGCAGACCCAGCGCACCTACATCGTGGAGTATCCGGACCTCATCAAGACCCTGAAGGACCGGGGCGTCCGGATCGCGGTGAAGCCGCCCGACTCCAATCCCTGGTACTCCATCTTCCTCCAGTGGGTGCCGATGCTGCTCTTCATCGGCGTGTGGGTCTTCTTCATGCGCCAGATGCAGGGCGGCGGCGCGAAGGCGCTGAGCTTCGGCAAGGCGCGGGCCCGGCTCATCTCTGAGAAGCAGAACAAGGTCACCTTCCAGGACGTCGCGGGCGTCGACGAGGCGAAGGAAGAGCTGCGGGAGATCATCGACTTCCTGAAGGATCCGCAGAAGTTCCAGAAGCTCGGCGGGAAGATCCCGAAGGGCGTCCTACTGGTCGGGCCTCCCGGCACCGGCAAGACGCTCCTGGCCAAGGCGATCGCCGGCGAGGCGAACGTCCCGTTCTTCACGATCTCGGGCTCCGACTTCGTCGAGATGTTCGTCGGCGTGGGCGCCTCCCGCGTGCGCGATCTGTTCGAGCAGGGGAAGAAGCACGCGCCCTGCATCATCTTCATGGACGAGATCGACGCGGTCGGACGCCACCGCGGCGCCGGCCTCGGCGGTGGCCACGACGAGCGCGAGCAGACGCTCAACCAGCTCCTGGTCGAGATGGACGGGTTCGAGACCAACGAGGGCGTGATCCTCATCGCCGCCACGAACCGGCCGGACGTCCTCGATCCGGCGCTCCTGCGGCCCGGACGCTTCGATCGTCAGGTCGTCGTGCCCAGGCCGGACGTGAAGGGGCGCGAGGAAATCCTCCGGGTGCACTCGCGTCGCATCCCGCTGGCGCCCAACGTCGAGCTCAAGGTGCTGGCGCGCGGCACGCCCGGGTTCTCGGGCGCGGACCTGGCGAACCTCGTGAACGAGGCGGCGCTGCTGGCGGCGCGCCAGAGCAAGAAGCTCGTCGAGATGTCCGACTTCGAGAGCGCCAAGGACAAGGTCCTGATGGGTGTGGAACGGCGTTCGATGATCATCAGCGACACCGAGAAGCGGACGATCGCCTACCACGAGGCGGGCCACACGCTGGTCGCCGACGTGCTGCCGGGCACCGATCCCGTCCACAAGGTGACGATCATCCCGCGCGGACGCGCCCTCGGCCTGACGCAGCAGCTGCCGGTGGACGACAAGTACAACTACTCGCGGGACTACCTGGTCAACCGCATCACGATCCTGCTGGGCGGTCGGGCGGCCGAGGAGATCGTGCTGAATCAGCAGACCACCGGCGCCGGCGACGATCTCGAGAAGGCGACCGAGATGGCGCGCAAGATGGTGTGCGAGTGGGGCATGTCCGAGCGGCTGGGGCCGCTGACCTTCGGCAAGAACGAGGAGCACATCTTCCTCGGGCGCGAGGTCGCGCGCGCGAAGGACTACAGTGAGGACACCGCGCTGCTCATCGACTCGGAGATCAAGCGGATCGTGATGGACTGCGCGAGCCGCGCCAAGCAGATCCTCGAGGAGAACATCGAGAAGCTCCACGCGCTGGCCCGCGCGCTGCTCGAGCGCGAATCCCTCGACGGCGAGGAGATCGCCCGGATCCTCCGCGCCCGTCCCTTCCAGGAAGCCGGCGCGCCCGCGTAACGGCTCTCGGCTCGGTTTTCGTGCATCGAGCCTCCCTCGGCGGTGTGTCCCTCGGCAGCGGTTGTCCCGTCGCCGTCATGGGCGCTCTCAACGTCAGCCCCGAGTCCTTCCACGCCGGCTCGGTGCGCGCGATCGGCGAGGATCTGCTCGCGGCCGCGCTCACGATGGTCGAGGCCGGCGCGGCCCTGATCGACGTCGGGGCACGCTCCACCGCGCCCTACCTCGATACGGCCGTCGGCGAGCAGGAGGAAGCGGAGCGACTGGAGCGCGCGATCGGCCTCCTGGCGCCCAAGGTGTCCGTGCCGCTGTCGGCCGACACACCGCGCCTCGGGCCGGCTCGCGCGGCGCTCGCCGCCGGCGCACAGGTGATCAACGACGTCTCGGGTCTGCGCGACCCCGCGGTCGCGCGGCTCATCGGCGAGCACGGCGCGAGCGTGATCCTCATGGCGTCCCCCGGAGGCGGTTCCCAGGCCGAGGACCCGGTCGCGGCCGTGAAGGGGTTGCTGGCCGAGGCTCTCGAGCGCGCGCGGGCGGCCGGGATCCCGGAGGGCCGGATCGTCCTCGACCCGGGCATCGGCTTCTTCAGGAACGAAGCGATCGGCTGGGACGAGTGGGATGCTCGTATCCTCGCCGGCCTGGACGCTTTCGGTGCGCTCGGGCGACCGTTCTGTGTCGCCGTGTCACGCAAGTCGTTCATCGGCGCGATCACGGGCCGCCAGCGAACCGAGGATCGGCTGGCCGGCTCGCTCGCCGCCGCGACCCTGGCCGTGTGGAACGGCGCGGCTCTGATCCGCACTCACGATGTGGCCGAGACGGTGGACGCGGTCCGGGTCGCCGAACGCATACGGAACGCGATGCGCGCCCTATAATCGAAAGGGTGACCACGCAATGACGCGCTTGTTCGGGACCGACGGGATCCGGGGCGTAGCGAACGAGGACCTCACACCCGACCTCGCGTTCCGGCTGGGGCGCGAGCTGGTCGCCACCCTCCAGGCCGAGCACGGGGCCGATCGGATGCGGCTGGTCATCGGTCGCGACACCCGTCGCTCGGGCCCGCTGCTCGAGGCGGCCCTGAGCGCCGGCGCCCTCTCCGCCGGCGCCGATTGCTACGCGGTCGGCATCCTGCCCACGCCCGGCATCGCGGTGCTCACGCGCCGGCTCGACGCGCACGGCGGCATCGTGCTGAGCGCATCCCATAACCCGTTCGAGGACAACGGCATCAAGCTCTTCTCGTCGGAGGGAACCAAGTTCCCCGACGCCTGGGAGGCCGAGATCGAGCGGCGGATCGGCGAGGAGGACAAGGCACCCCGCGCGCGCGGGGCGCAGATCGGCGAGCTCGTCTACTACGACCGCGCCGAGGCCGACTACGTCGACTTCCTGTGCGGCTGCTTCCCGCTCGACCTGGGCAAGCTCACCGTCGCGCTCGACTGCGCCCACGGGGCCACGTTCCGCGTCGCGCCGCGCGTGTTCCGCCGGCTGGGCGCGCGGGTGGTCACGATCGGCGCGCGGCCGGACGGCATCAACATCAACGCCGACGCCGGCGCGCTCCATCCGGAGAAGCTCCAGAAGAAGATCCGGGCCAGCGGCGCGTCGGTCGGCTTCGCCTTCGACGGCGACGGCGACCGGCTCATCTCCGTCGACCACACCGGGGAGATCCGCGACGGCGACTACGCGCTGGCGATCGCCGGCCGCCACCTGGCCGCGCGCCAGCGGCTCAAGCAGAATCTCGTGGTGACCACGGTCATGGCGAACCTCGGCCTCGACCAGGCGCTGGAAGCGGTCGGCGTCCGCGTGGTCAAGACGCAGGTCGGCGACCGCTACGTCTTCGAGGAGATGCATCGGCTCGGCGCCAACCTGGGCGGCGAGCAGTCTGGCCACCTGTTGTTCCTCGACCACTCACCGGCGGGCGACGGCATCCTCTCGGCGCTGGCGCTGCTGAGCGTGGCCGTCGAGACCGGTGAGCCGCTCGCGTCGCTGGCCACGTGCCTGCGAAAGTTCCCGCAGGTGCTCATCAACGTGCCGGTGCGATCCAAGCCGCCGATCGAATCGATCCGAGGAGTCGGCCAGCGTGTCGGCGAATTCGAGCGGGAGCTGAGCGGCCGTGGGCGCGTGCTGCTCCGGTACTCCGGCACCGAGGCGCTGGCCCGCGTGATGATCGAAGGCGCCGACGGCGCCCGGATCCGCACGATGGCCGACGAGCTGGCCGGGCTGATCCGGGCCCAGATCGGCGACGTGTGAACATCTCGGGGATCGGCGTGGACCTCGTGAGCATCCCCCGGATGCGTGAGATGATCGAGCGCTGGCAGGATCACTTCCTGCAGCGCGTGTTCACCGAGGGCGAGATCGCCTACTGCCGCCGGCGGAGCGATCCGGCGCCGCATTTCGCCGCGCGCTTCGCCGCGAAGGAAGCGGGGTTCAAGGCGCTGGGCACGGGGCTGCGCCTGGGCGTCCGCTGGCGCGAGCTCGAGGTGCGCCGCGACGGGGAGCAGGCGCCGACGCTGGTCCTGTCGGGGCGCTCGCGAGAGATCGGGTTGTTTCGGGGCGGGAGCCGGATGCTGCTCTCGCTGACCCACGAAGGAGAATATGCACTCGCGCAGGCGATCCTGGTGGGCGACTAGCTTGGCGGTCGGCCCCATCGTCCTCGCCGCGTGCGCCGCGCCCGTCGAGCTCTACCAGAGCGGCGAGGGCGTGCCCGGGACGATCGCCGCCACGCTGGGCCGGCGCTCGGTCGTGATCGCGGCACCCCACGGCACCTCGGACGCGCGCACCGGGGACATCGTCGCCGAGCTCGGCCGACGCACCGGATTCAGCATGGTCGTCGCGCGGGGCTTCAACCTCGAGCCCGACGGGCCCGACCAGGCCGGGCGACGCTATCAGGTCAACCGACCGGTCGAGGGCGTGCCCGGCCGCCCGCCGGCCGAGGACATCGCCACCGAAAGTGCCCGACGGGTCTACGACGCCTACGAACGAAAGGTTCGCGAGGCCGCGCAGGGGCCGCTCGACTTCTACGCCGAGCTCCACGGCAACAACCATCGCGACGCCGCCAGTCGCATCGAGATCGCCACCGTCGGGGTCGACCGTGACGAGGCGATCCAGCTCCGCGCCCTCTTCGAGCTGATCCGCGACGCGCACCTCCGGGGGAATCGCGAGGCGCCGAGCCTCGCGGTGCTCGTGGAGCCCGGCGACACCATCCGCGACGCCGCGTCGGGCGCCAAGCGCGACGGGATCTTGAGACTCGCGCGCCGCGCCCTCCACATCGAGCTGCCGCGCGGCGCGCGAACGGGGTGGCGGGAGATCTACACCGCGATCCTCGCCGACTTCCTCGTCCAGGCGGTCTCGCTGCCCGCCGGAAAGTAGTCACCGTGCAGGGTGTCTTCACCGCCGAGGAGATGCGGCGGCTCGACCGGCGCGCGATCACCGAGTTGGGCATTCCTAGCGCGACCCTGATGGAGAACGCCGGTCGCGGCGCCGCCGACGCGATCGTCGCCGGGCTCCGCGAGCTGGGCGCGCCCCCGCGCGGCGCGCGGGTGGTCGTGGTCTGCGGCAAGGGCGGCAACGGGGGCGACGGCTTCGTCGTGGCGCGCTGGCTCAAGCGCCACGGCGCGCGGCCCTCGGTGATGCTGGCCTTCCCGTCCGACGAGATCGGCGGCGACGCCGGTCGGAAGCTCGCGGAGCTCGGACGCGCCGGGATCCGTCCGCTCCCGCTCGAAGACGACGCGGCGGCCGCGGCTCGGCTCGCGCGGGCCGACGTCGTGATCGACGCGCTCCTGGGCACCGGCTCCCGCGGCGCGCCGGAAGGGAACATCGCGCGGGCGATCACGCTCATCAACCGAAGCGCGCGGCCGGTCGTCGCGCTCGATATCCCCTCGGGCATCTCGGCGGACGATGGAGGGCATCAGGCAGCCGCCGTCCAGGCGGTGCTGACCCTGACGTTCGCCGGGCTCAAGCGCGGCCTGATCACCGGCCCGGGGGCGGCGCTGGCCGGACGCGTGAGGGTGATTCCGATCGGCGTGCCCGACGTCGAGGTCGCACGCGGGGTCACGACGTTTCTCCTCGAGGCGCGCGACGTCCGGCGCCATTTTCCGCCGCGTCCGCGCGGCGCCCACAAGGGGACCTACGGCCACCTCCTGCTGGTGGCCGGGTCGCTCGGCAAGACCGGCGCGGCCGCGCTGAGCGCCGCGTCCGCGATGCGCGCCGGAGGCGGGCTGGTCACGGTCGCGACGCCTCTCAGCCAGCAGCCGATCGTCGCGAGCCTGGTGCTGGAGGCGATGACCGAGCCGCTGCCCGAGACGGCCGCGCGCACGATCGGGCTGAAGGCGCGCGAGGTCGTGGCCGAGCTCGCCACGTCGCGCGACGCCGTCGCCGTCGGCCCCGGCATCGGCCTCGACGCGGAGACCCGGCAGGTCGCGCGGAGCCTGGTCGCCGAGCTGCGCAAGCCGATGGCGATCGACGCCGACGGGCTGACGGCGCTGGCCGGCCACCTGAAGGCGCTGAGCGCGGCGCCGGCGGCGCGGTGCCTCACGCCGCATCCGGGCGAGATGGCGCGGATGCTCGAGACCGGCGTGGCCGACGTGGAGCGCGACCGGATCGAGTGCGTACGCGCGTTCGCGACGTGCCATGGGGCGTACGTCGTGCTGAAGGGTGCGGGGAGCGTGATCGGCGCGCCGGACGGCCGCGTGTTCGTGAATCCCACCGGGAACCCCGGGATGGCGAGCGGCGGCACCGGCGACGTGCTCACGGGCATGCTCGGCGCCTTCCTGGCGCGCGGCCTCGAGCCCGGCGCCGCGTTGCAGGCGAGCGTGTTTCTCCACGGCCTCGCCGGGGACATCGCCGCCGAGCGCGTCGGCGAGGAGTCGCTGATCGCGCGCGACGTCATCGCGGCGATCCCGGAGGCGTTCACGAGGCTTCGTGTCGACGCGGACTGAGATCTCCTCGGTGAGCCCCGAGGAGACGGAGGCCGCCGGCGAGCGCCTCGGCCGCGCCCTGCGGCCCGGCGCGGTGGTCGCGCTGACCGGCGAGCTCGGCGCCGGCAAGACGTGCTTCATCCAGGGTCTCGTTCGCGGTCTCGGCGCCGCCGTCCGCGCCACGAGCCCGACCTTCGTGCTGGTCAATCAGTACAAGGGCCGGGTGCCCATCCATCACGTCGACGCGTATCGGACCCAGAGCCTGACGGAGATGATCGACCTCGGCCTCCTCGAGCTGATGAGCGGTGAGGGCGTGACGCTGATCGAGTGGGCCGACAAGCTCCGCTCGCTGCTGCCGCCCGACGCGATCCATGTGAGCATCCGCGGCGTCGGCGACGAGCCGCGCCAGATCACGATCCATCTGTCTTAGGTGCGCCTCGGTCGGCGGGGCCGGTTCGTATTGCTCGCCTCGGGCCTGGGGGCCCGAGCCCCCGGGCGGCCCTGCGGCGCACACTGCCGCGTCACCGTCTCACGGACGTTCCCCCGTATCGAAATCAGCGCGTTGACGCGTGCGCGCCGGCCACGTACGACAGCCGTATGGCCGTCGAACGTTGGCCTGAGCGCGATCGCCCGCGCGAGCGGCTCTACTGGAACGGCCCCGAGGCGCTCGCCGACGCCGAGCTCCTCGCCATCCAGCTCGGTTCGGGCACGCGCGGCAAGAGCGCGGTCGACGTCGCGCGCGAAGTGCTGGCCGTCTACGGCTCGCTCGCCGAGGTCGCGGGCCGCGAGGTGACCGAGCTCGCGAAGGTCACGGGGGTGGGACCGGCCAAGGCCGCTCGGCTCGTCGCGGCCTTCGAGCTGACCCGACGCCTTCGGGCTCGCACGCCCGGCGCGCGGCTGGTCCTGTCCGGCCCCGCCGAGGTCTACGCCGCCTTCGGGCCGCTGATGGAGGACCTCCAGCGCGAGGTGTTTCGTGTCGCGCTCCTCGACGCGCAGAACGGTCTGCTGAGGGATCGGGTGATCTCGCAGGGCACGCTGTCGGCCAGCCTGGTCCACCCGCGCGAGGTGTTCAAGCCGGCGATCCTCGAGTCGGCCGCGTCGGTGATCCTGCTGCACAATCACCCGAGCGGTGATCCCACGCCCAGCCGCGAGGACATCAGGCTCACGCGGCAGCTCGTCGAGTGCGCGCGTCTCCTCGACTTGCGGATCCACGATCACCTCGTGATCGGCCATGGCCGCTTCGTCAGCTTGGCCGAACGAGGGATCATCTAGGACGGGCCGGCGTCAGCTCTTCGCGAGCTTCTCGATCTCCTTCCGGGGCAGGGCCTGGAGACGTGAGAGCAGCGACTTCACCTTACGCTCGCTCGAATGGTCGGCCAGGATCAGCTTCTTGGAACGGGTCCCGTTGACGATGTACGCCGCCCAATCGTCGAGATCGGGCGTACCCCTCCACGCGACGGTGACGCCACTCATACGCAGGCGTCGCCGGCCCTCCACCTTCGCAAGTGGCTTCCTACTGCCGTCCATCGCGCTTTGTTCCTCCAGAAAAGGCTCGGTCGTAATGACCGCGGTGCAAAGTTGAACTCGACGGGTGTCATCGCCCGCCAACCTTACGAGCGCGGCG
>Ga0209161_10001631_pt1 | contig 18583 bp, 19 predicted proteins | sample GraSoiAngelo_155_FD_186169 | JGI IMG/M metagenome (GOLD analysis project Ga0209161, IMG submission 186169) | Grasslands soil microbial communities from the Angelo Coastal Reserve, California, USA - 14_1009_13_30cm (SPAdes) (version 2) | ecosystem: Environmental > Terrestrial > Soil > Grasslands... | reverse complement strand
GTGGGAGAACGTCCTCGTCGGCGCCCAGCGGGCCCTCGGGGGCGAGGCGGCGGTGCGAGAGCGGGCGGCGGCCGCGATCGAGTTCGTCGGGCTCGAGGGCCAGGCGGCCGAGCGCGCCCGGAACCTCCCGTACGGCACCCAAAAGCTCGTCGAGATCGCCCGGGCGCTGGCGGGCACCCCCGAGCTGCTCCTCCTCGACGAGCCGGGAGCCGGGCTCAACCAGAGCGAGAAGCAGGAGCTGGTCGACCTGCTCAAGCGGCTCCGCGCCCACGGGCTGACGATGCTCCTGGTGGAGCATGACATGTCGCTCGTGACCCAGCTGAGCGAGGCGATCACCGTGCTCAACTTCGGCAAGAAGATCTCGGAAGGGAAGCCCGACGACGTGCTCGCCGACCCGGTCGTCGTCGAAGCCTACCTCGGCAACCGGGACGCCGCCCTCGGTCTTGCGCGCGAGCATGCTTGAGCTACGGGACGTCCACGCCGCCTACGGCCACGTCACCGCGCTCCGTGGTGTCTCGCTGGAGGTTCGCGCCGGCGAGATCGTGGCGCTCCTCGGCGCCAACGGCGCCGGCAAGTCGACGACCCTGCGGCTCGTCTCCGGACTCGTCCATCCGGCGCAGGGCGCCCTCACCTTCGAGGGCCGTCCGATCCACCGGCTCCCGCCCGAGGCGATCATCCGGCTCGGGATCGGCCACGTCCCCGAGGGGCGGCGGGTGTTCCCTGGCTTGACCGTCCGCGAGAACATGCGGCTCGGCGCCGCGATTCGACGTGACGCGATCGGCATCGCGGCGGACATGGAACGGATGCTGGCCCTCTTCCCCGACCTCAAACGGCTGGAGCGCGCCCTCGGATGGACGCTCTCGGGCGGCCAGCAGCAGATGCTGGCGATCGCGCGCGGGCTCATGGCCCGGCCACGGTTGCTCCTGATGGACGAGCCCTCGCTCGGCCTGGCGCCGATCCTCGTGCAGTCCGTGTTCCGCACGGTCGAGCAGATCAACCGGGAATTCGGCACGACGGTGCTCCTGGTCGAGCAGAACGCGAGCATGGCGCTCGGCATCGCCGCCCGCGGCTACGTGCTCGAGACGGGGCGGGTCGTCCTGGCGGGCGCGGCGGGCGAGCTCCTGCGGAACCCAGAGGTGCGCGAGGCGTACCTCGGGGGGCGGCGGAAGGAGCGCGGCGCGGTTGACAGGAGCCCCGCGCGCTGACGAGACCCGGCGCCACCCGAGGAGACCGCCTACGACCATCCGTCGCGCCATGCGCCGGTCTGCCCCTGCTACCTCTTCCGGCGGTCGCTGACGGCGGGGCTCGTCAGCGGCGCGGTGGCGGGGACGTGACCGGCCGGCGGGCAGGCGGGGTCACCGGGCGCCGAGGCGGAGGCGTTCGACCGGCTTGCCTCCGAGCAGGTGCTCCTCGATGATCGCGTCGACCTCCTCGGTGGTGTGCACGGTGTACCAGATCCCCGCGGGATAGATCACCACCGACGGCCCGAACTCGCACTGGTCGAGGCAGCCCGCCTGGTTGACGCGCACACGGCCGGGCACGCCCCGCGCCTTCACCGCCTTCTTGAAGTAATCGCGGAGAGCCTCCGAGCCCTTCTCGGCGCAGCACCCGCGGGGGTCGGACGGATCGCGCCGGTTCATGCAGACGAAGACGTGAATGTCGTAGGGCTTCACACTCCCGCCATTCTACCGCGACCCCCCACGGCGCGCTCGAGCCCCCCGCGCTCCTGCGGGCGGCTCCGGGCGGGTGGACCCGGCGACGCCGGCCCGGCCGCGACGCGCGATAGGCGGGCTCCCGTCCTGTTCGGCCGCAGGTCGCGCCATCGCGCTACAATCGGGCCGGCATGCAACGGAGCATCCGCCTCCGGAGCAGGAAGAAGTTCGAGGTCGTCGACCTTACACGCGAGGTGGCGGCGGTGGTGGCGGAGGCGCGCATCGGCGAGGGGATCTGCACGGTGTTCGTCCGGCACGCGACCGCGGCCATCATCATCAACGAGAATGCCGACCCCGGCTTCCGGACGGACGTCGTCGCCGCCCTCGACAAGCTCTTCCCCGAAGGCGTCTGGGAGCACGACAAGGTCGACGACAACGGTGCCGCCCACCTCAAGGCGGCGTTCCTCGGCCCCTCCGAGACCGTCCCCGTCCGCGACGGACAGCTCCTGCTCGGGACATGGCAGGGCATCGCGCTGGTCGAGTGCGACGGCCCCCGCGAGCGCGAGGTCGTCGTCGACGTCCGCTGAGCACGACGGCCGGCCCGGCCCCCCCACCGGGCGCCGCGTCCTCGGCCCGGATGCCGGCCGCCGGACGGCTCGGCGGAGGTCCAGGACCGGCGTGGCCTCCGCCAGGGTCGCGACCCCCGGCCGCCCATCAGTGACCAAACGTCGCGTGGCACTCGCGGCAGATGGGCTGAACGCGGGCGCGCGAGATGAAGTCGAGCCTCGCCTCGCTGTCGGTCGTGTGCGAACTGTGGCAGCGGACGCAGGCGATCGAGACACTGTCGTGGTCGCGGACCGCGTGATAGGAGTCCGGACCGCCCCCGCCCTCTTCGTCGCCCCCCCCACGATCCGCGAGGATCGGGGAGTGGCAGCGGCGGCATTCGGCCGGCCGCAGCGGGAGCCGCATGCGATCCGGCTCGCGGTAGGCGCCGCTCAGGAAACGGAGCGTGTCCACGGCCGCGACCGTCCAGACCCGGACGCGCATGACCCGGTCGGCGCCCCCGTGACAGTCGATGCAGCGCACGCCCTTCCGTGACTGATGGAGCCCCGCGAGGTCGGCGGGCGGCCTCGCCCGGAAGCGGGTGAACTTCGCCTCGTGGAGGTGGCAGGAGATGCAGAAGCGGTCGTCGCGCTCCTTGGCCGCGAGCCCGGCGAGGAAGAGGGCAGAGACGAGAGCGGCCCCTCCGAGCGCTCCGGCCCCGAGCGCGAGCTTCCGGAGCACGGGGCCGCCCGCCCGCCTTCAGCGCACGGTAACGGTGTGGACCGTCGAGAAGATGATGTGGCCGGAGGGCCCGAGCCCGCCGCCGCGCGGCGCGACCGCGCCCGACGGCGTGGTGACACGCCCCGTGGGCGACGCCTTCTCGGTCCCGTAGACGAACGCGACGGCCACCGGGTAGGCGCCCGCCGCCGGCGGGGCCCGCAGCGTCCACACCACCTTCCCCTCGGGGAACTTCTTCGCGGCGAGGTCGCTCTCTTGGTCGAAGATGAGCACGCCGCTCAGGTTCTTTTTCAGGTCGGCGCCGCGGCCGTCCACCCACTTCGTCTGCTCCTTGCCGTCCGCCCCCCAGACTCTCGGCGCCCCCACCACCACCCAGCCGTCGCTCGAGATCGGCCGGCCCTGGAAGCGGAGGTCGCTCTCCATCAGAAAGACGCCGACGACGCCGTGCCCGCCGCGCACGCTGGCGGTGACCTGGATTTCCTGGCCGGGCCGGGCGCTGGGCGGGGCCGTCACGGTGACCGACGCGTTCTGGTCCATCAGCTTGACGTCCGCCAGCAGCTTCTGCCGCTCCTCGGGGCTCATGTCCTTGTAGCCGCCCCGCCCCTCCTCGATCGCCTTGTAGTGCTTGCCCTCGACGAGCTGCGCGGCCGCGAGGGTCTCCTTCTCGACGCGGACCTGCTCCCTCTGCATCGACGAGTGGCAGGACGCGCAGGCGGTGGTGAGATCGGTGACGATGAAGGTCGGGCCCCCGCTGTACGCTCCCGCCGGGCCGCCCGCGAACACCGCGAAGATGGCCGTGACCGCGATCCACGCGCGCCGCATATGATCCTCCGAGCGATCAGGTTGAGGGTGAACGGTCTACGAGCGGCTCGCCCGCGGGGCTGCGGCCAGGTCCGCCTCCATGACCAGCGCGTCCTCGCCGTTGTCGAAGTAGTAGCCCTTGCGACGGCCGATCACGTGAAAGCCGAGGGCCTCGTAGAGGCCGAGGGCTTCGGTGTTGGTCGGGCGCACCTCGAGGAAGACGGTGCGGGTACCGCGCCGGCGGGCGTCCTCCAGGGTCTCGGTCAGCATCCATCGCGCGATCCCCTGGCGGCGGTGGGCCCGCGCGACCGCGACGTTGGTGATGTGGATCTCCCCGCCGATCTCCCACAGGCAAAGATAGCCGACGAGCGCGCCGTCGGCGCGGCACGCCCAGCAGCGGGCCACGCGGTTCTGCTCGATCTCGTAGAGGAAGGCGCCCCGCGACCAGGGCATCGAGAACGATTCGCGCTCGATCTCGACCACGCGGTCGAGATCGGCCCGTCGCATCGGTTCAAGCGAGAGCGAGAGCACGGCGACGTTTGAGCTCGGCCTCCGACGGCCGCAGGTAGAGGGGCACGATCTCCGCCGGCGGCCGGCCGCCACCCCGCGCGAGGAGCTCCTGACCGAGCTGGGCGACGCAGGCTGGCGACGGGAAGCGACGAGCGAGGGGCGCGAGCCGGGCGAACGGCGAGCTGACGGTCGGGGCGCCGTCGCCCAACAGGACCACGGGTTCCGTGAGGCGCGCCGCGAGCTCGGCCGCTGTCAGCGCCAGGTAGTCCCACTCCCGCCGCATGCCCGCGCCGTCCCAGCGGTAGAGCGACGCGTAGACCTCGCCCTGGCGGGCGCCGAGAACGGGGCAGACGGGGAGCGCCGACCACGGCAGCGCCGCCGCCAGCGCGTCGAGCGTCGGCACCGGCGCGACCGCGAGGCGGAGGGCCAGGGCAAGGCCCTTGGCCGTGCTGACGCCGATGCGGAGCCCCGTGAACGAGCCTGGCCCGATCGAGACGGCGAGGCCTTCGAGGTCGGACGGGCGCCAGCCCGCGTCGGCGAGCAGCCGGTCGACCGCGACCAGAACCCGACGAGCCGATCGCCATCGACGAGTGCGGCGCCCCCGGCCAGCGTCGACGTTTCGAGCGCCAGAAGCTTCACGGTACCGGCCAGTGTAACGCCTTTTCGGTCATTGACAAGACTGGCGCGACACGGTACGCATCAGGGGCATGTTGGCGAACGCAGCCCGGCCGAGGACACGGCGCCGTCGCGCGTGCGCCGTCGTGCTCGGGCTCGGCCTCCTCGGCGCCAGCACCGCGAACGCCGCCTCCGTCGTCTCGAGCATCACCGTCGGGGGCGACGAGCGCGCGCTCCTGGTCGAGATCGCGGCGTCGGGACCGCTCGGCTACCTCCTGAGCGAGGGCCACGCACCGTTCACGCTGAGCCTGATCTTCACCGACGCCCGCTTCGCCTTTGCCACCACCCGCCGCGCCTTCGAGGGGGACGGGCTCGTCGAGCTCCAGGCGATCACGCTGACACGCGAGGGCAGCACCGTCGCCAGGCTCGATCTCAGGTTTGCCCGGGAGGCGCCGTATGCGGTCACGCGCGAACGCACGGTCACGCGGGTCCGCGTCGAGGTGCCGGGGCCGCGGCCGCCGATGGTGATTCGCGCGACCGGGCCGGTCGAGGCGCCCACGCCAGTGGGAACCGCACCGACACGACCGCCGGCGGCGCCCGTCTCGCCCGACGGGACGGCGGCCGTGCTACGCGCCGTCCGCCCCGAGTCCTCGGCGCGGGGCGCGCGGCTCGCCCTCGACGTCGACGGCGCCGCGGCGCTCACCAGTCCTCGGCCGACGGGGATCGCCCGGATCATCGTCGACCTGCAAGACGCCCGCGTCGAGCCGACGACCCGTACGATCCCCGTCGGCCGAGGACTGCTCCGCCAGGTGCGCATCTCGCAGCATACGGCCACGGCGGTACGGGTCGTCTGCGAGCTCGCCCACCCGACGCGGTTTCGGGTCGAGCCGACCCCGAAGGGTCTGATCCTCCACCTCGGCGAGGGCGTGCGATAATGCCCCGGGGAATCCTCCCCGGAGGAGTCGCATGAGCGCCGTCGGCAGGAAGGATCCCGCAGGCATGGACGCGGAGGTCCGCGAGAAGATCCACCTGGAGATCCTCAAGCGCACCGGCGCCTACCACGCCAACGACCACATCCTCCTTCCCTCCGGCCAGCACACGACCGAGTACATTGAGAAAACGCTGGTGACGACCGAGCCGTCGTTCATCGAAGGGCTGGGGGCCGTCATCGCCAAGCACTTCGCCCAGTGGCCAACCGACGTCGTGCTCTCGACCGGGCCGGGAGCGCTGATTCTCTCGCACTGTGTCGCGCGCGCCCACCCCTCGCGCCCGGTCGTGGTCTACGGCGCGAAGGGGACCTCGGGCGGGCGGCGCCGGGTGACGCTGCCCGTGGAGTTCCGGCGCCTGGTCCGCCCGGGCACGAAGGTGCTGCTGGTCGAGGACCTCGTGAGCTCGGGCACGACGCTCACGCTGCTGCTCAACCTGGTCGAGCGGCTCGGCGGACACGTGGTGGGCGTCGGCTGCCTGTGGCGCCGGACCTCGGTGGAGCTGGCGGGACGCTCGGTCTTCAGCCTCGTGAGCCGCGACTTCCCGACCTACCCCGCCGAGAGCTGCCCGCTCTGCAAGAAGGGCGTCCCGCTCAACCAGGAGTTCGTGCGGCGTCGGCAGACGCGGCGCCCGTCCTCCGTCGAGGAGCCGAAGGCCGCCGACTAACCCGACGGGCGCGGCGCGCCAGGCCCTCGCCCGCCCGCCGCCGGTCGCGAGAGCGGCTCACGCGAACCGGTCGGAGCGTGCCGGGGCGCCGGGCGGGAGGCCGAAATTGACACGGTCGGGCCGGCTGTCAATAATCGCCGCGGGAAGTGGATCGGGATTCGGGGAGGGCAGCCATGGCCGTCGACGTCTTTTCCGCCAAGAAGCTGGAGCGCGAGGTCCGCGTCGATCCACGGGCCACGGGCATTGTTGTCATCGACATGCTCAACGAGTTCTGCAAGCCGGGGGGGGCGATGATCCTGCCCGGGTGCGAACGCCTCGTGCCGCCGCAGACGAGGGTGCTGGACGCGGCACGCCGCGCAGGGTCCACGATCCTCTTCGTCGTCGACACGCACCGCCCAAATGTTCGGCAGGATCGCGAATTCCTCAAACGAGCGCCGCATTGCCTCGAAGAGAGCTGGGGCGCCCGGGTGATCGAGGATCTGGATCCGCGGCCCGAGGACGTCTACGTCGTCAAGCGCCGGTACTCGGCCTTCTTCGGCACGGATCTGGACCTCACGCTGCGCGACCTCCAGATCAACACCCTGGTGATCGTCGGGGTGGTCACCAACATCTGCGTGCGCTCGACGGTACACGACGCCTTCTTCCTCGGCTACCAGGTGATCGTTCCGGAGGACTGCGTGGCGGCGACGGGGCCCCGCGAGCAGGAATCATCGCTCTACGACATCGCCACCCACTTCGGCATCGTCGTCGATAGCGCGCAGGTCGCCGCCGCGCTGCTGCACGGCACGCCGCTCGAGAACCGCGTCGCGGCGTGAGTCTGAGTCCGGCCCGGGGCCGGCACCAGCCGCGGTCCGGCCGCACGCCTTCACGTACAAGGGGGATGAGGCCATGTGGAGCGTCCGAACCACCGCCAGACCGTTTTCCCCGTCGCGCCGGCGCTGGGTGCAGGGCGCGGCCGCCAGCACCGCCGCGCTCGGGCTCGGTCTCCCGCTCATCGTGCGCGCGGCCGACCCCATCAAGGTCGGCGTGCTCCAACCCCTGTCGGGCGGCCTCGAGAACCTCGGCCAGCAAGGCGTCCAGGGTACGCAGCTGGCGATCGAAGAGGCCAACGACGCCGGCGGCGTGCTCGGGCGGCGGCTCGACCTGGTGATCGCCGACGACAAGACGGACCCCAAGACCGCGGTGGAGCGCACCCGCGAGCTGATCCAGCGCGACGAGGTCGTGGCCATTTTTGGCCCGGTGACCAGCGCCAACCGCGACGCTATCCAGCCCACGATCGATCGCTTCAAGACGCCGCTCTTCTACGCCACCGACTACGAGGGCGGCGTCTGCGACCGCTACATCATCTGCTACAGCGGGCTGCCAGAGCAGTGGGTGAGCCCGTTCGTCCCCTTCCTCAGGCAGAACTACGGCGAGACCTTCTACTTGTTCGGCAGCGACTACGTGTGGCCGCGCAAGATGAACGAGGCGGTCCGCACCGCGGCGGAGGCCGCCGGCGGCCGGATCGTGGGCGAAGAGTACACCCCCTTCGGCGTCAAGGACTTCACCAGCACGGTGCGCAAGATCGAGCAGTCGGGGGCCACGGTACTGGTGCTCGACGTGGTGGGGGCGGACGCCATCACCTTCGTGAAACAGTTCGTCGCCGCCGGCGGAAAGACCAAAATCAAGCTGGCCTGGCTCGGCTACAGCGAGAACTACATCCCGGGCCTGACCAGGGACGAATCCGAGGGCATCGTGACCGTCGCCAACTTTATCAGCACGTTACACAAGCCCGAGGCCCGGGCCTTCGTGGCCAAGGTCAGGAAGCGCTTTGGCGACCGCGCCATCGTGAGCAATACGGTGGACGCTCACTACATGCTGGCCCGCTTCTTCGTCGAGGGCGTCCGGCGGGCCGGCGCGGTGGATAAGGAGAAGATCGTCGACGCGGTGACCGGCTTCTCGCTCCAGTCCGGCAACGGGATGGTGCGCTTGCGCAAGGAAGACCGTCACGCGGATCTCAACGTCGTCATCGCCGAGACGCGGAGCCAGAAGCAGACGCTGCTGAAGGATCTGGGGCTGGTCAAGGCGTCCAACCAGTGCAAGACGTGATGGTGTCCGGCGAACACCGCGCCGGCGACCGGGCGTGAGCCAGGGTCGCCCGCACCCCCTCACCTCCCCGCCGGGCCCCGGAGGCGAAGGGGGTGTGGCGGCCGATCGCCTCCGCACGGTCTGACGTCGTCCCGTGACACGCCCGCTCGTCCAGGTCCGCGAGGTCACCAAGGATTTCGGCGGTCTCCGCGTCTTGCGCGGAGTCACCCTGTCGCTCGGGGCGGGGGAGCTGCGCTGCATCATCGGCCCCAACGGATGCGGCAAGACCACGCTCTTCAACGTCATCACCGGCGCCTTCTCGCCGACCTCGGGAACGGTGTGGTTTCGCGGCGAGGAGATCACCCACCGCCCCCCGCACGCGATCAGCCGGCTCGGCATCGTCCGCAAGTTCCAGGTCCCCGGCATCTATCCCACCCTGGCGGTGGCGGAGAACCTCGAGATCCCGCTCCTGAGCCGGCCCGGCATCGCCGGCCCTTGGTCCCTGCTGCGGGCGGGGACCCGCGCCGCCGCGCGATCACAGGAGCTGCTGGCACGCTTCGGCCTGCGGCCGCAGGCGGCCCGCGCCGCCGCGGCGCTGCCCCACGGGCAGAAGCAGTGGCTCGAGATCGCCATGCTGATCGCGAGTGAGGCGCAAGTCCTGTTGCTCGACGAGCCCACCGCCGGCATGTCGGCGACCGAGACGCTCGCGACGGTCGCGCTCATCCGCCAGCTCCAACAGGAACACGGCGTCGCGGCGCTGGTGATCGAACACGACATGACGTTCGTCCGGCGCCTCGACTGTCCGGTCACCGTGATGCTGCGCGGATCGGTGCTGTTCGAGGGCAGCTACGCTCAGGTGCAGGCCCACCCCGAGGTGCGCGAGGCCTACCTCGGGCCCGCAGGGCGCGCCTAACCCGTCGGCCCCGGGCGCCGCCATGCTCGTGATCAGCGGTCTCATCGCCGGCTACGAAGACGCCGGCGTCGTGCTGGAGGGCATCGACCTCGAGGTCGGCGCCGGCGAGTCGGTGGCGCTGATGGGGCGCAACGGGATGGGCAAGACCACCCTGTTGCGAGCCATCATGGGCCACGTGCGACCGATCGCCGGCCGGGTGACCTTCGACGGACGGGACCTCACCGGCCGGCCGCCCTTCGTGGTCAGCAATGCCGGGATCGCCTACGTGCCCCAGGGCCGCGAGATCTTCACGGACTTCACGGTGGACGAGAACCTTCTGCTCGGGCTCCTCGGCAAGAAGGGCGGGGCCGGGCGGGTGCCCGACGCGATCTACCGCCGCTTCCCGATCCTGGCCGAACGCCGGCGACAGCGCGCGGGCACTCTGTCAGGCGGCGAGCAGCAGCAGCTCGCCCGGGCCATCATCAGCCGTCCGCGCCTTCTCCTGCTGGACGAGCCCGCCGAGGGTGTTCAGCCGTCCCTGGTGACGTCGATCGCCGCCACCGTGTCGGCCGTCTCCCGCGACGAGGGCATGAGCGTGCTCCTCGTCGAGCAGAACCTCGACCTGGTGCTCACGCTGACCACGCGCTGCCTGTTCGTCGAGAACGGCCGCATCGTGGACCAGAGCGCGAGCACGCGGCTGCGCGACGACGCCACGCTGCTCGATCGCTACCTGTCTGTGTAGACCAGGCACCGATGGCCGCGGTCCTCCTCATCGCCCTCGACGCCGCCAATTTCACGCTGGCGTTGCTGCTGGTGACGCTCGGCCTGGTGATCATCTTCGGACTCATGAACGTGATCAACATGGCCCATGGCGAGCTGTTCTTGCTGGGCGCCTACACGGTCGTGCTCGTCCAGCGGCGTGGCGGGAGCTTCTGGCTCGCGTTGCTCCTGGCGCCGCTGGCGCTGGCGGTGGCCGGCCTGCTGATCGAAGAACTGGTGATCAGGCACGTCTACCGCCGGTTCATCGACACGATCCTGGCCACCTGGGGCCTGTCCATCAGCCTCAAGCAGGCGGTGGTCGTCGTCTTCGGCCCCGCCGCCCACCAGGTGGAGAACCCCCTGCCGCAGACGGTCACGATCCTGAGCACCCTGTATCCCGGCTACCGGCTCTTCATCATGGCGGTGGCGGTGCTGCTCGCGCTGGGCACGTTCCTCCTCTTCTATCGAACCCGGCTGGGCCTGGTGGCACGGGCCGTGATCGCCAACCGACCGATGGCCGCCAGCCTGGGCCTGAACACTCGCCGCATGGACCGCATGACCTTTGCCTTCGGCGCGGCGCTCGCCGGACTCGCGGGCGCCGTGATGGCGCCGCTCATGAGCGTGGATCCGCAGATGGGCGTCGGCTTCCTGATTCCGGCGTTTCTTTCGATCCTCGTCGGCGGCACCGGCTCCTTGCTCGGAACCGTGCTCGGCACGACGCTCATCGCGAGCGCGGGCACGGTGGTCGCCAGCGTCTGGACCCAGATCGCGGCCCAGCTCGTCGTCTTCGGTCTCGCCATCGTGGTGATCCGTCTCTTCCCGCGGGGCCTCACCGGCGGCCGCCGGGGATGACATCGGTCGGCGCCGCGCGCGCCACGACCGCCGGCGTCTGGCTGCTCCTCACCATCTGTCCGCTGGCGCTGAGCGAGTGGCGGCTGGCCCAGCTCGCCCAGATCATGAGCTACGGTATCTTCGCCATGAGTCTCGCCTTCGTCTGGGGACAGACGGGGCTCCTCTGCTTCGGGCAGGCGATCTTCTTCGGCACCGGGGCCTACGCCATGGCGCTGATCACGAAGGGGCTACTGCCGGCCGTCGGCGATGGCCCGGTGATGGGGTTGCTCGCCGCGACGCTGCTGCCCGGGCTCGGCGCGCTGCTGGCCGGGATGCTCATGTTCCGCGGCCGCGGACTGTCGGGGGCCTACTTCGCCATCGTCACGCTGGCCGCGGCGGTCATCGCGGAGCGGGCGGCGAGCCACTGGGACTGGATCGGCGGGTTCAACGGCCTGCTGGACGTGCCACCACTGCGCTATGGCTTCGGCCGGAGCCGCGTCGAGCTGCTCGCCACGACCCCGGTCTACTACGCCATGCTCGCCGCCGCGGGCGCGGTGTACGGGCTCCTGCTGTGGCTCGAGCGCTCGCCGATGGGCACGGCCCTGCGGGCAGTGCGGGACAACGAGCAGCGGACCGCGTACTTCGGCTTCGACGTCGCGGCGTACAAGAGCTTCAGCCTCGCGCTGAGCGGCGCCGTGGCCGGGCTGGCGGGCGGCCTGTTCGTGACCCAGTTTGGCTTCGTCTCGCCGGCGCTGATCGGGGTGCCGCTGTCCACGGAAGTCCTGATCTGGACCGCGCTCGGCGGCCGCGAGGTCCTGCTCGCCGCGTTCCTGGGTGCTCTCGGCGTGCGCTCGGTGGAGAGCGCCCTGTCCGAGGCCCTGGGGGACTACTGGCTCCTCGGTCTGGGCCTCTCGTTCATCGCGTCGGTCGTGATCTTCCCGCGTGGGCTCCTCGGAGGCCTCCTGTCACTGCCGCTGCCTCAGCGGATGGTGGCTCGGGGCGACCCTCGGCCGTCGCGGGTCAGGATCTAGGGCGTTCGCCGTCGGCGGCACCGACGCCTCCGCCGGCCCCGGCGGCCGAGGTCGGGCGAGGAGGAGCGGAGGCGCCACCTGGTCGAAGGGGGCGGGGCAGCGCCCCCGTCAGGAGGACTTCGCCGCCTCCGGCGCCGTCGCCAGCTGGCCGGACGGCAGGATGATCGTCTCGACCGCGTTGACGTACGCGTGGCGCAGCCGCTCGACGCGTCGGGTGAAGGTGAGACCGATCCGCGCGAAGGCCTCGCAGATCGCGCGGTGGTCGCCGTCGAGCGCGAAGGGAATGATCCTCGGCAGTCGGCCGAGGTCCGTCTGAACCCGCTCCTGCAGCTGCTGCACGATCTGGTTCAGCTCTTCGCGGCCCTTGCGGACGGAGCCCACGATCGGAAGCACGAGCAGGTCCGCGCGCTCCCGCAGCCGCGACAGCGCGGCCGTGGCGAACGGCACGACCTCCACCCCGAGCTCGTTGAGGTACTGACGAAGGCACTCCCCCACCGTCTCCGTCAGGAGCGCCTCGGGCACCGCCACCGCCCGCCGGGGCCGGCCCTTGGCCCACGCCAGCCAGCTGGCGCCCCGAAAGAACTCCCGCCGGAGGCGCCGGACGAAGTCCCGACTGAACTCGTCCCGCGCCCGCTCCCTGACGCTCGGGGCCTCGGCGAACGGCGAGACGTTGGTGACGGCCTCCGGGTCGCCGTGGGTCCCGGTCACGTACTCGTGAAAGTGCTTGTGGGCGATCATGTATGAGATCGAGCCGACCAGCTTCTCGAGCGAGAGCCCCCCGCGCAGGGCGTCCCGGAGGGTGCGCACGAAGAACCGGCGACGCGGGCGCGAGGACGTCAGCAGGAAGTACCGCGCCACGTTGACGACGGTCGCCAGCAGCTGCCGGTCGAAGCGCCCGACGACCCGACCGCCGAGCTCGGCGCCGGGGCTGAACTGCCGGAAGGTCGTGGCGAGCCGCGCGCCGTAGTTTTCGCGCTTGTACAGGGCGCGAATGAGCCAGTTGTAGCCCTGGTGCACTTCCGCGGGCGTCATGCACTTCGGCACGAAGTTGAGGTCGGCGCTCCCGTGCCCGAGCACCTCGGAGGAATCGTAGGGGAGAAGCCGCCCCTCCCGCTGCAGGCGCGCGTGGAGCGGCGTCTTCTCGATCGCGGTCAGGACGCCGCAGGTGGTGAACGCGATTCCCGCCTCCATCAGGAAGTCGAACTGCTCCTGGAAGATCCGCACGTCGTCGTGGTCGAAGCCGACGATCATGCCGGCGACGACCATCAGGTTGTGGGACTGGATCTTGCGGATGCTCTCGATGAGGGGCCGGTGGACGTTCTGCCGCTTCTTCGTCTCCACCAGGCTGTCGAGACGCGGGGACTCGATCCCCACGAAGACGCTCGTGAAGTTCGCCTCCCGCAGGAGCTCGAGGAGCTGGGGCTTCTCCGCCACCGTGACCGTCATCTCGGCCGAAAAAGTGATGGGGCAGCCGGTGGCGCGGCCGAAATCGACGAGCGCGCGCAGGAGCTGCTCGGCGTACTTCGTGTTCCCGATGAAATTGGCGTCAGAGAAGCTCACGTAGCGACCGCCCAGGGCGGCGACCGCCTCGATCTCCGCCAGGACCTGCGGCACCGACTTCGTCCGCGGCACCCGCCCGTCGGTGACGATGATGTCGCAGAATTCGCACTGGAAGGGGCACCCGCGGGTCGTCTGGACAAAGTGATACAGGTAGTGACCCTTGCCGAGCAGATCGAAGCGGGGCACGGGCGAGAGGCGAACGTCGACGTTGCCGGCCTGCTTGTAGACCGGCTGCGGTGACCCGGCGAGGAGATCGCCGCAGAACCGCGGCCAGGTCAGCTCGACCTCACCGTCGAAGACGACGTCGAACGGTCCGTCGGTGAAGCGCTCGGGGCAGAGCGTCGGGTACGGGCCGCCGACGACGACGACCTTGCCTCGGCGCTTGAACTCCCTCGCGAGCTCGAGCGCGCGCCGGTACTGGACGTTCCAACAGCCGATGGTGACGATATCGGCGTCCGTGTCGAACCGCAGCGGGTAGCAGTTCTCGTCCTGCAGCTCGACGGCGATCTCCGGGGGGGTCATCGCGGCCACCGTGGCGAGGCCGAGCGGTGCCTGCCCCGACCGCACGCCGACCAGGTCGGAGATGCCCTGGAAGCCCCACAGCGATCGGGGGAAGCGCGGATTCACGAAGAGAATCTTTGTCACGTCACTCCTCCTGAGCCCGGCCGGATCGTTGGGCCGTCGTGAACCCCACCGGTCCGGCAGCGGTCGAGCCGTCGTGGACGCCGAGGGAGTCATCGCTGCGTTCGTCGAGAGGTGCTTCGCGCCTCGCCACTTCTGTGGAAGAGCCCCCGGATCGGATCAAGGAATAGCCGTACGGCCAGACTGGGCCCACGCTAGCACCCGCCTCTGGGCGTGTCAATCATCCCCGTGCCTCCCCTCCACCTCCATATCTTGGGCTCGAACTCGGCCGAGCCCCTGCAGGTAGCATCTTTTTCGTTGACAGGATGTCCAGGCCTCTCTAGCATGAGTCTCAGCACGAGCGCGGAGCGCGAAGGGGGGTGACCTGGTGGCCAAGAAGAAGGCGGCGAAGAAAAAGAAGAGGTAGGCGCCGACCCATCGGCGCGCGGCCCTGTCGTTCTCATCGCGACAGGGCCGACCCGTCTCAGGAGGTCATTCCCCGGCGCACCCGCGGTCCGCGTGACCCCGTCCCCTACTTGGCCTTCAGCAGCGGCTTCGGCCGAACAGGAGGGGCGGCCTTGGTCTTGTCGCCTTCCTTCAGTAACCCCTTCACCTCGTCCATGAACTGGTTGATGTCCTTGAACTGCCGGTACACCGAGGCGAAGCGGACGTAGGCCACCTGGTCGAGCTTCTGGAGGTGCTCCATCACCAGGTCGCCGAGCTCGAGGCTCGAGATCTCCTTCTCGGCCCGGTCGTGCAGCCGCGCCTCGATGTCGGCGACGATGTCGTCCACGGCCGGGACCCCCACGGAGCGCTTCTCGCACGCCTTGAGGATCGAGCTCCGGAGCTTCTGGCGGTCGAACGGCTCGCGCCGCCCGTCACGCTTCACGACGTGGGGCAGCACGTCCTCGATGTACTCGTAGGTCGTGTAGCGCCGGTGGCACTTCAGACACTCCCGGCGCCGGCGGATGAACTCGCCTTCGCGCCCGACCCGGGAGTCGACGACCCGATCCTCCGTGTGACCGCAGAACGGACATTTCATGGGACCCCTCCTCCGGCTCGCCCGGCCTTAGCCGAGCCGCTCGGGATAGAGCGGGAACCGCGCCGTCAGCTCCTGTACCTCGCCCCGCACCGACGCCTCGACCGACGCGTCGCCGAGATTGCCGAGAATGCGGTCGATCAGCCGCGCGACCTCGCCCATCTCCGGCTCCTCCATCCCCCGCGTGGTCACCGCCGGCGTCCCGATCCGGATGCCGCTCGTGACCATCGGGCTCCGGGTCTCGTAGGGAATCGTGTTCTTGTTGACGGTGATCCACGCCCGATCGAGCGCGTCCTGCGCGTCCTTGCCGGTGAGCCCCTTGGGCGTGAGGTCCACGAGCAGGAGGTGCGTGTCGGTGCCCCCGGAGACCAGGCGGTAGCCGCGTGCGAGCAGCGCCGCCGCCAGCGCCTTGGCGTTCCGGACGACCTGCTGCTGGTAGGCGCGCCACTCGGGCAGCTGGGCCTCGCGGAAGGCCACCGCCTTGGCCGCGATGATGTGCATGAGCGGTCCGCCCTGCACACCCGGCATCACCGTCTTGTCGAGGGCCGCCGCGTGGGCCTGCCCGCACATGACCATGCCGCCGCGGGGGCCGCGCAGCGTCTTGTGAGTCGTCGTCGTGACGAAGTCCGCGACGCCGACGGGCGAGGGGTGAAGCCCGGCGGCGACGAGCCCTGCCGGATGGGCGATGTCGGCCATCAGCGCCGCCTCCACCTCGCCCGCGATCTCCCCGAAGGGCTTGAAGTCGATGGCGCGGGGGAAGGCCGACCCGCCGGCGATGATGAGCTTGGGACGATGGCGGCGAGCGAGGTCCCGGACCTGGTCCAGATCGATCAGCTCGGTATCGCGCCGCACGCCGTAGGCGACGACCGAGTAGAACTTGCCCGAGTAGTTCGCGGGGCTGCCCGCGGTGAGGTGGCCGCCGTGGGAGAGGTTCGGCCCCAGCACGGTGTCGCCCGGCTTGAGCAGCGTGAAGAAGACGGCCATGTTGGCCTGGGCGCCCGAGTGCGGCTGCACGTTGGCGTGCTCGACGCCGAAGAGCTCCTTGGCGCGCGCGATCGCCAGGCTCTCCGCGATGTCCACGATCTCGCAGCCGCCGTAGTAGCGCCGGCCGGGGTAGCCCTCCGCGTACTTGTTGGTCATGACCGAGCCCATGGCTTCGAGGACGGCTTCCGAGACGAAGTTCTCGGAGGCGATCAGCTCGAGGTTCCGGCTCTGACGCTCGGCCTCGGCGCGCAGCGTCTTGGCGATGTCCGGGTCCACCTGCTCGAGCGACGTCACCGTCGGCCTCCGTTTGGCCCCGCGGTCCGCTGCTCGAGCTCGGTGATCTTCCCGACGCGCCGGGCGTGCCGGCCGCCCGCGAACCCGGTCTCGAGCCAGGTCCGGAGGATCTCGATCGCGGCATCCCGCGCCACGAGCCGGGCGCCGAGCGCGAGGACGTTGGCGTCGTTGTGCTCCCGGCTCAGGCGCGCCGCGAGCGGGTCGCCGCACGCCGCCGCCCGGACCCGCGGCACCTTGTTCGCGGTCATCGACATCCCAAGGCCGGTCCCGCAGACGAGCACGCCCCGGTCGGCCTTGGCGGCCGCGACCGACTCCGCGACGGAGAGCGCGTAGTCCGGATAGTCAACGGAGTCCGGCGTGTGGGTGCCGAAATCGAGGACCTGGTGGCCTTGCGTGACGAGCCACGCCTTGAGGTCCTCCTTGAGCCGCCATCCGGCGTGATCGGCTCCGAGGGCGATGACCGACATACGGCCCAACCATACAGGTTGTGGATTCGGACTGTCAAGCTGCCCAACATATAGTGGAATCTCCCCCCGAGCCAGGCCGGCGGGCGCAGGCGGGCCGGCCGCGAGGCGGCCGCCGACCCGCTCAGCCCGGTTGTGGAAAGAGCGCCAGGACGCCGGTGTACGTATGAAACAAGTTCTCCGAGCCGACGGGCGCGAACTCCCCGTTGCCGAAGAACCCGATCAGCGGCCAGTCCCCCAGACGCTCGCGGATGAGCGTCACGTCGTGGTCGGCGACGCCGTAGAGCCCCTGGCCGCGGCCGGCGCAGTTGAAGTAGACGCCGAAGGCGGGAGGGCGGGCGCCGAGCGCCGCCCGGGCGCGGTCGAGCATGGCTTCGAGATCCTCGCGGGCCGCCCGCGCGTCGCGGATCTGGAACTGGATCGTCTGCCCGACGAAGACGGGCTCGGCGAGCGTGATCGTGCCGCTGTCCTGGTCGAGTCCGGCGAGGCTCCGCACGACGAAGTCGCCGCGGCCGAGCGGGGACTTGCCGACCTCGACCGCCAGGCCCGCGAAGACGCCGGCACGCGGCACCCGCTCCGCGTAGTCGGGGACGCTCTCGATCGCCTCACGCAGGATCTGGACCGGCGGCCGGCCGCCGATCGAGTGGATCGCGTTCGCGACCACGTCCGTCACCACGTACGGCTCGCCGATCGGCTCGCAGGCCTGGGCGACGCCGACGATCGGCGGCACCGAGATCGCGAGGCCGGTCAGGGCCCCGGAGATCACGTCGGCCGCGTAGAGCTCGAAGGGCGGCATCCCCGCCGCGACCCCGCCGACGACCGGCACCGGGTCGAGCCGGCCCCCGAGCCCAAAGAGAAAGTCGTCCGGGCTCAGCGTCGTCGGGTCGGGAAGGATCAGGAGGCAGCCGTCCTCCGAGCCAGCCAGGCCGGTGGACCGGGAGAGCTCCGCACCGGCGTCGGCGCCGAGCGCGTCCGCGCCGGGCAGGAGGAAGGGCCTGATCGCCGGCGCGCCGCCCGTGGCCACGACCATGACGGCGACCGCGGTCACACCCTCGGCTTCGCCGCGCTCAGTGAGGACGCCCGCGCCGCTGCAGCCGACGATCGAGCCGGCACCGGTGACCGCGCGCACCGCGCCGAGGAGTTCCCCACCCTGCCGGTAGGCGTCGGCCGTCGCGAAGACGAGGGCCACCTCCGCGCGCGCCGCCCCGCTCGTCTCCAGCGCCGCCCGGGCCGCCAGGCGGGCGGCCTCGTCCGGGCGCCTCCCGGTGCTGAGGCCAGACCCGGCCGCGATCAGGGCACGCTCGGGCGGCGCCCTCGCTCAGCGCTCGTCGAGGGAATCGTACGCGGCGGGCTCGGACCGTGGGCGGATGAGCCGGTCAGTCCCGTGTCGCGCGAGCACGGGCGCGCCCGCCCCCACGCGGAGCGGAGGACGAGATCGTCGATGTCCCAGCCGCCCTCCGGGCGCCGCCCGCGCGCGGCGGCGGCGAGGCAGCCGTCCGACGGCGCGACGACGATCTCTTCGGGACCGG
>Ga0209161_10001626_pt1 | contig 18616 bp, 16 predicted proteins | sample GraSoiAngelo_155_FD_186169 | JGI IMG/M metagenome (GOLD analysis project Ga0209161, IMG submission 186169) | Grasslands soil microbial communities from the Angelo Coastal Reserve, California, USA - 14_1009_13_30cm (SPAdes) (version 2) | ecosystem: Environmental > Terrestrial > Soil > Grasslands... | reverse complement strand
GTAGACAGTTCCTACTCGGTAACACAGACCGGCATGAGCTTTCTCATTGACTGCCTGGTCCTGTTGAAATTCGTGGAGATCGACTCGTCAATCAAAAAGGCCCTCGCGATAATGAAGATGAGGGGCAGCGACCATGACAAGCGCTTGAGAGAATACGAGATAACTGCTCACGGGCTAAGAGTGGTAGCACCCTTCTCAGGATATGAGGGCATCATAACAGGTTCACCGCACAGGTCATTGACACAAGAAGTCGCCGGAGCATGGGACAACGCGTTCACAAAAACGAAACATAAGCAATAGCCACGGAGAGTGTCTAGAAAAACGTCGTTCAACCAAATCTCCACCCTCTACCAGCGGCACGGAATGCAAATTTGATCTCTCCTCACACGACTAGGCGTATTGGAGTAGTTCCTGTCCCGATTTTTGTCGCGCTGATCGCGATCTTTGACTTGATACTGCCCACCAGCGTAGCGGCAAGCGTGGCCTTCAACCCTTTACTGGTTTTCGCGGCGTTACAAACCCTGTTCCTCTTCGGGACCTCGGTCGTGGTCGCCTACATTTCTCTCAAGAGTTATCTCTCTGGAGGTTCGCGAACCATTCTCCTGCTAGGTAGCGGTACCTTGGCCTGGGGTTTCGCAAGCATGGTAGCAGGCTGGCTGTTAGGCCCTCCAGGGGGACCGAATATTGGGGTGACCATTAGTAATTCAGGCGCCCTGCTGGCCTCTCTGTTCTACGTCGCTAGCGCGACCACCACGATGAGTGACAGTTCATCTAGAGACTCGAAGAGGCGCAAGTCAAAGGTGATTCTGGTTTTCGGTGGGACAGTCGGTTTGATTACAGTACTTACACTGTTGGCGCTTCTAGGCGATACTCCAGCCTTTTTTGTTCCTGGGGCGGGCTCTACTGTGTTGAGGCAGGCGGTTGTAGCAGCCGGGTTATTCTTGTTCGCGGCGTCTTCCATCCTCTTCGTGAGGCTGTATCATGATTCAAGGTCAGGGATCTTGTTCTGGTATTCGATGGCGCTGGCGTTGACGGCGATAGGGTTGGCGGCATTCTACTTCGGTAGAACTGTTGGGGATCCGATTGCTTGGACTGGTAGAATCGCTACCTATCTCGGAGGAATATATTCACTCATTGCAGTATGGTCTGCTCTCCGAGGCCTGCACAGCAGTCCTACCGGTTCACTGGTACCTTGAGGCTCTCCCGCTTCAGCGTCTTCTGAATTTTTGTTTGTAATCACTTCTGGTGACTATTCAACGTGCACGGCCGTTATATGTTGCGGGAGACATAGACCGATCGACGAGAAATGTGTCACACAAAAGTAGACCAAGAGAGAATAGAACAGTCGACAATCAAGACCTGGTTAACAATAAACAATCTTAGACTGGCTACTCGATAGAGGCTTCCAGAGGATGGGCGATGTCTCCGTAGATCGAGGCGCGACGGCGAAGCTCGGCAGCGTTGAGGGTAATCTAAGAGTAGGCGAGGCAGCAAGAATAGATCCAGAAGACAAAGTAATCCAGGTGACCGGACGAGTATCCTGTGACGGAGACGCGGAGTTCCATGGAAGCCTATCATGCTCAGAGTTCTCCGCTCGCCATGGAAAAATCAGAATCCAGGGCGATCTCAACGCCAAAGGCGAAGTGAAGGTCGAAGATGGACAGCTAAACATTGGTGGGTCTCTCGAGGCCGCGACAGTCAGTGTCGACAAGACCCTTTGGATTGGTGGGAACGCCCGAGCTGACGAGTTCGATGTGGGAGGAGTCCTCGAAGTCAGAGGAACCATCTCCAGCAAGAAAGTGGACGTTGGTGGATCGTTCAAGGTCCAGGGAGCGGCCGAGGTTGAAGAAGTGGATGTCGGAGGCACCGTCGACATAGCCAGCATTGTCAAGTTTGCAAAGCTCGATGTTGGAGGCATGGCCCGGATTGGTGGAGGAGAAGTCTCCAAGGACGTGGATGTCGGCGGCAAGTTCGAATCGACAAAGCCTCTAAAATTCTCGAAGATCGACGTGGGCGGTCTAGCAACACTAGTGGAAGGCGGCGAAGGCGGAGATGTTGATGTGGGCGGAAAATTCGAGAGCAGAGCCGACCTCTCGTTCATCTCTCTAGACGTTGGAGGCATGGCGTCGATAAACGGGAACGGAAAAGGGGTTGAGGTGGACGTTGGAGGACTCTTGCGAGTATCCGGAAGCCTCACGCTGGAAAAGGACTTGGACATTGGAGGCAGAGCATACATCGGCGCAGAACTCAGACTCGACTCTCTGGAGGTCGGCGGCTCCATGGAGGCGGACCTGATCATCGCCCAGAAAAGCATCGAGGTGGGAGGAGACCTCAAGACCATCAAGGGAACAAAGGGAGACACCGTGGACCTTCGTCACGGATCCAGAGCGAGCGGTTCCATCGTTGCACGAGAAGTGAGCGTCGGACACGGCGGCAGAGTCGAGGACGTTTACGCCGACACTTTGGAAATGGAGCAGGACTCAAGAGCGCGCAATCTCTACTTCAGAGAAGGCGTCATTGAAGCAGGAGTCCACGTCGAGGGCGAGGTGCTGTACACGGACACGATCGAAGCCTCACCCGACGTAAAATTCGCAAAACCAGCCTCCAAGGTCAGCTACCTACCCAAAGCGCCCCTCTGAGAAATTGCAGCCCGCCAAACGGTCCCGGATGGACATCTACGCAGAGATACTAGAGGCCTTGAAACGCAAAGGGTTGACCCGGATAACACGGGTCTCCTACGCAGTTGGATTACCCGTCGACCGGACCAAGAGCTACCTCAAGGATCTATCGTCATCAGGGCTCGTGGGCATACAGACGGGCGAGGACTCCGGCTACTCGATCACTCATAGAGGATTAGAGTTTCTCGATGCTTATTGGAAGCTGAAAGGATTCCTAGACTTCATCGGCGGAGAAGCTGGCGAGCCCGGCCGCGGCTAAGCCACGTAGCTCTTGTATTCTCTTTCGAACTCACGGACGATCTCGAACTTGGGAAGTCTCCGAGACCGGAGCTCTCCATGGTGTTGGAAAGTGAGTTCTGGAAACATGACCGCTGGCCCATCTATAGCCAGCTTTGTAGCCGGATGGTCGGGTCCCAGGACTCGGGCGCAGATCTGACGAGTCAACCGTCGCACCTCACCCTCGTCAACATATCCCAGCGTGTGCAGATATTCGTGGAGAAGAGTGTAGAAGACATAGGCGTTGAGCGTTTGCCGATCCTTCGCAATGTGTGTGACTTGGTCGAGTAGGCTTCTGTTCATGACGATGAAATTGGATCCCATTTGGTGGAAGGCCCCGATGTATTCTGGCAGATCAGCAAGACCCAGCATCAACCCCGTCCGTCTCTTTCCGAGGCTACTCTTAACCGACTTCTTAACTAGTTGAAAGACTTCAGAGAAATTGAAGCTCCGGTCCAGTCCCTCGGATACACCAATGCTGTTCGGGGGTATGTCAACGTCCAAAATTCTAACCTCGAAGATGAACTAGAGCTTCCAAAGACTAGTTTTTGCTAATCGGCTATTTAAGGACTGGATTCCACAGAAATCAATCGAGGGATACTCCTCGACTCACACGACAGACGAGTGGAGCGCAGTTGTTAGAGCGGTTGAACGCGCTCTTCCATTCTACGAGACGATCAGCGAAATTATCTCAATGGGCCTAGCCGGGCCTCTCAGGCGCAGGGCAATCCGGAAACTGGAAAGGTATAGAACTGATTGGATTCTAGACTCAGGCACGGGCCCCGGCACCAGCAGTAGACTGCTGCTCGAAGATGGATTCGAGAAAATCGCCGGACTCGACCCATCCATGACGCTTCTGCGACACGCGAAAGTTGCGTTAGGACCCAACTTCTCACCGGTCACAGGCGTGGCGGAGAGCCTTCCCTTTCGTTCCAACGCTTTCTCTGGGGTCCTCACCTGTTTCTCTTTTAGAGATGTCCGTGACAAGGCGTTGTCCATGGGGGAGTTTGCCAGAGTGGGGAATCGAGAAGCTCGACTGGAGATAGTCGATGTTGGAAAACCTGACGGCACCTTCCAAAGGAGACTGGTTACGCTCTATGTCGCTTTAATCATGCCAATCATTGCCAGATTCTTCATCAGCGGACGGACGACGGGGAATCCGTTTCAGATGATCGTTCCTACTTTTCATCGGCTTGCGAAAAATCGTAGCATGACTCAATTAGCTGAGGAAGAATTCGGCTCTGCGAGACTTCACGAGTTTCTGTTAGGCGGCTTGGTGATAATTGACGCTGAACGAACTACGGTCGTCGAGAGAGCGAACTAGTTCTTATTTTCTCCAACAGTAATTCCTTTCATCGCTGCTGATATCACCCACGATGTCAGGTAGGACAGGATGAAGACAGTCAGCAGGACTACGACTACACCATATGCCTCTATCCCGAGCTGGTTCAGCGCAGAGATTCCGCCGCCAAAGAATAGTCCATCCGGCAGTGATGGCGGGACCAAGGATCCGTTCTGGAGCGTTAGGCTAGCCAAGGATGACACGAAGGCCTTCTGAGTGAAGAACGGAATCATCAGGACGCCAAAAGTTCCTCCTAGCAAATGGCCCGGGAACAGCCCCACCGGGTCTGTGAACCATTTGAATTTTCCAAACCACCTCTCCCCAGCTAGATACAGAGGACCACCTAGCAGTCCTAGAACTACCGCGCTTAGAGGACTCACGAATCCGGCAAGTGGCGTTATCACGATGAGGCCCATCAAAACACCATTCGCAGCATAGATGAGGCTCGGCATTGCCTTCGTCATCCGGTATCTGAAAAACATCACAGAGAGGAACGCGGACGCTGCGGCCAGGAAGGTCGTCAGTACAACGACCATCGCTTCATTGTTGAACGCGAGGACGCTTCCCGGGTTGAAGCCGAACCATCCCACCCAGAGAAGAAGAATCGACAACGTCAGCCAGGGAAGGTTGAGTTTGACTGGGACCTGAGGGCTGGTTCCGAGTCCTCTCTTTTTTTCCTCTCGCCAGATCTGAAGGATAATTCCTAGGCCGGCTGCTCCAGCGGCTCCATGAACTACGAGTCCTCCAGCAAAATCCGCCATACCCATCTGAGCTAGCCAGCCCGTCGGATTCCATATCCACGCAGCTGGAAGGTTCCAGATGATGATGAAATAGACGATAGAATAGGCGAAGAACGCCTGCATCTTCATTTTTCGCAGTACGATTACTCCAACGAGGGCGAGTGTAACAGATGCAAATGCTGTCTCGAAAAGGAAGTATGTCCCGATTGTTAGTCCTGTGCTCTGCTGGGACCACCATGCGCCGGTGAGAAGGCCGCTAACGTTTGTGGATGAGCCTCCTAGAAACAGTCCAGTGTAGAGCGGATTGCCGATCACACCGTTGATTGTCGGCGCGAATGCGGTGTTGAATCCGACTAGGGCCATGAAGAAGAGGGCCGATCCTGTGATGAGCATCGTCTTGAGGAGACTAATCTCTAGATCAGATCCAAGCTCTCCAATCTCTAAGAATCCGACAGAAATCGTCATTGTAAAGACGAGTAGTCCGCAGATGATGACCCAGAGATTGTTGGCTAGTAGAATAGGGTCCGCCACTTTCGATCGGCCGACGACTTCAGGAGTGTTCGGGATTTAAGATGTAGGCACGGCTCAAAAAAATAATGCCTGGCCGAACTCAAGGCTTAGCCAGAACGTCAGTAACGGAAAAAAAGAAAGGGGGTGGACTAGGCCCCTAGTTTAGGGATTCCTAGTACCTGCGATGCTTTTGATAACAGTCCCTACAGTAGACTGGTCTTCCCTCTGTGGGCTGGAAGGGGACTTCCGTCTCCTTGCCACAGTCAGAACAGACTACTTTATGCATCGTCCGAGGACTGCCATACGAACTACGACTCATCGGCCTAGTACACCTCCTATCAGCGTGCACTAGGATAGGAATGGCACTAGCCTATAGACCTTAGGGACCCAGACCCCTCAATTCATAGTGATTGGACACCCATCTGGAGACCGCACGACTCTTTTCTCAACAAATCTGTAGTGGAGACAATTGAACTGTCGAGCAACGACTAAATTAGACTGGGAAGGAATCAGCTCTCATGAACAGCTCAGAGATCCAGAAAACCCTCGATTCTTCAGTGGAACTACAAATCACGGTTATCGGAAGAAAATCTGGACGAGAATTCTCGACGCCTGTATGGTTCGTCCGAGAAGGAAAGACTGTCTTTCTCATGCCGGTCAGAGGCTCGAAGAATCAATGGTACAAGAATGTCTTGAAATCGAGACGAATCAAGATTTCATCTGGGAAAGTATCGGTCGAACTTCCTGCCAACACGATTAGCGACTCCAAGAGAGTCGCCTCCGTAGCCGACAAGTTCAGGAAGAAGCATGGGGCAACTGACATCAAGAAATATTACACAGGATTTGATGCGGCCGTAGAGTTGAATCTTCCTTAGCAAGCATGCTCCACTGCGGACAACCTAGGTCCGACTAAGTCAAGGATTTCAAAACGGCCAACGCCTCGCCCACGTGTGCTGTCGCCTTGGACTGGGACGAGAAGACGTGTCTTACGATTCCACTCTTGTCGATGACGAAGCTTACTCTCCCTGGGACCAATCCGAAGGTCTTCTTTACGCCGTAGGACTTTCTAACGGACCCGTCTAGGTCGCTCAGGAGTATGAAGGGAAGCTTGTGTTGCGCAGCGAAGGCGTCATGCGACTTTTGGTCATCGTTGCTTATTCCGATGACTTCAGCCCCGAGGTTCTTGAATTCCTCATATGAGTCTCGGAACTCGCAGGCCTCTGCTGTGCATCCTTTCGTGAAATCTTTCGGATAGAAGTAGACGACGACGTTCTTCTTTCCGTGGAAATCTTCGAGGCTAATGTACTCGCCAGTGCTTGTCTGGAGTCGGAATCCAGGTGCCGGGCTTCCTATCTCCACCATCGCTTACACCCCTTCAAAGTCTTCCTTCTATCGCCGAAAACGGATCAGAATGCACAGAGACAAAACGACTTCTGACCTGCGTGGTTTGCCCGAAGATGTTGATCTCGTAGTTTTATCCTGAACTGTCAGCTGAATCCCGTTTTATCCGCAGGGTGAGGATGTCGCCGGGCGACCTCAACTTCTTCAGAGTATATCTTCTCAAGGTTCGACCGCTCATTCCGGTTCTTTTTCCCGCGGTGGATGAACGAGCGATAATTTTTGGGAAATTCCTTCGCAACTACCACTTGCAATGATCTCGGTTCCGAATGCTGAGTCATGCTACTATTGGTTAGCTCTGAATATATAAACGCATTGATGAACGTCTATATATTTTTCTCAGCGTGCGTGCGGTGCTGCTAGAACCGCGTTCAAGCCCAGTCGACGCTGGAGTTCAGAGACGTACGCGGAGAGGACTTCATTGTTGACGTGATAGAAGCAGAACTGGCCTTGCTTCTCTTTCTCGACGACGTGAGCCGTGGCAAGTTCCTTCAGATGGTGAGAGACCGTGGGTTGCGAGACGTCGAAAAAAGCACCGACATCCGAGCAGTTTAGCTTTCCTGTCATTGCCAGCTTCTGAAGTATTGCGCGCCTCTGTGGGTCAGCTAGAGCCTTGCTGATACGATCAAAGTCCTCAGTAGCGAGTTTCATCAAAGATCAACTGGGTTCAACGAAACTATTAACATTTCGATATGCATCTATCCATTGTCCGTTGCCCCTCAAACCAGGAACGTTCCGATTGATAATATAGATATTCATCAATATGTTTATATCCTGTTCGCCCCACATTCTTAGCATGATGAGCAAACAAAAGACAGACGGCAAAGTAATCCACCTTAACAACGGCGAGTTCGAGACCAAAGTTCTCAAATCCGACGTACCGGTTCTCGTAGATTTCTACGCAGACTGGTGCGGACCATGCCATGCGATTGCGCCGGCGATTGAAGCCCTGTCAAACGAGTTCGAAGGCAAAGTAAAATTCGTCCAAGTCGATGTCGATGCCAACCAAGAAATAGCGTCGAGATACGAGATCATGAGCATACCCACGATAATGTTGTTCGAGAACGGCAGAGTTGAAGACAGCATCGTGGGGGCATACCCAGCGTCGGTCTACAAACAACACATCGAACGTGCCCTAGGTCGTAGAAGCTAACCTTCAGACAACCGTTGGGGCTTTACCTCATGGATCACATCTGCCCGATCTGTGGAGGACTAAGCCCGTGCATCTATCCGCAGTCTGAATCCCTCAGGTTGTTCAGGTATCATGACTGTCGTTACTGCGGGTCTACGTGGAAGGAAGCTTTGAGCACAGAGTCTCCTTAAGCCGGGACTCGCAAGCTCTAACGGACGACTAACCTCCAAAGGATCAGGATTGTTCCAATGATCCCGATCAGCATCGAGCCGAGATAGTTTCCTAGAAGAGTGCCCAGGGGCCATGCGTAGCTAGTGAACCAGTCGCGCATGAACGGGTTCGACTGGTATTCTGACGAGAGAGCCGCCGACAGACCTAGTATAGCGAGGAATTGGCTGATCACAATTACTCCGAGTCTTCTCCCAATTGCTTGAGGTTTCTGAACGATTACCTTTGGAGCGACTTTGATCTGTTTCGGCCTTGGGTCGGGAATCAGGAGAGAGCTTAGCGCTCCTAACGAGACGAAGATGCCTGCTGTGAACGCAGCCCAGCGGGTCCCCTGTGTAAGCGCGTCGAAGATTATTGCCTGGGCAGCCGGCCAATTCGAACCGAAGCTTGCAATGAAGGATTTGTCGATGGATCCTGAGAGTCCTGAACTGAGAGCTGCTTTCAACACGGATCCCATCGAGCCAAAGTTGACCGCGCTTGCTGCGAGGTCCGCTTGTCCCACGGCAGATATCTGAGCTACCAATATGGCGCCTATCACGGCAATCCCGAAAGCTGACCCAATCTGTCTAACAGTATTGTTGGCTCCAGATCCTACTCCTGCCTTCTGCCAGGGTATGCTCATCAAGACTGTGCTTGTAACTTGGCTGATGGCTAGCCCGACGCCAGCGCCGTAGATCACAAGGATTGGGTAGAGGTAGTAGACGGGGTTGGAGATACTGATGATCTGAGACATGCTGAAGAGTGCAATAGCTTCTAGAAGCATGCCGGTGGTGATAATCCACTTGGGTCCAAAACGGGTGGCTAGAATACCCGCTAAGGGGGCACAGATGAACACCGAAATGGCCATAGGTAGAAACGTGAGGCCCGCATTGATCGCCGTCAATCCCTTTACCGTCTGCAAGAATATGGAGATGATGAACACAGCTCCAAACTCACCCATGGCGACAATTGCGACGGTGAAGAGGCCATACCGGAAGCCTTTGTACCTCAGCAAGCTGAAGTCAAAAAGAGGCACTCTTCCATTTCTGGCGCGGCGAATCTCGTAAGAAGTGAACGCCCCCAGCAGAATGATTCCGGTTATTATCGAAACTAGTGGAAGCGATACCGGGTCTGAGGTCGGCCATGAAAAGCTTCCGATAGAAAAGTCCGTGCTCGGAACCAGCCATCCGTAAGTTTGGGCCTCAATCAGTCCGAACAGAACACTTGCGAGACCAATGGTGATGAAGATCAGCCCCGGATAATCAGTTGTGTATTTTGGATCCTTGAACCGGGTCTCTCTGATAACGAACGCGGCCCCGACCAGCGCGGCGGCTCCGATCGGAATGTTGATGAAAAACGCCCAACGCCAAGTAACGTATGTCGTAAAGTACCCTCCCAAGACTGGACCAAGAACGGCGGCAGCCCCAGCGGTTGCGCCCCAGATTCCGAAAGCTACGCCCCGTGCTTTGCCAGTGAACGTCGTAGTCAGAATCGACAAAGTGGAGGGAGAGGCCATCGCTGCCCCGAACCCTTGGATGATCCGGCCGACCAGGATTTGGGACAGGTTTTGGGAAAATCCGTCGATAACAGACCCAACGACAAATAGGGAGATTCCGGCCATGAAGATCCGTCTTCTGCCGAACTCATCGCTCAGCTTTCCCCACGAGAGCAGGAATGATCCGAAGATGAGAGCGTAGAGGGACGTAATCCACTCTAGGTCTTTCAGAGAAATTTGGAAGTCTTGCTTAATCTGATACTGAGCGACAATCACTATCGTTGCGTCAATGACGATGATTGCGAGGGAGAGGCTCAGGACGAGCAGAATGAGAAGCTGCTTAGGCTGGATCTTTCCTGATTCTGATTGTGCGGACTGGGCCGCCGATCCTTCCCAGTTCTGGCCAGACTCCTTGCCTTGATACTCCGCTGACATAGGAACACGCCGCTCTTATGGGGGTAATCAACCTCTCTTTTCGCAACTCCTTCGGGAGTCATAATAGGATCTCAGATTCCAACATTTTATGTGCTTCATGACTCCCCGGTAGTTCTATCATGACGAATGAGGTCACTGTGATTACTGGTGCGAGCAGCGGAATAGGAGCGGCCTTAGCCAAGCAACTCGGGTCCAAAGGTCATCAACTCGTACTCGCAGCAAGACGCGAGAAGGAACTGAAGGAGGTCGCGAAACAAGCCGGGACGAGAGCTTTGGTCGTGCCAACAGATGTCACATGTAGAGCCGACGTTGAACATCTTCGAAACCAGGCTCTAAAAGAATACGGACTTGTAGACGTCTGGATAAACAACGCTGGCCGAGGAATCACGAAGTCAGTGCTGGATCTAACCGACCAGGATGTCGACGAGATAACTTCTGTTGTTCTTAAATCGGTTCTCTACGGCATGCAGGCCATCATTCCTCACTTTCAAGAACGCGGCCGAGGACATTTGATCAACGTCTCTTCCCTTCTCGGAAGAGTTCCACTCGTGAGCCACCGGTCGATCTACAGCGCAGCAAAGAGCGGGGTCAACGTACTCACCGCGAACGCGCGCATGGACCTCAAAGCCAAGTATCCGGGAATCCACGTTTCGCTGGTTATGCCCGGAATGGTCGAGACAGATTTCTACAGAGTCGCCAACACGCCCCAAGTACCAAGAGCAGGCAGTCAAGTCGGCCCGATGATCGTCCAGTCAGCGGAGGAAGTCGCCGCACAGATTGCAGGGCTAATCGATAATCCCGTGGCGGAGTTCTACACGAATCCAGCCTCAGCCGGTCTGGTGTCGCAATACTATCAGGGTGTCGGCAAGTTCGAGGAGAACATGGCTCGGCGAACAACGTCCAGCTAGCCCTGCCCTCGAGAAGCTGATTCTCGTCTGCATCCAGGCTCCGGGGAAGAGTTGTAGAGCTTCGTCCAAAGTGGGAGTAGCGTTCTTCCTAGAGTGTCATGTGCGGATCATTCTGAACTCTCGTTCAGGCCCACCCCGCACCGACTTCATGTTCCGACTCACATTTTGATAGGGATCTTAACCAAGTTTCATTTGGTTTCTTCTAGCTGTGTGGGCTTCCATATTGGTCCTTGCGTTTTCATATGCGAGCCGGATGAGTCTCTTGGCGGCTTCAAGATCTTCCAGCTTCTCGATCCTGAAGCTTACCCATCCGGCTTGAGGTGCGAATCTGTGAGGGAGAGCCGTCCCGTTCTTCAGCTCTTTTTCCTGGTCGCTCTTTGAGAGGCGAATGTCGAGGAGCGATGGTCCGTGGTGGTGCATGAATTCGAGACCTTCGACTTGGAATTCTGTTCCTCCGAAGCGGTGGGCCGCTCGGGTCACGCCTGGAAGTTGCAATATCCAGGCCTTCAAGCTCTCGAAAAGTTCGTTCCGGTCAACCGTCATTAGGTCCTCACCGCTAGTCATTTGATTCACGTATTTGTTGACCAGCATCTGTGGTCTGATGGTCACTTCATAGATGTTGTATAGACCTAGCTGATTGGTCTAATGTCGAAAGGAAAGAATGAGAGAGTGGAGAAGTTCTCGACACTTACAATTCTCGGCATATCTGGTAGTGGACGGAAAAGGTCGTTCAACAGTGCTCTGCTTGAAGCGGCGAAGCCGCTTCTCCCACCAAACACTACCCTTGAGGTCGTTGACATCTCAAGACTACCATTGTACAATCAAGATCTTGAACTTGACCTGCCCGAGGCCGTCAAGGAGCTCAAGAAGAAGATTCGGGGAGCGGACGCGATTCTGTTCGCTAGCCCGGAGCATAACTATTCCGTCACAGCGGTGCTCAAGAACGCCATCGAATGGGGCAACAGGCCTCCTAGTGACGTTTCGTGGAATGGCAAACCTGCTGCAATCATCAGTGCCTCATCGTCGCTGCGAGGAGGAGCTAGAGCCCAGCTCCATCTTCGACAGATCATGATCGACCTAAACATGTACCCGATCAACAGGCCGCAGCTATTGGTCGCGAATGCCAAAGACAAATTCAATGAAGATCTTCAATTGACAGACGAGGAGACTCTCCAGACCCTACGAGATGTTCTCTCAAGCCTTGTAGAGTGGACACGCAAACTTTAGCAATGACGCACAGGTTGTGGGCCTCCATTCTTTCCAGAGTCCACGCTTAAGCGAGACTTGGACTGTCCTGAGGTAACGGTGACGTGTTGATCATAGACTCCAACAATGCGCGCATCGTTGAAAACGACGCGAAAGACAACCCAGTCTGGCAGTACTTCCCAACACCCGTCCGGGTAGCAATCCAACGTCTCTACCGACGCGAGCAGTCAGACTGGCAAATGGTAACACAATGATCAGCGACCAATTCAACAACCAAGTAATCGAGGTCACAACCACCACGCCCGGTACGATCATAACCAGCTATGGCACAATCAACAGCCCCGGCTATAGTCCCAGCAACGCCAACGTATTGAACGCGCCCTACAGCGCGTATGTGATAGGCGACTGCGCTGGCCTAACAGTTCCATAACACCTCCACACCTCATTTTTTAGATCCCTTCGAGTTCAGGAAGTGCTCCTCATATTAGGGTCTCATTCCCGCCTTGTCGCCCAATCTAGGCGATTCCTGATTTTCGCTGTTCATTCAACGTGAAGCTTGTCGAACCAACGAAATGCAAATCGACCTGTCAGGATCACACCCTCGATCTTGCGCCCAATGATCGAAAACTAGAACAAGAAAGGAGCTGGTGCTCTTGGGCTCATCCGTTCCAAACTAGACGGGATTGTCTTCGCCCTCTCTGAACGAGAGATGCCTTAACCCACACTGTGGTCTGGCCAAGGCATGCGGAGTGGACCAGACCAGCAACTTCAACGAATCCCTCACATCTCTTCCTAAGACATTAATAGCATCTTTCGGCGGGAACGGCTCTGCTTAGAAAAATGAAAAAGCCACAACTTTCAGTAATCATACTAATGCTACTCGGCTCCGCTGCCTTCGCGGCGACGGAACTTGTGCCTAGCACCCACGCTGTACAGGTCACCCAGAACGCTTTGGAACTTCACCTCTTTGCCCCTAGCACTGCTAGTCCGGGACAGATCATCGGCATCGAGCTGTGGACGATATTCGAGAACGTTACAAGCAACAGATCGGACCTAGCGTTCAACCATACATCAATAGGTTTCGCAAACACCACTCTTAGCTTCCGCGCTACCACGAACATTGGCGCTGTTCCGCCTCACATTCATACTCCCGGAGGTGCGTTCATTACTTTGCCTTTACCCACACAATGGGTTCACGCAGGTGCGTGGAATACCAGCTATACTGTACCATCTGAGCTTGGCCTGTACGGAGTACATGTCTACGCAAATTACACCGTAATACCTGCAAGAGGAACGGCTACGTCGTACATAACCCAAGCAGAGGCAACCTTCTCCGTCGAGAGCGCTCCAGCAACTGCATCGGGAGTCTCGGGACTTGCGAGTGCACCCGTCGACTATGCGGTCCTGGGCCTCGTGGCGGTAGCCGTGGTGTTGGACTTAGTGCTCCTGTTTTGGAAGCGAAGCCCAGTAAAAAGCTCGTAGCTTCACCTCTAACGACTAATCCGCCCCACTATTTTTTCATGATTTTCAACCCGACACTGGGCCGACTTAACCAAGCTAACGAAAACGGTTCGCACACTAAAGGCAAAGTCGAGATTTTCTAGGCAGACTGTTTCTTAGAGAACTGCGAATCTTTTCAATAGTCTCGGGTAAGCTTGAGGGTTCTGTGCTCCTCACCCGCATGAACCTCGATCAGCTTCATCATTTCGTCAACTGAGTGAGTACCCCTGCGCTTCGAATTCGCACTCTTCCAAGAGGAAATCCTTGCACTTGAATTTGATCATGCAGCTTTATGCCAGGTTGGTACAAGAATGATAACTATTTGTACGATGGTCGAACCTGAACGCTGATTAAGGAGTAGTAGAAACAGCCGCCGATTTTTGAAGAGTCTTACCGCGTCTTCGTAGCACGAGAAACGCAAGAAGAGGAGCGACTACAACGATGGCTCCAATGACGGAGTAGAATATGGCGGGGGAGAGTCCTAAGATGGTTGAGGGCGGAGCTGAAGTCGTACCAACCGCCACGAGCATGTTGGATGTGTTCGCGCTTGTGGCATGAGTCGAGTCGCCACCATAGGAGGTGGTTATGAAATGATGACCTGTAGCGACAGGAGTGTAGGTGATTGTACAAGAAGCGATCCCGGTGGTTGTGCCTGCGGCCAGAGTACAGCTGTTGGTATTGGTGAAAGTACCGGTGCTGTTGGTTATGAAGCTCACTATTCCTGATGGAGTCGTCGGGCTAGGCGAGGTGTCCTTGACGGTTACGGTGCAAGAGGTTGAAGTGCCCATGACTGCTGGACTGGGTGAACAAGTGACCGTACTGGTAGTCGTTGCGCCGACAATGACGAGTTGACAGCTGCTCGTTCCTGGAGCGTTGCTGGAGTCGCCGCTGTAGACTGCTTGGAAGCTGTAGTTTCCAGGGGAAGAGAGTATGAAAGACGGAGAGTTGGGCGCGTTGTTCGACGTAGCAACAGTAACTCTGGAGCCGACAGTCGCAGGTGTTCCGCAGTTGCCATTGGCGTACAGCGTGTAAGTGACTGTTCCACTGACGCCGGTTGTCGGATAGCCTCCCATTAGGACGGCAGTCTCGTGGACCGAGCTTCCAACCGGAACGTTCGTGGTGACGGGACCACCAGTGGTTTCAAGGATAACCGTTGTGCCGACGGTTGGACTGGCAGGTGAAACGGTCAAGGAAAAGGAATTGGTAGCTGAGCCTGTGTGGACCGTGTCTCCTGGGTAGCTTGCTCCGATGTTATGAGTTCCAGTGCCTACGGATGTGGGGGTGTACGATGTGAGGCAAGCGGCTTGGTTTGTCCCGACTGAGGACAGGGTGCACGTGGAGGGGTTGAACCCGCCTGATCCGCTTGTCGAGAGAGTGACTTGGCCAGTGGGGTTGGTTGCACCTGTCGTCGCCGTGTCCGTGACTGTCGCAGTGCACGTGGTTGGCTTGCCCACTGTGACTGGGGAAATACATGATACTGCAGTGCTCGTGGGGTTTACAGTGACGCCTTGGGTGACCCTCGCACCTAGGACATTCTCAGGGAGAGTGTTTCCCAGTGCATCCGCTACAAGAACACATACATCTGTTGGTGTGGCTACGCTACTGGGAGAGCATCCTGCTCCGTCTGCAGGGTAGAATGTTGGTGTACTGGCGGTCGGGCCAACAACCTTGTATGTTATGTTGAAGGCCAGTCCAGAGCATGGAGGAGAATTACTACATTCGTTAGTCCCCGAACTCTCAACAGTGCTGGCCTCAACAACACCAGGACCATTGGCTGTTCCGGTTGTACACGTGCCAGTCTGGGCTGAACCGTTGACACAGATGTTCGTCAACGAGGGACTGGTGATCAACGGTCCCAGAGTAGCATTAGTAGGATTCAGGTAAGAGGCGTTAACAGCGACGTAGATGTCGAAGCCGCCCATAGGCTGGGAATTGTTGATGAAGACACCAACAGTAAAGGTCGACCCAACAGTAACCGGGCCAATAGTGGGTGCACTGTTGGAACAGTTCGTAGCTGTTGCAGGTGAAGTGATACAGACGAGTCCAGTCCCGGTGTACCCGGACGCGTGAGCGTTCAAGATCATCTGTGAAGGAAACAGCGAGACGACTAAGACAAGAGGGAGTAAGAGTATCAGACGCTTGTTCAAAGCGAGTAACTCTGCTAAGCCACTTCGCGGCTACTACGAATGCTCAGTGATACCTTTGCTTGTCCGTTAAGGGGACTATTCGTTGGACATGGGAAACGAGAGGCTTCTCGGCGAAAACAATTAGAAGTCTCCATTATTTCCCAAGGAAACCTCGTGTCTTTACGCCGGACTGTTCGGGATGATTATGCTCGATTGTAGGACTCACGAGTCAAAGGCCTCTCTTGGGAGGATGGTGTCAGAATCACGATCCTCGTTAGGCACTCAGGTGGTTCTTTCTTAAGTACCACCAAATCGTAGTGGAAATAGGGTACTCTTGCAGCTCGCCACAACTCAGCCCGACAAGAACGTTCAACAGGTCAGAGAATACGACCTGCTCCTCGATGTTGATTTCGCGGGTCTCAAATATGGCGGCAAAGTGACAGTAGATCTTGAATCCGTCGGAGACGTATCCCTCGACGCTGTAGGCCTACAGATTAGCAGCGTAAAGTCCGGTGGTAGCAAAGTCCCGTTCAAACATTCCGGGAAAGTCCTAGAGATTCAGACTGGCAAGCACTCAGGACCCTTGGAAATAGAGTTCAATGGTAAAGTCTCCGACAACTTCACCGGGTTCTACAAGGCAGGCTATGGTGACGGGTATATTCTTAGTACTCACCTTGAAGCAGTTCAAGCTCGCAGGGTCTTCCCTTGCATGGACCACCCCGCCTACAAGGCAGTGTTCAAGGTTGGAGTTCGAACCAATGCTGATCTCTCCGTCATCTCAAACATGCCCATTGAATCCGAGACAAAACAGGGAAGCAAGAAGACTGTCACTTTCAAGAAGACGCCGAAAATGTCCACATACCTCCTCTACTTGGGCGTTGGAAAATTCGTCCAGGAGAAGAACCGGCACGGCGCGACTGAACTCTACGCGGCCTACGCGGACCGGCCGACGGGCAAGATCAATACAGAATTCTCATTCGACGCTACCCGAAAAGTCTTAGACTATTACGAGTCATACTTCGGAATCCCCTTCCAGCTACCCAAACTCCACAATGTAGCCGTCCCAGAATTTGCCTACGGGGCGATGGAGAACTGGGGAGCCATAACCTACCGAGAAATTCTCCTGCATGTAGACAAGGACACGAGTATCCGGGCTAGGAAATCCGTAGCTCATGTGATCGCCCATGAGATTGCTCACATGTGGTTTGGAGATCTGGTCACAATGAAATGGTGGGACGATCTCTGGCTGAACGAGAGCTTCGCCACTTTCATGGACTTCAAGTCCACTGACCGAGCCTATCCAGAATGGAAGGTCTGGCAAGATTTTGTCCGAACATCCACATCAGGCGCGATGGGCCGCGACGCTCTGACCAAGACCCATCCCATCATGGCGAAGGTCCATGACCCTGAAGAGATTGAGGAATTATTCGACGAGATTAGCTACGGGAAAGGTGCAAGCATTCTTCGCATGATCGAGGCCTATATTGGCTCAGAGAATTTCAAGAAGGGGGTCGCTCAGTATTTGCAGAAATTCCGCTACAGCAACGCCTCGGGTCACGATCTCTGGTCAAGCCTCCAAGAAGCATCCAGGACGGATGTAAGCCGAATCATGGAAGGCTGGATAAGCCAAGAAGGTTTCCCGGTAGTCAAAGCCTCGTTGGTCGATGGTAGACTAACGCTTGAACAGGAGAGGTTCCTTCTGACCGGCGGGACCTCCAAGCAAACTTGGCCGATCCCGGTCACAATGAACGTTGACGGCAAGACGCAATCGTTATTGCTCGACAAGAAAAGGGCCGAGGTAAATCTCCCAAAAGCACCGCGATCTCTCAAATTAAACGTGGATCAGACGGGATTCTACGTCGTCCAGTACAATGGAAAGGAACTGCTAGACCTTGTTTGGAAGCGCGGGCTCTCTCCGCTCGATCGTTGGGGATTGATCAGCGACGCCAAAGCCTTTCTCCTGTCGGGACGAACCTCTTTCAAAGAATACATCAAACTAGTCGAGAAATATCAGAACGAGGAGGAGTATCTTCCCGCGGTCGAAGTCTCCGACCAGCTCTCATTCCTATACCAGATCGCACCCTCAAAACTAATCGAGACTTCCCGCAAATTCCATAGCGCCGGCCTCAGAATCTTCAAGAGTAAGAAGGACGACAATAGCACTACCCTCAAGGGGATCATCGCCGCCCGTCTCACTCTTCTAGACGATGACTATGCAAAGAAGGCCGGTTCCAAGCTCAATGACCTAACCAATGTAGAGCCAGACATGAAACGATCAGTTGTTATGGGATACGCTAGATCTTCCAATGATTACGATGGGCTCATCGGCCGTTACATGAAGAGCACGACCGACGAGGAGCGACTAAGATACTTGGAAGGATTAGCCAGCTTCAAGAATCCTGAACTCGTAGCAAAAACGCTAGACTTCGCGTTAAGCGGCAAGGTAAAGCGACAAGACGTCCGGAACGTGATCCTCTACGCCACAGCCAACCCAGACGCGAAAATTGCTGTCTGGCAATGGTTCAAGAAGAACATGGCAAAATTAGAAGAGATGTACTCTGGGACAGCACAGTTCTCGATCATTCTGCGAGAATACCTCTCGATTGTAGGCGTTGGCCAGCTGGCTGAGGTCGAGAAATTCTTCAGCGAGCACAAAGTTACCG
>Ga0209161_10001621_pt1 | contig 18663 bp, 15 predicted proteins | sample GraSoiAngelo_155_FD_186169 | JGI IMG/M metagenome (GOLD analysis project Ga0209161, IMG submission 186169) | Grasslands soil microbial communities from the Angelo Coastal Reserve, California, USA - 14_1009_13_30cm (SPAdes) (version 2) | ecosystem: Environmental > Terrestrial > Soil > Grasslands... | reverse complement strand
TTCTGGCTCTGGACGCCCCTCTCGGTGTTCCTCTTCTACCTCGCATTCATCTGGGGGGGTTGGGCCCAAGCCGCGGGCGAAAGTCTCTTCCCGCTTATCTTCGGCCGCGCGAGGACCGCGGCGGAGATTACCACGGTGAAGGAGCTCGGGGTCGGACTCCTGTTCCTCGTGTTCGGCATCACCTTGTTCGGTCGAAAGATTTCGCGGACCCTGGAGATCGTGAACTGGTTCATGGTCGTGTTCATCCTCCTGTCCGTGGTCATCATCGCGATCCTCGTGGTCCCCGCCGCGGTCTGGGGGAACTCCTTCGCGTCCCTCGTGATCCCCGCGGCCCCGCCGCCGGGCACGAGCGCGACGAATCTCGGTGCGCTGGCGGGCTTCACCGCGTTCGCCTCGGGCTTGAATTTCGTGCTCATCAACTACTACCGAGACAAAGGATATGGGATGGGCAGTCGCGTCGGCTTCATCGCGGGGCTCGTGGGTGGGAAGCAGGAAGAGATCCGGGCCTCGGGCGTTACGTTCCGCGACACGCCGCAGAACCGGACACTCTGGCGGCGTTGGTTCCGATACCTGATTTACGACCAATGGGGGATCTTCTTCGTCGGCGCGCTCTTCGGCATGATGCTCCCGACGATGATCGTCTATCAGCTGGCACAGACCTCGGGAACCAAGCCCAACGAACTCACGATCCCGACCTTCGCCGCGGACCAGCTCGGGGTCCTATTCCCGAATCTGGCGTTCCTGCGACCGTGGGCGTTGATCGCTGGATTCATGATCCTGTTCTCCACGCAGCTGGTCGTCTTCGAGCTCCTCACCCGACAATTTGTCGACGGCGCCCATGCGATCAGTCCCCGCTTCCGGAAGTGGACCCGGGGAGACCCCCGCCGTTTCTACTATCCGTTCATGCTGGGGCTGACCATCCTCATTTCGGCGGTCATCTTCCTGGCGCCCGCGTTCCGACTGATTCAGGTGTCGGCCAACTTCTCGAACCTTCCCGCGATGATCATCCCGTTCGCGGTGATCTACCTCAACCGGCAGCTGCCGAAACCGGCCCGGCTGAAGTGGTGGTCGTATGTGGCCTTGCTCCTGAACGTGGTCTTCTTCGGGTATTTCTTCATCAACTTCGTATTGAACGATCCCCTATTCCGGTTCTAGGATGAGGGATCCGAGACCGCCCCGGCGGCGCCCGGACAGCCGGACGGCGCGGCCAGCGCGAGCGAAGCTGGACCCCGTTCGAACCGTTGCGCGAACGGCGGAGTCCTCCCGCGCGACGCCTTCCGTCCTCCGCGACCTTCGGCGCGATGCCCTCGCAATCTTCCAACATGCCCTTGAGAGCGTCGATCCCGAGCGGGCCGTGACGGAGGCCCTGCACCTAGACGGCGATCGCCTTTCGGTTTCTGGAAATCGCATTCCGATGGACGCGGGACGTTCAACCCACATCCTTGCGATTGGAAAGGCGTCGATGCGCATGTCGAAGGGCGCGCTCCGCCTCCTCCGGCCCGATTCAGGTCTCCTCGTTGCCCAAGAGATCCCGTCCTCTCCTCCGGGCGGCTTCGAGGTCGTCCGCGCGTCGCATCCGTTGCCCGACCAGGGGAGCCTTCAGGCGGGCGAAGCTGCGATGCGTTTGATCGACCGGCTCGGACCGGGGGACCTCCTTCTGGTCCTCCTCTCGGGCGGTGCGAGCGCCCTGTTCGAGGCGTCCCCGGTCCCCCTCGATGACCTGCGGACGGCGACCGTCGAACTGCTCCGTAGCGGGCTCGCCATTCGAGACGTCAATGAGGTCCGCAAGGGCCTTTCTGAGGTCAAAGGAGGTCGCCTCGCCGAGCGAGCCTCGGCCCGCGGCGCGACGGTGGTCGGTCTCATCCTGTCGGATATCGTCGGGAATCCGATCGACGACATCGGCTCGGGCCCGACCGCCCTGCACTCTTCGCGAGGTGAGCGGGCGAAGTCAATCCTCGAGCGGCACCGTTTGTGGGATTCGATGCCCGCGACCGTGCAGCGCCTTCTTCGGTCGGCCGCGGAGGCCCACGGAGTTCGGTCCTCGCTGGCCTCCGGCGCCGTCTACAACGTGATCGTGGCCGACAACGGACGGGCCTGCGAAGCGGCCCGGCAGGAAGCGGAGCGACGGGGCTATGCCTCGCACATTCTCACGACCCCGATGGAAGGAGAGGCTCGTCAGGCGGGACGGGTCGTGGTTTCGCAGGCTCTTCGATGGAATCCCGCCGCGCGATCTGTCGCGGTCATCGCCGGAGGAGAGACAACCGTCACGGTCCACGGCGGCGGCCGGGGAGGGCGCAACCAGGAACTCGCGCTGTCGGCCGCCGAACTCTTGGAGGGCCGACCCGCGGTCCTCCTCGCCTGCGGGACGGATGGCGCCGACGGCAACACGGAGGCCGCCGGCGCGATTGTCGACGGAAGGACGATGGCTCGGGCGAGCGCCCTCGGACTGAACCCCGAGGAGTTCCTCGACAACAATGACTCGTATTCGTTCTTCGGCGCGCTCCACGATTTGGTCGTAACAGGTCCCACGGGCACAAACGTGGCCGACTTGGTCCTGTTCCTCGCCCATCGCCCTGGCCGCGATCGTCGGGAGAGGCTCAGCCGATCTTCCGGACGGGGTCGCGCGTCACCGCTCGGCAGTTCTCGTTCCGACTCCGCGCACTCGGAGGGCCATGGGGTCTCCGTCCACAGTCATTAATACGCTCTTGGGCCGTGCGGACGGCGAGGAGGGTCGAAGTTCCAGAGGAGGGTACGGGCCTGCTGGGATTCGAACCCAGGTCAGAGGCTCCGGAGGCCTCTGTCCTATCCAAGCTAGACTACAGGCCCTCGGCCGCCGAAAGAAGTCCCCGGATTAAGGCTTTCCGCGGTGACGGAGCGAGGCGAGTTCCTCTTTCGCTCCGTTCGACCTCTTTGAAGATCGCTCTATCCGGTCCTTGAGTACCATGACGACGACAACTACGATGGCAATGACGACTGGGACGAGCGCGAGCCAAGCCGCATTCGGCAAGATGAATTGAGCGCCAGGTAGCGTGGGGGCGGAACCCGGGTTGCCGGGAGTCTGCCAACCGTAGTCCACGTACGTGTAAACGGCTCCGGTCTCCGTCGCGGTCGCGTCGATGTCCCACGCTGTGATGATCCCAAGCCGAGACTTCGCCACGCTGGCCGAGAGGGTGTCCTGCACGATCGTCGTGGCGCCGCTGAGGTCGATCGGGACGAAGCCGGTCGCATTCGACGTGAGCACGGTCGTTCGATTCACGTGCGTCACGGCGAAGTGTGTCGCATTATCCTGCCGCGTGTAAAGGCGAATTTGGTACGAAGTGTTGTCCAGGTTCGCGATCGTGCCCTTCACCTGAATCGTCAGGGTTACGTCGGCACTCGCGTTCGCTGATGTCAGGTGAAGCACGTTCACGCTGTCCGGAAACGGGCTCATTGTGAGGTTGCCGTCCGTCAGGACCGCGGTCATGTTCGACGTCCAAAATTCGCCGACGTCGCTCGCCGGGTCGGTGTAGCTGAGATCGAAGGAAACGGCGGAAACGATGCCCGTGCCGCACGCAAGGACCAGGAGGCCTGACAGAAGCACTCCCGCCAACAGGGCCTTCACGCGGATACAGGGTCGCGGACCCGGGATAAGGCCAATGGTACGGTTATCGAGCACAGGATGCGGTTTCGGTTATTGAGAATGAGAAGAGCCGTCTCACTTCTTCGCGAATTCCGTGTAGCCGCATCGGCCGCACGACACACGGTCGCCGTGTCGCGCGAGGAACACGCCCGGCCCGCACTTCGGGCAGTTCGCCCGCTCCCGTGTGATCCGATTCCCGTCGATCCTGTAGAACTTCCGCTTGAGGCCGGCCGTGCCCTTCTCCTTCTTCGCCTCGGCCATCACTTCGCCTCTTTCTTCTTGCCTTCAGGCCTCTTCTCAGATTTCTTCTCCGCCTTCTTCTCTTCCTTCTTTTCCTCTTTCTTTTCGGCGGGCTTCTTCTCTTCCCTGGCGGGGGGCTTCTTTTCCTCTTTCGGCGCGGCCTTCTCCGGCTTCGGCTCGGGTTTCGCCTCCGCTTTCGGAGCCTCGGGCTTCGGCGGCGCGACGGGCTTCTCCGGTTTCTCGGCCTTCGGGGCGGCCGCCGGCTTCTCGGGCTTCGGCGCGGCCTCCTTCTTGACCTCCGGTTCGATCAGCTTGTTGCGGACGAGGATGTGCTTGCGTTCGACCGCGAGCGCTTCCTCTTTCGTCTTGTAGACTTTCGCCGCTCCCACGGTCTCATATCGGCCGAACGTAGACGCCTGGAAGTCGATCACGACGATGTCCTTCGTCGCCTTGAGTTCCTTCGCCAGGAAGGCCCGCAGCGCATCCCGCGTCGGCGTCGGCTCCGCCTTGTGCGTCGCCTTGAACGTGACCTCGACCCGCTTCAGGAGCGGATTCTCCTTCCTCTGGAGGACCTCGAGTTGCATCGGTTATCGTTCCATCCGCCGCAAGACGTCGAGGGCCCTCGATTTCGCCGTCTCGTCCGCGCGGACGACCACGACGCCCTGAGACGGCATGCCGTACAGGACCGCCGCGGACGGGGGTGCGAGCGCGATGCAGACGAGGGCGAGAAGGTCCTCTTCGCCTCGGACTTCGACGCGTACCCGCTCGTCTGACTTAAAGGCTTCGGAGAGCACGCGCCACGCGTCCGGCGTGATCGTCGCCGGCGGATTCGTGAGCCGGAAGACCTTCGACCCGATCCGTTGGAGCGCCTCTCGCAGTTCGGGATCCTCTTGACGTTTCGTCTTGAAGTCGACGAGGCAGATGTCCGGCGTGCGGCCGCGGGCGACGAGGTCCAGCGTGCAGAAATCCCCGACCGTCACGACCGGGTTCGCCCTCCCGATGGTCGGCAAGATGCTCGGCCCTTGGACCAGCGCGCCCATCGGCCATCGGAGATACTCGCGCAGGGAATCCGGGAGCCGCAACGTCACGTCGGCGAACTCAGCGAACGCGGAGGGCGAACTTCCCGTTGACATGGATGCCCATCTTCTTCGCGATCTCGGACCGCTGGTGGTCCACGATGATGACGTACCCTTGCCAATCTTTCGACGTCTCGCCCCCGCACAGGGGACACTTGTCCTCGTCGGTCACGTGACCGCAGTTCTTACACGCCTTCGGAATCTTCACGACCATGGCTCAGCCTTTCCTCTTCCTCACGCGGCCTTCCGCCCTCGCGCGGTCCTCTTCGATCCAGTCGAGCTTGCCGAGCGCCGGTTGACGCATCGTCAGACCGATCTTCGACTCCCGCGGCGCCCGCTCGTTCAGGGACACCGCGACGATTCGCGTGCGGACCTTGTCGCCGATCCGGAGGTCGCGCTTCGTGTCTTTGCCGATCAGCCGCTGCCCCTCCTCGTCGACGTCGACCCGATCGTCCATGACCTGCGAGATGTGCAAGAGGCCGTCCAGAGGACCGAATCTCACGAAGGCGCCGAACTTAAGGATTTCCACGACCGTGCCCTCGACGATCTCCTGCAAGGCCGGCGCGAACACGAGGGCGTCGTACCGAACCCGCTGGTAGACCGCCCCGTCCCCGTGGACGATCCGGCCCTCGCCGACGCGCTCGATGTTGCTCGCGATCAGAGTGAGGGTCTTGTCCGCCCCGATCTTGCCTTCCAACGTGGTGCGCGTGAGCTCCCGGGCCACCGCATCGATGTCTTCGCCGAGTCGCTCCGGCGGGATTCGGACGACGTCTTCCCGCTGGACCCGCTGGTACATAAAATCGGCTTCGTGGCCAAATCGGTCATTCTATTTAGGCGTTTACCTCGCTCAATCCCAATCGCGTCGTTTCGAAATGAGGACCGCGGGTGCGAGGATGCCCGACGGACGCCGGTTTCCTGCACCTTTATTGGGTTTGCCCCCTTATGGAATCGGTTGAGCCCGAAGGCAACGTTGAGGCCGCCGGCTGCGCGCCACAGCGGAATCTTGTGGTGTCGGGTGGAAAAGCGCGCTCGGGGTTGATCGACTTGGGGAGAAGTCGTAGCGACCTAATTGTGTTCGTGGGGAAGAGGCTACTTCAACTCATCCCGGTCGTCTTCGGCGTCGTCACGATTACGTTCTTCTTCACGCACGTCGCAATCGCAAATCCGTGTGCGGCATGGACGAAGGCCCGGACCCAAGCAGCGATCGATCAGTGCAAGGCGACGTTCGGCCTCGACCAGCCACTGCCGAACCAGTACGTGAACTACCTCAGCAACCTCCTGACGGGGAACTGGTTAACGAGTCCGAGCGGTCTCCCCGTGCTCCCCCAGATCCTGAATGCCTTACCGGAGACCGTCGAGCTTGTGCTGGCGGCACTGCTTATTATGATCCTCCTCGGCATTCCACTCGGGGTCGTTGCCGCCAACGGGGCGGGACGCTGGCCCGATCACCTGGTCCGCACGTTCTACCTGAGCGGATGGGCGACACCGACGTACCTGGCAGCCCTCGTCGCCGCGCTCGCCATCGGCCCTGCGCTGAACCTTCCGTACAAGTACGCGTTCTCAACCCAGACGCCGCCGTTCCCCCAGATCACCCACTTCTCGATCCTAGATGCGCTCCTGGCGGGAAATCTTCCCGCGGCAGGAGACGCGGTCCTCCACCTTGTCCTCCCCGCGACGGCCCTCGCATTCCTGAACATGGGGATCGCGACTCGGATGACCCGCGGCTCCATGCTCGAGGTGCTCCCGCTCGACTACGTCAAGACCGCCCGAATCAAGGGGCTCTCCGAAACATGGGTGCTTTACAAGCATGCCCTCCGCAATTCGCTGATCTCGACGGCGACGGTCCTCGGAGTCACCGCGGGCGGTCTTCTCTCCGGCACTGTCGTCATCGAGTCCATTTTCCAGTGGCCGGGGATCGGGCGGTATGCATACAACGCGATCACGAACTACGATTTTGCTGGGACGATTGGAGTTGTCATTTTTTTCGCGGTTGGCGTCGTCGTTTCGAATCTCCTCGCGGACGTGATGTACGGGATCCTGGACCCGCGCGTGGAGTGGCGATAAATGGCGGTCACTGAGGAGCCCCGTGCTCCGGGAAGCGCGGGTGTCCCGTCCGGGCCCACGCGGCCTCGGAAGACCCTTCGTTCCCTGCGTCCGGGGCTCAGGGGCTTTGTGCGGGTCATGCGAGCCAACCCGCTCACACTTCTGGGCTTCGCCATGGTCGTCGTCATCTTCGTATTGGCCCTCCTGATCACGATCTTGCCGATGGTAGGCCAGGCCTTGCTTGGACGTCCGCTTTCGATCCTGCCCTACGATCCTGCTTACTATCCGTCTCCCTGTCCCGGGCCGATCGTCAACAACGTGACGGTGTGCTCGCTCCCCCCGTCCGCCCAACACTTCCTCGGCACCGACAACCTCGGTCGAGACATGTTCTCGCGGGTCCTCGCAGCCCTGCCCCTCGATCTCGCGATTGGGTTCTCGATTACGCTGTTCGCCCTCCTCGTCGGCGGGAGCCTGGGGCTCGTCGCGGGATATTGGGACCGACCGGGGACAATCGGTGGCGTCTTCTCGGTCATGATTCTCCGGCTCGCGGACGTCTTCCTCGCGTTTCCGAGCCTCGTGCTCGCCTTGGCGATTGCCGCCACGCTGGGGCGGGACCTCGGCCCGTCGCTATTGGCGATCCTGTTCACCTGGTGGCCCTACTATGTTCGGCTCGTCCGCGGCGAGGTCCTCGTCGTGAAGCAGCAGCCATACATCGTCGCCGCAAAGGCCGCTGGCGTATCCGACGTGAGGATCGTTCTTCGGCACGTAATCCGAAACATCACCGAGCCAGTGTTGGTGTATTTCACCTTGGACGTCGGGACCGTGATCGTGACCTTCTCCACGATTTCTTTCATCGGGGTTGGGGTGAAGCTGGGCGTCTTGGAGTGGGGTAACATGGTCGAGGGCTATCAGACCTACCTCACGTCGTACCCTTGGATGGTCTTGTCCGCGGGTGCTGCGATTTTTCTAACGGTCCTCGCCTTCGGCCTCTTGGGCGACGGACTCCGCGATGTCCTCGATCCTAGGAGTCGAAAGGCACTCGCTCAAACCGCAGTCCCGACCACCCTTGCCGCAGCAGCAGTACCGGTGGAGGCCTAGCGAACTCGGACGGCGTGGAAAATGACCGGTCCCGTGCTCGAAGTGAAGAACCTTTCGGTCGACTACGTCGTCGGCGCGGGGACGTTCCACGCCCTGAGCGAAGTGTCGCTCGAAATCGAACCGGGCCGCGTCCTCGGGATTGTCGGCGAAACGGGCTCGGGAAAGAGCACGCTCGCGCATTCGATTCCACGTTTGCTCCCGGAGCCGCCCGCGAAAATCCGGTCGGGGGAGATTCTGTTCCGCGGAATCGACACACTCAAACTTGAGACGTGGCAGTTGCCGCGCATCCGGGGGACGGGGATCAGCATGGTGTTTCAGGAGCCTTTGAACTCCCTCAATCCTGCGTACCGTATCTTCGATCAAATCGCCGAGTCCGTGCGGATCCGACAACTTCGCGAGGCAGGAAAAATGCCGGGGATCCTCCCGGCCGGAGAGCCGTTCGATTACTCGAAGCGCGATCCGCCGAAGGCTTCCGAGGTGCTCGTGAAGCCGTTCGTTCCCTCCTTGCCATCGAAGAGGCTCCGGACGATCATCGGCGCGGACGAATCGATGCGACGGGAAGTCCTTGAGTACCTGCGGCTCGTCCGCATCAGCGATCCGGAGACTATCCTGACTTTGTATCCGCACGAACTCTCAGGCGGCATGAGGCAGCGGATCATGATTGCCATTGCCCTGAGCGGCCGTCCCTCGCTCCTCATCGCGGACGAACCGACGAGCGCCCTCGACATTACGATCCAAGCCCAGGTCTTGACCCTCATGAAAGACCTCATGTCGGAAGTGCGGACGTCGATCCTGTTCATCAGTCATGATCTGGGGGTGATCGCGGAGATGGCGGACGATGTCGGCGTCATGTACGCCGGCCATCTCGTCGAGTTTGGGCCGTTGGACGAGGTGTACGAGAATCCTCGACACCCTTACACGAAAGCCCTGCTCCGTGCCGTTCCGAACCGGTACAAGACCGATGGCTCGCTGCCGTCCCTGCCTGGGACGGTTCCGAATCTCTCTCGGATCCCCTCCGGATGCCCGTTCCATCCGCGTTGTCCGTTAGCAAAACCAGTCTGCACGAAGGACCCCGGTCCGACCCTTCTCCCCGCAGAAGGATCCAGGGTTCGCGGCCACTTGGCCGCGTGTTATTTCAGCAAGGACGTGGAGGCTCTCCCGTGACGGAAGCGTTGGTCGAGACGATTGACCTCGAAAAGCATTTTCCCCTCATCCCATCCCTCTCCGATACGCTGGCCCGCCGTGAGAAACGCGTCATCCACGCCGTGGACGGCGTATCCCTCCAAGTTCGGCATGGGGAGACGCTCGGCCTCATTGGGGAATCGGGCTCTGGCAAGACAACCCTCGGGATGGTGATCGCTCGACTTCAGGATCCCACCCGGGGACGAATTCTGTTCAGCGGAAAAGATATCACCGATCTCGCGGGCCGTGAACTCCTCGTTTGGAGACGGCAGGTCCAAGTCGTGTTCCAAGACCCGATTGGCTCGCTGGACCCCCGGATGCGCGTTTGGCAGATTGTTGGCGAACCCCTGCTGGCCCAAGGCAAGCTGAGCCGCGCAGATCTCCGCGCGCAAGTTAGCGAAGTTCTGCCCACCGTTGGCTTGCCGGCAGGTTCGATTGATTTGTATCCGCACGAGTTCTCAGGTGGCGGTCGGCAGCGCCTTTCTCTCGCCCGAGCGCTCAGTCTCCGCCCGAAGCTGATTATCTTGGACGAGCCGACCAGTGCCCTCGATGTCGCGGTTCAAGCCCAAATTCTCAATCGACTGGTGGACCTACAACGTCGGTTCGGGTTCTCTTACCTCATGATCTCTCACAACGTCGCCGCGGTCCGGTTCGTCGCCGACCGGGTTGCAGTGATGTATCTCGGCAAGATCGCAGAGGCTGGCCCTGTCCGCGGCGTCCTCGAGCGACCGCTCCACCCGTATACGAAGGCGCTCCTCGCTGCCCTCCCGGTCCCCGATGCCCGACGGCGTGCGATGCGGTACCGCGTTTCGGGCGAAGTCCCGAGCCTGATCAATCCGCCACCGGGCTGCAGGTTCGCGGGACGATGTCCCTTCGTGATCGATCGCTGCCGGCAGGAAGAGCCCTTGTTGCGGTTGCTCCCCGGCATCCCGGATCAATGGGTCGCCTGCCATCGCGCGGAAGAGGTGGGGGAGATTCCCCCCGAAGAGCTGTTGGGCGAGATGCCCACGCTTCCAAGGGCGCATCGATCCGAATTCGGGAATTCACGACCGAGCGAATCTACGGTCGCCGGTTAGCTTCGTGGGCCGGCTGGCGAACGGCGGACCGCCTCGCTTGGGCCGGACGACGGCTTCACGTGTATTCCGTATTCATGATCATTGTGAACGGTAGACCGCTCCCCATGGGGTTGAACACCACGCCGCGGAGGAGGGGATTGTAGACAGCGAACTGCTGGGGAACGACGAGCCATGCGTTCGTGTAGTTGTCGTACATCATGCGCGTGATCTGGGAATAGTCGTTCGTCAGGTTCGTTGGGTTGCTCTGACCCGCGGCATCGATCACGAGGGAATCCATCGTGAGGTCGCTGTACTGCGACATGCACATGTTCGCGCTACCGTAGCTGATCGCGTTGTTCTGGGTCCAATCATCGGGGGCGATATAGTCCGAGGTGTAGAACTCCTGCCCGATCGGGAATGGGCCTCCATTCACGTTGGTCATCGTTGTGCACGTCCCGCTCGCGTCGAGGACTTGCTCGACATAGAGTTGGTCAAGCGGAATCGCGACCGGATTGATTTTGATCCCGATCTGGGAAAGGTATCCCTGGAGGAGCGTGGCGACGGTCTTCCAGTCACCTAGATTGATGTACTCGTAGTTTATCGTCGGACCGTATCCTTGCGGCAGCTGGTACGGCGAATTGTTCATCTCTTGCTTGGCCAAGGCGAGATCGTACGGATACGGAGCGAGGTTGTCCGGGTTGTAGTATGGATACCCCGGCGGGACTGGCCCTACCCATTGCTTCGCATATCCACCGAACGCCACGTTGATGATCTCCTGATAGTTGATTGCATGGACGACCGCCTTGCGCACGGAGAGGTTGTTGAAGGGGGGGACATTCTGGTTCATGTAGATCCACCAGCCTCCCGCGGTGGAGCTGTACACGTCGTCGAGGGTCGTGACAGTCACACACGCTGTGGTCTTCAGGTCGTTGACCGTTGACGGGCCGACGTAGGCGAATGACGCCCCCGCGACTTGGCCGGACTTCAGGTCTTGAACCTCGACCGCGGTCGTGCCTTGGAAGTTAATCTGGATTGAGGACTTCGCCGGCTGCAGGACGTTATTCCATGGCTCCGCTGCCGCGGCGGCGGTCCCCCAATAGCTGGGATCCGGGACGAGCACTTCGCCGGTGGCCGGGTCGTATGACTGAACCTTGTACGGTCCGCTCCCAAGGAGGTTGCTGGCCATCCATGTATTGGGACCTGGGTGGACGCCACCGTTCGCTTGGATCACGGTGGGATCCACGGCGGCGGCGACCGGGGCCGCGAGCGTCGAGAAGATGTACGCGTAGGCGACCGGGCCATTGTATCCGTAGCCGAGGTTCAGCTGGATAGTGAGGTTGTCAATCACTTGAAACGACTGGTCGGTCCGCATCATGTACGCGATCTGGGTCGGCGTTGGCGCGAAGAATTTCCAGGTGGAGAGCGCGGTCTCCATGTACATGGTCGTCTGGCGGATCTCTCGGGGGGTCGCGGTGAGGTTGCTCAATCCGGGGAGATAGAAATTCTGGCCCAAGATGAATTCCGGGGGCTGGTTCATGACGATCGACCGGTACAGACTGAACCACATCACATACGCGTTGACGGGATCGCCGTTCGAAAAGTGGGCCCCGGTTCGCAGTTGGAACGTGATGTTGAAGTGATCCGTGGAAACCGTCCAGCTCTTCGCGAGGATTGGCAAGAAGGTCGTGTAGCTTGATTGGTTGTACATCACGAGGCCCTGGTAGACTTGTTGGACAATCCCCCAGCCCGGCGTCGAAAAGGTCGTCGCCGGATCGGTGTTGTCCGGGCTCTCGGGCTGGTCGAAGATGAGTGGGTTCTTGGAACCGAGGGTACAGACGGCGGATGGAGGCCGGGTGAGCTGAACGAAGATCACGACTCCCCCGATGACCACCAGGATGACCACGACGACCGCGACGATCTGCCATGTTCTCGAACGACGGGCGCCGAGTTCCGGTTGCAGCTGGGGCGGGCTGACGGGGGTTGTCGCCAAACTCTCCTCCTCCGGCGCGGCATCTCGGGTATGCCTTTTAACAGTTTGCGCTGAGAGTCACCGCGAATCCGCACTTCGCGTTGATGATTGACTCGCGCGTGGCTCGAGGGCTACAATAGCAGCGGGGCGATGACGAGCGTAATCGTCGACAGCAGTTTGACGAGGATGTGTAAGGAGGGCCCCGCGGTATCCTTGAACGGATCGCCCACGGTGTCGCCCACGACCGCGGCCTTGTGCGTCGCGCTGCCTTTCCCGCCGAGATTGCCGGCCTCGATGAATTTCTTTGCGTTGTCCCAAGCGCCGCCACCCGTATTCAGGACGAGGGCCATCAGGACACCCGCTATCGTCCCTACCATGAGCGTGCCGCCGAGCGGCTCGCCCGCCAGAAGGCCGGGCGTGACACGCACGAACCGGAAGAACAGGCCGACGGCCACCGGTGTCGCGACCGCCAGGAGACCGGGAACGATCATTTCCTTCAGCGCGCTCCGGGTCACGATGTCGACCGAGCGCGCATAATCGGGCTTCGAGGTGCCCGCCATGATGCCCGGGTCCTCGTGGAACTGATCCCGCACATCTTTGATGATCGCCCACGCCGCGCGACCGACTGCTCGGATCGCGTAGGCGGTGAAGAGGAAGACGAGTGCCGCGCCGATGAAGCCGCCCACGAATGTCTCCGGGTGCGCGAGGTCCACAGCCGTTACATGTGCTTCCTCGAGAAAAGCGTTGAACAGGAGAAACGCCGCGAGAGCCGCGCTCCCAACCGCGTACCCTTTCGTGAGGGCCTTCGTCGTGTTGCCGGCCGCGTCGAGCTTGTCCATGTTTCGGCGGGCCCCCTCGGACATCCCGGACATCTCGATGATCCCTGCTCCGTTGTCGACGATCGGCCCGAACGTGTCCATCGCCAGGATGTACGCCGCGGTGGAGAGCATCCCCATCGTGGCGATTGCGGTCCCGTAGAGACCGCCACGCGGGATGCCGGTCGACTGCCCAAGCCAATACGAGATCAGGAGAGCCGAGACGACGACGAGGACCGGAAGCCAAGTGGCCTCCAGGCCGACGGAGAAGCCGGAGATGATGTTCGTCGCGGGGCCCGTCTCGGAGGCGCGGGCGATCTCCTTCACGGGCCGGTACCGAGCTTCGGTGTAGTATTGGGTGATCCAGACGTACAAGAAGGCCGTCACCATTCCTGCGATGCCGCAGAGCCAGTAGAAGAGCCACGTCTCCGAGGAAGCCAGCTGGACCCCGGGGACGGACGGGTCCACGTCCGCCCCGGCGGGTTCGAGCATCGCCCAGGCGGCGAATCCGAATAGGACCGCCGCGAGCAACGTTGTCACCAAATATCCGCGGTTCAACGCGCCCATCGGCGCCTCGTCCTCCCTCGCGCGCACAACATACACCCCGACAATCGACGCCAAGACGCCGAAACTCCGGGCGACGAGCGGGAAAAGGACGCCGAGGACGCCAAACCACGGAAACAAGACGACGCCGAGGACCATCGCACCGATGTTCTCTGCGGCCGTGGACTCGAAGAGATCGGCGCCGCGTCCAGCACAGTCTCCGACATTATCCCCGACGAGGTCCGCGATGACTGCCGGGTTCCGCGGATCATCCTCCGGGATCCCCGCTTCGACCTTGCCGACCAAATCCGCACCCACGTCCGCGGCTTTCGTGTAAATGCCGCCACCGAGTTGGGCGAACAAGGCCACGAGGCTCGCGCCGAAGCCGAACCCAACGATGGACAAGATGAGATTGCGTTGATCGCCCTCGGCCGGGAGGACTCCATACCCGTAGCCGTAATAGAGGATCGAAACGCCGGCCAGCGAGAGTGCGACAATCGAAAGGCCCGAGACGGCGCCGCCTCGGAGCGCGATCACGAGTGCGTCGTTGAAGGACCGCGTGGAACCCGCCGCCGAGCGAACGTTCGTCCGAATCGCCACTTGCATCCCGATGAAACCGGACAGCGCCGAGAATGTGGCACCGAGTGCGAAGGCGCCCGCCGTTTTCAAACCAAGCGCCACGGCGTCCGACTTCCCGCTCACCGCGCTCTGCCAAAAAATCGCGGCGGCGAAGACTACCGCAAGGAGGGCGGCGATGATTCCGATCGCCTTGTACTGGCGCCGCAAGAACGCTTGGGCCCCTTGCTGAATCGCAGCGGCGATCTCCCGCATCCGCTCCGAGCCCGCATCCTGTCGGAGGATGCCCCGCGTCAAGATTCCGGCAAAACCGAGGCCTGCCAGGATCGCGATCGGGATGATGATGCTCAGGTCCAGTTGAGCCATTACGTCCGATCCTCTCCCGTGAGCGCGGCCGCAAGTTCCTCCTTGTATTTAGGCTTTGACGGGTCGGTCACGCCCCGTACTTCTCCATGCGGTTCGAGTGATTCAAGAGGACAGTCATCACGTCCGTCCCGCGGAGTCGACCGAGGGCGCCGTGCGCCATGCTGCGCTCGTCGAAATTCAGGACGTCGTCCACGCGGACGCCCTCGCCGAAAATCGTGAGCGGCACCGGGTCGCCGGAATGGTCCTTCAACGCAACCGGGGTCGAATGGTCCGCGGTGAGGGCCACGACCACTTCGGACGAGAGCATCGCCTTCAGGTGGCCCATCATCGCGTCCATCCGCTCGATCACGCGGATCTTCTCCGACGCGTTCCCGTCGTGGCCGCACAAGTCCGGCGCCTTCACGTGGAGGACGACGAGATCGTGCGTCCGTAAGGCCTCGAGCGCGGCGTCCGCCTTCGCGATCATGTCCGTGTCCAGGCCACCGGTCGCCCCTGGCACCTCGATGACGTCCATGCCGATCGTCCGGAACATCCCGCGGATCAATGCGACGCCCGCGATCCCCGCGGCCGTCAGATGGAAACGCTCGGTGATCGGGACGAGCTCCGGAAAGACGCCCGCCCCGCGCAGCACGACCGCGTTCGCCGGCGGTTCGCCTTTCGCGGCGCGGGCGCGATTCACCGGGTGGGACTTGAGGATCTTGTACGACTGCTTCGTGAACGCGTTGACGGCCTTCGCGGTGACCTTCGCCGCGGACTCGAGGGGTTCTGATTCATGGATCGTCTCGCCAATCTCATGCGGATCCGTGTCCGTGACCTTGGGGGAGAGCCCGCGGCCCCGCAACACGACCGCGACGCGGTGCTCCGTCCCGGCTCGCACGGTCGCTTTGATCCGCCCTAGCTTGAGTTCGTCGAGGGCCTGCGCGAGTTCCTCCGTCCCCTCCCGGATCCGTCCCGCGCGGCGATCCGTGAGTTTCATGTCCTCGTCGACCGAGGCGAAGTTCCCGCGGAATGCGATGTCTCCCGGCTTCAGCTCGATGCCGACGCCCGCGGCCTCAAACGGACCGCGGCCCGTGTAGACCTCCCGCGGATCGTATCCAAAGAGCGCGAGGTGGCTCGTGTCGCTTCCCGCGGCGACGCCGGGCGCGATCGGATCCACGAGTCCATTCACGCCGTTCGACGCGAACCAATCGAGATTCGGCTTCGGGGTCGCCTCGAGGGGCGTCTTGTGCCCGAGTTCCGTGAGCGGTCGATCGCCGAGGCCGTCGAAAATCACGAGCAGGATTTTCCGCGCATCCATTTTCGGCCGCCGAAGGTCCGGTCCCTAGATATGTCTTTGCTGGACCGAACGCCGATGGCATCGTCCCGCGAACGTTTCCGCGGTCCTACGTGCGCGACTCGGCCTTCGCGACGCTCACCGGCATCCCCGGTGTCGCCTCGAGTTGGGCGGCCGCGTTCGCTTCCCGCCTCGAGATTTCGAGGAATCCGCTCGAGGACACGGTCGCGAGGAAGTCTCCAGGGGCCACGAGCCCGTACGTCCTCACGAAGGGCACAGTCATTTCGTAGCCGCCGACGGTCACCGCGAGGCGGTCGCCGAACGACCATGCCTTCTCGGCGACGGGCCGCGGGATGTTCGTGACGACATTGCCGAAGCGATCGTGCGTGATGACGACGGCGTCGAATCCGCCTTTGCGCTTCTTCGGCTCCCCGAAGTCCAGGTCGACGAAATCCTTGATGATCGGCCCTACGTCCTTGACCTTCGTCCCGGACATCAGATGCGCGGCCACAGGTGCGAACAGGTCCCGGCCGTGGAAGGTGTCGGAGAGCTCGGGTCGACCGAGCTTTCGGTTCGTGATCTCGCGCACCTCTTTGAGGCCGAGGCGACGGGCCGCCGGAATCAGGAGTCCGTTGTCCGGCCCGACCAGGAAGGCTCCCTCGCACACGCACACGATCGCGCGGCGCTTCGTGCCCACGCCCGGATCGACCACCCCGACGTGTGCCGCGAACGGGTAGTACGGAACCGCGGAGTACAGGACGTAGGCTCCGTGGCGGATGTCATGAGGCCGGATCGCATGGTCGATGTCCACGACCGTGGCGTCCGGATCGACGGTGAGGATCGCGCCTTTCATCGCGCCAATGTACTCGCCCGCTTCGAAGTCGGTGGTCAACGTGACGATCGCGTTCATCCGCTCCGACCTCATCAGCTGAGGCGCCGTAAGCCTTCCTTGATTCGGGCGAGATCTTTCTTGCGGCGCTGAAGTTCGGAATCGGCTTTCGCGGCGCGAGCCTCGCGGTCCCGGAGTTTCGTTTCCCGGGTCTTGAGCGCGGCCTGGGCCGCCTGCGTGGCGATGCGCTCGCCGGCGAGTCGATCTCGTTCGGCCGCGAGTTTGGCGAGGCGTTCCTCGATCCCTTTGCGCTGTGCGGCGATTGCCTCCTGCCGACGCTTGCCCTCCGCCTCGGCCCGGGTCACCCGTTTCTCGGCGTCCGATTCGCGGTCTTCCACTTCCTCGAGGCGATGCTGGAGGCCCGCTTCCCGTTCTCGGAGGGCGGTTTCCTGCTCCTCGAGTTCGCGCTCTCGTAATTCGATCGCGGCTTCCCGACGCTGGATCTCCTGCTTGGAACGCGACTCGCGGCTCGAGATGGCCTCGGACCGCTGCTCGAGTTTCTTCGTTTCCTGTGCCCGCGCAGCCTCGGATTTCTCGAGCGCCGCCTTGCGCGACTCGATGTCCTGAAGGTCGGAGAGGAACGCCGTCTCCTGCTCTTCCAGGGTCGCCTTCAGCGACTCGATCGACTCCGTTTCTTTCGCGAAGGCTCGCTCCGCGGCGGCGACCTCGCTTTCCCGTCGCTCAATTTCGACCCGCTTGGCGGCGTACTCCTCTTCGAGAGCCGCCCGTCGAGACCGCACGTCCCCTTCGACGACCTCGGCCACGTCGGCGCGCTCCGCGACTTTCTCCTCCGCGGCGGCCGCTGCTTTCTCGCGTTTCTCGATCGCGGCCTCCCGCCGTTCCGCGTCGGCCTCCCTCTTATTCAGATCCCGGTCCGCGGCTTCGATCGCGCCGAGGCGTCCCTGGACGGCTCGCTCGGACCGGAGCAGTTTGACCGCCTGCGCCTTCATCGTCGAGCGGTTGGCGGACAGCTCCTCGTCCATTCGCTCCAGACGGCGCTTCAGTTGATCGAGCTCTTTCCCGCGGGTCGCCAGATCGCGCTGCCGTCGCCGGATGTCGACCTGACGTTCGCGGGCTTCCCTCTCCTCCTCGGAGATCTTGCGATCCTTCGCCGCGAGGTCCTTCGCGAGCTTCTGCATGCGCTTCGTCGCTCGTTCGAGCTCTTCGCGTTGGTCATCGAGGCCGGCGTCGTGGGCCTCGTACGCTTCCGCCTGTTTGGCGACTTTCGCGCTCTTCTCGGCGAGTTCCGCCTCCCGGCCCTCGAGTTCGGCCAGGCGCCGAGGGAGCGATTTCTCCCGTTCCTCGACGACCCGTTCGCGCTGAGACACTCCCGCCAGGTGATCCCGCAGCTTCTGCTCCCGGTCCCGGATGGCCTGGTCCTGGCTCGTGAGGAGGCGCTCGCGGCGTTCGGCTTCCCCCAGGCGCTCGTCGAACGTCTTCCGGGCCTCCGAGATCTTCTCGGCCTCGGCTTGCAGGTTCGCGTAGAGATCGTTCATCTGCTTCCGCTCGCGTTCGAGGGAAGCGGCCCGCGCATCGAGCGATGCCTCGCGGTCGCGGTAGGTGGCTTCTTTGGAGGTCAGCTCCCGTTCCAAGCCCCCGAGCTTGGCTTGCCGTTCGGAGAGGCTGCGCTTCTGGGCCTCGAGCTCCGTCCGAGCCTTCTCGGACTCCATCGCGAGGACCTTCTTCTGCGACTCGACCTCGACGTCCCGGGTCGCCCGTCGCTCCTCCAACCGGTTCAGGATCAGCCCGCTGGCCTCCTTGACCGTCTGCAGTTCGGCCCGGAGGGAGTCGAGTTCGCGCTGTCGCATCGCGCTCCGCTGATACTCCTGTTCGAGTTCCCATTTCCGGCGGTAGAGCTCCTCTTCGCGCTCGACGAGCGTTCGTTCTTGACCGCGACGGGCTTCGAGCTGTTTCTCGTA
>Ga0209161_10001618_pt1 | contig 18679 bp, 18 predicted proteins | sample GraSoiAngelo_155_FD_186169 | JGI IMG/M metagenome (GOLD analysis project Ga0209161, IMG submission 186169) | Grasslands soil microbial communities from the Angelo Coastal Reserve, California, USA - 14_1009_13_30cm (SPAdes) (version 2) | ecosystem: Environmental > Terrestrial > Soil > Grasslands... | reverse complement strand
GTCGAACATGCCGAGCGCCTTGGCTTGCTTCGAGTAGGTCACGAAGAAGCCGCCCCAGATCGACGAGAAGATCGCCTCCGGCTTCTTGGCCATCTGCGCGTTGATGAACGGGTTGTAGTCCTGTTCACCGAGCTTGGGCCACTGCTGGTCGACGATCTGCACGCTCGGCTTGATCTTCTTGAGGTGGTCCACGAACGCCCGCGTCACGTCTTGGCCGTAGGCGTAGTCGAAGCTCATCGTGGCCACGTTCGTCGCCGGCCACTTGGCCACGATCTCGGCCGCGCTTCGTCCTTCCATCGTCGTGGTCGCCGCGACCCGGAACACGTAGGGGTGCAGCTTGTCGGCCGCCGTGAGCTGGTCGGTCTTGGGGATCGGGGCGATGAAGACGATCTTGTTCTCCTTGGCCACGACCGAGACGGCCGGCCCCTCGGCCGAGGTCAACGTGCCGACCAGGAAGTCGACGTTCTCCTTCAGGATCAGCTCGCGGGCGACGCGCACGGCCTCGTTCGCGTCGGCCTTGGAGTCGCGCGTCAGGAGCTCGAGCTTGCGGCCGAGCACGCCGCCCTTGGCGTTGATCTCGTCCACGAACATCTGGGCGCCCTTGGTGGCCGGATCGCCGAACAACGCCGGCGGCCCCGAGAGCGGCATGGGCATGCCGACCTTGATGGGCTTTTGAGCCTCCGCGACCAGCGGGAACGTCAGCAGCGCGGCGAGGAGCAGCGTGAACACGTGCAGCATGAGTCTGTCTCCTTGGGAGAGTCTCGCCCGGGCGATCGCGTCGCTCAGAGCGCCGGCAGCCCCGGAACGCGCACGCGAATCCGGTAGACCGAGGTGGAGGCCGTGATGTAGAGGGAGCGAAGATCGTCGTCGCCGAACGCCATGTTGGCGGTGTGCTCGGGCACGCGGATGACGCCGAGGTCGACGGCGTCCGGTGTGAAGACGTGGATCCCGCTGGGCCCGCAGCAGTAGACGTTGCTCTGCGAGTCGAGCTTCATCCCGTCAGGCGCGCCGCGGCCCTCACCCTTCGTCTCCGCCCACACGCGGCCGCCGGTGAGCGTCCCGTCGGCCTTCACGTCGAAGACGCGGATGTGCTGCCGCGCCGTGTCGTTGACGAACAGGCGCCGGCCGTCGAGCGAGAAGCAGAGCCCGTTCGGTCGGTCGAAGTCGTCCACGAGCAAGGTCGGCGTCTTGGGGTCGGCGCCCACGCAGAACACGCCCTGGAACGGCAACTCCCGGGCGCGCGGCACACCGTAGAACTCGGCGCGTCCGTAGGGCGGGTCCGTGAAGTAGATGGCGCCGCCGGCGGCGCACACGATGTCGTTGGGGCTATTCAGCTGCTTGCCCTGGAAGTGAGTCGCCAGCGGGGTCACCACGCCATCGGGAAGGGTTAGCGACACCTGGCTCGTGGCGTGCTCGCACGCGAGTAGACGGCCCTGGCGATCCCAGGTGAGCCCGTTCGACTTGCCACACGGCTTGCGAAACGTGGTGACGCCGTCCGCGGCCGACCACCGGCGTAGGTGGTCACCGGGCATGTCGCTCCAGAGCAGATAGCGATCGCGCGGATGCCAGAGCGGCCCCTCGGTGAAGAGACATCCGCCGGCGATGCGCTCGAACGTCACGTCGGCACCGACGACGGCGGTAAGCCGCGGGTCGCGGACCTCCAGGTTCACTGCGTGCTCACGAATGGCATTCGTCGACCTCGTCGTCGCGGAATTTCGGTCTGGAGGGCCGGAGCGTAGCACGGCGGATTGGAGGTCGCAAGGAACGCCAGGTGAGGAACGCCAGGTGAGGCGGGCCGTGTCCGCGCGCTCGCGCAGGAGAGCCGCTTGACACCGGTGCGTCGCGTTGTGAAGAATGCGGCACCGGCTCGACGGTCGTCTCGGGCCCATCCCGCCAAGGAGAACACGCATGCGCATCCGGAGCCTGCTGGGCCTGGCGCTGAGCGGTCTTCTGATTGCCGTGGGAGCTTCCGCCGCCCCGGCCGCCGACAAGGACACGCTGGTCATCGTCCTGGACACGCTGGGCGCGCAGGTCATGGACCCGATCATGGACACGCGCGCCCCGCACGCCCACTATCACGCGCCCGTGTGGGACTCGCTGGTCGGCTTCGACCTCGAGAAGGGCGGGATCGGGCCCGGCGTCGCCGAGCGCTGGGAGCTCGCGGCCGACGGCAAGAGCTGGACCTTCCACCTCCGCAAGGGCCAGCGCTTCCACAACGGCGACCCCCTCACCGCGCACGACGTGAAGTTCAGCCTCGAGCGGGTCATGTCCCCGGAGTCCATCTCCTCGGGCGCCGCGGCGCTCAAGCGGGCGGTCGACCGGATCGAGGTCGTCGACGATCTCACCGTGCGCGTTCACACCAGGGGAGTCATCCCGCAGTTCGCGGCGAGCCTCTCCCGGGCGGTCTTCATGGAAGGCTCGGTCATGCCTAAGAAGTACATCGAGACGGTGGGCGCCAAGGGGTTCCGCGAGAAGCCGATCGGCAGCGGCCCGTGGAAGTTCGTCCGGAGCGTGCCCGGGGATCGCATCGAGTACGAGGCGGTCACGTACCTGCACTGGCGGGGCACGCCACAGTTCAAGCGCCTGACGCTGCTGCTCGTGCCCGAGCAGAGCACCCGTCTCGCGATGGTGCGGACCGGCGAGGCGGCGATCGGGAGCATCGGTCCGGAGGCGGTCAAGGAGGCGCGCGCCGGCGGGATGAAGATCGTCAGCGTCCCGGGCACGATGCAGGCCGTCTATCAGTTCTGGGGCCTGTACCGGCCGGAGGCCAAGGCGTCGCCGCTCAACGACGTGCGCGTGCGCGAGGCGCTGTCGCTCGCCATCGACCGGCAGCAGATCATCGACCACGTGATGGGCAAGGAGGCGCGGTGGCCGATGCCGTTCGCGTCGTTCAGGTATTCGAGCGATATGACCATCGCCCGCTGGGACGACTGGTCCAGAACGGCGCTGCGCTACGATCCCGCCCGCGCCAAGCAGCTGCTGGCCGAGGCGGGTCACGGAGGCGGCCTCCGGTTCACCTTCTGGAACACCGCGCTCCCTGGCACGCCGTTCATGGTCCCGATCGGCGAGGCGGTGGCCGGCTTCTGGGAGAAGGTCGGCGTCAAGGTGGAGATGAAGACCGTCGAGTGGGGCGCCTTCGATCCGATGGGGCGCGGCGAGCAAAAGGGGCTCGTCGGGGCGGCCTCGATGTACCGGACGGCCGGCCGGCCGGAGCCGATCCCGCGCTACGCCGGGGCGTTCGTCTCCACGGGCGTCCAGCACCTCTTCGGCGATCCGCAGAATTGCCCGGCCCTCTGCCAGGACGCTGACAAGGCGTACGAGGCGGTCGTGGCCGAGCGAAACGACGCGAAGCGCACGGCGGCCACCGACCGGATGATCGAGCTGGTGGCCAAGAGCTGGATCGCGGTGCCGATCCTCGAGGGGATGGGCACCTGGGCCGTGAATCCCAAGGCCGTCGGATTTTTCAAGCCGATTCCCGGACGCCACGAGTTCGGCGACGTGACGGAGCGGATGCCGCGCCCGGAACAGCGTCCCTGGCCCTGAGACGAGGGCGACTGACCCGTGCAGCGATACATCCTGCGGCGCGTCGTCCAGAGCGTGGCGCTCCTCTTCGTCCTCGCGCTGATCATCTTCGCGCTGGCGCGGGTGAGCGGGAACCCCGCCGACCTCCTCCTGCGCGAGGACGCGACCCAGGAGGACCGCGCGCATCTGCTGCGGGTGCTCGGGCTCGATCGGCCCGTCCACGAGCAGCTCTATCTCTTTCTCGCCGGGGCGCTGCGCGGCGACCTCGGCGAGTCCATCCGCTACCGCAAGCCGGCGGTCGAGGTCTTCTTCGAGCGCCTCCCGAACACGCTCAAGCTGCTCCCGCTGGCCATGGTGGGGGCGCTCGTGATCGCGATCCCGCTCGGCGTGCTGGCGGCGGTGTATCGGGGAACCTTCGTCGATCGCGCCTCGGGCGCGATCGCCGTCCTCGGCCTCGCCACCCCGTCGTTTTGGCTCGGCATCGTGCTCATCTACATCTTCAGCATCAAGCTCGGCGTGCTTCCCTCGTCGCGGATGGGAGGGCCCAGCCACTACGTGCTGCCGGCCATCACCCTCGGCCTGTTCCTGGTGGCCGGGATGATGCGGCTCGTCCGCTCGAGCCTCCTCGAGGTGATGGGAAGCGAGTTCGTCAAGCTCGCGCGGATCAAGGGCCTGTCGCAGACCGTCGTGATCTGGAAGCACTGCCTGAGCAACGCGCTGATTCCGGTGACCACGCTGTTCGGCGTCTACTTCGCGCTGCTCATCACCGGTGCGATCGTGACGGAGACGGTCTTCGCGTGGCCGGGCGTCGGCCGGCTCACCTACGAAGCGGTGATCTTCCGCGACTACCCGATGCTCCAGGCGGTGATCTTGCTCAAGGCGATCCTCGTGCTCGGCGTCAACCTCAGCGTGGACATCCTCTACGCCTACCTGGACCCCCGGGTCCGGTACGCGTAGCCCGCGATGGCGCATCCGCCTCGCGGGGACCTGGCACGGCTGCCGTGGGTCTCGTTCTTGATCATCGCCGTTCTGGTGGTCGTCGCGGTGCTGGCACCGCTCGTCGCGCCGCACTCGCCCACCGAGCAGTCGCTGCCCGACAAGCTCCGTCCGCCCGCGTGGCAGGAGGGCGGCAGCACGAACCACCTGCTCGGGACCGACGTCCTCGGCCGGGACGTCCTGAGCCGACTCATCTACGGCGCGCGCGTGAGCCTGATCGTGGCGGCCGCGGCGCTCCTGGCGGGTGGCGGCGTCGGGCTCATGGTCGGCATCGTGTCCGGCTATGTCGGGGGCCGGGTCGACAGCTTTCTCATGCGCGTCGTCGACGCCACGCTGACGTTTCCGACGATCCTCATCGCGCTGCTCCTGGCCGTGAGCATGGGGCAGGGGCTCCAGACCATCGCCATCGCCATCACCGTGCTCATCTGGGCCCGCTTCGCCCGCGTGGTCCGAGGCGAAGTGTTGTCCGTGAAGGCTCGTGATTTCGTCGCCCTGGCCAGGGTCCACGGATGCTCGCACCCGCGCATCATGGCCATCCACATCGTTCCGAACGTCCTGAACACGTTCATGGTGCTGCTGACCCTGCACATCGGCTTCGTCATCATCGTGGAGGCCTCGCTCTCGTTCCTCGGCGCGGGCATTCCGCCCCCGACGCCATCCTGGGGGCAAATGGTGGCGGACGGCCGCAGCCACATCGCGAGCGCCTGGTGGCTCGCGGTCGTACCGGGGGCCGCCATCGTGCTGGTTGTGCTCGCCTTCAACCTGTTCGGCGACTGGCTTCGCGACTGGCTGGACCCGCGCCTGCGACAGGTCTGAGCGGGCGCCCGTGGCCCTCGCGCGAGTCGTGCTCGAAGTGAGAGACCTCCACGCGTACCTCTATACGCGGTGGGGCGTCGTTCGGGCGGTGGACGGCGTCAGCTTCGCGCTCCGCGAGGGCGAGACGCTCGGCCTCGTCGGCGAATCCGGCTGCGGCAAGACGATGACCGGGCTCAGCGTGCTTCGCCTGCTCCCGGAGCCGGCCGGCCGGATCGTGCGGGGGCAGGTGCTGCTCGAGGGCGAGGATCTCGTCACGAAGAGCGAGTCCGAGATGCGTCAGGTCCGCGGGCGCCGGATCTCGATGATCTTGCAGGACCCCCAGACCTCCCTGAACCCAGTCTTCACCGTCGGCGACCAGCTCGTCGAGGCGCTCAAGCTGCATCACCGCGAGCCGGCGCAAGCGCTCTCGCGCCGAGCCGAGGACGCCCTGCGCCGGGTGAAGGTCGCGGCGCCTGAGCAACGGATGCGCGCCTACCCTCACCAGATGAGCGGCGGCATGAAGCAGCGGGTCGTCGGCGCCATCGCCGTCGCGGGCGAGCCGCGCGTGCTCATCGCCGACGAGCCCACGACCGCGCTCGACGTGACGATCCAGCTCCAGTACCTGACGCTCCTCAAGGAAATTCAGGCGCGGACGCGGCTCGCGATGCTCTTCATCACCCACGACTTCGGGATCGTCGCGCGGATGTGCGACCGGGTCGCGGTGATGTACGCGGGGCGGATCGTGGAAAGCGGGCCGACGCGCGCGCTCTTCCGAGCGCCGCGACACCCGTATACCGAGGCGCTGATGGCCTCGGTGCCGCGGATGGAGGCCGGCATGGCACGGCTGCCGTCCATCGAAGGGCAGCCGCCGCCGCTGCACGAGCTGCCGGACGGCTGCCGCTTCGCGCCGCGCTGCGGCCACGCGGACGACCGTTGCCGTCGCGAGTACCCTCCGACCTTCCCGGCCGGGCCCGCGCACGAGGCCGCGTGCTGGAGAGTCGAGCCATCGGCGCCGAGCCGCTGATCCGCGTCGAGAACCTCACGAAGCATTTCCCCGTCACTCGCGGTCTGCTCTTCACGCGGACCACGGGCCAGGTGAAGGCGGTCGACGGCGTCAGCTTCACGATCGGACGCCAGGAGACGCTCGGCCTGGTCGGCGAGTCCGGGTGCGGCAAGACGACCACCTCGCGGCTTCTGCTCCGGCTCGAGCGGCCCACCGCGGGACGCGTGCTCCTCGACGGCCGCGACGTCCACGCGCTCACCGGCGCCGACCTCAGCGCGTATCACACGCGGGTCCAGGCCGTGTTCCAGGATCCCTGGTCCTCGCTGAACCCGCGGCTGCGGATCCGGGACACGATCGCCGAGGCGCTCGTCGTGAACCGGCGCGTCTCGCGCGCCGGCCGGCTGGAGCGCATCGAGGAGGTCCTGCACCAGGTCGGCCTCTCGCCGGGCGCGGCCAGCCGCTACCCGCACGAGTTCAGCGGCGGCCAGCGGCAGCGGATCGCGCTCGCGAGCGCGCTCGCCTCGTTCCCCGAGCTGATCGTCCTCGACGAGCCGGTCTCGGCCCTCGACGTGTCGATCCGCGCGCAGATCATGAATTTATTGAAGGACCTCCAGGCCCAGCAGCAGCTCAGCTATCTCCTGGTCGCCCACAACCTGGCCACGGTTCGGTACATCGCGCATCGCACCGCGGTCATGTATCTCGGGCGGATCGTGGAGCACGCCGGCACCGAATCGCTGTACCGGAGCCCGCTCCATCCCTACACGAAGGCGCTCTTCGCGGCGTCGCTGCCCGCCGACCCGGACGCGCCGCGCGAGGACCTGATTCTCAGCGGCGAGGTACCGTCGCCGATCGATCCGCCCTCGGGATGCCACTTCCATCCGCGTTGCCCGTTCGCGATGGCGCAGTGCTCGCGGGTCGACCCGGAGCTGAAGGCGGCGGCGCCCGATCACATGGTGGCCTGCCACCTCTATTGATATCCTTCTCGGGGGAGGCTCCATGACCGTGCGACTCGTTCCGGCGCTGATCGCGACGCTGCTCTTGACGCTCACCGCGCACGCCCAGACCGCGCCGCCTCCCGGAATCCCCGCGGTCGTCGCCAAGGCGCGCCCGGCGGTGGTGAACATCGCGACGCGGCAGGTGAGCTACGACGCGTTCCTCAAGCCGGTGCCCGCGCAGGGCATCGGCTCCGGCGTCATCTTCGACGCGCGGGGCTACGTGCTGACCAACGCCCACGTGGTCGAGGGCGCGCAGCAGATGCGCGTCACCCTGCCCGACGGCCGGACGTTCCCGGGCAAGCTCGTCGGCGCCGACCCGGTCACCGATCTCGCGGTCGTCAAGATCGAGGGGAGCAACTTCCCGGTCGCGACTCTCGGCGACTCCGGCAAGCTCGAGGTCGGTGAGACCGTCATCGCGATCGGCCACCCGCTTGGGCTCGAGGGCGGGCCGACCGTCACGGTCGGCGTGGTGAGCGCGGTCGGGCGGTCGATCGAGGATCCGGGCGGCGCCGCCCTCCACGACCTGATCCAGACGGACGCGGCGATCAATCCCGGGAACTCCGGCGGCCCACTGGTCAGGATGAGCGGCGCGGTGATCGGGATCAACACCGCCATCATCGAGGAGGCGCAGGGGATCGGCTTCGCCATCTCGATCGACAGCGCCAAGCCCATCGTCCAGGAGCTGCTCGCCCACGGCCGCGTCGTCCGTCCCCTGGTCGGCATCGTGCCGGTCAGCGTCACGCCGCAGCTCGCCACCGCCTACGAGCTTCCGGTCGAGCGCGGCGTGCTCGTCGCGCGCCTCGATCCCAAGGGACCTGCCGCCAAAGCAGGCATGAAGCCGGGCGACATCATCGTGGCGATCGCCGGGCAGGCGGTGAAGAATCTGAGCGAGCTGCGCGTAGCGATCGCGCGGCACAAGATCGGCGAGACCGTCGACGTGGCGGTTCGCCGCCAGAAGGCGTCGATGACGCTCAAGGTCACGCTGGCGGAGATGCGCTGAGCCCTCGGGAACGCTGGCCGATCGTGACGAGGGTGCGCATCGCCGCGCTGGCGACCGTGCTCTGGCTCGCGCTCGCCGGCCCGGCGGCCGCGCAGGGCGGCGGGCTCCTCGTCGACGCGGGATGGCTGCACGCTCACCTGAACGACGCCGACCTCCGTGTCGTCGACATGACGGACGCGAAGGACTACCGGCGAGGTCACGTTCCCGGCGCCGTCCCCCTGAGCCTCGAGGCCACGCGCGTCAAGGTGGCGGCCGGCGGCTACCGGTTGCCGACCGCGGACGAGCTCGCGCGCCTCGTCGGCGACCTCGGGATCGGCCCGGACACGCACGTCGTGATCTACGACGACAGCGGCGGCCTCGACGCCGCGCGGTTCTTCTTCACGCTGGACGTCTTCGGCCACCGCGCCGTCTCGATTCTCGATGGTGGCATCGCGGCATGGCGGCGACAGAAGCTACCGCTCACCATCGAGACCGCGCGCGTCGCGCGCTCGGCCTATCGGCCGGTGCTCCTGGCCGATCGAGTGGCGAGCGCCGAGTGGGTGCGCGAGCACTTGACGGATGCGACGGTCGCGTTGCTGGACGCGAGGACCGCCGCCGAGTACGCCGGCAAGGACGTACGGGCGCGGCGCGGCGGCCACATTCCGGGATCGGTCAACGTCGAGTGGCAGCAGAACCTCCGGCCCGACGGCACCTTCAAGTCGCGCGAGGAGCTCTCCACCCTGTACGCGGCGCAGGCGGTGACGCCGGACAAGACGGTGGTCACGTACTGCCAGACCCATCATCGCGCCGCGCATTCTTATTTCGTGCTGCGCCTGCTCGGCTACCCGCGGCTGGTCGGCTACGACCGCTCGTGGAGCGAGTGGGGCAACCGCGACGACCTGCCGATCGCGCGATAGACTGCGCCCGTCAGGGGAGGGGTCATGCCATACACGCCGCACATCGAACACCACTTCACCGGTGGCCTCGTCGTCCGCGACACCGTCATCGGTCTGTCGGACGGTCTCACGGTGCCATTCGCGCTGGCGGCGGCGGTCACCGGGGCCGTCGACTCGACGGGGCTCGTCGTCACCGCTGGCCTCGCCGAGATCGCCGCGGGCGCGATCGCGATGGGCCTCGGTGGCTACCTGGCGGGCCGCAGCGACGTCGAGCACTACGCGAGCGAGCGCGAGCGAGAAGAGCTCGAGATCGAGCAGAAGCCCGACGTCGAGGCGCTGGAGGTCGAGGATCTGCTCCAGTCGTACGGGCTCACGTCCGAGGAGAGCGCGCCGGTCGTTGCGGCGCTACGCAAGCATCCGGAAGCCTGGCGCGATTTCATGCTCCGGTTCGAGCTCGGGCTCGAGCAGCCCAACCCGCGGCGCGCGCTGACCAGCGGCGTGGTCATCGGGTCCGCCTACATCGTGGGCGGGCTCATCCCGCTCGGTCCCTATTTCGTGTCGGCGACCGCCCACGGCGCGCTGCCGTGGTCGGTCGGCGTGACGCTGACGGCGCTGGCCATCTTCGGCTGGATCAAGGGGCGCCTCACGAGCGTGCGTCCGGCGCGGAGCGCGCTGCAGACGATGCTGATCGGCGGCATGGCCGCCGCCGGAGCGTTTCTCTTCACGCGGGCGACTGCCCCCCTCATCGAGCGCCTCATCTCGTAGTGGCCGCGGGGGCTTCGGGGAGGGTTCTCTTCCTGGACGGGCTCCGCGGCGTGGCGCTCGTCTTCATGGTCGTCAACCACACCGCGCGTTGGTGGCTCGACCTCTCGGTCGGGTTGTCGCGGTATCACCTCATCTACCTCACGGTGCCGCTCTCCGCGCCGCTCTTTCTGTTTCTGGCCGGGTTCTGCGTGCCGCTCTCGTATCTGAGCTCGGTCGGGCGCGGCGAGAGCTACGGGCGGCTGGCCTGGAGATCTGTGCGTCGCGGCGCCGGGCTCGTCCTCGCCGGCTGGCTCTTGACGCTGCTCGTGTTCCCCGAGGAGCCGCTGTTCGGTGGCGAGGTCCTGCAGACCATCGGGCTGTCGCTCGTCGGACTGCTCCCGATCCTCCCGCTGCTCGCGTGGCAGTCCGTGCGCGTGCTCCTGGTGGCGCTGGCCATCGGGTGGTACACGACCTTCCACCTCGCCTACGGGCACCTTCCCGGCTGGTTGGCCCCGCATCCGGTCATCTCGGAAGTCTGGTTCACCGGGTTCCCGCCCTGGCCGTGGTTCGCCTTCTCGCTCCTGGGCGCGGTGCTCGGCTGGATGTGGGCCGACGCGCATCGGAAGCCCGATCGCGAGCGCGCGTTCTTCTCCGTCATGCTCGTCGCCGGCATGGTGTGCCTCGCGGCATTCCTGCCGCTCGAGCTCTGGCTGGGGAACGCGCCCTTTCACTTCACCTCGCGGCGCGACCTCGTCCTCAACCGTCACTGGACCCCCGGCGCGGTGACGTGCCTGTGGATCCTCGGCTACCTCTTCACGGTGCTGCCGCTGGTGCACTACCTCATGGAGACCAGGGGGTTCCGCCCGCGATGGCTCGTCATCCTGGGCCAGAGCTCGCTGATGCTGTACGTCATCCACCAGATCATCGCGCTCACGCTCGTGCGCCAGCGCCTGGGCGTGCGGTTCGCCTCTTGGTGGCTCTACGCGCTGGCGAACGTCGCGCTCATTGTCGCGCTGGTCGGGCTCGCCTGGCTCTGGCCCGGGATCAAGCGACGGGTGCGGGGAATGGTCGCGCCGCGGGGCCAGCGCGGCGCAACCGCCGTGGGGGCCTAGGCCTCGACGTCCGCCGACTGGATCCGCTTGACGCCCGCGCCCAGCATGTCCTTCCACGCCTTGGCGAGCGAGCCGTCGGCGTCGATGCCGCGGCAGGCGTCCTCGATCACCAGCGCGCCGAATCCCGCCTTGCGCGCGTCCATCGCCGACCACGCCACGCAGAAGTCGGTCGCGAGCCCCGCCAGGAACACTTGCTTGAGGCCGCGGTCGCGCAGGTAGCCGGTGAGCCCGGTCGGAGTCTTGCCGTCGGCCTCGTAGAACGCCGAGTACGAATCCATCTGCTTGCGGTAGCCCTTGCGGATGATGAGCTCGGCGTGCGGGATCCGGAGGTCCTTGTGCAGCTCGGCGCCCGCCGTGCCCTGAACGCAGTGATCGGGCCACAGGACCTGCGTCCCGTACGGAAGCTGGATCGTCTCGAAGGGCTTCTTGCCGGCGTGCGACGACGCGAACGACACGTGGCCCGGCGTGTGCCAGTCCTGGGTGAGGATCACGTGCTCGAAGGCGCCCGCCAGGCGGTTGATGAGCGGGATGATCTGATCGCCTTCCTTCACGGCCAGCGAGCCGCCGGGCGTGAAGCAGTTCTGAACGTCGATCACGAGCAGCGCGTCCTGGGCCGTGGGCTTCATCTTCTTGCTCCCTGTCTGGGCGGCGGCCTGCAGCGCCGCGCCGGCCATGCCGGCGACGGCCAAGCTGGACGCGGCGCCCCTGAGAAATCCGCGGCGATCGAGGATCATCATGCCATCCCTCCGGTCAGTGGTGTGTCGTGCAGTGGGTGGAATTCTGCGACGGATGGACGTCCAGGTCCAGTTGGTCCTGGGGGCCCTCACACTAGTGGTGGGGAGCACCGGCCAGCAGGTGGTCGACGAGTGCGCGCATCGCGTCGCTGTTCCACTCGCGGGCGCCGATCGCCATCCCGGCGACCTCGCCGCCCGGCCGCACGAGGAAGGTCGCCGGCAGCGCCGTCACCCGCCAGCGGTCGGACGTCTTGGAGTCGGGATCGAGCAGGATCGGGAACGTGAGCTTGAGATTTCTCGTGTACGGCTCCAGGAGCATCTTCGGCGCCCCGCGGTCCACCGAGACGCCGATCACGACCAGCCCGCGGTCGCGGTAGCCGCGCCACAACGCCTCGAGCATCGGCATCTCGAGGGTGCAGGGCTGGCACCAGGTGGCCCAGAAGTTCAGGACGACGAGCTTGTCGCGATGATCGGCCAGCGAGGCCAGGCCGCCGTCGAGCGTCGCGAGCGTGAAGGCCGGAGCGCGCTGGCCCTCGGTCAGCTCGGAGACGCCGGCCTTCTCGAACGGATCGAGGACCCGCGCGCCATCGGCGTGATGGCCCCCGTCCACGCCGGGGCGACGCACCGGCAGGACCCAGAGAACCGCCCCCAGCAGCACGACGGCGATGCCGGTGCGGACCAGCGACGCGCGCCGGCCCGCCGCGAAGACGCTGCTAGACGCCCAGCTTCTCATGCGTCACCGGGCTCTCCCGGAGCTCCCGCGACGAAGCCTCGAAGACGATCGAGCCCTTCTCCATGATGTAGCCACGGTCGCACACCGAGAGCGCGACCCGCGCGTTCTGCTCCACCAGCAGCACGGTCACCCCCAGGCGCTTCAGCTCCGAGATCATGTCGCGGATCGACCGGATGAACGCGGGCGCGAGCCCCTGCGTGGGCTCGTCCATCAGGATGAGCCGCGCGCCGGCCATCATCACGCGCGCGATCGCGAGCATCTGCTGCTCGCCGCCCGACAGCGTCTTGCCGGGCTGGTCGATGCGCTCCTGGAGCCTTGGGAAATGGTGGAACACCTCGTCGAGGCGACGGCGCCTGAGCGCCGCCGACCGATCGGCGGCCGCCGAGAGGCCGAGCTCGAGATTCTCCCGGACGGTCAGCCCGAAGAAGATCCTCCGGTTCTCGGGGACGAGCCCCACGCCGAGCCGCGCGATCGCGTGCGGCGTCAGCCGCGTGAGGTCCGTGCCGTCGAACTCGATCGTGCCGCGGCGCGGCCGCAGGAATCCCATCGCCGTCTTCATCAGCGTGGTCTTGCCCATCCCGTTGCGGCCGAGCAGCGCCACCGCCTCGCCCGCCCGCACCTCGAGCGAGACGCCGAAGAGGATCGGTGTCGCGCCGTAGCCCGCGTGCACGTCGACCATCCGGAGCATCGTCGCGCCTACTCCTCGGCCGGCCCCAGGTACGCTTCGATCACGCGCGGATCGCTCCGGATCTCCTCCGGGCGGCCCTCGGCGATCTTCTCGCCGAAGTGGAGGACCGCGATCCGGTCCGAGATGCCCATCACCACGGACATATCGTGCTCGATCAGCAGCAGCGTGAGCCCTCGCGCCGACGCGATCTGCCTGATCAGAGCGGTCGCCGCCTTGGTCTCGCCCGGCGTCATGCCGGCGGTCGGCTCGTCGAGCAGCAAGAGCGTCGGCTCGGTCGCGAGCGCCAGACAGATCTCGAGATAGCGCTGCTCGCCGTGCGAGAGGTTCTCGGCGAGCTCGTCGCGCTTGTCGGTGAGGCCGAACGCCGTGAGGAGGTCCGTCACCGCGTCGCCGACGTCCGGCAGCCGCCACAGCGAGGGCAGCCGGCCGGACTCGCGCGCGCGCGACTGGGCGGCGACCCGCACGTTCTCGAAGACCGAGATCTCCGGGAAGATGTTGGTGATCTGGAAGGTCTTGGCGATGCCGAGGCGGTTGATCGCCTCGGGCGCCAGGCCGCTGATCTCCCGCCCGCCGAAGCGCACGCGGCCGGCGGTCGGCGCGTGGATGCCGGTGACCACGTTGAAGAGCGTCGACTTGCCGGCGCCGTTCGGCCCGATCACCGAGAAGACCTCGCCCTCGCGGACGGTGAGGCTCACCTCCGTGAGCGCGGCCAGCGCCCCGAAGCTCCGCGAGACCGCGTCGACCTCCAGGACTACGCCGTCGCGCGCCATTGCTTGAAGCCGAGCATCGCGCGGATGCCGAGGAGCCCCCGGGGCATGAACAGCACGATCACGATGAGGACGAGGCCGATCACCATGAAGTACCAGTCGACGTACGAGGAGACCTTCTCCTGGAGCAGGACGAAGAACGCGCCGCCGATCACGGGGCCGGCGAGCGTGCCGAGCCCGCCGATCATCACCATGATGATGAACTCCCCCGACACCGTCCACAGCATGAGGTCGGGCGTGGCGAACGCCGAGCGCCCGGGATAGAGCGCCCCGCCGATGCCGGTGAGCAGGGCGGAGATCAGGCAGACGGCCATCTTGTAGCGCTGCACGTTGTAGCCGAGGAACCGCGCGCGGTCCTCGTTCTCGCGGATCGCCACCAGCACCTTGCCGAAATGCGAGGCGACGAGCACGCGGCAGACCAGATAGGCGAGCGCCAGGTATGCCAGGACCACATAGTAGTTCCGCAGCGGCGTGTCGATCGCGAAGGCCGGCATCAGGCGCGGCGCCGGCACGCCCTGGATCCCGTCCGAGCCGCCGAACGTCTGCGTGTACCGGGAAAAGGTGTACACGACCTCGGCGAAGATCAGCGTGAGCAGCGCGAAGTAGATCCCGCGCCGCGCCGTGGCGAAGTAGCTCACCACCAGCGCGTAGAGGCCGACCACCAGCACGGCGGCCACCAGGCATGCCCAGAGCGAGAGCACGCCGCGCTCGAGGAGGATGGCGGTCGAGTAGGCGCCGAGCCCGAAGAACGCCGCGTGGCCGAACGAGACGAGTCCGGTGTAGCCGATGAGCAGGTCGAGGCTCATGGCGATGGCGCCGAACAGCAGCGCGTCGAACGCGAGCAGCAAGTAGAACTTGGACATGAACGGCAGCGCCGGGAGCAAGGCGACCAGCAGCCCCACGACCACGGCGCGCCAGGACAGGACCCTACTCAAGGACCCCCTCGCGGCCGAAGAAGCCCCGCGGCCGGACGATCAGCACGACGATCATGAGCGCGAAGATCGCGATGGCGACGCGCTGGGGGTTCATCCAGAGGGTCAGGAGCGACTGGGCGAGCCCGATGACGAGGGCGGCGACGACCGAGCCGCCCATCGAGCCCATGCCCCCGAGGATCACCACGATGAACGCGAGCAGGATCATCTCCACGCCCATCTGCGGATAGACGGTGAAGATCGGCGCTAGCAGCAAGCCGGCCAGCGCCGCCAGCGCGGCCGAGCCCGCGAACGTCAGCGTGAAGACGCGCGGGACGTTGACGCCGAGACCGTCGAGCATCTCGGCGTCCTGCACCGCGGCCCGCACCAGGATGCCGGCCCGCGTCTTGGTGAAGAAGAGCCAGATCGCCAGCAGCAGGATCGACGAGGCGGCCAGCAGGAACAGCCGGTAGTTCGGGTACACCATGCCCAGGAGCGGCGTCGAGCCGGTGACCGGCGGCTGGATCCGACGCATGTCGCCGCCCCAGATCTGGCGGACCGCCTCGCGGAACACCAGCGCCAGGCCGAAGGTGAGGATGAGCCCGTAGAGCGGCTCGCGACGGTAGAGCGGCCGGAGCGTCACCACTTCGGTCACCGCGCCGATCGCTCCGACCGCGAGCGGCGCCACGATCAGCGCCGTCCAGAACGAGTGGGTCACGCCGACGACGGCGATGCCCGCGTAGGCGCCCAGCATGTACAGCTCGCCGTGGGCGAAGTTCATCACGCCCAGCAGCCCGAAGATCACGGTGAGGCCCAGCGCCAGCAGCCCCAGCGCGGCCCCGAAGACGAGGCCGTGCAGGAGCTGCGGCAGCAGGACCGCGACCAGATAGTCCAACTACTTCTTTTTGATCTCCCACGTGAACCCCTCGACGGGGTCCTTGCCGACCATCGCCTCGCCGATCGAGTCGCTGCCGGCGATGCGGGCGATCGGGAGGTTCTTGCCGCCCTTCACCTGGTAGAGGTGCATGTCCATCACGACCTGGTGGTCTTCCTTGCGGATGCACTGGCGGCCGATGTGGGTGTTGTCGACGCACATCCCCTCGTGCGCCTCCGCCACCTTGTCGGGATCGAAGGATTTGGCCTTCTCGACCGCCGCCGCCCAGAAGAGGACGGCGTCGTACGAGCCGGCCGCGATGTTGGCGTCGGTGCCGAACTTCTTCTTGAACCGCGCGTTGTACGCCTGCATGTTCGGGTCCGGGTTGTACGGCGAGAAGTGGTTCAGCTGCACGAACCCTTCCATCGGCTCGGCGATCGACGCCAGATCTTGTTGCAGCAGGAAGCAGTCGATGCCGGCCATCTTGTACTTCTTGGTCATCCCGAACGAGTGGAGCTGGGTCATCAGCCGCAGCGAATCGGTGCCGGCGAACGCCACGAACAGCACGTCGGGATTCGACTGGTTGATGGCCCCGAACCAGGGGCTGAAGTCCTTGGTGTCGAGCGGCGCGCCGGCGACGCCGACGACCTCGCCGCCGAGCTTCTCGAGCGCGGTCTTGAACTGGCGCCCGTCCGACTGCCCCATCGCGTAGTCGGTATAGAAGATGTAGACCTTCTTGCCCATCTTGTCGACGATGTACTTGGCGAGCCCGTTCGCCTGCATGCGGGAGTCGGGCTGGTTCGAGAAGTAGTACTTGTGGAACTTCGTCGTCCGCATGAACTCGGCGCACGAGACCGAGTTCCAGTGGATCGTCTTGTGCTTCTTGGTGACGTCCATCACCGCCAGCGTGGCGCCGCTGGAGACCGCGCCGACCAGCAGCTTCACATCGTCCTGGAGGATGAGCTTCTCGGCCTTGCGCACCGCCGGCGCCGGCTTCGTCTCGTCGTCCTCGGAGACGACCTCGATCTTGTGGCCGAGCACCCCGCCCTTGGCGTTGAGCTCCTCGACCGCCATCTGGACGCCCCACGTCTGGTACTTGCCGTAGCCCTCGAACACGCCGACCTTGGAGCCGAGGTCGCCGATCTTGACGACCTTCGGCTGCGAGACGGCGGGCGCCCCGGCCCAGACGAGCGCGGCGAGCGCGACGAGGACCGTGAATCCCCATGTCAGGCGCTTCATGAGTCCCTCCTTGCTTGCGTTGACGACGCTTCGACCAGGGTCGACAGGATGTCTGCGATTCGCTGGAATGGCTGCCGCAGCCGGCCCGGATCGAGGGGGGCGGCGGCGGTCGGCTTCACGTACGTGTCCGCCTCGTCGAAGGCGAGGCGGAGGGCGACCGACGTCTTGTTGTCGCGGACGGAGACCGCGAAGTCCACCAGGTTGTAGTAGCGCCAGATCGCCTCGAGGAACTTGCGGCCGGTGGCCACGCGGACCTCGGCGGTGGCGGCGCCATCGGCGAGGTGGCGATCGGCCTCGCGCGCCAGGTCGCGCGCCAGCGCGGCGAAGAAGAGCATGAGCCGGCGCTCGACCTCCGCGCCGTCGCCGGCCTTGAGCGCGGCGCGCGTGCCCTCCTCGAGGCCGGCCGGCAGCGTGGCGGCGTGGCCGCGCATCTCGGCGCGGAGCGCGCCGGCCTCGAACAGCTGCAGCGCCACGTCGAACTTCTTCGCCTGCACCGAGAACTTGACCTGCTTGAAGTTCGTGGTGACGGCGTTGTCCCGGGGAACGTAGGCGCCGACGTGGTGCGCCCCCGCCTGGCTCGAGAGCACGGCGACGACGACCACCAGCAGCGCGGCTGACGTCAGCTCCGATCTGGCGCGTTCCATACGAGGCAGCCGACAGGATAGCCTGCCCCGCCCGGCGTGAGAAGGGCGATGATCCGCGCTCGCCGTAGGACCTTTGCCGACTTGACATCGGCCCGCTGACCGGCTTTTGTTCCGGGTGACCACCTCTATGAGTCGCGTATGGCTGCTCGTCCTGTTGCTGGCCGCCGGCCCGGCCTTCGGGGCGCCCGCGGAACAGTTTTCCGACCCGGCGGGCCTGGTCGTGCACGAGCGGCATCCGGCGCCCCCGCCCGGAGTCGGGACGCTGTTCCCCGGACGGCATACCGGGAACGAGGTGCTCGTGAAGTTCCGGCCCAGCGCGGCCGCGAGCGCTCGGGCGGCCGCGCACGCCCAGGTCCGGGGCACCGTCGTCAGGCGCTTCTCGATCCTCCGCGACGTCGAGCTCGTACGATTGCCGCGCGGCGCCTCGCTGAGGACGGCGATCGCGGCGTACTCCAGGAGCGCCCACGTCCACTACGTCGAGCCGAACTTCATCGTGCGGGCCTTCACGGCACCGAGCGATCCGCTCTTCACGTCCCTGTGGGGACTGCGGAACACCGGCCAGAATGGCGGAGTCCCCGGCGCCGACATCGGCGCCACCCGCGCGTGGGATCTCGGGACGGGCAGCGCGAGCGTTGTCGTCGCCGTGATCGACACCGGAATCGACTACACGCATCCTGATCTTGTGGCCAACGTCTGGTCCAATCCTACGGAGTGCGTCCCCAACGGGGTGGACGACGACGGCAACGGTTACGTCGACGACTGCCACGGGATCGACGTCGTCAACAACGATTCGGATCCGATGGACGACCACAGCCACGGCACCCACGTCGCCGGCACGATCGGGGCGACCGGCAACAACGCGCTCGGGGTGGTCGGCGTGAACTGGCGAGTCTCCATCATGGCGTGCAAGTTCCTCGACGCCAACGGAACGGGCACGACGGCGGGAGCGATCGGCTGCCTCGACTACGTCGCAATGATGAAGGATCGTGGCGTCAATATCGTGGCGACCAACAACAGCTGGGGCGGCGGCGACTTCTCGCGCGGGCT